>Ga0207710_10000321_pt1 | contig 36685 bp, 30 predicted proteins | sample KBSS24metaG_FD_184400 | JGI IMG/M metagenome (GOLD analysis project Ga0207710, IMG submission 184400) | Switchgrass rhizosphere microbial communities from Kellogg Biological Station, Michigan, USA - KBS S2-4 metaG (SPAdes) (version 2) | ecosystem: Host-associated > Plants > Roots > Rhizosphere...
GGGCGCGTTCTTCCCGACCGTGATCGCAACATACAGTGGTGTGGATGGTGTCGCGCGTACCCTCATCCGGATGGCGCAGAGTTTCAACCTGCCCTGGCGTGCGATTGTCCTGAAGATCGTGCTCCCCGGTGCCTGGCCGAATATCCTCGCCGGCATGCGGATATCCGCCTCAATTGCGCTGATCCTGCTCGTGTCAGCCGAAATGATCGGGGCGCAATACGGTATTGGTGCGTTTATTCTGTCGGCCGGCAACCTGATGCAGACCGATCAGCTGCTGGCCGGCGTCGTAATCCTGTCGATTCTCGGATTGTTGGTCGGAACAGGACTCGGGTATTTGGAAAGGAGCCTTTTGCGATGGCGATAGATACATCCACCCGTACTTTCCGTCGTCCGCGCGAGGGCCGGCTCACTACCGTCGAAGTGGATACTGCGGTGCTGGGGTCAGGTGCGGCGGGTATGTCCGCGGCGCTGGAGGCCGCCAAGCTCGGGCGGCGTGTGGCGATCATTGATGGCGCCCCGCAATTAGGTGGGCAGGCGGTTGGTGCCTTGCTTGGCACGTTTTGCGGGTTTTATTCGAACGGGCCTAAGCCCTATCAGGTGACGCACGGCATTGTGGACGATCTGCTCCACGACATGCGTGAGAGTGGCGATCTTCTCGACATGGTTGGCCGGCGCAACACGATCATCGTCCAGTATCGGGTCGCGGGGCTGCAACGCTGGTTCGAGGAGCAGGCGCGCAAAGCCGGCCTGGTGGTCCTGCTAGGTGCAGTGCTGCGCGGCGTGCGCCGTGACGGATGTTGCATCAAGGCGCTGGAACTCGCGACGCGATATGGCGATGTGGAATTGCATGCGAGTGGGTTCGTGGATGCTTCCGGAGATGCCGCTCTTGCCTTGACCGCAGAGCTCGCCGTGCGCGAAGCAGCTGCAGCGCAGATCTTCGGCTCGCTGGTGTTCACGCTGGAGGGCTTCAACGAGAGCCTCCTCAAGGATTTCGATCGCGCGGAGCTTGCCCGCCGCTTGCAGGAAAAGGGCAGTAGCTATGGCTTAGTGCGCCATGACGGATTCATCTTCGCGGGACCAACGTGGAATGAGACTCTCGTCAACATGACGCACATCGAAACTCCGATGGACCCGGTCGGAGCCGGGCGCATGGTGCTTGAGGGCCGCGCGCAAGCAGATCGTCTTGTGCGTTTCTTGCGTGCCGAATTTCCTGGTGTATTTGCGCAGGCACGCGTGCGCGCCTATGGACTACCTGGCATTCGTCAGACGCGCACAATCGCCGGCACACACCAACTCACCGAAACCGAGGTCCGCACCGGCCAGCATTTCGATGATGCGATTGCGCGCTGTTCATGGCCGTTTGAGTTGCACGCTCATGCTTCCCACGTGCAATGGGAGGAGTTCGGGGACGGGCATATGCACTACGTGCCGTTCCGCAGCCTCATATCAGCGGAGGCTGATAATCTGGTGGCTGCGGGGCGCTGCATAGATGCTGATCCGGTGGCTCTCTCGTCGGTGCGCGTAATGGGTCCGTGCATCGCTATGGGTGCGGCGGCTGCGCATGCCCTTGATCTTGCAGATGCGGGATCGGTACATCAGATTGATCTGTCGGCATTGAGGAAGCGCGTGGTTGGGAATTTAGAAGCGACGCATTGAGATGGCTGGGATGCCTCGGCGCGATTTGGCACGAACAACGTGACCCACGAGCCGGGAGACGGTAATGACGGATAAGGATGTCGCAGCGGAGGGGCCACGGCTTCCGCAACAGCTGCTCGAGATCATCAACGCGAGCTGGATGACACAGGCCACCTACGTCGCGGCCCGTTTGGAACTGGCAGATCTGCTCGACAGCGGCCCGAGGTCAGCGGAAGATCTGGCCGCCGCGACCGAATGCAACTCGTGTGCTTTGCGCCAACTGTTGCGTGCCTTGTGCTCTCTCGGCATCTGCCGGGAGGGCGATGACGGCCGATTCGAGATTACCCCTATGGGGCGCCTGCTGGGCAGGAAGTCGCCGCAATCCGTGCGTTCGTGGGCGCTTCACTGGGGCGCATCCGCCGGTTCGGTCTGGTCGGACCTGCTCGACAGCGTGAAGACGGGGGTCGGCGCTCGCGAGCGCCGCACGGGAAAGTCCGGCTTCGAGCACCTGGAGAACGATCCGCAGACCGCGCGTATCTTCAATCAGGCGATGGTCGAGCTCACCAGGCTGACTTCCGCAGCGGCGGCACGGACCTATGACTTCGGACGCAAGCGCGTCGCGGACATCGGTGGCGGTTACGGGGAATTGCTCGCCGCGATACTCGAGACATACGGCGGTCGGACCTCAACATGCTGGTCGTGTTTGGGGCGCACGAGCGAAGCGAGGCGGAGTTCATTGATTTGCTGCGCTCGGTGGGATTTGAGGTTAATCAAGTCCGCAGCGCCGGCTCCGAATACTTCTGGATCGAGGCCATACTCGGCTGATGTCGTCAGGCTTGGCTGGCGTCAGTTGAAGGGAATCGAAACCGAGTACCAACGTGAGCTACAGCCGATTAAGGCAGCACATCGGGCGCACAGGCGGAAGGAGCAAAGTGGGAGAAACAAGGGAAGTGGGCGACGAGCGGATAGCTGGCTATTGATGACATTATTCCGCAGACGTCCATGCACATGGCGATAGCGCGCGGCGATTCATGGCACTTTGCGCAAAAGCGCACGAGGACGAGGCCTGTAGACTGATCATTGGTGACACTCTGGCGATCAGAAGCGGTCTCTCAGACCGATGCCACAGTGATCAGTCTGCAGAAACTGGGGCATGACGCCCGGCTCAGAGGATCGTGTCACCAGCACACAAATTATTGATTCTTCTAAAAGAAGCTGGTGCCACGTTGATCAGCCTGGTGACACGGAAGAACCGTTTCGACACAGGCCACAGAAAATGCTGTGAGGACTAATCATTGATGTCACTGACACGGAATGCAGGGCAACCGACTGAATGTAATAGAGAAGTGAGTGACAATAATTTTTAGTCTGGAGGCCGCGCTCAGGTGGGCAAATGCCACTTTGGCGCCCTCCAAAGTGGAAAGTGACAGCAATTGATAGTCTGCTTACCCCTCGTCGAGGGTCCGATGGCGGAGTAGAGGGGTCAAAAAACCTTGATCCCTCTGGCCGGTGCGGGCTGATGTTCATGCCTCGATCGCTAACAAGACCTCGCGGAAGAGGCCGGCGGCACGTAAAGCTATATCTAAACTATTGAACTTTAAGGATAAACTGGCTGGGAGGTGACTTTGAATTGGAACTACCTGAAAATTAAGAACATCCGTTTGCGCTGAGCCCCGCGAAGGGTCGCGCTCCGACTTACACTGGACTTTTCATGGACGGGTTCTATTTTTGGTTCAGCGTCGCGCATGAAGCCTTTCGCTCCTCGCCTCGAAATCCTGCCGCCAGCTCAGCGGAAGCTCTGGAACGAGCTGTCCGAAACGCCGCGGGAATTCGTCCTGTACGGCGGAACGGCCCTGGCGCTACACCTAGGCCACCGGCATTCCGTTGATTTCGATTTCTTCGGCAACCGCGCGCTCGATATCTCCAAGATCGAGCAGGAAGTCCCCTTTCTGAAGGGTGCCAACATTATTCAGCGGGAGAAAAATACACTGAGTGCGATCGTAGATCGCGGTGGACCAGTGAAGGTCTCTTTCTTCGGGTTACCGAACCTGCCCCGACTTTCCCCGCCGCCCGTGGCAAAGGACAACGGGTTGGCCGTTGCCTCCCTATTGGATCTCGCCGGCACTAAGGCGTCCGTTGTTCAGATGCGAGCTGAGGCCAAGGACTACATCGATATCGATGCCCTGATCACCAAGGGTAAAGTTGATTTGCCACTCGCCTTGTCTGCGGCCCAAAAGCTCTACGGCCCGACCTTCAACCCACAGATCACCTTGAAGGCGCTTTCGTTCTTCGATGACGGAGATCTTCGTCAACTTCCAGATGACATGAAGTTACGTCTCGTCACTGCGGCACGCAATGTCGACCTTGACCGCTTGCCCAGCCTTGACAATCCAGCTCGGAAGATCGATCAGGACCACGGGCACGAGTTATGAAACCCATTCCTGCTACGCCGCAGACATTGTTAGTTGCGCCACGGATCATCTGGTTCGAGCCGCCTGAGAGGGCGCTTGCGGATCCGATCCGATTCATGGCCTACGCGATGACCTACGCCAGGCATGAGGATATGAGGGTCATTCGCCAGTATATTTCAGATGATGATTTTCGCGAGGCGCTTGACCGAGCACCTCCCGGCATCATCGATCCTCGCTCCTGGGCGTACTGGAACTCGAAGATGGGTCGCTATCCAGCGCCGCCGCTGCCAAAGCGGCGTTTTGGAGAAGGCGACAGCCCCATCGTTTTGACTGACTCCAATGGTCAAAATAGCGCAGCCAACTCATCACGTGATCCGGAGGAGCTTCGCAGAGCCGGGCGCGAAGCGTGGCTAAAAATGCGGCAGCAACAACCGCGAGAGGATCTCGAACAAGTCCGCCGTCGCGCGCGTGAGGATTGGCTTGACAACAAGCTCGGGCCGGGTAAGAAGAAAAAGTAGACGGAACCCGCATTCAGCGAGTTGTCGTAGTCCCGATAGCGGAATGTCGACAGTGGCGGGTAATCTGGACATATCGGCAGGCTAATCGCCTTGGGCATCAAAGCCAAATGAACTCGGCCGCGATCGTCTCTAGACAACGGGGGTACCATTTCAGCGAAGCAAGCCCTGCTGTAAGCAGCCCCGGCGGACACTCAGTGCGCATCCTCGGCAACTGTCAGTCATTACTGCTGGCAGGTTGCATCCTATCTTATTTGACATAATATACATTATGCGCACTTGGAAGCGCATCGCAGCACGACTGGCTATGGACCTAAGTTCAGCCTCTGCTGCTAGCAGTTCTGCATAAGCTTGAATACTTGTTCCGCTCATCAGCCAGGCCGAGTCCCGCCACGGTAGATGCGTGTGTTCGGCCGCCCGCCGTGCCAAGCTCGGAAACAGTAAAGCCGGGGATTCGGCAGACGTCTGCCGAATCCCAAATCGCTGGGCGACTGGGAAAAGACCTAATCTGCGTCCCATACCGAAGCCATCGAGTCCGGCATACGCGAGCGCTACTTGCCGAAAGTTCTTGAGATTCCGAGCGGACAACCCCTTGCAGCCGGTACTCGTCAAGGCATCGGCGAGTCGTAGGAGCAGCCGCTCGCCGTAGGCGGCGCGATCTTCTCCTGACTGCTCGAATTCTACAACACCGGCACCGATGATCCAGTTACGTAGACTAAGAGCTTGCTGGACCAAGCGACCAGCGCTCATACGTGAGACGTCGTCGACTTCGGCGATGTGCGTCACCAAATCCAGGAATTTCACACGGCGCCCTCTTTCCTAACTCGACTGCGCGCGTCGAAAAAAAACGTCGATTTCTCATGCATGTTGATGTGAGGAAATTAGCAGTAGATTGTGCAGGCGCGAATCATACTCGCAATCGTTAGTTGTTTGTAAATTGACAACATAACTGTTTAGTCTGCGGAAACATCGGAATACGCGGAGCTAACGACGTTATCTACATGGTTGACTAGAGACGCTACTGCGTGGGCGTGATTCGGACGGTGGCTTCGGCGTGGGAGGTTACGACGCGGGGTGCGACGAGCTTTGTCGGAGACGTCGTCACGGGCATGCTTAGACGCTTCTACAGACACCATTCCGGGGGCAACGACAGACGGGCTGGTGTCAGATGGTTCGTATCCATCCATTGTTTGTATCGCGAGCACACGTGCCGTCCCACCAGTCGGCCAATACCGAATTACCCTTCCTCACGAACGCCTGCTCGCGGAAGAAATCGCACGGACTGGACGTCAACTCGATCTACACCGTCAAAAGGAGTTTCGAGCACTGCCCCCGCAGTCGGCGCGCTCCGCCGTCGAGGTCAAGGCGCGCTTTCCGGCAGGGCCACCACCTGATCGCTGAAGGCGGCCGGAGGCTCGGTGGGGCGTCGCAAATTGCCGCCGCCGCGGAATTCCGCGACCGCCCATGCCATCCATGTGCCCGGCAGCTCACGAATGTTCCGTTTTGTCGTCCCGGGGACCTTTTGTTCCAATTTATCGTCCGAAAGGTGGGACATGAATCTGGAACATCGGGCACAGGACCGCTTACAGATGGCGCGCGTAAAGGCAGGTAGCGGGAAGGCCTTGGGTTGGAAGTGCACCGAGCAGAACAGCCGCCGATACGTTCGCCGATCGTGCCGCAGAATCTGCCCGCGACCGATCTGACACGCGCACCAGCTAGGCCTTCTTGACGAACTCGGACTTCAGCTTCATTCCGCCGAAGCCTTCGATCCTGCAGTCGATGTTGTGGTCGCCCTCGACCAGTCGAATGCCCTTAACTTTGGTGCCGGCCTTGAGGGCCGATGAAGCTCCCTTGACAGGCAGGTCCTTGACCACGATGACGGTATCGCCGTCCTTGAGCACGTTGCCGTTCGCATCGCGGACCACGCGCTCGGGCTCATCGCTCCCGCTGGGCGCCGCAGCGGGGTGCGAGGCGGGCACCCACTCGTGCGCGCACTCCGGGCAGACATACATCTGTCCGTCCTGGTAGGTGAACTCGGAATTGCATTTCGGGCAGGCTGGCGATGTGGTCATTTCGCTCCTTAAGCGATCAAATGTGTATGCATTGTCGCACGTGTTGACGGTGCCAGCGGGCGGTCAATACAAGCGCTGCATTGGAACCGAAGTCATCCGTGGATGAGAGCTTCCCCCAAAATCTTTCCATCATGGATCATCACTGCGCAGTCTGCCTTCGCCGAGATCAGTGAGGCATTCGCCCCCGTCTTCGAGCAATTAGACCATCGCTACCTCAACGAGGTCGCGGGTCTGGAGAATCCGACCAGCGAAGTGTTGGCCCAATGGATTTGGGCGCACCTTCGACTGGCGCTGCCCGGGCTGACCCGGATCACCGTCCACGAGACGTGCACGAGTGGATGCGAGTATCGCGGTCTCTTCATGGACGCCGGACGTAGATCGCGGTCAGGCCCGGGATCAATAAGGATATGTGCGTATTTCTCCCAGTGACGTGCGGTCATCTATATTGATGAGCGAATTCATTTCGAGTCTGCACACGTAGATCCAATGTCCGTCGCAAGCCTCGCGGAAGGTGAGCTCAGCGTCATCCTGCCCCTATCCGATCTCGATCACGGAACCGTCAGGCCGTTTGCCTGCGGCGCCGTAATGGGCACTGAGATGCTCGAACTACTCGCGGCGGAGGGGATCCTCGATTCGGGAAGGTCGCCGTCTGCAGCGCGCGTGAGGCGAATACCGATTGGTCTCAACACACCGTGTACCTCGCGGAAGCCCCAAGAACATGAGTCCACGAAAACTGCCGTTGTTTGCCATGGAGAGCCCCCTCCCGCAGGCAAACTGCATACTCCGCCTCCTCGAGCCGCCTGGGACCTGTCAGGGGTCCCTGTGGGAACGTCTATTCGATGGGACTTACGACAAGCCCTTCATCGTAGACAGCGCAGAGCGGCGGTTCCTGCACTTCGACTTCGATGGCGTGCAAAGCGCAATGCATCTGGGAAGCCCAGACCGGCTGAGCTTGGCCTACACACGCAAGATGATGACATTCCTGCTGTTCAATCGGACCCCCGCACGTATCCTGTTGCTGGGCTTGGGCGGCGGGTCGCTGGCGAAATTCTGCTACCGGCATCTGCCCAGCACGGCGGTCACGGCGGTCGAACTGAATCCCCATGTTATCGCGCTGCGCGAGGAGTTTCGTATCCCTGCGGATGATGAACGGTTCAACGTGGTCTGCGCGGACGGCGCCGCCTACCTCAAGCATCTGGGGCGGACGACGGACGTGATCCTGGTGGATGCCTGTGATCGCAACGGCGTTGCGCCGGAGATTGATACCACCGACTTTTACGAGCAGGTGCGGTGGTGCTGCCTATCGAGCGGTGGTGTGTTGGTCGCGAACCTCTGTAGCGACCCGAATCGCAGCACCGCGCACTTGGCCAGGATGCGGGCCGCGTTTGGAGAGGACATCCTTACGCTGCGGGTGAAACCGGACGGCAACCTGATCGCGATTGCCTTCAAGGAAAGCCGTCCCACCATGGACTGGCAGCGCCTCGAAGCCGCTGCCGTCGCTCTCAAACACACATTTGGCCTGAATTTCCCGGGATATGTGCGTCGGATTGGCATCAACTGGAAGCTCCGACGATGGGAGCACGTGTGGGCTTCCTAGCGACTGCAACACCTTGGCCGACGCTGAGTTTGATCCGGAGAATCCATTCCATGCCCAACCAACCCAGCCCAACGCAAATCCTCCAAGGTATTCTCGCTGCCCTCGCGCGTTCACCGGTATCGTCGATGGACGCCGGTGGACAGCCGTGAGCGGGGGACTGCCACAACTCCTGACGATGCAGAGTCCGTTCCCGGAACAAAACCACACGCTGCGCCTCCTGGAACCGCCCGACAGTTGCCACGAGTCCTTGTGGGAGCGTCTGTTTTCCAAGACCTACGACAAGCCTTTCATCATCGACAGCGGACTTCAACGGCGTCTGCAGTTTGACCTCTACACCGTTCAAAGCGCCATGCATCGGGAGCATCCGGATAGGCTGATCTTGGCATACACACGCAAAATGATGGGCTTCCTGCTCTTCAATCGCACACCCGCACGCATCCTGTTGCTCGGCTTGGGTGGCGGCTCGCTGGCGAAATTCTGTTACCGACGCCTGCCCGGCTCCACCATCATGGCGGTCGAAGTCAACCCCGATGTCATCGCGCTGCGCGAGGCGTTCAGCATACCCCCGGACGACGCTCGCTTTCGCGTGTTTCGTGCGGACGCCGCCGACTATCTAGCGCAACTCGCAACGTCGAAGGATGTGATTCTGGCGGACGCCTGTGACAGTGAGGGCATCGCCTGTGAGCTCGACTCGATCGAGTTCTACCAGAACGTTCACCGCTGCCTGTCCGGCGGAGGGGTGTTCGTCGCGAATATCTGTGGCGCTCTGACCGACTGGGCGGCGCACCTCGGAAGGATACGCGCTGTGTTTGGAGATGAGATCATGACGTTGCAGGTGAGACCGGATGGCAATGTCATCGTATTTGCATTCAAGGAGCGCCACCCCGAGCTCGACTGGCAGCAGCTGCAGGCCACTGCGGTCGATCTCAAGCGCAAATTGGGTGTGGATTTCCCGCGATACCTACGGCGGATCGCGCTCAACTGGAAGTTGCGCCGATGGCAGCCCGCAGTTGTGTAAGCGCCAGCGACAGTTCGTCGATGCGCGACAGCTCCAGCAGATGGGAAAACCTTAGCTCGGTAAAAAGCCTCATCAGGTACAGCGTTGAACTTCTCGTCAGCGCCGCGCACTTTCAACAACAGCGCGAGTGCGCTTACCCTTCAGGAACGGGCCTTGGAGCGTGCAACATTTCGAATGAAGCCGATGACTCGCTCCAGTTCGGGCACGCGCTTGCGTTCGAACACGGAGAAGGCGGCGATCGTGTCAGCGTGACTGGCACCTTCGTACAACTCCATCTCCACGCTGACACCGTGGGCTGCGAGCGCGTCGCGAAATTGGCGTGTCTGCACAGGAGACACGCGTTGGTCTTCGAGACCGTGAAGTAACAACGTGGGCGGAGCCTCGGAATGGGCATTTCGCACGGGTTGCCAGTCCGCTCTCTCATAGGGAGATGAGAAGATTGTTCGCAACTCCTCGGTATCCGGCTCGAGCACATAGGGTCCCGACAAACCGATCAGTCCGACGATATTGGCCGAAGTGGCCCCAGCTGCGGCAAGGTACTTCGGTGCGAGAGTGAGCATTGCAGCTTCATGTGCGCCCGCCGAATGACCCATGAGCACAATGCGGGTGTGGTCGCCACCGAAGGTTTCGGCGTGGCGTTCAACCCAAGCGACTGCACGTGCGCCGTCCTCGACAAATGCTGGGAAACTCGCCGTCGGGTAGAGGCGATAGTCGGGTAGCACGGCAACGAAACCGCTCTCGGCGAGCGCGGTGCCGACAAAGCGATAGTTGTCCTTGGTGCCTTCGGTCCACGCGCCGCCGTACCAGAAGATAACCACCGGCAACCGTTCCGCCTGCGGCGGCGCGTAAATGTCCAGACGCTGACGCGCCTGTTCACCGTAGGCGATGTCAGTTTGAGTGCGAACCGAGGAGAAGTGCGTGGGCACATTCGCGATGCTGAATAGCGCGTCGCTGCAGCCAGTCAACAGGGATGCAACCACGGCGAAGGCGACCGCCATTCGTACGGACAGATTGTCAATGAGAGGCACGTGGATCCGCTTCGATCACCGGTCCGGTGCGGCTGCCGACATACCCATTGGCGCCGGCGATGACGACGCGGCGCGGGGCCCGGGCTGATGACGTGTCTTTTGTTGCACCTGCGCTGTTAGTCCGCCAAATTCATCGTGCCCAGCCATGCGCGGTAACGCGGATCCCCGGTGTACTGCGCGAACGCGGGGTCGCCCTTGACCGCTGTTACTACTACGTCTAAGTTTTTCTGATCTCGTGCACGCTCAAGCCACTTCAGTGCCTCCTCGAACTCTCCTCGGTACGCGCGGCCCTCTGCAACCTCATAAGGGTCCTTGGCTGCAGCCTCGGCCTCGAGCTGGCGCATGGCTTGGTCGGACTCAGCCCGCCGGCCCATTGCATAGTAGACCGCGGTGAGACCCATGAGGCGGTTGTGCCGCCAAGTCGTGCGACGAAAGGCGTCCAGCGCCGCCGAAAGCTCGCCCCGTGCCAGTAATACCCTGCCGAGGATAGACCAATCTGGGTCGTCGGTCGGGCTGATCGCAAGCGCATGGCGTGCCTGCTCTTCAGCCTCGACGAAGCGTCCCGAGCGCAGCAAGCATGAGGCAGAATTTCCGACCAATGCCGGATTGAATGGATCATATGAAAGTGCGGCCCGAAAATATCGCATGGCCTCATCCCACCGTCCTAACGCGCATGCGAACTTCCCAGCCTCGTTCTGTACGAAATAGTTCTCCGGGTCCATCCGCAGGCCCTGTTTTATCTCAGCTTCTGCCGCGGCCCAATTGAGACCGTGATTTAAGTAGAGCCATGCATGCGCGGCGTGCATCTCGGGAAGGTTAGGATCCAGCCCGAGCGCGGCATCGATCGCTGCGCGCGCCTGACTGGCATCACTCTCCGTCCTCGTATAATTGAAAATGGAAATGGACGCAAACGCCAATCCTACAGCGGCAGGTACGAACGTGGGATCGACCTTCAGCGCCTGCCCGTAGAAGCCGACGGCGTCCTCTTGTCCTTGTATGTCCAGGCGATCCCGCGCCGCACGCGCTCGGAGAAACAGGTTATAGGCTTCTGGCTTGAGAACAGTAGCGCGCGTTGGAAGATCTGCGGCGCCGACCTGCACTTGAATTGTGCGCACGAGCCCGGCCGCGATGTCGTCCTGAACCTTGAGTACATCTCCGATGGGTCTGTCGTAGGACTCGGACCAGCGGTGTGAGCCGTCTCGCGCATCGATCAGCTGCACACTCACGCGGAGGCGCTCCTGCGAACGGCGGACGCTCCCTTCGAGGACATACGCAGCACCGAGAGCCTCGCCGACTTCCCGCAGATCGGTGTTCTTTCCCTTGAATTGAAATGACGACGTCCGACCGATGACCATGAGATGGGGAATCCTGGCGAGGAGATCGATGATCTCCTCCGCCATGCCATCCGCGAAATACTCCTGATCCTTTTTCTCGCTCAGATCGAGAAATGGCAGTACCGCGATCGATCTACCGGTGGTCCCCGTCTTCAGCGCGGCTCCCGCACCTCGAGTTGCCTCGGACACAGTCTCCGGCACTGCCGCTGGGCGCGATCGCCAGAACTTGTCAGAGACGAAGTACGCGAGCGCCAATGCGAGCACAACGATGATGGCTCGGTCGAGCCGACGACCGGTCTGTTTCGTGATTGATTGACCATGGGCCACGGCCGCTGACGGTTTCACACCCTCCGGCGTAATCTCGTACGCCCAGGCGAATAGCAGGACGCCCGGGAAGCCCAGCGCCAACAGGACGATGACCAGGCGATTTGCCCAAGTTGGAACCTCCAGCATGTGGAAGATCACATGCACGGGATCGAGAATCAGCCAGCAGAAGAGAAGATACAGAATCGCGACGCGCACGACGTTGCGGCGATTCAGCTCTTTCAGGAAGGGCAGCTCAAAACGCATGGCGGCTAGGGAACCTGAATGACAGCAAGACGACGGGACTATTTAAGAATCTGCCGCCGTCAGCCGGAACCTGCTGCAACGCAGCTAGAATCCCTCCAGCGCCTCCCGGGATGTTCCCCGGCGGACGTGGAATTAGGATGCGCTCGCGAACGGTCTTAGGGCAAGCTCGAAGCCTTGGGTGCTTGCGAGGGGCGGCCAATCTCCTGAAGAGCTCGACCGGAGTTGAAACCCACGTTCGTGGGCGGAAAGTCGCAGGTTCAACTCCTCTCCCCCCCGAGGAACTCGCTCGCTGTCCCGAGCGTCAGGTCGCTCAACACGCCGCTCGAGCGCTGGCTGTCACTACTTCGCATTGAGCGGCACAGGCACGTAGGTCCAGCCCGTTGCAGCTGCCTGCATATGGTTTGCAACATAGATCTGAGTGAGCATTGGCACATTGACGGAGCGGATGGCGTCCGCGAGCGCCTTCTCAGAGCAACCTTTTGGATCGTCGGAAGGTACGAGGTCAACCCGGTTGCCATGTGTGCAAACCACCTGCGCAGCCTGTTTGAGCCGCGTATAGAACTTCTGCGCATCGGCCGGTTGACTCAGATCGAGTCCCTGGCTGCTGACGCGAAGTGAAATCGTGACGTTGTGATCCTTGGCTACCACAGTGCCGGCAAAGAGCGAGCAGGCCACGCAGGTGGCGGCCAGGACAGACCGGCCGCTCAAGACGATTGACTTGGTGTACATATGAAGTCTCCTCATGCGACCCCGTTTGATCTGGGGTGTACGATGCTTGGGCGATTGCGGTCTTTGATGTTTCTGTGCCTCTCGGCTTGATAAGAGTCCGAGGGCGCAGATTCGGGTACCGGAATGTCAGGAAGTCCGTGGTGCTGCAGCGTCTTTAGCCCCGAGACTTATTTTTAGGTACCCGAACTACCGCGAAGTGACTCTTAGGTTATGCCCTTGGTTCGCCATGGGGTTTGAACGCTCAGATCACCATGCCCGAGACCAAAAAGACACTGGTGGAACGGCTGTTCGCGGAACACGGGAGTGCCCTGCAGGCATTCTTGTATCGGCGCGTCCGCAGGTATCCGGATGCCGCGGAACTCGCCCAAGAGGTCTATGTACGCATGCTGCGGGTGCCGGAAATGGAAGCCATCCGCAATCCTGAATCCTACCTCTACACGGTCGCAAGCAACCTTGCGAAGGAGCATGCCCGTCACACGGGCAAAGATGCCGGCGCGTTGGATGTCGACGATCCGCTCCTCCAGGAGCAATTAGCCGAGCTGCCGGCTTTCGGTGGGCAGCTGGATGCGGAACAGCGCATCAAGAGGTTGCGCGAAGTCCTGCTTCAGCTGCCCCCCAAATGCCACGCTGCGGTGGTACTGCAGTACTGGCACGGACTGAGCTACGAGGAAATCGCACACCGGCTCGGAATCTCGACACACATGGTCAAGAAGTATCTGAGCCAAGCGTTGGTGCACTGCCGACGGCGCATGGCGCGGCTGGGGTGAGCTTTATGAGTGCAAACGACGAACGAGTGCGTAGCCTCATAACCCAGCAAGCAGCGGACTGGTTCGTCGCGAACCGCGCAGGCCTTACTGTTACGGAGCGGCCGATTTTTGCCGCGTGGCTGAAGGCCTCTCCCCTACACGTGCAGGAGTACCTCGCACTGGCCGTCATTTCGCGCGATCTGCGCGAGGCTTGCGCCGATTCCCAAGGTTCTTTGGATGAGCTTCTAGTCCGCGCACGGCTGCAGAAAGACATCGCGGTCCACCCGTTTTGGTCGCGTGTCGCTGCGCGTGTGAGAGGTGCCCCTTCCCGCCAATGGCAAACAATCGCAGTCACTCTGGCGGTGCTCGGTGTGTTGAGTTTGGGTTTGCTCGCGTCGTGGAATCCCAGGCCTACCCTGCGCCTCCCGCCCTCAGGGGACGTTGCGGCACTGCACCTTGAGACACGCCACGGTGAACAGCAGACTCGCCGATTGGCGGACAATTCGATACTGCACCTGAATACCGACAGTGCGGTCACCATCCGATACAACAAGAAGGAACGGGTCATCGCGCTCACCTCCGGTGAGGCCGACTTCGAGGTCGCCCATGAGGCCGAGCGCGCGTTTCGGGTGTTCGCCGGATCAGCTGAGGTCGTTGCGATCGGAACCAAGTTCGATGTGCGTCTCAGGGACGATTCGACCGTGGTGACGGTGACTGCGGGTCGGGTCGCCGTCGGACTATCTGCGGTGCAGCAAAGGGGCACGTCCAACTCAGGGCGCTTCCGCGGTTTTGTGCAGGTCGACGCCGACCACCAGATCAGCGTGGTCGCCGAGGGACAGTGGCCCGCCCGGCCCGTAGTCGTAGACACGCAGCGCAGCACGGCCTGGCTGCATCGACAAATCATGTTCGACCACGAACCCCTGGAGCGTGTGGCGATCGAATTCAATCGCTATGCGCCGAAACCGATCGAGATCCTGACTCCCGCGCTACGCAGTCTGCAAATCAGCGGGGTCTTCACCACCGACGACATTGATGCGTTCATTGCCTTCCTACGAAGCCTCGAGGGTGTGCGCGTCGAGGTGACGCCGACGCGGATTCGCGTGTCGCAGGACTAGTCGCCGGTTCGGGATGTACACTTTTGGGACAACACATGCGAACTGATTGAGAAGGGCATGGGGGTTCGGCCGCGGCGACCATCGGCGCAGATCACAACAGTGGTTTCCAAAGTATTGCGCGCATTCTCGATCTGCGCGCCCGCGCTCGTGGGTGTCTCCGCCTCGCGCGCCCAGGTCGTTGAACCCATCACACTCACTGCCGAAATTCCCGCGCAGCCTCTCACGCAAGCGCTCGCCGCGTTTGCCCAACAGACCGGGCTGCAGCTCGTCTATATCTCAGGGGTTGTACGCAACCAGAAATCCCATTCCGTATCGTCGGGTCTGGGTGCTCAGGAAGCGCTCTCGCGCATTCTGGTCGGCACGGGTCTTAGGTTCGAATATCTCACACCGCACAGCATCCGGATCCTGGCCACCAAACCGGCCCCGAAGAACGTGATGAAGATCAACACTGATAAGGAACCTGGTGAGATCATCGTCACGGCCAACCGCCGCCAGGAGGCTGTCCAGAACGTACCGATCACGATTCAGGTCCTGACGAACGCCACGTTGGCCAAGCTGAACGCTGCGACCTTTGATGATTTCGCGAGCTACTTGCCCGGTGTGACCGCGCACGGGGTTGGTCCCGCTCAAAACAGCATCTATATGCGCGGCCTGGGAACCGGCGAATATCCAAATCAGGTCTCGGGAACTAACGGGAGTTTCCCGAACGTCGCCGTCTACCTCGATGAGCAAGCGGCACAACTTCCGGGTCGCAATCTCGACATCTATGCTGCCGATCTCGATCGGATCGAGGTGCTGGAGGGTCCGCAAGGAACGCTTTTCGGAGCGGGCGCCGAAGCGGGCGTCATACGTTACATCACGAACAAACCGAAGCTCGACGTGACTGAAGCGATGGTGAATGCCGGATATGCGATCACCGCGCACGGCGCACCGAGCCGGGCTCTCGAAGCCGTCATCAACCTTCCAGTGATAAGGGACACGTTCGCCGTGCGCGCGCTGATCTACAACGAGAAGCGCGGTGGATACATCGATAACACACCTGCGACGTTCGCGCGTGACGATGCCGATCGCAGTATTCGCTATGCCAATTATCCAACAGGCTGCAATCCATTCGACGCACCCGCCTGCCAGGTTCCGCCCAACAGCGTGGTGATCAACAACGCGGCTACAGCGGCCAATAACATCAACCCGGTCACCTATAAGGGCGTCCGGGTAGAGACCCTATACCAGCTCAACGAGAACTGGAACGCCTTGCTCGCCCAGTCGTACGAGAACATCGAGGCGGACGGTGTATTCGCCGAGATGGCGGCCAATTCGCTCGGTCAGCCGCAACCTGATCTTACGGTGCAGCTGTTCAACCCGTCACACAATAGAGACCGCTTTGAGAACACCGCGGTGACCATTAACGGCCGAATCCATGACCTGGAGCTTCTATACGCGGGGAGTTACTTCGTACGCAACGTTGAGCAGGTTCAGGACTACACGAACTACGCCCGTGGCTCGTTCTACGTGGACTACTACCAGTGCGTAAATCCAGGCCAGACATCGGCGACGGCGCAATGTTTCACACCGAGCTCAACCTGGCACGATCGGGAGCGCAATACCCATCAGAGCCATGAGTTACGCCTCAGCACGCCGGACATATGGCGGGTCCGCGGCGTCGGCGGCCTCTTTTATGAGAACTACCGGATTCAGGACCAGGGCGACTGGTTTTATCTGACGGCGCTGCCCTACTTCAATCCCATCGGGCCCCCGACCGGCTATTACACGCTGAATGGCAAGGTAATCTGCGGCTGCGCGCCCGGCGCGATCTTTGTGCCCGCCGAGGTGACTTCGAACAACCCGAACGTGCGGCCGCTGGGCGACGGCTTCTTTAACGACGTCACGCGCGGGTACAAACAGAAGGCCGCCTACGCATCAGTAGACTTCGAGCTCATTCCGCGAGTTCTGACGCTGACCGCCGGCACGCGCTACTTCAGCACTAATACCACTGAAGCTGGCTCCCTCGTGGGCAGTTTCGGCTGCGGGCGATTGAACACTAACTCCTTCCCCGGCGCGGTGCCCAATCCGTGTCTGAACCACTCCGACTTCACTAATCTCAACGCGCTGGGACTCGAGCGAACCTATTCAGGATTCAGAAGCCGCGCAAGCCTCAGCTGGAAAGTGAGCGCAGATGCGCTGCTCTATTACACCTGGTCCCAGGGCTTCCGGTCGGGCGGCTTCAACCGAGGTCTCACCTTTCCAGGTTATTCACCACTGTACCCGGGCACATTTCCCTGGCAAGTACAGGCCTATAGACACGGTGGTTGGACATCCAGCCTGAGCTATGCACCCGACACTCTCAGCAACAATGAGCTCGGCTGGAAGACGAGTTGGTTGGATCAACGTCTTCACTGGAATGGTGCGGTCTACCAGGAGAACTGGAATCATGCGCAAATTGGCGCATTCGATGCCGACTTGCTCGGGAACGGCGTCATCAACGCGGGCAATTACAGAGTGCGCGGCGTCGAAACGTCCCTTGTGGGTCGCATCACAACCGGCCTCACCATAGAGATTGGCGCCGCGTGGAATCACAGCGAGGTGGTCAAGGAAGCCTCGTTCGTCTGGGCAGACGGTACGCCGATCGATTTCAGCTCTCTACAAACCTACAGCGGGGAAAAACTCTCGAATCCGGCCGGAACACTCGGCAGTCCGCTCGCCGGAGCACCCCCCTTCCAGGTCAACCTCCGCGCACGTTATGAGGTCACGCTCAATGGCTACAACGCGTTTGTCCAGATCGGCGCAGTGCATCAGTCACATTCACTCGCTACTACGGATCGGCTGGGGCTCGATCTGCAGGGCAAGTTCGTCGGGTACGACCTGCCGCCTTTTACAAGCTACGACGGGGCGCTCGGCGTCGGACAGGACGCATGGCTCGCACAGCTCTACGCACAGAACCTGACCGATACGCGCGCCCAACTCTATACGAACTACAGTTTGAATTACAAAGCTATCACGGTGAATCGTCCCCGGACCATCGGTGTACGGTTTAGCTACAACTACAGCAGGTAGCCCTCTGCTTCGCAGGGTCTAGCGCGAACGGCAACCCTTGGCCAACTCAACCAACCAACTATGTGCATTCGAGGTCGTTTTTGTCCAGTGGCCGGCAGAATTCGCCCCAGTTCCCAGACGCCCGCCAGTAGTCGGCGAGACCAAGATCGCGAACGAGGTCCTTGAAGCCAGGCAGCTTACGCATGTCTCGTACGATCGGACGCCAGAGGACAAAAGCGAATGAAGGGTCGCTCAACACGCTACGCATCAGCTGGAGCGAGAGTTGTGGATCACCAAAATAGGCCGCCCAGTACGCAAGTTCCGACTGCGCTGTGATGCTCTTCGGGTAGGCCGGATCGGCAGCGGCGCGCCGCAGCTCTGCGAGTGCGGTCCGTGGCTCGCTGAGGTGTGATGCCATTGTGCGGCCAACCATGTCACCAGCGGGCCAATCCGGGCCCGCGATCAACTTTTGAATCTGCGCGCGGTCGCCGCGCACCATTGCCAGCATCAGCTTGTTGAATTCTACGAGAGGTCGCGCGTCAACCAGAGTTGCGCCATGAGCGAGCTCGTCGGCGGCCTGATCAAACTGGCCGACCATTTCATAGGTTATTGCCAAGTCCGCAGGAAATACGGCAAGCAGCGGCTCGTCGACCTTGGCACGGCGCCAATATTCCGCCGCGTCTCGGGGACGGCCGACGTTCGCATAAAACCAGCCGGATTGATACCAGAGGTTCTGCGAGCCGGTTGCAAGATCGCGGGCCTTTTGTAGCCGACCCTCTGCGTCCGCCCAATCTCTTCGATGCATCGACATTACTGCCGCTGCAGCCTGAACCGACGGCAACTCAGGAGCGAGCTTCAGGGCACGGGAGCTCGCCTGAAGCGCCTTCGCGTTCCATTCTGCGCCGCCTCGCTCCGGGACCTGGCCGGCACTCTGGTAGATCAAGGCCAATTCGCTCCACGCGAGTGCAAAGCCTGGATCGAGCCTGACAGCGCGCTCCAACTGCCCGAGGCCCTGCCGGACCTCAGCTGCCGTTTCGGAGAGAATGAGTGGTTGCGCGGCCAGATAGGCGTCGTATGCTTCAAGGTCGCGCGTGCCGCCCCTGTCGAGTGAGCGAGCGTACCAACGGGCTGTGTGAACGTCGTCTGCGCTCAGCGTCACGCTCAGGGCTACCGCCACGGCCTTGGCAACCTCGTCCTGAATCGCGAACACGTCGCCGAGTTTCCGGTCGTACTCATCGGACCAGACACGCGTACCGTTGGAATCGACGAGCTGTGCAGAGATGCGCAGTTGCTCTCCCGCCTTGCGGACGCTGCCTTCGAGGATGTATCTGACACCAAGGGCTTTCCCGATGGTGCGCAGATCCCCGATCTTGCCCTTGAACGAGAAGGCGGAGGTCCGGCCGGTTACATGCAAACCGGGTAGTCGGCTCAGCTGACCCGAGACCTCCTCCGACAGGCCATCGGCGAAATACTCCTGATCCTTATTAGGACTCATGTCCTCAAATGGTAGGACGGCAATCGTCGGTACCGCTACGAGCAGCGACGCATTGCCCTGCGTACGGCTCTCTTGTGGGGCCGCGCGGAAAGTGCGATGCAGTAGGCGATAGCTGAGCGTCAGGACGAGTGCCGTGCAGGCTGCGAAACCGACAGCTCGTAGTGCGCGGGCCTTGAAGCATTGCCCACCGTTAGCGCCGGGCATGCCAGCGACCGATGTCGTCCCTGCTTCCGGCTCGGGCGTCGCCGAAACGCGGGATACTTCGGCGCGTAGCGGTTCAACCGACGCGACCAGGCGATAGCCGCGACCGCGCACCCCGGCGATGTATCGCGGTTGCTTTGGATCGTCCTCCAGTGCGTTCCGGATCAGCTTGATGCGCTGACTCACCGCTTCCGGCCCGACGACCAGGCCGGGCCACACCTGCTGCATAAGCGACTCGATTGACACGATATCCGGCGCATTGCGAATCAGCGTGGCGAATAGATCGAATGAGAGCTTTGCAAGCGGGATATCGTGTCCTTCGCGTGTCACACGCTCGCGTTGCATATTGACGATGAGATCACCAACGCAATACTCGATCGCCTGCGCAAGCGATTCACCGGCGCCGTCCGAGGATCCTGTCACTCGCGCGCCTTGTTCCAGCGAACAAGATCGGTGGGGCCGATCGGCCTCCATTGAGAACTCCCGCACCCGAGCCGAGCACAGCAGATCGGCAAACTATACTCCGGGCCTCGGGTAAAGCACCCGCGATCCAACAAGTCCATCACGAAACGTCAGTTAACCATCACGGAGAATCACGCACGCGTCATGCATCTCCGCCACCGGCTCGATAGCGTGCGAGCCGTGCCATTGCCTACCAGCGGAGAGCTATCATGTCTTCCCAGAACTACCTTTGTTCAACACGGGCTATTGCCGCAATCGCTGCTCTCGCGTGCGGCACAGGCATTGTTGCGGCCGCGCCCCCAACGGGTAGTCACGTGCCATCGAGGGCAGTGCGATTTGCAGATCTGAATCTCGCCTCTGAAAAGGATGTTGCCACTTTGTATCACCGCATCCAATGGGCAGCGCGCCTCGTTTGCTTGGACGCGACGTTCATGTCGGACCCAGCGCGAGTACGAAAACTCGAGCTGTGCATTGATGCGACAGTGGAAAGAGCCATCGGCGATGTGAATCGCCCCCCGCTCACAGCACTGCATCGCAGCAAAACAAGACACGCGGTGGGCAACTTCTTCACGGATTCTTCGCGCTGATTCCCGGCAGTGCGGCAGTAGCTGTGGCCCTTACCCTGACGGGATTCTCGGCACACGCGAGTTGTACGGATCCGAGGGTGCCGGCTCAGCAGGGTGTAGCTCACCAGATGGCCCCGCTATTTCGTCAAGGGGCTGTGGTCGGCAATGATGCTGACAAGACGCGCGTCGGCGATAGGATCGTTGGCACCTGGCTCGTAACGTACACGGGGCCCCTGGTCGGAGAGGCTTTCATCCAGTGGCACAGCGACGGGACGGAATGGGAGAACATCAACTATCCGATTCTGGGCGGAACCATCTGCATGGGTGATTGGAAGGCGATAGGTGATCGGCATGTGCGCCGGTCCCACACCGGCTGGCTCTACACGAACGGCCTTCTATCCGGGTACTTCACCGAGACGGAAACTGATGAAGTGGCGCGCGATGGTGCTTCGTATACCGGCATCAACGATGCGAAGTTCTACGATCTTGACGGCAACATGTTTTCCGAAGCGACGGGCACGGCAGTAGCCAAGCGCATCTCGCCGCCTTAGGTCCTCGTGAGCTGCGGCAGGCCGTGCTGCAGTTGTATGTCGTCACAGTGCGGCAGCCGGCACTTCTACCCGGCTGCCGCGCCAGCCACCTGACGCAACTCAACAGGGCACGGATGCCGCGTTCCTTGCCCACCTGAATCGGCTTCCGGCACTTTCCCGAACGGCGTACCATCCACGCTCATATAGCTCATTCGAGAGCAAGCGATCGGTTTCGCACCAACAAGGAGAGAGCAATGGCGGACCAGGTCCAATGGCACCTTTCCGGTGACTATTTCGAGAATTGCAGCTGCAACGTCCTGTGTCCGTGCCTGGTGTCGGCAGCCGCCCCCCTCACCTCGCAACCGACCGAGGGCTTCTGCAACGTGCCGCTGCTTTTCCACATTGACAGCGGCCGCTATGGCGACGTCGCGCTCGACGACCTCAACGTGGCGGTCATGCTCCATGCGCCTGGGGTGATGGCAGAGGGAAATTGGTCGGTGGCCGCCTATATCGATCAGCGCGCCGACGACAGGCAGACCGAGGCCCTGGGTGCCATTTTTACCGGCGCCGCCGGCGGACCCATGGCTGCGTTCACACCGCTGATCAGCACGAACCTGGGAGTGAGCAAGGTCCCGATCACATTCCGGATCGACGGCAAGACGCGCTCCGCGGAAATCCCGGGCATTCTGCGCATGTCCGTCGATCCGCTGCCGACCATGCATCCCAGCGGCGAGATGTGGGCGAACCTAGGCCATCCGGTCAGCCCCGACAAGATGGCGCTGGCCGTCGGCGCCACCGGCAACACGTATAACGATCACGGCATGCGCTGGGATAATTCCGGTAAAAACGGCCTCTACGCGTCCATCCGCTGGTCGAATCAGTCGTGAAGCATGTCTCGCCGCACGGTTCATCGGCCGGGCCGGTGAGACTCACGCCATATGACCGATGACGCCTTGGAAACGGTGCTGCGGCGGGAACGGCTCCTCGTTGCGGGCGCCCTCGGGGCGATTGTTGTGCTTGCGTGGGCCTATGTGTTTTGGCTCGCCGCCGATATGAACAGGGGCGCCATGGACATGAACGGGTTCCGCATGGTTCCTGCTGGCATCGGACTCATGGCACCGGCCGCCGCACCATGGAGCGCCGTCGAGTTCGCCTTCGTGTTTGCCATGTGGGCGGTCATGATGGTCGGCATGATGGCGCCGTCTGCAGCGCCGATGATCCTCCTATACGCTCGCGTCGGTCGGCAGGGAAGGATCGCGGGTAAGCCGCTCGCCGCAGCCGGCTGGTTCGCCGCCGGTTACTTCCTGGCCTGGATCGGCTTCTCCCTGGCGGCAGCGCTGGTCCAATGGGTGTTGGAACGCGAGGCCCTGCTCGATCCCCGCATGGCAAGCGCCAACAACACGGTCGGAGCGATCGTGCTGATCGCGGCGGGCGTCTACCAGTGGACGCCGCTCAAGGACGTTTGCCTCACCCAATGCCAGACACCGTTCGGATTCCTGATGCGCCACGGCGGCTTTCGTGGCGATGTGCCGGGATGCCTGAGGCTGGGGCTGCGCCACGGAGCCTATTGCGTAGGCTGCTGCTGGGTCCTGATGGCGCTCCTGTTCGTGGTCGGCGTAATGAACGTTCTCTGGATCGCGCTCCTGGCGCTGCTTGTGCTTCTGGAGAAACTTACGCCACGGGGACGGTGGGTCGCGCGGGCCGCCGGGGTTGCCTGTGTCGCCGCGGGAGTCTGGATGGCGTGGCCGCACGCACCGCTTGGAGAGCGATTTGATCCCCTCGCCTAATGAAATCCGTCGCCGCACTTTTTCGGCGTATGCACCGTGTACGCCCTACTCAAGGCCACGACGGAAATTACGATCCACACCCCGACCACTGCGATTGCGAGTAACGTGTCCATTGAACGCCTCCTGATCCAGTGCGGCACATCGCTTGACCGCTCGCGATGGCCGCCTCTCGTTGATGTTCCCGGCTAACACCCAACGGGTGCAATGCAACTATGCGGGTAGCTGCGCCGGCAACCAAATACACTCTTTGAGTGTCACTTTAGTTTTTCTTATCTACTAGTGACGGTGCGCCTCCATTTGCCGCAGACTGGATGCGATGACCGCATCACATCACACCCCGCTCAAGATCGGCGAGTGGCGCGTCGATCCATCCCTGGATGAGATCACGCGCGAGGGAAAGACCGTAAAGCTCGAACCACGCGCGATGCGCATACTCGTGTGTCTGGCCGAGCATCCGGGGCAGGTCGTCAGCGTCGAGCAGCTGCTCGACGCGGTCTGGAAAGACGTGGTGGTGACACCGGATTCGGTGTACCAGGCAGTGGCGGCGTTGCGGAAGGCGCTTGAGATGACACGGAAAGAGCCTGCCTACATCGCCAACGTGCTGCGGCGCGGTTACCGTCTTCTTGCGCCAGTTATTCCCTGGGTCGCCCCACCCCCGTTTGCGGGTACTGGTCCTCCTTCGTTCGTCGAGCCATCTGGGCCGCCTCCCACAGACGTACCAGTCAAGCGCTCGGTTGCTCCCTGGGGCGCATGGATAGTGTTGGCTATCGCAATCGTCTGCGTTGGAGGGCTCGTTGCCCGCAACTTCGTTGGATCTCGCGAAGCTCAGAACCGCCTGCATCCCATGAAACCCGAAGTGCCTGGAGTGGACGCACCGTGGATCGTCGTACTGCCGTTTCTCGATCTGAGTAGCAGCAAGGACCAGCAATATTTCGCAGATGGATTGACCGAGGAACTCATCGAGCGTCTGTCAAAGGTTCCCCGATTGCGCGTTGTGGCACGCACATCGTCGTTCTATTTCAAAGGTCGGCAAGCCACGGTGGCAGAGATTGCCAGAACCCTTGGAGTTGCGTATCTCCTTGACGGTAGCGTACGCAAGTCAGGTGACACGCTGCGGATAACTTCGCATCTCGTGCGCGCCCACGACGGGCACGATTTGTGGTCTGAGACCTACGACCAACCGATAAAGGACGTCTTTAGGGTCCAGGATCAAATCGCAGGTGCCGTAGTGCAGGCGCTGAAACTGTCCATTGTGACGAGCCCCTCGCAAGGCGTTCCTATTTTCACTACGAACGCGGATGCGCACATGGTGTATCTGCGGGCACTTGCACATCTCAACAATGCGACCAGTAGCGACTACGACGCTGCTGAGTCCGAGTTGCATTCGGTACTGATACTCGATCCGCGATTCGCCACAGCCTGGGCCGTTCTCTCTATGGTGACGATCTGGAAGTTTGAAGACCGCGCTTCGAATCCGACGGTCGAGGCATGTACCAGGGCCCGCGACACCGCCGCCCGCGCGCTGCAGCTCGATCCGTCCCTGTCGCTTTCGCATCGCGCCAAGGGGATCGTTCTGCAAACCTGCGACGAGAATTTTCAGGCAGCCGAAGCCGAATTCAAGCGGGCACTTGAATTACACCCCGACGATTCACTGGTGCTCATGTCGCAGGCGCGTCTTGCCGATCAAATGGGTCGCACTGAGCAAGCGATCAAGTTAGCGCTACAGGCGACGGCAGCAGATCCCCTGAATTTCTGGACTTTCGCGGCGCTTGGCGACGTGTCGTTGTATGCGGGTCACGTGGCAGAGGCCGAGGCGGCCTATCGCAAGGCCGTGGACATTGATTCTTCGGCTGCCTTCATTCACAGCTCATTGGCAATAGCGCTGCTCACCAATCATAAGCCGGCCGAAGCGGTTGCGGAATCAGAGCGTGAGCCTGAACCGCAATATCGCGCGATTCTCTTGCCGATTGCGCTCGATGCAGCAGGCCGCCACAGCGATGGGGAGCTGCACCTGGCAGAGCTGAAACTCCGCTACGGCGAAGAAAACGCTGATTGGGTTGGCTTGTTCTATGCGTGTCGCCATGATCCGGATAACGCCATGCAGTGGCTGCGCATCTATGCAGCGAAGCACACACACTGGATGCGTTACCAACCGTATCTGCAGGAGTGCTTGAGAACCCTCGAGTCCGACCCGCGATATCAATTGCTCGAGCAGCAGATGAAGCTGGCGAAGCCGCAAGTCGGGCTGCAGCCACGTTAGGATGTAGTCACCCAAGCACCACCACTGACATCTAAGGAGCTGTCTTTCTCGCGTTTCCCGCTTTCATCTGCCGCTGCAGCGCCTGGTAGCTCGGATCGGACGCAATGTTCTTGAAGCAGGCCATTCGGTTCGATAATCCCGCCCTTACCGGTATCCGCTCACCTTCCGCGCCGAGAGTGTCGAATTCCCCAACGTGCATTTCGGCGTACTTCCTGAGCCACTGGATCGCCCGAGCGGCATCATGTCGGCATGCATAGAACAAAGCGACCTCCTTGGGATGATCGCCGGCAAATTGCAATTCGTAGACGGCGATTTCGCGGTCCGCATCGCTCTTTCTTCCCGCCGCGTCCAGCGCCATGGACAGAGTCAATTGTCGCCATTGCGCATCCGGTTCCCGCTGCGCCTCTGCAATCGCCTCGAGCGGCTTATTCACGGACAGCAATGCGTTCGCCAACAGTGCGTGCAGTCCTGAAGTTCTCGGTTGGACAGTGACCGCCTCACGATACGCTGCTTCGGCTTCGTGTAGGTGACCGGCGCGCGAAGATGCGTCTCCGAGAGCGGCGAAGTCCCAGGCGTTTAGGGGATCCCGTGACACCGCCCGTTGCGCCACTTGGAGCGCCTCATCAAGTCGCCCAGCGTCAATTGCGAGCCACGTCAAGGACCGCAAGGCATCCGACCCTCCCACCTCCAGCTCGAGTGCTTGATTGAACTGCGCCTCGGCCGCCGTGAAGTTGGAATCGCAGAATTGGAAGACAACACCTACGGCGCGATGCGCGATTGCAAGACGTGAATTGAGCTTGAGGGCTTGATCCGCGGCTGCACGAGCGTGCGCGCATGCCCCTGCAGTCGGGGAATCACGCATATCAAACTTCCAAATAGTAACCAAGGCGAGCTGCGCCCAGGCGGCGGCGTATTGAGGATCCAGCGCGAGCGCTGAATGCGCGTGCTCCACGGCTGCATCATAATCATCCACTCCGTTACTCACTACATTCGATCTCGCGCGCAAATAGTGCGAGTAGGCCTCGATGTTTTCGGTCGGTGGATCTTGTGGCATGTCGTGGCTGATGAGGGATAGCACGGATACCGGGACCACCGCGCCGGCGATCTCATCCTGAATCTTGAATACGTCGGTCAGCGGCCGGTCGAATGTCTTGGACCAGACCTGATAGCCGCTGTCGACCCGGACGAGCTGTGTGGTAATCCGCAGCGTGTTGCCCGATTTGCGGACACTACCTTCAAGTAAATGCGCAACACCGAGCGCCTTCGCAATCTCGGGAACGCTCGCCTGCTTATCTTTGAAATAAAAGGACGATGTTCTTGCCGGCACGCGAAGACCCCTAACCCTAGCCAGGCGGTCAATGAGCTCCTCCGACAGGCCGTCCGCGAGGTACGCCTGATCCTTCTGGTCGCTCATATCGACAAACGGCAGCACGGCGACCGATGGTTGGGCGGCGTCGAACGTGACTGCTGTTGTTTCTTCCCCAGAGGTTGCGGCCCGTTGCGGCCAAAACTTCTTGGCTATTGGATAACTGATGACCATCATCGCGGCACCGATAAAGAGGATCCAGGGCCACGGAAGGTGCGAGCGGGTCGTCGCTGGGGTTACCGGGACCGGGACAGGGGTCACTCGAGCAGCCGGCCTATCGGTTCCAGGGCCCGCCGATGCGTCAAGACTTGGAGCCACCGGCGCAACCAGCCGGTAGCCGCGGCGCAGCACATTGATGATGTAGACCGGCTCCTCCGTTCCGTCGGCCAACGCCCGCCGCAGCACCGCAACGGCCTGATAGACGGAGTCCGGCGTCACAATGACATCTTTCCAGACTGCCTCCAGCAGCTGGTCAACGCTCACAACCTCGCCGGCATGTTCGGCGAGGTGAACGAGAACCTGCATCACACGCGGTTCGAGCTTGATGGTCTTTCCGTCCCTGGAAATCTCATCGAGCGCGCGATCCACGCGCCAGGCGCCAATTCCAAGTAGTCCGCTTGCCGCGATGACCATCGCCTGCGCACTCCTACAAGTGCCTGAGCAACCTGGCATTTCTTTGTCCGAAAGACACCTTCGGCGCGTCTTTGGCACTTCCTCAGCCCCTGTTCAACGCGCCCTCAGGACTTGAGCCAGTCCGCGCGAGCACGCTGCCGTCGCCGCTGCGAATTCACAGTCACAACTCGGAGATGTAAATGAAAGCTGCAACACAACTGGCCCACGCATCCTGCCTCAAGGCCCACATCCGCACCACCGCCCTGCTCGGCCTATGCGCCCTCGCATCCGCCACCGCCGTGGCGGGCGGGCAGCCTGATCCCTCTGTCACCCGGAGCGGAAAAGTATCACTCGCGGATCTCAACCTTTCGACGCCCGAGGGCGCGAACGCTGCCCGTGATCGGCTTCGCCAGGCCGCCCGGCGCCTATGCGCCCGAGTCGCAGACGAACTCGACCTGTCGCATCAGGCGAACTACGTAGCCTGCGTGGACGAGAGCTTGGCCGTGGCGCTGCGGAAGATTACCGAGGCTGCCACCGCGACCGCATCAAACACCACGGTGCAGACTAGCGCCGGTCCGAAGACGACCCATCAGCCCGTGCATTCCGCGGCGGCAACAGCCCCCCAACCGGCGTCTAATCCCTAACCGAATAGCGAAATCCCGGCTGGCCAGGGGCTAACGAAGTCATCTCAGTTGCGCACGCCGCCGCGCAACTGAGATGACACACACGAGGAGATTCGCGCGCTCACTCGCACAGCCGCTCGACCTTGGGTCCCAAATGCACAAAGACCGCTACCAAACGTATTCGAGCTGAGCCCAGAATTTACGCGTATCGCGCGCGATCGCGGCGGGCGTGGCGGCGGCAGCGTTGTAATCGGCGTATTTCAGTAACGCCGTGAAATGATGCCACTTCCCACTCAGCGCAACGTCGCATTCCGAGCCGTAGCCGACGCTGATTCTCTCCGCATCAAAGTGATGGTAGACCACAGTGGCCGAAAAAGAGCTCAATCCCCACAGCCCGGTTCGGTTCCAACCGAGGCTGCCGTAGGCATCCTTGATCCCGTTGGCGGGAGTCGTCAGAAACTTGTCGGCCCAACCCTCAAACGCGTGCAATGTCGCCAGCGGTGTGGCAAAGCCGATCGTGCCGTTGCCCTGAAGAACCTCATCGCCTGCTGCAATCTTGAAACCAGCCAGGCTGGCATTGATCTCGCCCAAGAAGTAGTCATTGCTGAACGTGAATGGGTTGTCACCACGATTCTTCTGCCAGGCATATGCCACTGTGTAGCCCAACTTGATTACGGAAACAGGCCGCTCGCCCGCGAAGCGGCCGCCGTAAGTGGACGTTGAGCCACGGCGCGGATCGAGAGCGCCGGTCAACCCGGAACTCGGGTCGAAGTCGAGCAAGTACGCGAAGGCACTCAACTTGCCAATCGGGAACTGGTAACTGACATTCGCCAGATAGTTGTCGCCCTTGTAAGTTCCCTGCGGCGAGTCGACACCGTACACGCGATGTACTCTGTTGAGAAAGGCCAAGTCCAGCGCCAGGTGCGCGAGAGGTTTGTTCACGACTCGCACGGCATCGTAGGTCACTTCGTTCTGCCGCCAACCACTGTTGCCGACAAACCGTTGATCGTCGAGGATGATGCGCTGACGGCCGACGGTCACCGCAGTGGCGGGCAATGAGGTGTTGGTGATTGCCAGCCGGTTCAGAACATAGTTCTCCGGATCGGCTACGACAGGGTACTGAATATAACTGGCCACTGCGTTGTCGGGCCGATAGCTGCGGTCGAGACGGAACATCGCCTCGCCCTCGATGAGCACGCTGGTATCGAGGAACTTACCAGTCTCTGCACCCAGCCGCGCGCGCAGCGTCTCGGCGTTGGCATTCTCGGCAATTCCGGTTTGTTCGACCTCCTCGTAACGAACACGCACGTCGATCAACGGGCGGGTCTGCGCCAGCGCAGCCTGGAGGCTACCGGGCTCGCTTCCAAAGGCAAGGCGGCCAGCCAACAACGACCACGCGCCCAGCGCGAACAACACGGGCACGGCCCGCAAAAATTCGCGGGCCTTGGGCCTCCGCGCACGTTTCCGAATGCTCTTGTTCAAATGTATGCAACCTCTGCGTCCCTTTTCAGGACGCAAAAAAAAACGCCGGCGGTATGTCGCGCTCAGACCTTGTAGGCTTGAGGTGAGCGCGGATACCGGCGGCGTTGCCGTTGGCCCTGCTGTGGGCAAGAATTGTTACGATCGATCAGATCAATCGAATCGTTTCAGTCCCGGGCGTTGCAACTGGAATGCCAAGTCCAAGCATTTGGGCGTGCGATATCCTCAGGAGGTAGGTTTCGCGCGAATACCATCAGCAGGAATTCGAGCTTTTTTCAGCAAATACAGCCCGGCCACACGCGTCGCACAGAACCCTGCACATAGCGCCACGGCCGTGCGCTTGGGCACCTTGCATGCCCTTTTCAGGCAGTCTAGTGAACCGTAATGGTGCAGGCCTGTATGCTATTGCACAGTTGTGTCACAAGCGAATCAGCCGCTGCTGCGCGCCGGCTCCACAGCCAAAATGCTCGCCAAAGCGTGCGGATCCACCGGCTTGACCCAATGCAGATCGATGCCAGCATGTTGGGTACGCACCCGGTCCTGCTCCCGGCCCCAACCAGTCAACGCGATAATTCGTATTGTTTTGCCCCACGGCTGTGAGCGGATCTTCCGGCTCGCTTCCAACCCGTCCAGGCGCGGCATGCCCAGATCCATCAGGATCACCTCCGGGCGAAACAACTCCGCGAGCACTACAGCTTGATGTCCATCCTTTGCCGTGCGTACTTCGTGACCTTCCTGCTGTAGCCACAATGTCAGTGAGCTCGCAGCGTCCGCGTTATCGTCGGCAACCAGGACGCGCCGTCGAACGATACCAACCACCTTGGGCGATGCCACCACCCCTCGAGGCGCGGACTCGCGACGGTCCAGGCGAACAAGCGCAGGCAATCGGATCGTGAACTTGCTGCCCGTCCCGATCCCGTCACTGTAAGCGCTCACGGTGCCGCCGTGCATTTGTACGAGACTTTGCACTAGAGCAAGCCCTATCCCTAACCCTCCATCGGATCGATCCCGACCGGAATGCACTTGAGAGAACATCTCGAAGATGCCGGCGAGCGATTCGGTCGGTATGCCGATACCGGTGTCCGTTACGCTGATAAGTGCGTCGTCGCCCGCACGCTCCAGCGTCAAAATGACCCGCCCTCCGTCCGGTGTGTACTTCGCGCTGTTGGACAGGAGATTGGAAATAACTTGCGCGAGACGGTGCACGTCCCCATCGACGGCGAGTTGCTCATCAAGGGAGCGGACGATCAACTCATGACCTCGCGCCTCTATCAACGCGCGCGAAGCTTCGACCGCCACATTCACCGCTTCGCGCAGCATGACGGGCTCGCGGCGTAATTCCAACCTGCCGCGCGTGATGCGGTTGAGGTCCAAAAGGTCATCGACCAGCCGGACCAGGTGGCTTATCTGCCGTCCCATCATGTCGGTAATCCGACCCATGGCCGGGTTACCCGCGGCCATCGGTCGAAGTATCTCCAGGCCATTTCGCAGCGGCGCCAGCGGGTTTCTGAGCTCATGCGCAAGTATCGCGAGGAACTCATCTTTACGCCGATCCGCCTCGCGCAGTTGCTCGGCAGCCTCCCTCTCCCCGCGGACGTCGCGCACTTCAACGATCGTGCCGATCACTCGCGCGTGCTCGTCGCTGATCGGGCTGGCCGTGAAGGCGACCGGGTAGAAGGTGCCGTCCCGGTGCACAAAGATTTCTTCACCCTGGCGCTGCGCGTTCTCGAAGATGTATTGATGGATCGAGCAGTCCTCGGCAGGATAAACGCTGCCGTCAGGCCGGCTGTGGTGAATCACCTCGTGCAGCGTCCTACCCTTCGTTTCCTCGAAGGTATAGCCGGTCAGCCGTTCGGCGGCCGCATTCATGTAGACACAATGCCGGTCGCAATCCATGAGAAAGACTGCGACAGTTGCGTTGTCCAGCACTGCGTTGAGCCGCCGTTCGCTCTCGCGCAGCGCGGCCTCGATTCGGGTGCGCTCCGCGATCTGCCTCTGTGCCGCCTCATAAAGGCGCGCGTTGTCGATCGCAATGGCGGCGTGAGCGGCAATGCTCACGGCGAGCCGCTCAGTCCGATCGTTGAAAACCCCGGGACTCGGATGACCAAAAAGCAACCCGCCGAGTACTTCGCCCAGCCGCGACATGACCGGCACGGCAAGATAGCTGCGTACGGTCAGATGACCCTGAGGCATCCCATGATGGGGCGCATTGTGACCGTACCGTGGGTCCAGAGTAATGTCGTCCGAGCGCACGACAGATTCGCCACGGAAGGTCGGTCCGAAGACCGTAGTGTTGCGCGGCATCGAGAAATGCGCGAACGCCTCGCGTGAGGCACCTGAGAGCGTGTAGAGGCGGTATGCCTCGCCGTCCTCATTGCGCACGTTATAGAAGAATGCCCCGAACGCCGCCCCGAGCAAATCGGTTGCAGTATCGGTTACCTTCTGCACCGCACGTTCGACATCAAGTTCGGCGGACACCGCGCGACCGACACGATTCAGCGCCTCGAGCGTGTGCGCCTCTTCCGAAAGGACCTGCGTAGCACGTTTGGCGTCATCTATGTCTGTACCTGTGCCGTACCAGTCAGTAATGCTCCCGGCCTCATCATGCGCGGGTAAGGCTCGACACAAGAACCAGCGATAGACCCCGTCGTGCCGACGAAACCGGTATTCAGCTTCGTAGGGTTCGCCGCTCGCAATGGCGCCCGTCCAGATCGACGCCGCACGGGCCCGGTCATCGGGATGCAGTACCTGCAGCCAGCGATCGCCGAGAAGGCTCTCGGCCTCCAGACCCGTGAACGACTGAAAGCGCCCGTTGATGTAGATATTGCGCCCTTGGTTATCCGTCACGAACACGATCGCGGGCAGGGATTCGGCCAGAATCCGGATACGTTGTTCGAGATTCGGTAGCGCGCGTGTCGACAATGCCTGCTTCCCTCGATCATAGCGATGGCTAACATCTGCGTTCCGCCGACAGCGTGCTCCGGCGCAAGGGCTTGGTCAAGAGCGTCGCTGCTCCTGAAGGTTATTGCTACCATGTTGTCGCAGAACGCATACAACACTCACAGTGTTTCAAGCCACTGCAACAGCCAGGCGGGGTTTGACTACTCCTGGTGCCGAGTCACGAGTGCCGCGTTGGCTGTAGATTGAGCATCTCTTCCACGACGGTGGGAACGACCTTCCGGATGGTGATCTGCGGCAACTCGCCGTCCAGCCGCTCGGCGCACACCGCAAGCAGATGCTCGCGTCGTGGCCGGAACTGCCAGAGGAACCACCGGCTGGCCTCATCTTCCAACTGCGGGTCAATCGTGAGACGCACCCCCCGCTCGCTTGGGTATTCGAAGCTGAACCGGTCGAGCGCCAGGGACAATCCCATACCGCGTGCTTTGATATAGGACTCCTTGAACGTCCAGTACTCCCAGAACCGATCCGGCTGCCGCTCATGTGGGAGGCCGGACAACTCGGTTGTCTCAGCCGGGGAGAAGAAGCGGTTGGCCACGCCAATCGAGGCCTGGCGCGCCTCGATATTCTCGACATCGATGCCCAGCGCTCGGCCACGGGTGACGCCCAGAGCGATCAAGCCGCGCGTGTGTGAAATGTTGAAACACAGATCGCCGCTGGCCGCACCGAGGTTCGCAACCTCCGGACGTCCATAGCCATTTATGGCGAACACCCAATCGGCCGGCGCAATAGCCTCGTATCGCGACAACACCGTGCGTACCATCGCACGGGTGACGAGATGGCGCTTTCGATCGTCGGCAAAGTAGAAGCGCTGTTCCTGTGCCCGCTCCGCCTCGGTCAGGAATTGGCGCAGCTGCGTTAGCAGAGGCTCGCCGATGATCTCATCGTAGAAGGCCAGCCAGACATCTATGTCGCGCATCAAATCTCATCGCTGCGATCGGTCTGCCGGTCCAGTATAGCGTGTCACGCCGCACGGGGGCTCAGGACGACCGCCGTTCGATCTCCTGGCGAGCTCTGCGAGATCCGTATTTTCCTCAATGGAGATCTCGATCGGACCCTCCCGGTGCGTGGCCGAGGATGCGGGGCGCATCCAGTCCTTCTTCTGCTCGATCCAACGCTGATAGCGGTCGAATGTCCACATGCCATCCTCGCCGCCCGCCTGAATCACATTTGCGATCTGACTGAGCTGTCCGGAGCGAATCGTGCCCTTGGCTGCAATGTTTGCCAACAACACTTCGCAACGCGGAATCCGCAGTTGCTGTGCCTCGAGGTAATCCAACCGCTGGCAGATCACACCGACGAGGCAGTCGGCGAGCTGGGCGCGGATGCTGCCTTGTATTTCCGCAGCAAAGGACATGCAGATCCGGCTCAGAGCTTCGATGCAAGTGGCGGAATGCAGCGTCGCCAACACGAGGTGCCCGGTCTCCGCGGCATTCAACGTCAGGCGCATCACCTCCGGGGTACGCATCTCGCCGATCACGAGCACATCGGGATTCTCGCGCAGCGCGTCAATGATCGCCTGCTCGAAGCTCGGAGAATGTGTCGGAATTTCGCGCTGCCGGATGAAGGAGCGGCGGTTTGCGAAGACATACTCGAGCGGACTTTCGAGCGTGATGATGTTGCGCGCGCGCGAGCTGTTGATTTCCTCGATCAAAGCGGCGAGTGTCGTGGACTTCCCCGAGCCGGTCGGCCCCGATACCACGACGAGGCCCGTGGTCGCCTCAACCAGCCTGCTCAACTGCGGGTGCAGATTGCAGGCCCGCAATCCGCTGACCGCGGGGCTCAGCAGGCGTATCGCGACAGCGACTCCGCGGATGGTTCGGAATACATTGATCCGGCAGCGGACGCCACCGGTCGCCAGCGAAACATCGGCTGAGCCCCGAGCTGCAAATTGCTCCCACGCCTCGGCACCGAGCAAGCTCTGCGAGATTTGCTCCACGTACGCTGCCGGCAACGGCTCAGCAATTGCGAGCAATTCTCCCCTGATGCGCGCAACGGGCGCTGTTCCCGCCTCGAGGTGCACATCACTCGCACCGAGCTCCCGGCCCTTCTTGATCCAGGCCTGAAGGGTCATATCCGCCCGGCTCCTCTCAATTCGGTTGCCCATGTGAAGTCCCTCGACTTGATTTACCTTAATTGCGGTTGCGCCGAACCTTGAACGCCTATGCGCTCAAGCGCACTGCAACATGGCCGATACGCACTGATTGGCCAAGGTGGCCTCCCGGCGGTGCCTTTTCCTATGGTCGGTACATACAACCCGTGGCTGGTCCTTCTTTCAATAGCCGTCGCTATCTTCGTTTCGCACACGGCGCTCACTCTGTCCGCGCGGGTCGCGAGCAGCACGCATAAGCCCACTGCCCGGCTTTGGCTGACCGGGGGCGCTGTGTCGATGGGCTGCGGCATCTGGTCGATGCATTTCGTGGGCATGCTGGCCCTTTCCTTGCCAATCGCGCTCTCTTATGACATCGCGACCACCCTCGCCTCGCTCGCGATTGCCATCGGGCTCTCCGGCTTTGCACTCTCCATCGCGAGCCGGCCGCAGATCAGCATGCGGCGGCTCGCAATCGGCGCCGTCGTAATGGGCTTAGGTATCTGCGGAATGCACTACTCGGGCATGAGCGCAATCGAGATCCTGCCCGTCATAACCTACGAGCCCGGCCTGCTGCTCGCCTCCGGCCTCATCGCGGTGGCTGCCTCCTTTGCTGCTTTGTGGCTGTTCTTCCGGCTGCGCAGGGGCCGCTCGCGGCAAATGAAGCTTGCCAGGCTTGGCGCCGCAGTCGTCATGGGTCTTGCGATCAGCGGCATGCACTACACCGGCATGGCGGCATCCCGCTTCGCGGCGGGCTCCTACTGCACCAGTGGAGCCGCTCCGAATAACAACTGGCTCGCGATCACGATTGCGGTGATTGCACTGGCTGTCCTGACAATCACGACAATCCTGCTGCTTTACGATGCACATCTGGAGACGCGGACTCGCAAACACAACGAGCAGCTGCGCCAGGCGAACGTACAGCTGCAGCACGTCGCGACGCATGACGCGCTGAGCGGGCTGCCCAACCGGCTGCTGCTGGCCGATCGCATGGAGCAGGCCATCGCGCACGCCGAACGGCACCAGACGAACTTCGCGGTCTTTGTCGTGGATCTCGATCGCTTCAAGTCAATCAACGACTCGCTCGGCCACCTGGCCGGCGATGCGATGTTGAAAGAGGTAGCGCGGCGCCTCGCCCTGGTTTTGCGCAAAGCTGACACGCTGGCGCGGCTCGGGGGCGACGAGTTCGTGCTGATTCTCAACGAGATCTCACGGCCTCAAGACATCGAGTCGATCGCCGGCAAGGTACTGGCGGACATAGAAACGCCGGTAAAATTGTCCGATCTCGAGCTGCACACGTCCGCAAGCATCGGTATCAGCATCTATCCGGAAGACGGCTCGGATGCGCAGACCCTGCTGCGGCATGCCGATGCAGCGATGTATCACTCGAAGAAGAGCGGCCGCAATGCGTACCAGTTCTTCGCGCCGGCGATGAACGCATTCGCGCGCGAGCGGCTCGAGCTGGAAAACGGGCTGCGCCGCGCCCTTTCGCGCCAGGAGTTCGTCCTGCACTACCAGCCGAAAGTGGATGTGCGCACCGGTAGAATCGACGGCGCCGAGGCACTCATTCGCTGGCGGCACCCCTCGCGCGGCATGACGATGCCGTTGGACTTCATCCCGCTCGCGGAGGAAACCGGGCTCATCATCCAGATCGGCGAGTGGGTCCTGCGGGAAGCGTGCCGGCAGGCTTACGCGTGGCAGGCGGCGGGATTGCGGCCGCTGCGGATGGCGGTAAATCTCTCTGCTCAACAATTCAAACAGAAGAACCTCGTGGACGTGGTTCACACGGCTCTGCGCACTGCACGCCTCGAGCCCCATTATCTCGAGCTCGAGCTCACGGAAAGCGCCGTGATGGACGACCCGGAGCGGTCGATTGAAATCCTGCGCCGTCTGAGTGAGTTGGGCGTACGGATCTCGGTGGATGATTTCGGCACCGGGTATTCGAGCCTGAGCTACCTGCGCCGCCTGCCGCTCGACAAACTCAAGATCGACAGCGCGTTCATCCGCGAAGTGGCCACCAGCCGTGACGATGCCGCAATCGTTCGCGCCATCGTCTCGCTAGCTCATAACTTGCATCTCAAGGTGATTGCCGAAGGGGTGGAAACACCGGACCAACTGGTTTTTCTGCGGGACCTCGGCTGCGAGCAGTACCAGGGCTATCACTACAGCGCTCCCGTGCCAAACAACGTGTTCGTTGCGATGTTGCGCGAACACCAGGCAGAGCAGGTCACGCCCCGCCCGGTGGGTATCGAAGATACGTGGACCAACCGCGCCCTGCGCAACGTGTGAACCGCCGGACGCGCCGCAAGCCTGGCGCGGCCGATCGTTACTTGGGCTTGCGCGCTGATTTGCGTGGCGGTTTCGCGGGCCGCTTGCGCGTAACGGGGCGTTTCGGCTTGCCGCCGGAGGGCTTCGGTTTCTTCGTCGTTGGATAGATCAGGGCGGCGAACGAATAGT
>Ga0207710_10000325_pt1 | contig 36508 bp, 36 predicted proteins | sample KBSS24metaG_FD_184400 | JGI IMG/M metagenome (GOLD analysis project Ga0207710, IMG submission 184400) | Switchgrass rhizosphere microbial communities from Kellogg Biological Station, Michigan, USA - KBS S2-4 metaG (SPAdes) (version 2) | ecosystem: Host-associated > Plants > Roots > Rhizosphere...
GCAGATCAGGCTGCGTCGTTCGACCCGGGCGCCGGCCTGCTGCAGCGCCGCCCCGATCGCGTGGCCGATCGCGAGGTTGCGGAGGTGGCCGATGTGCAGCGCCTTGGTCGTGTTGGCGCCCCAGAAGTAGACGGCGTACCCTTCGCCGGCCGCGAGGTCGGCGAGCGCGGCCTCGCCCGCGTCGCCTTCCTCGAGCGCCGACCCTGCCCGTTCGACCCAGCTCTTCTCCAGCCGCAGCCAGACCTCGTCGCCCTCGCGCGCCACCTCGGCGACGCTGGGGTCGGCGGCGATCCTGTCGAGGGCGGCGAGCGCCTCGGCGTCCTCCTGCCAGCCCTTCACCCGCGGCACCAGCATCAGGTCGTAGCGCTCGTGCGGGCGGTAGGGAGCGCGCGGCGCCCAGCGCAGCCGACCCTCGCCCTGAACGGCGCTGTCGTCGAGATGATCGAAGAGATTCACTGCCATAGCCCCCGTCGCCCGGTCGCTGGTTTACGAATGCACCAGCCGGGGCTCGAACCCGGATCTACGGCTTACAACGCCGTCCCTTTAACCGATTAAGGCACTGGTGCGGGCTATGAATTCGACTGCCCAGTAACCCTTGAGTAGTCGAATCGGCGGCAGCATAACACCAGTTCTCGTTAATGGTCAAACTATTCGATTAATCGGCTGGTAGCAAGGCCTTATTTACGCGCGGCCGGCCTCGAGCAGGCGACTGAGAAAGCGCTGCGTCTCGGCATTGCGCGGCTGGCCGAGGACCTGCTCGGGCGAGCCGAGCTCGGCGATCCGGCCGTCGTGCAGAAAGGCGACCTGGTCGGCGACCTCGCGGGCGAAGCTCATCTCGTGGGTGGCGATCAGCATCGTCATCCCCTCGTCCTTGAGGTCGCGAACGGCGGCCAGCACCTCCCCCACCAGCTCCGGGTCGAGGGCGCTGGTCACCTCGTCGAGCAGCATCACCCGCGGCCGGCCGGAGAAGGCGCGGGCGATCGCGACCCGCTGCTGCTGGCCGCCGGAGAGCCCGTCGGGGCGGTCGTCCTCGCGCCCCTCCAGCCCGAAGCGGCGCAGCAGCTCGCGGCCGCGCTCCTCGGCCTCGCGACGGCCGATCCCCTGCGCCCGGGTCTCGCCGAGGACGACGTTCTGCAGCGCGGTCAGGTGCGGGAAGAGGTTGTAGGCCTGGAAGACGAGGCCGAGGCGGCGGCGCACAGCGACCGGGGAGACGGCGGGATCGGTGATCACCTCGCCGTCGAGGAGGACGTCGCCGTCGTCGATCTCCTCGAGCAGGTCGATGCAGCGCAGCAGCGTCGACTTGCCGGAGCCGGAGGCGCCGATCAGGGCGATCGCCTCGTGCTCGCGGACGCTGAGGTCGATCCCGCGCAGCACCTCGCGCTCGCCGAAGGCCTTGGTGACGCCGCGGATCTCCAGCACCGGGGCGCCGGGGGCAGGCGTGCCCGCCGCGTCGCTCACCGCACCACCCCCTCCGGCCCGCCGATCCGATCGACCACCCGCGCCAGCGGCACCGTCACCAGCAGGTAGAGCAGCGCCGCCGCGATCAGCGGCGTGAAGTTGAAGGTCTTGTACTGGACGATCTGGGCGATCCGGAAGGCCTCCAGCGGCCCGAGGATCGAGATCAGCGCCACTTCCTTCTGCAGGGCGACGAAGTCGTTGAGCAGCGGCGCCGAGATCCGCCGCAGCGCCTGCGGCAGGATCACGTGGCGGAGCGCCTGCCCCTCGGTGAGGCCGATCGCCAGGGCGGCGTCGCGCTGGCCGCGATGGATCGAGCGGATCCCCGCCCGGTAGACCTCGGCGACGTAGCCGCTGTAGGCGAGGGTGAGGGCGATCGCGCCGAGCACGACGGGGTCGGTCGGCAGGCCTTCCAGCTGCAGCGCCGGCACGCCGAAGCCGATCAGGAAGATCAAGAGGATCGAGGGGACCCCTCGGAAGAGGTCCACGAAGACCGTCGCCAGCATCCGCAGCGGGAACAGCGCCGGGTTGCGGCTGATCTTCAGCAGCGCCAACGCCAGCCCGATCGCCAGCACCGCCATCTCGATGATCACGAACAGCTTGACGTCGAGCCAGAAGCCTTCCAGCACTTCCGGGAAGGAGTCCTTGAAGATCGTCCAGGAGAAGAAGGTTTCGCGGACCACCGGCCAGCCGGGGCTGGTGAGGACGAGGGCGGCGAGGCCACCGAGGACCAGCACCGAGGAGCCGATCGCGATTGCCTGGCCACGGCGCGCCCGGCGGCGCTTGGCGGCCTGGCGTTCGAGCCGGCGATCGCTGATGACGGCGGTATCCGACAAGGCCGCGGATTCTGACCCCGGCCGGGGACGGCTCCGCCAGAGCGACGCGGCCCGGCTGGCATGCGAGGATCGGGCCATGTCCCGCCGCGGCGAGGTCTTCGAGAACCCGGTCACCGGCGAGCGCGTGGTGGTGCTGGTCCACCCCGACGATCACCCGCAGGGCGTCCTTGTCGCCCACCTCTTCGTGGCGCCGGGAGGTCGCGTCGCGACGCCGCACCTCCACCCCACCCTGCGCGAGCGGTTCCACGTCCTCTCCGGCCGGATCGGGTTCAAGATCGGCGACGAGAAGCGCGAGCTCGGACCCGGTGAAGCTGCCGAGGTGCCCGCCGGCGTCGTCCACGACTGGTGGCAGGTCGGCCCCGACGTCGCGGAGGTGGTAGCCGAAGTCTCGCCCGGCGCCCGCTTCGTCGAGATGGTCGGGACGATCTTCGGCCTCGCCCGGGACGGCAAGTCCGACCGCAAAGGCGTGCCGCGACCGCTGCAGCTCGCGGTCACCGCCTCCGCCTACCGCGACACGATGGTGATCGCCTCGCCGCCGCCGGCCGTGCAGCGGGTCGTCTTCGGCGCCCTGGTGCCACTCGGCCGCGCGCTCGGCCGTCGCCCGATCTACGAGGAGTACCTCCACTCCGAGGTCGTCGTCGAGCCCGATCCGGCCGCGCTGGCGATGCTCGACGGGGACGAGCGCCTGCGCTGGGGCGACTGACCGCCACGCCGCGGCCGGGCCGGCTCCGGAACTACTGCAGTTCGGGGGCGCCGGCGGCTTGGCTCATCCAGCGCTGGGTAAGTTCGTCCAGTTCCCCGGAGCTGCGCAGCTCGCCGATCGCCTGGGAGACGCAGGCGGTGAGGGCCGAGCCTTTCGCCAGCAGGGCGCCCCAGCGGTCGCCGCCGGTGGCCGGGAACTGGCCGACCACGGTCGCGGTCGGGACCTGGGCGGCGGTGATGTAGAGAGCGGTCGGCAGGTCGACGACGATCGCGTCGATCTGTTCGTTCTTCAGCGCCGTGACGACGTCGTTGGAGCTGTTGAAGACTTCCGGGCGGCTGCTCGGGTCGATCTGTTCTTCGGCCGCTTCGAGGCTGGTGGTGCCGATCTGGACGCCGAGCTTGGCGTCTTCGAGGTCGGCCAGCGACTTGGCGTTGGCGGCGTCGGAGTCCTTCAGCGCCACGACCGCCTGGTTGGCCGTGTAATACGGCGAGGAGAAGTCGACCGCCTTTTCGCGGGCCGCCGTGATCGAGATCTCGTTGACGTCGAAGTCGAAGTCCTTCGGGCCCGGCGCAAACGACGAGTTGAAGGGCTCGACGGTCCACTTCACCTTCGCCGCCGGGTAGCCGAGCTGCTTGGCGATCGCGTAGGCGACGGCGCTCTCGAAGCCTTCCCCGTTGGCCGGTTCGTCGTCTTCGAAGTAGGGCGGGTAGGCGGGATCGTCGGTGGCGACCGTCAGCACGCCCTTGGCGTGGGTCGGCAGCTGGCCGGGCTTGCAGTCGGCGGCGCTCGTCGTGCTCGAGTCGGACTTGCTGCTGCCACAGCCGGCCAGCACGGCGAGCGCGAGCAGGGCGACGAGGACGATGGCGGCGAGCGGCTTCTTCATTAGATCCCGCTTGGGAGCGCGAGATCCTAGATCATCGCCAGGCGCCGAGAGGTGCCCTGCGTACTTTTCCCCCGCCCTGGTGGGGGAAAAGTACGCAGCGTGATGGCCCACCCGATGCGCGAGTATGTCCGAGCATGGATCGCGAGGAACTACGCGCCACCCAGGCGCCACTGAAGGAGCGCTACGAGGCCGAGCCCGATGCGGCGCTCGTCACCCTTTCGGCGAGCGGCAGCCTCGGCGAGGGCGTCTCCTGCTCCGTCGACACCGGCCGGGCAATCGCCGAGGCCGGCCTCCACCCCGCCTCCGGTGGCGACGGCAGCCTGCTCTGCTCGGGAGACATGCTGCTCGAGGCGCTGGCCGCCTGTGCCGGCGTGACCCTGCGAGCCGTCGCGACCTCACTGGGCATCGCCGTCGAGTCCGGCGACGTCCGCGCCGAGGGCGATCTGGACTTCCGCGGCACCCTCGCCGTCGACCGCGACGCCCCGGTCGGCTTCCGCGCCATCCGGCTCAGCTTCGACCTCGAGACCGACGCCGACGACGAGCAACTCGCCACGCTCCTGAAGCTGACCGAGCGCTACTGCGTCGTCCTGCAGACGATCGCCGGCTCCCCTGAGCTCTCCGCCAGCGCTTCCAGCCGCTAGCAACGATGGCCCGCCAGTACCGAGCACGCAGGATAGTTCGCGGCCGACGGCGAACCTGCGAACTGTGGCCTCGGAGCGCCTGACCCGAACGCTGCTGCTGCTCACCTTCGTCACCGGCATCGTCGATGCGGTCAGCTTCGTGGGGCTAGGACAGGTCTTCGCGGCGATGCAGACCGGCAACGTGATCTTCCTCGGGCTCGGGATCGGCGGCGCCGCCGGGGCACCGGTGGGACTACCGATGGTGGCGCTGCTCGCCTTCCTGCTCGGCGGCCTGGCGGCCGCGGTGCTCTCGCCGCCGGACGCGCCGCCACCACTGCGTGCCGCCCTCCTCGCCGAGGTCGTCCTGCTCGGCGGCGCCGCGCTTCTCGCCCTGCTCACCGACCCGGCGCCGCGGGACGGCGGCGCCTACCTGCTCGTCGCCCTGCTCTCGCTGACGATGGGCCTGCGCAACACGGTCGCGCGGCAGATCGGCGGGCAGAACCTCGCCACCACCGTCCTCAACCTGACCCTGACGGCGATGACCGCGGTCGCGCCCGGCGGCCTGGCCGGCAGCGATGACCTCAGCCAGCGCGCTGCCGCCTTCCTGGCGATCGTCGCCGGCGCCGCCGCCGGGGCGCTGCTCCTGCAGGCGAGCGTCGGGCTGGCACTGCTTGCCGCGGCGCTACTCGCCGCCGTCGCCCTCTCGGGGGCTAGCGTCCTGGCCGAGCCGCAGCCGTCGTAGGCCGCGATCAGCGCCCCGGCAAATCCCAGCCGAAGTAGACCTCGGCCTCGGCGATGCGGTCGCCGGCGAAGCGCAGCACCTCGGTGTTGCGGAAGCGGCTGCCGTCGCGCCTGGTCCCCTCGTAGGTGACGAAGACCTCGTCACCCGCCTCGACGAGACGGACGAACTCGAACTCGGTGCCGTTGCCGGCATGCGGCCAGCAGCGCTCGAAGTAGCCGGCCCGGTCAAGCTGCGGGTCGGGCGGGCTGTGGAAGGAGAACTCGGGCGCGAGCAAGTTCTCGACCGCCTCACGGTCCACGGCGGCGAAGGCGAGGTAGAGCTGGCGGCTGCGGTCGATGCGGGTCAGGTCGGCACCCACGACCGGCCGGCTCAGCTGCGATCGAGGACGACCACCGGGATCTCCCGGCTCGTCCGCTCCTGGTATTCGTCGTAGGCGGGCCAGTGGGCGACCATCGTCTCCCAGAGCTTCGGCTTCTCGTCGGTGCCGGCAGTGCGAGCCGTCGCCTGGAAGCGATCGCCCTTCACCTGGACCTCGACCTGTGGTTCCTCGGCGAGATTGAGATACCAGGCCGGCTGCTCGTCGGTGCCGCCTTTCGAGGCGACGATTACGAAGGCGTCGCCGTCGCGCCCGTAGATCAGCGGCGTCGTCCGCGGCTCGCCGGAACGCCGGCCCTTGGTGGTGAGCAGCAGCGTCTGGGTGCCGTTCCAGTCGTGGCCCTCGGCGCCGTCAGTGGCGCGATAGCGATCGACGTGTTCCTGGCCGAAGAGCATCCTGCGTCAGAGGGTAGCCGGCGCCATCAGGCGCCCCGGTGCTCGGCTGCCCGCTCGCGGACCTCGGCCTTCTCCTCGAGGCTGAGCGCCCCGGGGTGACCGTCGCCGGGCCAGGGACTGAGCACCAGCAGCAGGACCGCGTCGGTGCGGGCGGTCACGGTACGACGCTCGCCGGGGTCGAATTCGAACAGGTGCCCGGCGCTGGCGGCGAGCGAATCGCCCTCCCCCGGCGTCACCTCGACCTCGCCCTCGACCACGACCAGCCGGCCGCGCTCGTGCACCTCGTGCTCCTGCAGCTCCTCGCCGGCCGGTAGCCGCAGCGCGATCATTCGCGCGTCCTCGCCCGAGGCGAGGATCTCCGGCTTGCGCGGCTCCGCCTCGACGGCCTTCAGGTCCCAGTTGCGCATCGACATCCTCCTCTAGCTCGCGCCGGTCCCATCCGGCGTGAGGAGACTGTACCCGGCGCCAGGCGCGGCTATGCCGGAATGCCGGTCCGAACCGGGCGCCGGGCGCCGGCCGCGACGAGGGCGAGGCGGGCGGCCTCGACCCCGCTCGCGATCGCGACCTCGGACAGCAGACCGGGAGCCGCGACGCAATCCCCGGCCAGGAAGACGCCGGCGCCACGGTCGATGGCGGGGCGGTCGCGCCAGCTCGTGCCCGGCATGTCGAGGGCGCCGCTGCGGCCGTCCATCACCTGGCGGCGGCGCCAGACCTCGCGCTGGCGCCAGTCCGGCAGCGAGAGGTCGAGCAGCCGCTCCAGGCGCAGGGCGGCCGCCTCGGTGCCCTCGTCCGGACGCACCGGGATCTGCGCCTGGATCAGGCTCTCGCCCTCGGGCGCGAGCGAAGGATCGGGGGCGCTGAAGCGCTCGATCCAACCAGCCTCGTCGAGGTCGGAGACGACGAACGGGTCGCCGCGCCGCTTCTCCAGCCCAAGGTCGAGGCAGACCGCATGGCCACTCGGCCACTCGAGCGAGGCGTCGCCGAGCAGCTCGCGGGCCTGCGCCAGCTCGGTGGCGACGACGACCGGGGGCTCGGGCAGGCGCTCGGCCCGCTGGCCGGTCGCGATCTCGACGCCGAGCTCGCGAGCCCGCGCCGACAGCGCGCCGACGAGGGCGCCCCAGCCGCCGATCACGTAGCGCGCGGTCGGCGGCGGGGTGAGCAGGACCCGCACCGTGTGCCCCCAGACGAAGGCGGCCGAGAGCTCGCCGGGATCGTGGTGGAAGGTGTAGACGCCGGCGGCGGCGGAGAGCATCGTCGCCGTGCGCTCGTCGGTCAGCGAAGCGGCCCAGCTGCGGAAGTCACGGTCGACCGGAGCCTCGCGGCCACGCAGTCGCAGAACCGAGGGCACCGTCCCCAGTGGCGGCGTCCGCCGCACCGCGCCCTGCCAGCGGAAGCGCAGGCCGCCGAGCGGCAGCCCGGCGCAGGGAGGCAGCAGGTCGCGCTCCTCGAGCCAGCGCCAGAAGGGACCGCCCTTATAGATGACATGGGGCCCGAAGTTGGCCTTGTAGGGACCGCCGGTGCTGCGGGCGCGACCGCCGAGCTCCTCGTGCGCCTCCAGGAGCAGGACCTCTGCCCCTCCCTCGGCGCAGGCGATCGCTGCGGTCAGCCCGGCGAGACCGCCGCCGACGACGGTGATTCGAGTCATTGCTCCCGCCTCTCGTTCGCCTCTCGACATCGCAACAGCGACGGTACGGGAAAACTGGCCCTCTATACAGTTCCAGTTATGCCCTCATCAACTGGTCCAGTTGGCAGCACCGGACTGCTGCTGGAGATCGACCGTGCCGACGAGGCGCCGCTGCACGAGCAGGTCGAGCGGGCGATCCGCGGCAGTGTCCGCGCCGGCCGGCTGGCGCCGGGGACGCGACTTCCCTCGACACGGGCGCTGGCGGCGGAGCTGGGAATCTCGCGCGGGGTCGTCAGCGAGGCCTACGGCCAGCTCGCCGCCGAGGGCTACCTGCTGATCCGCCAGGGAGCGCCGGTGCGGGTGGCGCGAGCGGTGCGACCGCTGCGACAGCAGGCCCCCTCCCCCTCCTTCCAGCCCGCCCACCGATACCACTTCGATCCCGCCCTGCCCGACATCGGCAGCTTCCCGCGCGACCACTGGCTGCGCTCGTTGCGGTTCGCCTGGAGGGAGGCGCCGATCGACGCGATCGGCTACCCGGACCCGCGCGGCCTGCCGGCCCTGCGCCAGTCGCTGGCCGACTATCTGGGGCGCGCGCGGGGGGCCGCCGCCGACCCGGAGCAGATCCTCGTCTGCACCGGCTTCACCCAGGCCTTCTCGCTGCTCTGCCGCTGGCTGGCCGAGCGGGGAGCCGGCGCGATCGCCCTCGAGGATCCGGGCTGGCATCGCCAGCGGCTGATCGCCGAACAGGCGGGGCTGGGCGTGCTGCCGGTGCCCGTCGACGCCGAGGGGATCGACGTCGCGGCGCTCGCGGAGAGCGGCGCCAGCGCCGTCGTCGTCACCCCCGCCCACCAGTTCCCGACCGGGTGCGTGCTCAGCAGCGAGCGGCGGGCGGCCCTGATCGAGTGGGCCGAGGCCGGCGAGGGCCTGATCGTCGAGGACGACTTCGACGCCGAGTACCGCTACGACCGGGCCGGGGTCGGGGCGCTGCAGGGGCTGGCGCCCGAACGCGTCGCCCACATCGGCTCGGCCAGCAAGCGGCTGGCCCCGGGCCTCCGGTTGGGCTGGGCGCTGCTGCCCTCCTGGCTGGCCTGGCAGCTCAGCCCGGCCAAGGAGCTGACCGACGCGGGCAGCGAGGTGGTCGGCCAGCTGGCCCTGCACGACTTCATCGAGCGCGGCGAGCTCGACCGCCACATCCGCCGTACCCGCCTGCGCTACCAGCGACGGCGCGAGGCGCTGCTGGCGGCCCTGGCGAAATGGCTGCCGGAGGCGAAGGTCGGCGACGGCGCCGCCGGGCTCTTCGAGTTGGTCCGGCTGCCGGCCGGGACCGACGAGGCCGCCGTGGTCTCCCGTGCCGCCGCCCTCGGCGTCGGCGTCGAGGGCTTGGGACTGCACCGCTTCGCCACCGGCGGCGACCCCGCCCTCGTGCTCGGCTTCGGCTGCCTGCCCGAGCCGGCGATCGAGCGCGGCGTCCGCCTGCTCGCCCAGGCTGTTGCCGAGCCGGCGGCGTCCTGATCGGCCATCGGCGCCGGTCAGCCCTCGGCCGCTCGCAGCAGAGCCGTGACCAGCGGGTGCGGCGCGGTGGGCGACGAGCTCATCTGGGGGACGAAGAGAGTCGCCACGTAGAAGCGGTGGTCGGGCAGCTCGAGCACCCGCGCCTCGCCGTCCTGGTCGAGGCCGACGACCCGCAACCCGCCATCGTCGAGGAGCCGCTGGTGCTCGGGATCGAGGCCAAAGTTGCAGTAGTACCGCTCGGTCGCTTCGGTCCTCCCGTAGAACCGCGCGGCGCCCGATCCCGGAGCCAGCTCGACGCTCATCGTCTGACCGGCGAGCGAGCAGGCCAGCTCGCTGATGAAGAGGTTCGAGGCATAGGGGTCGTACTCGGCGTGCTGGGCGTCGGCGAAGCCGAGGACGTTGCGGGCGTACTCGATCACCACGTGCTGGAAGCCACCGCAGGTGCCGAGCAGCGGCCGGTTGTTCTCGCGGGCGAAGCGCACCCCTCGCAGCGCCCCGTCGAGGCTCCGGTAGGGGCTGCCGGGCGCGCACCAGAGGGCGTCCTCGACCAGCACATCCCCCGGATCGACGTCGAGCAGCGACTCCGTGGCGTGCCAGCGGACCTCGACCGAGGCGCCGAGCGCCGTGGCCGCGTGCTCGAGCGCGGCGTTCGTCGCCGCGTGGGGCGGGAACCGCGGATCGAGGTCGCCAATTACGCCCACCGAGATCGCCCGTTCCATGGCGCGATCGTAGCCTTGACTTCCGGAACGGCGGGCGGGAGATTGCCGTGACCCCGACGATGGATGGAGGCTGTGATGAGCGTTGATCCGAGCAGCGAAGGCACGGCCGGTTCCCCGCCTGTGCAGGCGGGCGAGATGAAACTCGAGGTGGTCGTCGTGCCGGTCTCCGACATCGATCGGGCCAAGCACTTCTACGAGGGTCTGGGCTGGCGGCTCGACGCCGACCTCTCGCCCGAAGACGGCTACCGGGTCGTGCAGGTGACGCCGCCGGGCTCGGCCTGCTCGGTGATCTTCGGCGAAGGCGTTACCGCGGCCGCGCCGGGCTCCTACGAGGGCCTGCAGCTCTCCGTCTACGACATCGACGCGGCCCGATCTGATCTGGTCGGGCGGGGGGTCGACGTCAGCGAGCCGTTCCACGACGTCACCGGGATCTTCCATCACAGCGGCGAGCAGGGACGGGCAGACGGGCCGGCCCCGGACCACGCCGACTACGGCTCCTTCCTCTCCTTCAGGGACCCCGACGGCAACGGTTGGCTGCTGCAGGAGATCAAGACCCGGCTTCCGGGCCGCTGAGAGGAGGTGAAGACGATGGCGACGAGCTACGAGTCGGTCGAGGACCTCGCGGCGGCGCTGCGGCGGGCGGCCGAGGCGCACGGCGAACACGAGGCGCGGACCGGTGAGGAGGACGCCAACTGGCCGGACTGGTACGCCCTCTACATGGTGCGCGAGGGCGCCGGCGAGGAACTGCCCCAGTGAGCGACTACGACGCGATCGTGCTCGGCGGCGGCTCGCCCGGCGAGCACTGCGCCGGCGCCCTGGCCGAGGGCGGCCTGCGGGTCGCCCTGGTCGAGCGCGAGCTGGTCGGCGGCGAGTGCTCCTACTGGGCCTGCATCCCCTCGAAGACGCTGCTGCGACCGGGCGAGGCCGTCCACGGCGCCCGCGAGGCCGCCGCCAGCGCCGAGGTCGACGTCGCCGCGGCGCTCGCCTGGCGCGACTTCATGGTCTCCGAATACTCCGACGCCGGGCAGGAGCGCTGGCTCGCCGACAACGGCATCGACCTGCTGCGCGGCAGCGGCCGGCTCGCCGGTCCGGGCGCGGTCGAGGTCGACGGGACGCGGCACACCGCCGACCACGTCGTGCTCGCTAACGGCGCCGATCCGATCGTGCCGCCGATCCCCGGCCTGCGTGAGCTGGAGGGCGTCTGGAGCAACCGCGAGGTGACCGGCATGAAGGCGGTGCCGCGGCGGCTGCTGATCCTCGGCGGCGGGCCGGTCGGCGTCGAGATGGCGCAGGCCGTGCGCCGGCTGGGCGGCGAGGTGGTGTTGATCGACGGCAGCGAGCACCTGCTGGCGCGCGAGCCGGCGCCACTCGGCGAGGCGCTCGGCGAGGTGCTGCGGCGGGAGGGGATCGAGCTGGTTCTCGGCGCCCACGCCGACGCCGCCCGCAAGGAGGGCGAGGAGTTCGTCCTCGCGGTCGGCGAGGACGAGCTGCGCGGCGATCGCCTGCTCGTCGCCACCGGCCGCCGCCCCCGCACCGAGGGGATCGGCCTGGAGACGGTCGGCGTCGAGGCTGGCAGCAAGGGCGTCCCGGTCGACGAGCGGCTGCGGGTCGCCGAGGGCCTCTGGGCGATCGGCGACGTCAACGGCATCTGGTCGCTCACCCACGTCGGCAAGTACGAGGGCGACGTGGTCGCCGCCAACATCCTCGGCGAACCGCTCGCGGCCAACTACGAGGCGGTGCCGCGCGTCGTCTACACGGACCCGCAGGCGGCGGCGGTCGGCGACTCCGAGGCGCCCTTCAGCGCCACCGCCCGGCTCGCCGAAGTGGCGAAGACGGAGACCTACACCCGTGCCTACGCCGAGTCGAACGGCTTCCTCACCCTGCTCAGCGACGGCGAGCGGCTGACCGGCGCCTACGCGCTGGGCCCCGAGGCCGGCGAGTGGATGCAGCAGGCGACCCTGGCGATCCGCGCCCGCGTCCCGCTCGAAGTCCTCCGCGACACTATCCAGCCCTTCCCGACCTTCTCGGAGATCTACGTGGCGGCACTCAAAGCGCTTCGCAAGGAGATCCGCTCGGAAGGCTCTTAGGGCTCCGCCGCTCTCCATGTGGCGTTCTACCGATGCACCTCCCTCCTCGTCCGCCATAGGTTCGGCTTGAGTTGATCGACGTGCGACCACCCGGGCGGGACAATGCGGCGCGATAGCTGGAAGCATCTGGCGGTCGAAGGCTGGGCGCTCGCCGTCGTGGCGGTCATCGCCTTCCTGGGTGGGTTTCTGATCGGCGACCTGGGCAGCTCGCCGAAGACCGAAAAGGTCTACGTCGCCGCCCCGGCAAGCGAAAGCGAAGCTGAAGGGACCCCGGCGAGCGCAGAACCCGAACCCGCCGAACCCGCGCCAGGCGGGGCCACGGAAAGTGCCGGCGCCCAGCTCTTCGCCAGTGCCGGCTGCGGCGCCTGTCACACCCTGGCCGCGGCCGGGACGACCGGAGAAACCGGGCCCAACCTCAACGAATTCCTCGCTCCGGACGACACCACCCAGGGAGTCGAAGAGATGCTCATCGACCCGAACGTCGAGCTCGCCGAAGGCTACCCGGCAAACGTGATGCCCCAGGACTACGGCCAGACCTACTCGAAGGCCGAAATCCACCAGCTGGCCGAATACCTCGTTGCGAACACGCCGGCCAAACCCGACCCCGAACCGAAGGGCGGGTAGCCGGGCAAATAGGCTCGTCCGGTTGGCTGCCCCCGAGACACCGCCGATGCGCCGCCCGGCCCTCGTCGTTGCGGCGTTCGCGGTCCTCGTCTCCGTCTTCGTGCTCCCCGCCGCGGTGGGCGCGACCAGCTCGCTTCCGCGCCCGGTCCCGAAGATCCTCAGCGCCTCGTGGGGCACCGACGGTGCAGTCGGTTGTCCCAACGGGCAGCAGGGGCTCGACAACATTCCGGTCACCTTCAACTGGTTCATCCGTCGCGCCTCGACCCAGCCCGCTGACTTCCAGATCCTCCGCAGCGACGGGAGCGTCGCGACCCCCACCTGTGCGCTCCATTTTCCGCCCGACGAGCCCGACGAGGCCCAGACCGTGAATCTGATCGGCGACTTCGGCGACTCGGCGAGCGGCCCGACGCCGGTCGCGATCCGCGTCGTGGGGGCACTGAAGGGCAAAGCGCCGGGTGCGCGGGCGTGGCAGCCGATCGGGCGCCTCCCGAAGATCGGTGTGGGCCCACTCTCCGGCGGCCCGTACATCGTCGATGCGTGGACCCTGATGCCGTCGATCTATCGCGGTGACCCCAACCGCTGCATGACCGGCAGCAACTTCGTGCGCGTGATGTGGTCCAACGGCCTCACCGCCTATCCCACCGGGGAAGAAGTCGGCGCCCCGGTCGCCGCCTCCTACCGGGCTCTGTACAGGCTGCCGAACGCCAAGACCATCGCGATCGCCCCGCTCGAAGTCGCCGACCTCCACGACCACGAAACCTCGTTCAACGCCGACAACATGCACGACCTCTGCCTGCCGCGACTCCCGCGCGGAGCAAGGCTCACCGGCGTGACCATCGGCGCCAACCTGATCCAGGACCCCAACGGCGATCCGAACCTCGCCGAGAGCTTCAGCGCCACCCGCCCGGCTCCTGAGCTGTGTTCCCGGATCTCCTTTCTGGAGTCCTCTGGATCTTGGCCACTGCATCCACGACCCAGAATCGACTCGTGACCCAGCCCGCTCCCCCCACCCCGCCGCCAGAGCCCAAACGGCCCAGCCCTATGCAGGCGGAGAGGCGCGGGCTGTTTGGCAAGCCCGAGTAGTCCGCCGGACCAAGCCCGAGGCGGTCGCATGCCATGGTTTTTGAGATCACAGATTGTGATCTCAAGTTTGGCGACCTCAGCTAAGCCCAACCAAGGGGAGCGGAGTTGCGAACCAGCGGTATCACTCGCATATCCCGTTTGGAGACCACTTCAGCGGTTGTATCGGCGGTGAGCGATCTCATACACGCTTGGGCACCAAGGTCGATCGGGATGGCGCTCACCCACGGCGAGCAATACCAACGTGGGCTTCGATTCCCTTTCATCGGCCGCAAAGACCGCGCCCCAGCGCCCGCCGGCTCCGGGATATAGAGCTTGACGCAGCCGCTGAGTAGAGTTCCGTCCTGACCTTCCTCTTCGCGGCGCAGCCATTTGACGGGGATCCCAGCGTCTTGAAGGGCTGGCAACCATCGCCTCAATAGCGACGCGAGCCGCCTGCGTGCAGCTCGCCAGATCCTCAGCGAGGAGGATCTCGTCGATCCGAACCTCGAAGCGCGGGCCTTCTCCCGGGCTCACCCAACTAGCCCTCGCCGTCGGTTGGAATCGAGCCGAGGTGCCGGTCGAAGTGCTCGGCGCTCATCGCCCTGCCCCCAGTCCGCTTACGGATCTCCTCAATTGAAGTCGCCTTCGAGGGCCAATCCGGCGCGTAAATGAGCTTTGCCTGAGCCGCTTCCTCGTCGGTCATCGCCTTGATCTGCTCGATCAACTCCGACTTGGTCATGCGGAGATCGTAGCCACCGCATCAGATTGTCTCTCGATCGGACCCGGTCGTTTGGCCGGAATGAGATGCATGGTGTCGACTGAGGGGCGCTCACTCGGTGGCCTCTCATGAACTCAATGTTCCGGGCGCGCGTTCATCGAGCCGGAAATTGCGCTAGTCCGGAATCCGCTCACAGGCGGCCTCTCGATATCGGGGAGACAGGATTTGAACCTGCGACCGCTCGGCCCCCAGCCGAGTGCGCTACCAGACTGCGCCACTCCCCGTGGGGTCTTGCATTCTGACGCATCCGGAAATCGGAGGCCGCTGCCGGCGATCTGAGCCGACGGGAACGTCTGTTCGCGTCAATAAGTTCTAGGCGTGAGACGGTGCGGGCGCTGCCATGTGGAGAAGGCGCTGGATGAATTCGCCTGGCGGCGGAAGGCGCGCGGACAGCTGGATAACTACTGCCGGCCCTGCCGGGCCGCCTACAGGCAGGAGCACTATCGGGCTCATCGGCAGCGATACATCGATGCGGCCGGCAGGCGGAAGCGCCGCGTCGTCGCCGAGCGGATGGCCTACATCGTGTCCTACCTGGGGGAACACCCCTGCGTCGACTGCGGGGAGACCGACCCCGTCGTCCTCGAGTTCGACCATCTCCGGGACAAGAAATTCAGCATCTCGGACGGCTTGCAGGGCCGCAACTGGCAAAGCGTCCTCGACGAGATTGCAAAGTGCGAGGTGGTTTGTGCAAACTGTCACCGGCGCCGCACCGCTCGCCGGGGTGGCTTCGCGCGCGCGGTGGTAGCTCAACGGTAGAGCCTCGCCCTTCCAAGGCGATGATGCGGGTTCGATTCCCGTCCGCCGCTTTTCGGGAGCAGCGCTAAGACTCGGGGTGCCGTCCGCCGATACCTGCCTTCGATGCATCTCTCTCGGTCCCGTCGTCTCGCCCTGCTCGCCTGCCTGGCGGGCCTGGTCGTGCTTGCTGCGGTCCTCGCCAGCTGCGGCTCGGAGGGCTCGGGCGAATCGGGGGAAGGGCCGGCGAGGGCGACCAGAAGCGATGCCGGCTTCGTCGACTGGCCGCAGTTCGGGCGGGTGCCGGAGCGGACGCATTACCTGCCGGCCGAATCGAGGCTGCTCGACCCGCCGCTGAGGCAGCTCTGGTCGATCAACACGCACGCGCTGATCGAGTTCCCGCCGGCGGTCCATGCCGGGGTCGCCTACGTGATCAACAAGTACGGCAACGGCAAGGCGGTGCGGCTGCGCGACCGCAAGGTGGTCTGGGAAATCAACATCCGGCCCAGCGACAGCGGCAAGCCGAACTTCGTCACCGCGCCGGTCTACTACGAGGGCAAGATCTACGGGGCCTTCCTCGACGGCCACCTCGCCGCCGGGCTCGCCGGGAACGGCCACAAGGCCTGGGTCAAGGATCTCCACGCCCACCTCGAATCCTCGCCGCTCGCGGTCAACGGCTCGCTCTACCTCGGCACCGACACGCACAAGGTCGTCGCCCTGCGCGCCTCCGACGGCAGGACCCGCTGGGTCGTCCCGACCCCCGCCGCGATCAAAGCCAGCCCCAGCTACCACGATGGCCGCGTCTTCGTGGCCGACTACGAGAGCGGCATGTTCGCGCTCGACGCCACCACCGGCAAGCTCGACTGGCGCACCAACACCAGCAAAGTGGCGCCGTTCGGCGAGGGCGGCTTCTTCTCCTCCCCCGCCGCCGCCTACGGGCGCGTCTATGCCGCCCGCGACGATGGCGTCGTCTACGCCTTCGACCAGAAGACCGGCAAGGTCGACTGGTCCTTCCCGACCGGCGGCGCGGTCTACGGCTCGCCGGCGATCGCCGCGGTCCCCGGCACCCCGCCGACCGTCTACATCGGCTCCGAAGACGGCCGCTTCTTCGCCCTCGACGCCAGCACCGGCAAGCCGCGCTGGACCTACGACGTCGGCGGCCCGGTCCCCGGCACCGCCACCGTTATCGGCCACACCGTCTACACCTCGAGCTTCAAGACCAACGAAACCGTAGGCCTCGACGCGGTCACCCACAAGCGGGTCTTCCACCTCAAGCAGGCCGGCTACACGCCGATGGTCTCCGACGGCAAACGCCTCTACCTGATCGGCTACTACGTGGTCGTCGGGCTCGAGCCAAAGAGCGGGTGATCGCACCCGGCTAGGCTCCCTCGCGATGGGCGCATTTCATTACGAGGGACACCGGATCGAGTACGACAGCTACGGCGAGGGCGATCGCACGATCGTGCTCGTCCACGGGCTGCTGATGAATCGCCGCATGTACGAGCGACTGGGGCCGGCGCTCGCCGAGCGCGGCATCCGGGCCGTCTGCATCGACCTGCTCGGCCACGGCCGCTCCGACCGCCCCGAGGACCTGCGCCTCTACTCGGCGCCGCTCTTCGCCCGCCAGGTCGCGGCGCTGATCGAGCACCTCGGCCTCGACGCCGCCGTCGTCGGCGGCACCTCGCTCGGCGCCAACGTCTCCCTGGAGCTGGCGGTCAGCCAGCCCGACCGCCTCAAGGGCCTCTTCCTGGAGATGCCGGTCCTCGACCACGCCCTCAGCGCCGTCGCCGGGGCCTTTACGCCGGTGATGCTCTCCCTGCGCTTCGGGCGGCCCCTCTTCGAGGCCCTCTCCCGCACCACCTCGCTGCTGCCCCGCTCTCACTTCCTGGTCGACATCGGCCTCGACTGGGTCCGCCAGCGACCGGGGCCCTCGATCGCCGTGCTCGAGGGCCTGCTGCTCGGCGAGACCGCCCCCCACCGCGAGAAACGCCTGCTGATCGAGACGCCGGCGCTGGTGGTCGGCCACCCGCGCGACCCGGTCCACCCCTTCAGCGACGCCGGCATGCTGCTCGAGGAGCTGCCCAACGCGCGCTTGGTCGAAGCCGACTCGCTGATCGAGTGGCGGCTGCGGCCGAAGCGCCTCGACGCCGAGCTGGCCGCCTTCGTGGGGGAAGCGTGGAGTCGGTAGGCCCGACCAGCCGCGTCCTCTCCCCCGGTCAGCTGCGGACACTGGCCCAGCGCGGCGAGGAACGGACCGCGGCAACCGGCGACACCCTCTTCGAGATCGGCGACGAGAGCTACCCGTTCATCGCCATCCTCGAGGGCGAGGCGGCGGTGCTGGACGGTGCCGGCCGCGAGATCGTCCGCCACGGCGCCTCCGGCTTCCTCGGCGAGATGAACCTGCTCTCCGGCCAGACCGTCTTCCTCACCGCCGTCGTCACCGAACCGATGCGCTACATCGCCGTCGACCGCCAGGTCCTGCGCGGCCTCCTCTTCGAGGACCCCGAGCTCTCCGACCTGCTGCTCTCCGCCTTCGTCCAGCGCCGCGAGCTGCTGCAACAGCGACAGGGAATCGGCGTCGAGATCGTCGGCCCGCGCGAGTCCCCGCCGACCCGTGCGCTGCTCGACTTCGTGCGGCGGATGAAACTGCCGAGCAGCTGGCGCAACCCCGCCGAGGACCCCGAGGCGGCGGCGCTGATCGAGGAGCTGGCGCCGGAGGAGCTGCCGCTGGTGCGCCTGCCGGGTGGCGCCGAGCTGCGCAGCCCCGGCCACGGCGAGCTCTCCCGCGCGCTCGGGATCGGCCTCGAACTGCAGCCGCGCGAGGAGGTCGACCTGCTCGTCCTCGGCGGCGGCCCGGCCGGACTTGGCGCCGCCGTCTACGGCGCCTCGGAGGGGCTGGAGACGCTGGTCGTCGAGGGCACCGTGCTGGGCGGCCAGGCCGGCACCTCACGACGGATCGAGAACTACCTCGGCTTCCCTGCCGGGATCAGCGGCACCGAGCTGATCAGCCGCGCGATCACCCAGGCGCGCAAGTTCAGCGCCCGCACCGCAACCCCCTACCGGGCCGAAACGCTCGAGCCCGGCGAGGAGCGCCACCTGGTCCGGCTCGAGGAGGGCCACGAGATCTCCGCCCGCGCGGTGCTACTCGCCACCGGCGCCGAATACCGGCGCCTGCCGGTCGAAGGGCTCGAGGACTACGAGGGCCTGAGCGTCTTCTACGCGGCCGGCCCGCCAGAGGGGCAGCTCTGCGGCGGCCAGCGAGTCGCCGTGGTCGGCGGCGGCAACTCGGCTGCCCAGGCGGCCGTCTGGCTGGCCCGCGGCGGCGCCCTCGTCACCCTCCTGCACCGCCGCGCCGACCTCGCCGAGACGATGTCCAACTACCTGATCGACGAGCTCCAGCGCTACGGCGTGGCGGTCCGCGACCGCAGCGAAATCGGGGCGCTGGAGGGGAGCGACGGGCGCCTCGAAGCCGTGACGCTGACCGACGGCACCGAGCTGCCCTTCTCGTTCCTCTTCCTCTTCCTCGGCGCCTCGCCCTGCACCGGCTGGCTCGGCGACACCGTCGCCCGCGACGCCAAGGGCTTCGTCCTCACCGGCGAGGAAGCCGGCGCCGACGGCCTCCTGGAGACGAGCGTGCCGGGCATCTACGCCGCCGGCGACGTCCGCGCCGGCTCGATCAAGCGCTGCGCCACCGCGGTCGGCGAGGGCGCCGCCGTCGTCCGCTTCGTACACGAGCGGATGGCATCGGCGACCGCCTGAGCGCCCGCGAGCTCAGTCTCGCGGCTGGTAGCGCAGGTGCAGCGCGCCGCTCGCGAAGCGGTGCTGATCGACAAATTCGAGGTCGAGGCGATCGCTGACCGGCAGCGCCGGCTTGCCGCCCCCGACCGCAACCGGGTGCAGGAAGAGGTTGACCTCGTCGACGATGCCGGCGGCGAGAGCCACCCCGGCCAGCTCGGCGCCGCCGATGCCGAGGTCGCGCTCCGCATCCTCCTTCAGCGCCCGCACCGCCTCCGGGTCGAACTCCCGCTCGATCCGCGTCCGCGCCGTCGGCGCCGACTCCAGGGTGCGCGAGTAGACGACCTTCTCGGCGGCCCGCCAGATCGCCGCGAACTCGGCCGTGATGTCCGAGTCCTCGGGACCGTCGCCGCCGTCCTCCCAGAAGCGCATCGTCTCGTAGAGGCGCCTGCCGTAGAGGTAAGTGCCGACCCCCCGCTCCTGCTCGTTGACGTAGGAGTGCAGCTCGGCGTCCGGCATCGCCCAGTCGAACTTGCCCTCGCGATCCTCGATGTAGCCGTCCAGCGAGGCGATCGCCGAGTAGATCAGGTGGGCCATTGCTTCCTCCTCTTCGCTCGCGTCACAGGCAATTCATCCCCAGAGTTCCCGAGCAACCTATATTCATTGCATGCCGCTCAGCGAGCGCGAGCTCGATGGGTTGGTCGCCTACTGGGAGGCGGCCAACTACCTGACGGTCGCCCAGATATACCTGCAGTCGAATGCGCTGCTGCGCGAGCCACTGCGGCCGGAGCACATCAAGCCGCGCCTGCTCGGCCACTGGGGCACCTCGCCGGGGCTGAGCCTCGTCTACGCCCAGCTCAACCGGATGATCCGCGAGCACGGCGACGAGGTGCTCTACGTCGCCGGCCCCGGACACGGCGGCCCGGCGATCGTCGCCAACGTCTACCTCGAGGGCACCTACTCGGAGATCTACCCCGAGGCATCCCGCGACGAAGCGGGGCTGCGGCACCTGGTCCGCCAGTTCTCGACCCCGGGAGGGATCCCCAGCCACGTCAGCGTGCCGACGCCGGGCTCGATCCACGAGGGCGGCGAGCTCGGCTACGCGCTGGTGCACGCCTTCGGTGCCGCCTTCGACAACCCGGAACTGATCGTCGCCTGCGTGGTCGGCGACGGCGAGGCCGAGACCGGGCCGCTGGAGGGCTCCTGGAAGGGCGTCCGCTTCCTCAACCCGGCCCGCGACGGCGCCGTGCTGCCGATCCTGCATCTCAACGAGAACAAGATCTCCGGCCCGACCGTGCTGGGACGGGCGCCGGCTGGGGATGTGACCGCGCTGCTGGAAGCGCACGGCTACTCACCCCGGGTGGTCGCCGGCTCCGACCCGCGCGCCGTCCACGCCGAGTTCGCCGCCGTCCTGGATGACTGCCGGGCGGAGGTCCGGGCGATCCAGGCCGAGGCGCGCGCGACGGGGGCGGCCGCTGCCGCCCGCCCGCGCTGGCCGGCGATCGTCCTGCGCACCCCGAAGGGCTGGACCGGCCCGAAGCAGGTCGACAGCGTGCCCGTCGAGGGCACCTTCCGGGCCCACCAGGTGCCACTGCCGGGGGTGCGCGAGAACCCCGCCCACCTGGCCCAGCTCGAGGAGTGGATGCGGAGCTACCGGCCCGAGCAGCGCTTCGACGAGGCGGGCGCGCTGGTCGCCGAGCTGGCGGCGCTGGCGCCCGAGGGCGAGCGGCGGATGGGTGCCACCCCCCACGCGAATGGCGGCCGCCGCCTGGTCCCACTCTCGATCCCCGACCCCTCGCGCTACGCGATCCCGATCGAGCGACCCGGCAGCGAGCAGGCCGAATCCACGAAGCGCCTCGGCGAGCTGCTGCGCGACGTCTACGCGGCCAACGCCGAGACCGCCAACTTCCGGCTCTTCTGCCCCGACGAGACCAACTCCAACCGCCTCGGCGCCGTCTTCGAGGTGGAGGAGCGCTGCCTGATGGATGCCGAGCCCGGCGACGACCACGTCTCCCCCGCCGGCCGGGTCATGGAGGTGCTCTCCGAGCACAACTGCCAGGGCTGGCTGGAGGGTTACCTGCTGAGCGGCCGCCACGGCCTCTTCGCCACCTACGAGGCCTTCGCGATGGTCTCTGCCTCGATGGCGATCCAGCACACCAAGTGGCTGGAGGAGATGCGAAAGCTCGAGTGGCGGGCGCCGGTCGCCTCGCTCAACGTCCTCCTCACCTCGACCTGCTGGCGCAACGACCACAACGGCTTCAGCCACCAGGGGCCCGGCCTGATCGACACGATGATCAGCCTCCGCGGCGAGGTCGTCCGCATCTACTTCCCGCCCGACGCCAACAGCCTGCTCAGCGTCGCCGAGCACTGCCTGCGCAGCCGCGACTACGTGAACCTGATCGTGATCGACAAGCAACCGCAGCTGCAGTACCTCGATTACGAGGCCGCCTGCGCCCACGCCGCGGCGGGCGCCTCGCGCTGGGAGTGGGCCGGCAACGAGGCCGACGGCGAGGAGCCCGAGGTGATCCTCGGCTGCGCCGGCGACGTGCCGACGATGGAGGCGCTGGCGGCGACGGAGCTGCTGCGCCGCCACGCCCCCGACCTGCGCACCCGCTTCGTCAACGTGCTCGACCTGATGTCGCTGTTCCCGCCCGACACGCATCCCCATGCCCTGAGCGAAGAGCGTTTCGCCGAGCTGTTCGGGACCGAGGTCGAGGTCGTCTTCGCCTTCCACGGCTACGCGCGCGCCATGCACCAGGTACTGCACGGCCGCCCCCACCCCGGCCGCTTCCACGTGCGCGGCTTCAACGAGGAGGGAACGACGACGACCCCCTTCGACATGGTCGTCCTCAACGAGATGAGCCGCTATCACCTGGCGATCGAGGCGCTGCGGCGGGCGCGCCGCCGCCCCGACGGCGCCGCCGAGCTGGAGGACTACTGCCGGACGATGCTGGCCCGCCACGAGGCCTACGTCCGCGAGCACCTCGAGGACATGCCCGAGGTGCGCGACTGGACCTGGGGCGCGGCCTGAGCGTGGCGGCGGCGCCCAATCGCATCCTCACCGTCAATGCCGGCTCCTCGAGCCTGAAGCTGCGGCTGCTCGGCGAGGGAGACGAGGTGCTCTGGGAGCGCGAGAGCGACGCGGTCGGCGACGAAGGCGAGCTGCGCGCCGAGCTGGCGGCGATCCTCGCCGAGGCGGGCGAAATCGACGCCGCCGGCCACCGCGTCGTCCACGGCGGCGCCGAGTTCGAGGGGCCGACCGTCGTCGACCCCGGCGTCGAGGCGGAGCTGGAACGCCTCGCCGACCTGGCGCCGCTCCACAACCCGCCCGCCGTCGCGGCGATCCGCGCGCTGGCGGCTCTCGTTCCGGAGCTGCCGGCCGTCGCCTGCTTCGACACCGCCTTCCACACGACGATCCCGGCGGCGGCCGCGACCTACGCGGTACCGGCTGCCTGGAGCGAGCGCTGGCCACTGCGCCGCTACGGCTTCCATGGCCTCTCCCACGCCTACGCGAGCCGCCGCGCCGGCGAGCTGCTGGGCCGGCCGGCAGCGGAGCTGCGGCTGGTCACCGCCCACCTCGGCGCCGGCGCCTCGCTGGCCGCCGTCGAAGGCGGCCGCTCGGTCGAGACGACGATGGGCTTCACGCCGCTGGAGGGCCTGGTGATGGCGACCCGCGCCGGCTCCGTCGACCCCGGCCTGCTGCTCTGGGTGCAGCGGCACGGCGAGATCGATCCCGAGGAGATGGAGCGCGCGCTCGATCGCGAAGCGGGGCTCCTGGCCCTCTCCGGCCGCTCCGGCGACATGCGCGAGGTGCTGGCCGGAGTCGATGAGGGCGACGAGCGCTGCCGGCTCGCCTTCGACGCCTACGTCCACCGGCTCGCCGCGGCGGTCGCGGCGATGGCGGCGGCGATGGGCGGCCTCGACGCGCTCGTCTTCACCGGTGGCGTCGGCGAGAACTCGCCGCGCGTCCGCGTCGCGGCGGCCAGCGCCACCGCCTTCCTCGGCGTCGAGCTCGACCCGGTCGCCAACGAGGACTCCACCGGCGACGCGCTCCTCTCCCCGGCAGGCGCCACCGTCGCGAGCCTCGTCGTCGCCGCCCGCGAGGACCTCGAGATCGCCCGCCAGGTCCGGGCGACGCTCTCCTGAGCGGCGGGCGCCCGCCAGCTCAGACGCCGAGCGCGAAGCCCAGTCCAAGCATCAGCGCGCCCCCGGCGGCGATTCCGGCGCTCGGGCCCAGCCGCGCCGCGCCCGAGTAGGCGCTCGGCAGGATCTCCCACACCACCAGCGCCAGCATCGCCCCGGCCGCGAAGGCGAACGAGAAGGGCAGCAGGCCGCTCACCTGCTCCACGGCGGCGAAGGCGATCAGGGCACCGATCGGCTGCGGCGCGCTGGTCGCAACCGCCGCCCAGAACTGGCGCGCCGGGCCGAACCCCGCCTCTCGCATCGGGATCGCGACGCTGGTCCCCTCGGGAATGTTCTGGATCGCGATCGCGACGATCACGAAGAGGCTGAGGCCAGATCGATCGGAAGCGAAGGCGGTCCCCACCGCCAGCCCCTCCGGCAGGCTGTGAACGAAGAGAACTAGGAAGACGAGCGCGGAAGTGCGAGCGTCGGGGCCCTCGCGGCCCATGAACCTGGCGTCGGCGGGCAGGTACCGCCTGGCAATCGCGAGGAAGGCGACACCGACCGCGAGCCCGGCGACGACGACGCCAACCGAGCCTTCCTCGAAGGCCGGGACGAGCAGCCCCGAGAGCGCCGCCACGGCCATCACGCCGCCGGCGAAGCCGAGCAGGAACGGCGTCGCTCCCTCCGTGCGTCGCCCGAATAGGAAGACCGGGATCGCACCAAGGCCGGTCGCGAGGGCGGTGCCCGAAGCGGCAAGCAGGAGTACGAGGACTTCAGGCATCGGCGGATCTTCGCGGCAAAGCACGACGGCCGGTGCGGACGGAAGAAACGTGGCAGCCGGGACTCGAACCTGGAATCGCCGGTTTTGGAGACCGGCGCTCGCTCGTCCAAGCCTCCTGTTTGCTCCGCCGTAGAGCCAAACCCCGAAAAGGCTTTGGCCCAGGGGAATGAAGCATGGGCCGTCTGGGGTCGAAGCGCCTCGCCTCAAGGCTCACTGTGCCCTGGAGATGAACTTGAAGGTCGGTCATCTCTGGATGTATCTAGCGGCCATCTGGAGATGGGTGCAAGCGGTGTCGGGGAGGGCCTAATGGGCTATGTAAAGGTTGAGAATTGCCGTATTCAGTACTGAGTGTTGAATGCGAGTAACGTCGTTTATAGGATGCGTGCTCGGGTTGATGCGGTTGTCTATAGGGGAGTCGTGTTGCAAAAGAGCTATCGGCGGTTGGTGGTCCTTCTTGCAGTGGTTCTCGCGGTCTTACTTTCGAGCGTCCCAAGCGCTGTTGCTATCTCCGCGCCGATCCACATCACCAACACGGGCGGCGAAGGGGTCTTCATCCGCCCCCAGCCGGACACTTCTCAGCCGCCGGTCGGTTGGATGCCCGAAGGTGCAAGTCCCGACTACAACTGCTTCGCTTGGGGCCAGAACATCAACGGCGTCCCGATCTGGTTCAGCGTCAACTACAGCGGCAAGACCGGCTACTACGCCTCCTACTTCGACGACAGCAGCTACCACTCGAACGAAGAGCTGACCGCCAAGTACGGGGTACCGCTCTGCGGTTCGGCCGCGCCGGCTCCGGCGCCCGCCCCCACTCCCGCACCGGCCCCGGCGCCAGCTCCCGCGCCGTCCCCCGGGGCTGCGCCGAGCAGCGGATTGGTCTTCACGATCGTGGATGCCGATGGGGGTGTCTACTACCGCCGGTCACCGGACTGGTCCGATACGGCACGCACCCCGGGCGTCGGTGTCTACAGCGGCGATCGAGTCGAACTGATCTGTGGTGCCCTCGGCACCTCTGTCGGCCCCTACAACAACCGGGCTTGGAGCAAGGTGAGGAACCTCAGCAGAAACGTCGGCGAAGGCTGGGTGAACGAGCACTTCATCAACGACGGCGCTGCGGCGAACGCCTTCGTCGCCGGCGAGCCCATGTGTGGGGGCTCAAGCGGTGGTAGCGGTTCCGGCAGCGGAACGGCATCGCTCTATTTCTCGCCGTTCTCGACGAACCCACACGGGCCGAACACCACCGGCGATATCGAAGGAAACAACCCCCTTCACGTCGGCATCAACTGGGTCAGCGCGCCGTCGCCAGCGACGGTCACGATGAATCGCGAGGAATGGGACAAGAACCACGACGCGAAGGGCTGCCCAGCCCTCGACTCCTTCGCGCCCGACCAGAGTTGGGCCTACGACAGCGGCCAGATCACCACCCTAGCCGGCTGGAGCGCTTCCCGATCAGCCCCGCTCCTCCTGCTCCGCTACAACCCTGAGATGAAGATGAGGGTCCAGTACATCCTCCTCTTCGATCCGGGCACCGACGATGAATGGAAGAGCTCCGCGTGCGCCAAGGAGTACCCGATTGCCACGATCCTCAGGGAATGGCTGATCGCAGGCAAGAACAACAAGCTGGTGATCCTCTCCGGGGTGAAAACTGCCGACGCCGGACACACGAGTGTCGATGGCCACGGCCATGCTGGCATCCAGAACGCGCTCTTCGTGCCACTCAAGAAGGCCGGCGAACCCTCTGGCCGTAACCTCCGCTCCCAGATCGTCGTCTGCAACTACGACTCGAAGAGCCACCCCGACGTCTGGATCGATTTCCGGTCCTGGATCAACAAGCCGGCGATCACGCTCGGCAACTGCCCCTCGGACCCGGACACCGGCAAGCGCCCAGTCTCATGGAACCCATGAGCTGATTAGTTCTGGCCCGCGCAGCACCCACGCGCACGCCCTCCGCCGGGATCATCGTCACGTTGCGATGCAGGGCGGCGGGAGGGTGTGGCGCTGAGGATCGAGGCCATCTCGGGGCAGAACACGAGACCGGGTTCCCCAAACCGTCTCGGACCCTGGGCGCGCCTGACCGCCCGGACGGCGATCGAGCTGATTTTTGCTCTTGAGCGCCGACTTGGTATTGGACTCCGAAGTTCTGCAGCCCCCCCGCCCGCCGCTGACCACGCGGGACCTCACATCATGAGGGTGCGTGGTCAGCGTCGCGAGGGGGGCTTGCGCCTCGGTGCGTGAGGATCGGCCTCATCGCCTTCGCCATAACGTCCTGACCTCGTGCTCCCCCACTCCGAATCGACCGAGCGGATAGTTCTCAATCGCCAATTTGACGTCGCAGACGGTGTAGGTCGTGATTGCGGTGTCGTGCCGAAATCGCTGAAGCTCCGGCAGGTCGGACCAATCGGGCCACTCGTCTGAACTCCCGATGCGCGACCACTCGTCCGGGTCGATCTGGGGAAAGCCGGTGCGCGCCTTCGCGATATTCCCCGTTGGGCCCTGCCGGGCGACATCGCTGGCGCTCCAGGCGAAGGACTGATAGCGACCGGGATTCCCGTAGTAGGCGGTCTCCGTGTAATCGAAGTTGTGGGCGCCAAGTCGAAGGCGAAGACGTGGGGGGGCGAATTCGTCGGGCTCGGTGGCGTCCAAGTCGGCAAACCTGGTGCGACCCAGGACGATTCGAGGTTGGCGCCTGGGCATCATCCAATCCCGCCGGCGCAGGACGCGCTGACGCAGGCTGAGAGGCGGGACGGGCCGAATCGAGGGACGAAAGCGTCGAGATCGCGTCGTGACTGAGTAGGCCAAGACCGTCTGGTCGTCGTCGGCGATGGCCTGCACGTAGTAGTCGCGGTCGATGAAGACGCTGACTTTGAAATCGCGCGGAACGGGCTTTGTTTGAAACTTTTCGGGGTCCCACCCTGGATCTTCCCGATCGAGGAGGACCATGTAGTCGTCCTTTTCAACCGTGTACTGGACCGCCGGTGGCTCCCCGAGCACCGATGAAAAAGGTGGAACCTGAGCGCCGGTTCCTAGACGCGCCAGCCTGCGGTAGCGGTCTCGGCGGCGACCGATGGTCCGCACGTACCAGGCGCGCAACGCTCCCAGGATCACCAGCGACGCGCTGATTGCTCCGATCAGCGCGGTGACCAGGAGAATCGGCGAGAGCGAGTCGGACGGGCTGGCGTCAACGGCGAAAGGCGGCACCCCGCGACTCTAAGCCGGTCGGTCGTCGGAAAACGTGCCCGAGCTCTCAGGGAATGCCCAGGGGAATGAAAGGGGTTGAAAACAGCACTTTCTGACTTTCGCTGACCTCCGTTGACCCCTCGGCCAATCGGAGGTAGCGCGGCCCCAATCCCGCACCCGGAGCGGGAATGCTGCCTGTAGAGCCAAGCAAGGTGAACGGGGCAGCCAGGACTCGAACCTGGAATCGCCGGTTTTGGAGACCGGTGCCTTAGCCAGTTGGGCCACTGCCCCAGAGCCCGGATCGTAACGTTCCCGGGCACGCCGGTCCGCTGCGGGAGTGCAAGCTAATAGTCAGCGGTTTGCTGCTTGATCAGCTAGCGTGCCGGCGGTTGCGGGGAGCACGGCGTGCGCAGGGGTGGGCATGTCGAGTGGGCGGGCAGTGCGGATGTTGTCGGGGGACGCTCCCGCACTCCGCCCCGCTCCCCGCAGCGCCTGCAGTCGCCGGACTTCGCCAAGCCGGTGTTACACGTTATAACGTGTAACCCAGTAGTCAGCGGCTCCTGCCCCAATCAAACTTCCCCCCGACAAGGGCAGGGGCCGCCGCTATTGCTTCAGTGGACCGCGGCGCCGCTCGATTCGCAGCGCCAAGTCGCTCAGCTCGACGTCGAGGCCCGCGGCGACGCGAATCAGGGTGGCGAAGGTCGGGTTGGAGAGGCCACGCTCCAGCTCGCTGATCCGCTGGAAGGGCATCTCCAATCGCTCCGCCAGCTCCTCATGCGTGAGGGAGGCCTCCTCGCGCAGCTCTTCGATCGCTTCTCCGAGGGCTCGGTGATTGGGCGATCGGGGTGTGCTCCGGCGTCGGGGAGGCATGGCATAAGCAGCCTTCCCGGGGAGGAACAGCGTTGTTAACCGTTATAGCGTGAAACAGCGCTGCAACCCAAATTTCGAATCGAAGATGCGGGCGGAGGGACTTGAACCCCCACGGGCCGAAGCCCACCAGGACCTAAACCTGGCGCGTCTGCCAAATTCCGCCACGCCCGCGTGGCTGCCCCCAAAGGGCTTAACGCGGCGCAAATGCCGCCGCGTCACCGCTTGATTCTATGATCGTGGCGTGGCGGTAGGAGAGGTCAGGCCCGGCTACGAACTGTGGCGGCCGAATCGGGAGAAAGCTGGGTCGGTTACGACCAAGTTCGTCGTCGCCCTTTTGCTGGCGGCGACGGCGGTGCTGGCGGCGCTGATCACGATCGGCGGCTGGACGGCCCTCAAGGGCGGCGGCGGCATGGGGATCGTCTGCGCGATCTACGCGATCCTCTACGCCTTCTTCGCCTTCCTGGTCGCCCGCTGGAACCGCGGCATCCTCCCGGTCGCCGCGGCGCTCTCGACGATCCTCGCGATCCTCTGCGCGATCGGCGCCGACAGCTGGTTCGCCCGCGACAAGCCCGGCTTCCAGGAACCGCTCTTCCCCACCTCCGTCGTCGGAACCCTGGTGGTGATCCTCGGCCTCCTGCAGATCGTCGTCGTCATCGCCGCCTTCTACGGCTTCAGCCAGAACTGGCACGTCGAGGAGGAGCGCCCGATCGGTTCCGGCGAGGACTACGGCGCCGGCGCCTCGCCACTGCCCGCGTAGACGAGTCCGCTTCTACCCGTCCTATGGACGGGTAACTGCAGACTCGTCGCATACCGGAGGTGGGACTCGAACCCACAAGCCCGTAAGGGCAATCGATTTTGAGTCGATCGCGTATGCCAATTCCGCCACTCCGGCGCAGCGCCAACGATAGACGCGGCCGGCGCGGCCGGGCAGCAGCGTCACTGGCTCGCCGGCCAGTTGCCGATTAGACTGCCGCCCGGTGCGGGTCCACCACCTCAACTGCGGGAGCTTCTGCCCTCACGGAGCGCGCTTTGTCGAAGGCCGCGGCGGCATGCTCGAGAAGGCCCACATCGTCTGCCACTGCCTGGCGATCGAGGGCGCTGACGGCCTGATCTTGGTCGACACCGGCTTCGGGACCGACGACGCTCGCAACCCCAAGCAGCTGGGCCAGCCGTTCCGGGCCCTGATGGCGCCGCAGCCCACGCTTGCCGAGACCGCCCTGCAGCAGCTCGAGGCCCTCGGCTTCTCGGCGGGCGACGTCAAGCACGTCGTCACCACCCACCTCGACCTCGACCACACCGGCGGCCTCCCCGACTTCCCCCAGGCCGAGGTTCACGTCCTCGCCACCGAGCTGGAAGCGGCGTTCAACCCGAAGCTGAACGAGCGCGCTCGCTACGTCGCCAGCCACTGGCGCCACGGGCCGCGCTGGGTCGAGCACCGCGCCGAGCAGGGCGGCGACTCCTGGTTCGGCTTCGAGAGCGTGCGGATCGTCCCCGGCTTCGAGACCGAAGTGCTCATGGTGCCGCTGGTCGGGCACTCGCGCGGTCACACCGGCGTCGCCGTCCGCAACGGCGAGGGCTGGCTGCTGCACTGCGGCGACTCCTACTTCAACCACGGGCAGGTCGAGTCGCCGCCCAGCTGCCCGCCGGTAATCGGCTTCTACCAGCGCATCCTCGCCGCCGACAACGCCGCCCGCGTCGCCAACACCGAGCGACTGCGCGAGCTGGCAGCCACGCACGGCGACGAGGTGACGCTGCTCTGCTCGCACGACCCGCGCGAGCTCGAGCGCGAGCAGGCACGCGCCGCGGCCGCCGCGACGGCGTGACCGCCGCCCCTCCGGAGCAGCTCTGGCAGCCTTCGGCGGCGCTGGTCGAGCGCGCCCGCCTGACCGAGTTCCGACGCTGGCTGAAGGCCGAGCGCGACCTCGACCTCCCCGACTACGACGCCCTCTGGCGCTGGTCGGTCGCCGACCTCGACGGCTTCTGGCGGGCGATCTGGGACTTCTTCGACGTCCAGGCCGACGGCGATCCCTCCCCCACGCTCGGCTCGCGGGAGATGCCCGGCGCCCAGTGGTTCCCGAACACGCGACTCAACTACGCCGAGCACGTCTTCGCCAACAAGGGCGGCTCCGCACCGGCGATCCTCCACGCCTCGGAGCTGCGCGAGCTCGACGAGGTCAGCTGGGACGAGCTGCGCGAGCGGGTCGCGGCCTGCGCCGCCGGTCTGCGCTCGCTCGGCGTCGAGCGCGGCGACCGGGTCGTCGCCTACCTGCCCAACATCCCCGAGGCGATCGTCGCCTTCCTCGCCAGCGCCTCGATCGGGGCGATCTGGTCCTCCTGCTCGCCCGACTTCGGCGCCGCCAGCGTCGTCGACCGCTTCGCCCAGATCGAGCCCAAGGTGTTGTTCGCGGTCGACGGCTACCGATATGGGGGCAAGGACTTCGACCGCCGCGACGTCGTCGCCCAACTGCAAGAGGCGATGCCGAGCCTCGAGCGCACCGTTGTCCTCCCCTACCTCGACCCCGAGCCGGACCTGGCGCCGTTGCGGGAGGCGATGACCTGGGGCGAGCTCCTCGCCGACGGCGCCGGCGCCGAGCTGAGCTTCGAGCGGGTCTCCTTCGACCACCCGCTCTGGGTCCTCTACTCCTCCGGCACCACCGGGCTGCCGAAGGCGATCGTCCAGGGCCAGGGCGGGATCCTCCTCGAGCACCTCAAGAAGCTCCACCTCCACGTCGACGCCCACCCCGGCGATCGCCTCTTCTGGTTCACGACGACGGGCTGGATGATGTGGAACTTCCTCGTCTCCGGGCTGCTGACCGAGGCGGCGATCGTGCTCTACGACGGCAACCCCGGGCACCCCGACATGGGCGTGCTCTGGGACCTCGCCGAGCGAGCCGGGATTACCACCTTCGGCACCTCCGCCGCCTACGTCTCCGCTTGCATGAAGGCCGGCGAGGAACCGGCCAAGGGCCGCAACCTCTCGCGGCTGAAGGCGCTGGGCTCGACCGGCTCGCCGCTCTCCCCGGAGGGCTTCGACTGGGTCTACGAGCAGCTCGGCGGAGATACCTGGCTCTTTTCGACCAGCGGCGGCACCGACCTCTGCACCGCCTTCGTCGGCGGCTGCGCGCTGCTGCCCGTCTACCGCGGCGAGCTGCAGGCGCGGGCGCTCGGCGCTGCCGTTGAGGCCTGGGACGAAGCGGGCAATGCCGTCACGGACGAGGTCGGCGAGCTGGTCGTGACCGAGCCGATGCCCTCGATGCCGGTCTTCTTCTGGGGCGATCAGGACGGCTCCCGGTACCGCGCCGCCTACTTCGAGATGTTCCCTGGCGCCTGGCGCCACGGCGACTGGATCGAGATCACCTCGCGCGGCACCGCGATCATCTACGGCCGTTCCGACTCGACGATCAACCGCGGCGGCATCCGCATGGGCACGAGCGAGATCTACCGCGCCGTCCTCGACCTCGACGACGTCCTCGACGCCCTGGTGGTCGACGTCCCCCGCCCCGGGACCGACGGCTGGATGCCGCTCTTCGTCGTCCTCCGCGAGGGCGCCGAGCTGAACGACGACCTCAAGCGCGAGATCGCCAAGCGCATCCGCGAGCGCTGCTCGCCGCGCCACGTCCCCGACGAGGTCTTCGCGATCGAGGCGGTGCCGCGGACGCTGAGCGGCAAGGTGCTCGAGGTGCCGGTGAAGCGGATCCTGATGGGGACTCCGGCCGAGCAGGCGGCGAGCCGCGACTCGCTCGCCAACCCGGCCGCGCTCGACTACTTCACGGCGATGGCGGCGCGGCAGGAGTAGCGCGCGGGCGGCGGGGCGGCGGCCGTCCCCAGCCCCGTCCCATCGCGCCCCGGGGCGGACCCGCGGCACGCAGCGCGGCCAGGGCAGCGAAGCCCCAGCCGGCGGCGACCAGCAGGCCACCGAGGACGTCGCTTGGGAAATGCCAGTCGAGGACGACGACCGAGCAGCCGACCGCGAAGACGAAGCCGGCCCCAAGCAGCGCCGTCGCCGCCCGCCAGCGGGCCGGCACGACGAGCAGGTAGGCGAGCGCAATCGAGGCGGCGGCGGTGGCGTGGCCGCTGGGAAAGGCGGCGTAGCCGACCTCTTCGGGGTTGAGGACCGGCTGGTAGCGCGGGTGCGCGAGCGCCACCTTGAGCAGCTCGGTGGTGACGTTGGCGCCAGCGACGACGGCCGCCGCCGCCAAGGCCTCCCGCGGCCGCCGGCGCCACAGCGCGATTCCGCAGGCGCCCGCCAGCAGGACCAGCAGCGGCAGCGGATCGGCGAGATGGGCGATCCCATCCGCCAGCGTCCCCAGCGGCGAGTGGTGATGCGCGGCCAGCTTCGCCAGCAGGTGCGCGTCGAGCCGCGCGCTCGGCCCGACCTCGTAGGCGAGGAAGGTCAGCGCGACCAGGGCGACCACGCAGGCCAGGCAGGCCGCGAGCGGCGCCCTCGCATCGGCGAAGGGCGACGGCTCCCGATCCGAGGACCGCACAAGCGGCGATTTTGCTCCCCTGGCCACCGCCAGACGGTAGCGAGAGCGCTTTAAGGCGAGGTCAGGCGGGCGTGACCGGGTTGCGCCGTTCGGCGAAGCCACGGTCCTTGCCGACGGCCTGCCCGAAGCGGCGGATCAGGTCGGCGCGCAACTCGGTCGGCTCGACGATCGCGTCGACGACCAGCTCCGAGGCGAGGTGGAGGATGTCGATGTCGGCGGCGTACTCGTCGCGTTTCGCGGCCACGAACGCTGCCCGCTCGGCCTCGTCCTCGATCGCCTGCACCTGGTTGAAGAAGACCGCGTTGACGGCGGCCTGCGGCCCCATCACCGCGATCGAGGCGCTCGGCAGGGCAATGCAGCAGTCGGGCTCGAAAGCCGGCCCCGCCATCGCGTAGAGCCCCGCCCCGTAGGCCTTGCGGACGATCACCGAGATCTTCGGCACGGTCGCTTCGGAGACGGCGCTGATCATCTTCGCACCGTGGCGGATGATCCCCTGGCGCTCGACCGCGGTGCCGATCATGAAGCCGGGCACGTCGGCGAGGAAGAGCAGCGGCAGGTTGAAGGCGTTGCAGGTCTGGATGAAGCGCGCCGCCTTGTCGGCGGAGTCGACGAAGAGGACGCCGCCTTTCTGCTTCGGCTGGTTGGCGACGATCCCGATCGCTTTGCCGTCGAGGCGCGCGTAGCCGACGATCAGCTCTTTCGCCCAGCGCTTGTGGACCTCGAGGAAGCTGCCGGCGTCGAGCAGCGAGTCCATCACCTCGCGGATGTCGAAGGGCTGGTTCTCGTCGGCCGGGATCAGCTCCGCGATCGGCGTATCCGAGGCGGGGCCGGCGGGCGGCGCCTGTGGCGGCTGCTCGGTCCAGTTGGCCGGCATGAAGGAGAGGTAGCGCTTGGCGGTGTCGATCGCCTCCTCGTCGCTGCGGGCGAGGAAGTGGCCGCAGCCGGAGACCCCAGTGTGCATCTTCGCGCCGCCCATCTCCTCCAGCGTCACCTTCTCGCCGATCACCATCTCCGCCATCCGCGGCGAGCCGAGGTACATCGAGGCGTTGCCCTCGCGCATGATCACGACATCGCAGAAGGCCGGGATGTAGGCGCCCCCGGCGGCGCTGGGGCCGAACAGCAGACAGACCTGCGGCACCTGTCCGGAGAGCCGCACCTCGTTGTGGAAGATGCGGCCGGCACCGCGGCGGCCGGGGAACATCTGCACCTGCTCGGTGATCCGCGCCCCGGCGGAGTCGACCAGGTAGACAAGGGGCAGACGCAGCTGCAGCGCTCGCTCCTGGATGCGGAGGATCTTCTCGACCGTCTTCGGGCCCCAGGATCCGGCCTTCACGGTCGGGTCGTTGGCCATCAGGGCGATGCGGCGACCGTCGATGCGGGCGAGGCCGGTGACGACGCCGTCGGCGCCGAGCCCGTCCTGCTCCCAGTTCGCCAGCAGGCCTTCCTCGGAGAACGAGTTCGGGTCGACGAGGCGGGCGACCCGCTCGCGAACGGGCAGCTTGCCCTGCTCGGCGGTCTTCTCGTGGTGTCGCTCAGGACCGCCGCCGAGGGCGGCCGCGACGGCGTCTTGAAAGTGAGTCACGGGCGGGAGCCTATTCGGACTGGCTGGCGCGCCAGTCAGTCGCCCGCAGGCGCGGTCGCGGCGCTGCAGAGGGCGTCTGGCTCAGCCACCGGTGTCCGGCGCCCAGTCGACCGGCCCGGCGCGCAACACGTGCGCACCCAGCGGCCGCCCCAGCACCTCCTGGGCGGTCCGCGAGGCGGCGAGCAGCTTGCCCAGGTCGATCCCGGTCTCGATCCCCATCTCGTGCAGCATCGAGACAACGTCCTCGCTGGAGACGTTCCCCGTCGAGCCAGGCGGCACCGGGCAGCCGCCGAGCTCGCCGAAGCTCGCCTCGAAGGAGTCGACTCCCTGCTCCAACGCCGCCAGCACGTTGGCGAGGCCCTGGCCGCGGGTGTTGTGGAAGTGGGCGGTCAGCTCGACGCCGGCGAGGCGCTTCCGGGCGGCGGCGAAGAACTCGCCGACCTGGCGCGGGTTGGCCATCCCGGTCGTGTCCCCGAAGGCGACCTCGTCGCAGCCCGCGGCGACGAGCCGCTCGGCGATCTCGAAGACGCGCTCGGGCGGCACCTCGCCCTCGTACGGGCAGCCGAACGAGGTCGAGATCACGCCCTCGCGCCGCAGTCCCTCCTCCCCCGCTTGCGCCAGAGTCTCCTCGAGGCCGGCGAGCGACTCGGCGATCGAGCGGTTGACGTTGCGCTGGTTGTGGGTCTCCGAAGCGGAGAGGAAGACGCTCACCTCGTCGAAGCGGTCGCGCAACTGCAGCGCCCGCTCTAACCCCCGCAGGTTCGGGATCAGAACCGAGAACGAGACCCCGGGCCGCCGCTGCACAGCCATCAGCACCTCGGCCGCATCGGCGAGCTGGGGGATCACGTCCGGCCGCACGAACGAGGTCACCTCCATCCGCGTAACACCACTAGCGGAGAGCAGGTCGATCAGCCGCACCTTCTCGTCGGTCGGGATCGTCTCCGGCTCGTTCTGGAAGCCGTCGCGAGGACCGACCTCGCGGATCCGCACCCGCTCTGGGAACTCAGCCATGCCGGGAGCTTACGTACCCGCGAGCAGCCGGCGGGCGACCGGCCGCAGCGTGGCAAGAACGTGCTGCGGCTCGTAGCGGACCTGCTCGTGCGTAAAGCGCAAGCAGGTGTAGCGGGAGGCCGCATGCGCCTGATCGCGCTCGTGGTCCCGCGCCTGCTGCGCCGGCGTGCGGTGATGTCGCAGGCCGTCCGTCTCGACGACGAGGCGAAGCCCGGGCCAGTGAAAGTCGACCTCGTAACCGTTCACCCAGGCTTTCGTCTCCGGCAGCGGCAGCCCAGCGCGAGCCGCCAGCGGCAGGAACCAGCGCTCCAGCTTCGAGCGGGTGAGTCGGAACGTGCGCCGGTCGAGCCAGGTCCGCAGCCGCGCCAGCCCCGGCTGCGGCGGATGATCCTCCAAGGCCGCCCGCAATTCAGGCGGGTAGATCAGGTCGAGCCGGTCCGCCTCGTCGATCATCCGCTCTACCTCGATCCGCGGCAGCCGCGCCGCCATGTCGAGGATCGTCTGCCCCGGGCTCGTCACCGGAATCCGCTCGCAGAACCCGACGTCCTCGTCGCGCAGACTGAGCCGCCGATGCACCCGGATCCCGGGTCGCCGTCGGCGTCGGTCGAGCCGGACCGATACCTCGACGTCGCCGCGCTGCTTACCGATCCCGAGTAGCGCAGCGGCGCTGCCATGGCTGAGGACGACGCTCGGCCCCGGTCGCCCACCGCTCGCCAGCGGCTCCGAGAGGTACCCACAGGCCAATAGCGCCGTCATCCAGCGGCCCTCGCGCGTAAGCGCCGGCCGGCCGACTGCGTAGACGCCTCGCGCCACCGGGTGCAGCCGACCGGTCGAGACACGGTGTTTGACCGCCTCGCGTCCGAATCCAAGCGCGGCCAACTGCGCCGCGGTGACCACCCAGTGCTGGCGGGCAGCCTGGCGCCACACCTTCCCCCCGGTCGGCTGGTCACTTTGGTGGGCCACGGACCCCTCAAGTGACCAACCGGCGGAGGATCACCCCCCGGGGGGCTCAGACCATGCCGAGGCCGCCGCTGACGCCGAGGGTCTCCCCGGTCACGTAGCTGGCGTCGTCGGAGGCGAGGAAGGCGACGGCTGCGGCGACCTCCTCGGGACGGCCGAGGCGGCCGAGCTGGGTCGCGGAGCGCATCGTCTCGATGACCTTTTCGCCGATCTCACCGAAGTCCAGGGCGCCCATCAGCAGCGGCGTTTCGATCGGGCCGGGGGCGATCGCGTTGACGGTGATGCCGTAGCGGGCGTCCTCGCGGGCGATCGCCTTGGTGAAGCCGATGATGCCGGCCTTGGCGGCTGAGTAGACGGCCGAGCCCTTGGAGCCGACCCGGCCCGCCTCGGAGGAGATGTTGACGATGCGGCCGTATTTGGCAATCTCCATCCCGGGCAGCGCCGCCGAGGTGCAGTTGATGACGCCGCCGAGGTTGATGTCCAGAACCCTCTGCCGCTGCTCAGGCGTCGTGAAGGTGAAGAAGCCGAACTCGTCGGTGCCGGCGTTGTTGACGAGGATGTCGAGGGTGCCGCCGGCCGCCTCGACGGCCGCCTGCGCCGACTCGAGGCTGGTGACGTCGAGCTCGACGGCGTGG
>Ga0207710_10000326_pt1 | contig 36470 bp, 30 predicted proteins | sample KBSS24metaG_FD_184400 | JGI IMG/M metagenome (GOLD analysis project Ga0207710, IMG submission 184400) | Switchgrass rhizosphere microbial communities from Kellogg Biological Station, Michigan, USA - KBS S2-4 metaG (SPAdes) (version 2) | ecosystem: Host-associated > Plants > Roots > Rhizosphere...
TAAATAGCTGCTTCAGGAGCTATAGCATCAATAGGAAGACCTTCATTTTTTAAATCCATAAAGCCATCATAAATACGATGCAATCGTTCTTCAATTTCTTTTTTAAAATTTGAAAGAAATGTTTTTATACTTTCTCTTTTACCAAGAAAATAAGCTACCGCCTTTTGCTCGGCCATCGGCGCCCATGCACCAATATGAGTAAGTATTGCTTTCATTTTACCAATAACACCCGCAGGTCCTACACTCCAACCTACCCTGATACCTGTTGCGGCAAATACTTTGCTTACCGCATCAATATAAATTGTGTAAGGCCTCATTTCACTTCTAAGTGAGACGGGATCGTAATGTTTGATATCGCCAAACGTAAGATGCCAATACATTTGATCAAACAATAAGTATAATTTTTTTTCACCCTCATGTCTCCTTTGATTTTCTTCAATTATAAGATCACAGATATCTTCTAATTGTTTTTTTCTGAAAGTAGTTCCGGTAGGATTTTGCGGAGAACACAATGATACAAGCGATGCTTGTTTTACATAGGGTCTTATATCATTAGCTACCGGCATAAAATTATTTTCAGCTGTTGCCTGTATAACTATATGGCCCCCTTCAATAAAATGGGTGTAATGATTATTGTTCCAGGATGGAACCGGATAAATAACATTATCACCCTTGTCGCATATAGCCCGGAATGCTGCATATATTAATGGACGACCACCTGAAGCAACTAATATTTCACTTGTTCCATAATCAAGATTTTCTTCATCTTTCAGAAATGAAAGAATGGCTTCACGAAGATCGAGGTTACCTTCCGCAGCCGGATAATTGGTAAAGTGTTTTCTATATGCATCAACAATTGCATCTTCCATATCTTTTGGTATAGGAAAAATAGCAGGATCAAAATCACCAACGGTAAAATTATAAATACGTTCTCCCTGGCGGATCTTTTCCCTTATTTCACCGCCGAGTTTTACAATTTCAGAACCAATTAATGTTTCAGAAAGTTGTGACAATTTCATCATGCACCTTATTTATCATAACAAAAATAAATTATTGCTTACATAACAAACAATAAATACAATAGTAGAAATAAAAAAGGTCGCAATAATGCGACCTTCCGAATTTTATAGTCAAGATTAATGTCTTCCATGTCCATTACCACGACCACGATTATATTTTGGATGACCCTTTATGATATAATATCTTGAATCATCGCTGTTCCTGATTATTTGCTGACCACGATCACCACGATACCTTCCATATTGTGATCTGTCTCGATCAAAATGCAAATAAGGCCGTGGTTCATTTATTACTACTTTATATCCTGAATACAGATCATAGTTCCTATATCGATAAGGAAGAGATGTTGAAAATATCCACCTGTTACCGGATAAGTAAACAAACTGATGACGCGGCACATAATAATAAGCTTCAATATCTGGTAAATAATAGTATTCAACATGATCATATCCTACAGGCCCCCAAACAGGTTGTGAGCCTATATTAACGTTCAGGTTAAATCTTACTTGTGCTTCTGTCTTATTTACTGTTACTAATGCTGCAGTGAATAAGGCCGTTGCTAAAATGATCTTTTTCATGAGTATATAATTTGTTACGGTATTATAGTTTCAAACACAGTGCCAACTGGAAACAATAAATCTAAAAAAAATACGAGGTATTTGTTCTACAAAAAAGGGTATTTTAAAGCAGAATAAGAATTTTTCAGGCTATAAGATGTTAAAGAAAATACGATATGAATAGGTAAAAGAAACAGAGCCATCTATGGGACTTGAACCCACGGCCTGCTGTTTACGAAACAGCTGCTCTACCAACTGAGCTAAGATGGCATTAATGTGAACTTATAAAAATAAAAAACTCCTCTTATAATTTTATAAAGAAGAGTCTATCAGGCAAAAGAAAACTGTTTATTTACCAGGATTGTCTTTATTATATTTTTCTTCGGCTTCTTTCGCTTTTTCAAAATCAAGCACAACACCATTAATGCAATAACGCAAACCCGTTGGTTTGGGACCATCATTGAATACATGTCCCAGGTGTGCTTCGCAACGGCCACATTGCACTTCCGTTCTTTTCATACCATAGGTATTATCAGGAGTATAAATGATGCTTTCCTTACTTATAGGTTCATAAAAACTTGGCCACCCACAACCACTTTCAAATTTTGTATCACTTTTAAACAATGGATTACCACAGGCTGCACAATAGTAAGTCCCGATTTCTTCTGAATGCTCAAATTCACTACTTCCTGGTCTTTCTGTTCCTTTTTGCCGGGCTATGCGATAAACTTCAGGAGATAAAATCTTCTTCCATTCATCTTCTTTCATAGTTACCTTATTTGTATTGGAGTGGGAATAAACAGGGTTTTCTTTACTTGAATTGTTCATTTTGACTGTTTTTAATTATTACAAATTTACGATAGCAAAGTTGGGCTGGTTTGCCAATCCAGCGACAAATACTAATGCTTAACATTTTATTGCCGGAGGCCAATTTATCTTAAATAAAAAACTCGCAAGGCTTTCCTGATGTTATTATGTATAATTATATTTGTTAGCTCACCACGATACTAATTGCTTATGTATAATTTGGTTTTATTTGGTCCCCCCGGCAGCGGAAAAGGAACACAATCGGAAAAACTGGTTGACAAATACGGGCTGATTCATCTTTCAACCGGTAACCTGCTTCGTGAAGAAATTGCCAATAAAACTCCTCTTGGCCTGGAAGCAAAAAGTATTATGGATAAAGGGCAATTAGTACCGGATGAAGTTGTAATAGGCATGATCGACAGCAGCCTTGAAAAACATAAAGATGCCAAAGGTTTTTTATTTGACGGTTTCCCGAGGAATACTGCCCAGGCAGAAGCTCTTGATAAATTATTAAATCTTAAAAAAGAAGAAATCAAACAAGTGCTTATTCTTGATGTAGATGAAGAAGAATTGATAAAACGTTTGGTACTTCGTGGTAAAACTTCCGGACGTAGCGATGATGCAGATGAAAATGTGCAACGCAAAAGGCAGGAAGTTTATAAGAAAGAAACTTTACCAGTTGCCGCTTATTATTCAAAACAAAAAAAGGTAACCAATGTTAATGGTATGGGAGAGATCGAAGATATTTTTAACCGGCTATCCTCGAACATTGATAAAAAAATGAGATAGGATTTCAATCATTAAGGAATTGCCGGCTTAGCGCCGGCATTTATTTTGGCCGGGTATTTTGTAAACTTGTAGTTGGATTGGATATATGAATTTTGAAAAGGAGAATTTCTTACGCACCAAACTGGTTTCTTATTTACAAAAATTAGATCCAGCTACTCCACCCCGCTGGGGCAAAATGAATGTGCAGCAAATGATAGAACATTTCGGTGGAGAAGCTATTCGCAATGCAAGCGGAAGATTGAAGATTGACACCATACATACACCATTAGCAAACCTTGCAAAATTTCGGGAGTTTATGATGAGTGAAAGACCTTTCAGAGAAAATACAATTAATCCATTATTACCCGAAGAACCAAGACCATTGCGGTATAAAACAATACAGGCTGCTATCGGCGCATTACAGTTAGAATTAATTTATTTTTTTGAGGCTTTTGAAAAGAATCCGAAACTCACAACACGCAACCCAATTTTTGGAGACCTTAATTTTGATCAGAATGTTCAGCTTTTATATAAACATGCATTGCATCATCTCAGGCAATTTGGAATAGAGATTTAAAATTTCGGTTTTATAAACGAATCTGCTTTTTGAAGACTATTAAAAATATCTTCTCTTACCTTCGATACCTTCACCCTTTCTTCTGATAAATATTTCAGGCGTTGCTCAGCGTTGTTTATCGCAGAATCCATATTGAATTCATCCATCCATTTATTCATTTCCTCTTTCGCATATTGCAATTCTTTAATCAAATTATTTAGATTTTCTTTATAAGGAGCGAGGGCCGTTTGTGTTTGCAGCGGAAGTTTTTCAATAGAATCAATTACCTTTTGAACATTATTCTTCATGGTACTTAGCTTTCCCATTTTACCCATACCTGCATCGTGATCATCCATAATTCCATTCATCAGGCTATCCGTCTGGGTTACTTGCGCAGGATGTTTTTTATCATCCTCTTTTCCTCCGTCACCAGAGTTATTACAGGCAATGATGGACATAAAAAGTAAAAAATAAAAAACAGGAAGAGTTGTTTTCATCGCTTTATTTTTTAATTCATGTGATCTTCTTTCTCACATTTATCCATTATCTCGTGAAAAATATCATGTAATCCTGAGAGTTTTTCTTTTATAACATCATCCTTGGCCTTTTCTTTTATGAGTTTATTTATTTCTTTTACGCCTTTCACTAAATCCTTCAAAGTATTTTTTACAGCTTGCTGATTATACCCGGCAGGGGCAGTAGAGCTTTCCCATGCAATTGCTTTGTCAAGCATTTCCTGGCTACGGTTTTTTATTGGTTCCATCTTTCCTTCTTCAGCGGGATGAAAAGTTTGGGCCATTACGTTATGAAACTCTTCCATTTCCTTCCACTTAGCTTTTTCCTGCGCTTGGCAGGAATTGAAGAAGGAAAGAGATATTATCACAATCAATAAAGGAAATATTTTTTTCATGAAGGAAGTATTAAGGGCAAAGATAAGACGACACTTAAAATGACCTATAAAAGTTCTTTCGTTTCAGGTAATTTCGTTGGTCAAACTGAAGGGTACTATATGAATAAGCTGGAAAATTTTATTACCGGCAAATGGATAACAGGCGATGGTGATGGTCAGCCTTTACATAATGCGGTAACAGGAGATACAATTGCATTTGCTTCTTCAAAGGGGCTGGATTTCAAAAATATTTTGGAATATGGAAGAAAGACAGGAAATCCTGCTTTACGCAAAATGACATTTTACGAACGGGGCAATATGCTGAAAGCCTTGGCTCTTCATCTTCGAAGGCATTTGGAAAAATTTTATCAAATAAGTTATCAGACGGGTGCTACCAAAGCAGATAGCTGGATAGATATTGAAGGGGGTATAGGAAATCTTTTTGCCAATGCATCACTTAGAAGAAAATTCCCTGATACTTTTTTTTGTATTGATGGCGAATCACACAACCTGAGCAAAGGCAATACTTTTATGGCAACTCATATTCTTGTTCCCAAAGAAGGAGTAGCTATTCATATTAATGCCTTTAATTTCCCCGTATGGGGAATGCTTGAAAAAATAGCAGTGAATTTATTAGCCGGAGTTCCCGCCGTAGTAAAACCAGCAACCGTTACTTCTTATTTGACAGAAGCTGTAGTAAAACAAATTATTGCCTCAAATATTTTACCTGCCGGTGCATTGCAATTAATATGTGGATCTGCAGGAGATCTTTTAGATCATGTTACATCACAGGATGTGGTAACATTAACAGGTTCTGCATCTACCGGATTAAAAGTAAGAGCTCATCCAAAAATATTAAGCGAATCTGTTCCTTTTACTATGGAAGCAGATTCATTGAACTGTATTGTCTTGGGAAATGATGTTGACCCTGGAATGATTGAATGGGATATTTTTATAAGAGAAGTAAAAAAAGAAATGACGGTAAAGGCAGGACAAAAATGTACAGCGATAAGAAGAATATTTGTTCCAGAAAATAAAATGGAAGATGTATGGAAAGCTATTGCGACATCATTATCACAGACTGTTATCGGCAACCCCTTAAATGAGAAAGTAAGAATGGGATCTTTAGCCGGACTAGATCAAAGATCAGAGGTTAGAGACCAGGTTAAAAAACTGCTTGCTTCATCACAAATAATTTATGGAAGTTTAGATAGTGTAGACGTAATAGATGCTGATGCAAATAAAGGAGCTTTTATTTCTCCATTACTATTAATGAATGAGAAACCATTTACGACAAACGAAGCCCATGAAGTAGAAGCTTTCGGACCTGTAAGTACAATCATGCCTTATAAAAGTATGTATGAAGCAATAGAGCTCAGCAAAAAAGGTAAAGGGAGTTTATGCTCATCGATTGTAACCGCTGATGATAAGATCGCTGCTCAATATGTATTGGGCGCAGCTACACATCATGGAAGAATTTTAGTATTGAATGCTGAATGTGCTAAAGAATCCACAGGGCATGGTTCTCCATTGCCATTATTGGTACACGGTGGTCCCGGTCATGCAGGTGGTGGTGAAGAAATGGGAGGTATTCGTGGTATAAAACATTATATGCAGAGAGCAGCCATCCAGGGCTCACCAACAACAATCACTGCTATTACACAAGTTTACCAGCAAAATGCAAGGGGCAATACCAATACGACCCATCTATTTAAAAAGCATTTTGAAGAATTGAATATCGGCGATCAGCTTATTACCGAAAAGCGCCTTATTACTTCCGAAGATATAGATCGGTTTGCAGATCTTAGCGGTGATCATTTTTATGCACATTTAAAAAATACAGATTTTGCAGGAACAATGTTTGACCAACAGGTAGCTCATGGATATTTTATTATGAGCGCAGCAGCGGGTTTATTTGTCGATAGCTATGATAAAAACCCGGTACTTCTTAATTATGGTATTGATGAATTGCGATTTACAAAACCGGTTTATCCTGGCGCAGAAATTTATGTACGATTTACATGTAAAGAAAAATTACCTGTTGATAAAAAACTCATAGAAATACCTAAAGGTTTTAAAAAAGGAGAAGATATTGAGAAAGGGATTGTAAAGTGGCTTGTGGAAATATTAGATGAAACGAATGAGCCAATAGTAGGCATTGCAACTATTCTTACTATGGTGCAGAAAAAAAATTATTAAATTATTTATTAATTATTTGTTGATGATCTATGATTTGGGTTAAGTGATCAATAATCAATGATAATAAACCAATAACTATTCCCATGACACAAGACTTGTCAAACGCTTATGTAAAAAGTGAATTTCATAAAGGAATAACCACGATAGAATTTTTTCATCCCCAAAGCAATTCATTGCCTGCAAAAATTTTACATGATCTTACCATTGCTATTGATCATGCCGGCGGAGATCCAAATACCATTGTTATCATTCTTCGTTCAGCAGGAGAAAAAGTTTTTTGTGCAGGCGCATCCTTCGATGAATTAGCAGCAATAAAAACGAAAGAAGAAGGATTAAAATTCTTTAGCGGTTTCGCAACAGTTATAAATGCAATGCGAACTTGCCCAAAGCTTATAATCGGTCGTATACAAGGGAAATGTGTTGGTGGCGGAGTAGGACTTGCCGCTGCAGTTGATTATGCCATAGCTACAGAAATGGCCGATATAAAGTTAAGTGAGCTAGCTATTGCTATTGGTCCTTTTGTTGTTGGTCCTGTGGTTGAAAGAAAAATAGGAATGGGCCCATTTACTCAGCTTGCTATTGATGCAAGTATGTGGCGAAATGCTGACTGGGCAAAAAGGAAAGGGTTATTTGCAGAAATGCATAGTACAACTGAGAATATGGATGAAGCTATTCGCCGGCTTGCCGATACGCTGTCTCATTCATCACCGCAAGCAATGGCTGAAATGAAAAAAATGTTCTGGAAAGGCACTGAGTATTGGGATCAATTGTTATATGAAAGAGCAGCGATTAGTGGAAGATTGGTGTTAAGCGAGTTTACTAAAAATGCAATTGAGAAATTTAAAATGTCCAAACCTTCTAAAGGAAAATAATGCACCAGACATTTAGCGTTGATAACTTTTATTCATACTGCGACAAACTATCACGTAAGGACAAGGAGTTAAAATCTGTTATTAAACAGTTTGGCTATCCTCCTATGTGGACAAGACCCGGAACTTTTCAAACACTTATTCTTACTATACTTGAGCAACAGGTTTCGTTGGCTTCAGCGTATGCTGCTTTTAAAAAACTAAAACAAAAAATTGGCTTTGTAACCCCAGCAAAGATCCTTGCCTTAACAGACGAAGAATTAAGAGCTTGCTATTTTAGTCGCCAGAAAATTATTTATGCAAGATGCCTTGCTGAAGCCATTCAATCGAAACAACTAAACCTTAAAAAGATTTCAATAGCACATGAAGATGAAATAAGAATAGAATTAAAAAAGATAAAAGGGATTGGTGATTGGACGGTGGATGTTTACCTCATGCATGCACTACAACGAACCGATCTTTTTCCATTGGGCGATATAGCTCTCGTAAATAGTTTGAAAGAAATAAAACAATTACATCCTAAAACAAGCAAAGAAGAAATGCTGGCTATTGCCGAACCCTGGCGGCCTTATCGCACTATCGCTTCCATGATACTCTGGCATGCATACATTCAAAAACGTGGAATTAAAATCCAATCCTGAAAACGTAATCGCCGAATTTGCATTTTAATCTACCTTTCTTTATGGAAAAGACCGGGGAGCCTGACTTTGCATTATTAATTCCTTGTTATACTAATTCACCGGCCTGATTGTGATAAACTTAAAAAAAGTAACCGGGCCCTTTCGGACCCGGTTCGGAAACCCCCTATAAAAATATTTTTATTGCTTAACGATCTTTTGTTGTAATGTTTGCCCTTCACAAGCCACTTTCACGATATAGAAGCCAGGAGCTAAAGAACTTAAATTGATATTTTCAGTCTGGCTGCTGCTTGCATTCTCAATTTTCTTTGAAAGCTGACCAAAGCTGTTGAACAATTGATACGAAACTTTTTTGTTCTGCCAATCTGAAGGGATTGTTACTCTCAATTCAGAAGTTGCGGGGTTAGGATAAGTGGTAAGCTGTACTGTTTGTTCTTCCTCACCTAGGCGAATGATGCGTATTGAAGAGTAAGAAGATTTACCATCAACATCTACAGATTTCAAGCGATAGTAAATAAGACCAGCTTTACCGTTTGTATTTTTATCTGTATAAGTATAATCTTTCCTGCTATCAGATTCACCAGCACCGAATACTACTGCAGCCTGGTTGAAATTAATCCCATCAGTGCTATATTCAACTATAAAGTGACTAAAATTCTTTTCCATTGCAGTGCTCCAGCTTAAAGTCACATTAGGTTTAGTATATTTTGCGTCAAAGCTTATAAGTTTTACAGGCAAAGGAATATTAGCAAAAAAGTTTATAGTAACTGTAGCAGTATTAGAAGTCATCGGATCAAAACCATTATCTGCTAATTTGTATGTAAAGGTTGTTGAATTACCGGTAAAATTTGCCCTTGGAGTAAAAACGAATGTTCCGTTTGAATTTAAAACTACATTACCGTCATTTGAATTTTGCACGATAGAAGCCGTCATTGTTTCCCCGTTAGGTTCGTTATCATTTGTTATTACATTACCAGTAGCTACTGCGCCGATGGCACCGAAAAATATATCATTAACAGCAACAGGTGCACTATTACAAGCTCCTGAACCATATAATGCGGCAGCGCTTGTTGTGAGATCGTCAATTATTAAACGGGAATTACCATCACCATCACCGCCCCCTAATTTCAATACTAACTTTTCTACACCAGTTGCAACTGCAAATGTTTGATTAAAAGTCTGAACTGTAGTAGGCGAATTTTTATCCATCGTAACAGTTTGCAACGAAGTAAAATTGCCATTGACATCTATAAGTCCAACCTCAATTGTACGTGTAGCATTCCCATTAATCTGGCTGCTTACTTTATAATTAAAAGAAACCGTAAGGCTGTTTGAAGTAATATTCAATACAGGTGTTGCAATATCTCTGGTTATTCCACTTGTAGGAGGATTAGAGTAGATACTTCCCTGGCCATGTATTACATCTGAAGGGTCACTAGTGGTGATCAAACCTGATATAGTCCAGCAGTTTCCGGAAAGGCTATTTGCAGATCCTTCAAAATGTTGTTGAAATGGTTGAGCTTTTGCAGATACTACAGCGAAAGCGGCAATTAAGAGTAAAGTTGTTTTCATCGTTTTCATTTTAGGGTTTCGGGATTATTCTGTTCGGGTGAACTTTTCCTTTGATTGCTATGAAAACCGACTTTAGAGAGGAGAAACAGACCGGGAGTAAAATCCCGTAGTGTAAGTAGTTTGTTTCATGGTCGGATTACGTTGCTTTCTTAGGATTCGTTCGATTCTGATGCAAACATAATACGCAGTTTTTTTACTTGCAAGCTTTTCGAGAAATTTTTCGCAACAAAAACCGTATTTTATGTAGTAGTATTACGATTTTTATTTGTGATTAACTGATCATCAAGAGTATGTAAATGGAAAAATTATGAAAATAATTTTACTGAATTTAATTAAAGAATAGTGTTTTCTGCAAATAATGTAGAATTGTTACTATCAATTATACTATTACCGACAAGAGAAGTTCATTTAAATAGCAGGAATGTTGATTGTATGAAACAGGAACAATAAAAAAGCGATTGACTTTTTGATCAATCGCTGCAATTTTATCCGGGAAAAAATACTAGGATTTATACTGAGGTATCAGCGTATTTGCCAGCTCTACCATCTTCTTTAATCCATCTTCAGGCAAATTTCCTTTTTTGAATTCAGCCATAATATCCGGGTATTTGTTTTCCATTTCCAATATAAAATGATCTTCAAATTCTTTCACTCTTTTAACCGCAACGTCTTTTATCAAACCATTTGTTCCAAGATAAATAATAGCTACCTGCTTTTCAACTGCGAAAGGTGAATATTGAGACTGTTTTAAGATTTCAACATTGCGTGCACCTTTATCCAATACATTTTTGGTAGCTGCATCTAAATCGCCACCAAATTTGGAGAAAGCTTCCATTTCCCGGTAAAGAGCCTGGTCAAGTTTTAATGTACCCGCTACTTTTTTCATTGATTTAATTTGTGCATTACCACCAACACGGCTTACAGAAATACCCACATTAATAGCTGGTCGGATACCCGCATTAAATAAATTCGTTTCCAAAAATATCTGGCCATCTGTAATCGAAATAACATTGGTTGGGATATATGCTGATACATCACCAGCCTGGGTTTCAATAATTGGTAATGCTGTTAAACTACCTCCTCCTTTTACAAGATGCTTTATTGAATCAGGAACATCATTCATGTTCTTAGCCACTTTATCATCACTGATAATTTTTGCGGCACGTTCGAGTAAACGACTGTGTAAATAAAATACGTCACCGGGATAAGCTTCACGACCCGGAGGACGACGTAATAACAATGACACTTCGCGATAAGCTACCGCCTGCTTTGAAAGATCATCATAAATGATCAGTGCCGGACGACCAGTATCACGGAAGAATTCACCAATAGCTGCACCGGCAAAAGGAGCATAGAATTGCAGTGGCGCCGGATCTGATGCTGACGCTGCGACAATAACACTGTATTCCATAGCGCCTGCATCCTGTAATGTTTTCATTACACCTGCAATGGTCGATGCCTTTTGTCCAATAGCTACATATATACAATACACAGGTTTGCCTGCTGCATAAAATTCTTTCTGATTAATAATAGTGTCAATACATATAGCAGTCTTGCCTGTTTGCCTGTCACCTATTACCAATTCTCTTTGACCACGACCAATTGGGATCATCGCATCAATTGCTTTTACCCCTGTTTGCAATGGTTCTTTTACAGGTTCACGGTAAATAACACCGGGAGCCTTTCTTTCCAATGGCATTTCATAACGTTCTCCTGCAATAGGACCACGACCATCGATTGGTTCACCTAACGTATTAACTACACGACCTACCATTCCTTCTCCTACTTTAATAGAAGCGATCTGTCCTGTACGACGAACTTTACTTCCTTCCTGTATGCCACCAGTTTCTCCCATTAATACCACACCCACATTATCCTCTTCAAGATTCAGTGCAATGGCACGAACGCTATTTTCAAATTCTACAAGCTCACCATATCTTACATTTCCTAATCCATATACACGGGCAATCCCATCACCTACCTGAAGCACCGTTCCTACTTCTTCAAGATCTGCCCCTGCATTAAAGTTGCTTAACTGCTGACGCAGTATCGCACTTATTTCATCTGGTTTAATATCTGCCATATGTTTTGTTTATCTTTTTTAGTAATCGTTATTCCGTTAACTATCTTATCTTATAAATGAAATCATTATTGTCAAACTGCTTTGCAATATTTTTTAAATCGTAAGCAATACTTGCATCTATTAATTTATCCCCTGTCTGCAATACAAATCCTCCGATGAGCTTTTCATCGATGGCCGTTTCAAGTTCGATATTCTGCATATCTGATGTTGCCTTAACCTGGTTAATTATCGCATTCTTCAGGTCATCACTTACTACAGCAGCGGTAGTAAGCTTTACGATATAAATATTTTTTTTCTGTTTGTATTGCGTAATAAAGGCAGCCGCTATTTCCGGTAAATTACTTTCACGGCCTTTTTTTATCATCAGGTGAGTAAAGACTTTAGTGATCTCACTTATTCGTCCGGCTGTAATTGCATCAACGATCTTTTCTTTCTTATCAGCAGTAATAACAGGGCTGCGCAACATACTTACAAAATCCCGATTGCTTTTGCATACATCCTGCAGCCATTGCATATCAGCAAACACTTTTTCTAATTGGCCTTTTTCAATAGAAAGATCAATCAGGGATTTAGCATATCGTGTCGCAAGACGTGGGTTAGGCATTTTTAATTAAGTTTTACATCATTAACCAATCCTTTTATATGGGCTTCCTGCGCTTCTTTATTTTGTAGTTCTCTTTGCAAAATCTTTTCACTCACCTCAATTACTAACTTACCTATTTGATTCTTTACATCAGTTACAGCTGCCATCTTTTGAGTATTGATAGCAGCTTGCGCTTCCGTTATAATTTTATTAGCCTCCACTTTAGCCTGCTCCTTTGCTTCAGAAATAATTTTGTCTTTTGTTTCTCTTGCTTCTTTTAATAATTGACCTCTTTCTTCACGTGCCTTTGCAAGTAACTCTTCATTTTCGTTTTTTAATTGTGCCATTTCAGCTCTTACTCTTTCGGCAGTGGCCAATGAGTCGGCGATACCCTGTTCTCTTTGTTTTAACCCTTTTACAATAGCAGGCCAGGCATATTTTCCTAATACAAAAAATACTACCAGGAAAGCAAGCAGTGTCCATATTAACAAACCAAACTCGGGTGTAAGAAGATTCATATAATTTCTTTAAAATAAAATAATACAAACTGCATCCGCTGCCCTGTGCATTGGATGCAGCAGTTTGTTACAGCACCATTGCCAAAAAACCTACGATGATTCCAAACAGAGCCGCCCCTTCTACAAGAGCAGCAGTCAGGATCATGTTAGCCCGGATATCATTCAAAGCTTCCGGCTGACGGGCAATGGATTCAACAGCGCCTTTACCGATCTGGCCGATACCGATACCAGCACCGATTGCAGCAAGACCTGCACCAACGGCTCCTCCAGCAGCGGCCAGCGGAGCAGTGGCCAATAAGACATTCAATACATCCATAATTCAACTTTTATATTGGTTAAAAAAATACTTTAGTTATACCACAACTGCATCATCATATTTCGCCGGACTTTTTTCTTCATGATGATGTTCTCCTTCCCTTGCCTGCCCAATAAACACTGCCGTCAGCATTGCAAAAATGAATGCCTGTATAAAAGCCACAAGCACTTCAATAAAATAAATAAAAATGGTAAAGGAAACGGAAACAGGGGAAACTCCCCAACCTACTCCTGCATTCAATTGTCCAAAAATAAATATCAACGATATTAGACAAATAATAATAATATGGCCCGCCACCATGTTGGCAAAAAGACGAATGATCAACGCCATTGGCTTAATGAATACTCCAAGAAACTCTACCGGGACAAGAATAAATTTTACCCCCATTGGAATACCTGGCGGATTAAAAATATGTCCCCAATAATGTTTATTGGAACTTGCCAGTATTACCGCAAATGAAATAAGACCCAATACAACTGTAAATGCAATATTGCCTGTAACATTGGCAGAGCCGGGGATCAACCCAAAAAGGTTATTGATAAGAATAAAGAAAAAGACCGTTAATAAGTAAGGAAGATATTTTGCATAGTTATGTCCCAGGTTAGGTATGGCTACTTCATCCCTAACAAAAGTTATAACCGGTTCAAATAAACCCTGTGCCCCTTTTGGTGCTGATGTTACACCTTCGCCTCTGCTATATTGTTTTGCAATTTTCAACATTATCCAAACAAAAAGACCTAATCCCAAAAGCATCTGCACTACATTTCTTGTAAGAGAAATATCATAAACTTTTACAGATGGATCTATTTCACCTGCTTCATTTACTGCAACAATTTGTTGTGCGCTATATTTTTTTGTATCAAGACCTTTGTGAGCTATAGTTTCTTCAGTCAATAATGCATATCCATTATGTTCTTTATGTCCATGTTCAAATTCAGATGACATAAAAAAACTAAATCCCTTCTGTGGTGAATACAAAATAACCGGAAGAGGAATACTAACGGGATGAACAGAACCATCTTTTTGTTTAATATCAAAAAAATGGAAATCGTGTGAATTAAGTACGTGACCAAAGATCACTTCTTTCGCATTAAAGCCTTCTTTTTTAGGCGCCTCTTTTTCTACATGTTCTTTACCATCTTCCTGCCCGAAAACAGGAGTAAAAAACAATGTAAAAATTACGCTGAAAACCGCTACTGTAAAGGATTTGAACAGCCTGAATCTCATACCTATCCCAAATTTGCCGCAAAGATAAGGGTGCGGCCTATAAAAACCTCGAAAAAATGATCTAAGAGTAAAAACAGAAAAGGAGAAAAAGTTTGGGCTTGCAGTGACGGTCAGGCCACTTTCGATCCTTTATCAAACTGAAGTTGATAAAGCTTATAATAAAATCCCCGGGAAGCGATCAATTCTTCGTGTGTGCCGGCTTCTACGATCTCACCTTTATCTAAAACTATTATTTTGTCAGCCTTGCGAATGGTTGAAAGCCGATGAGCTATAACAATGGAAGTTCTGCCGGTAATCAGTGTATCGATCGCATGTTGTATTAACCTTTCGCTTTCTGTATCGATTGAGGAAGTAGCTTCATCTAGTATTAAGATAGAAGGATCATATAATAATGCCCTGATAAATGAAAGCAGTTGTCGCTGACCGAGGGAAAGCGTAGCGCCTCTTTCCATAACATTATAATCATAACCGCCCGGCAATTGCATAATGAATTCATGCATGTCAATCAGCTTTGCAGCTTCTATTACTTTTTCTTTGGGAATATCAGGATTACGCAACGTAATATTATCCATTACCGAACCGGAGAAAAGAAAAACATCCTGCAACACAACGCCGATATTTTTCCGTAAGGCTTGCAGTTTAAAGTCATTAATATTTACGTTGTCAATTTTTATTGCACCTTCTCTTATATGATACAGACGATTCAATAAACTGATGATGGTTGTTTTGCCGCTTCCTGTATGACCAACGATGGCCACTGTTTCTCCTGCTTTTGCAGTAAATGAAATGTTTTTCAACACATATTGTTCGGGATTATATCCAAAACTTACATGATCAAACTCGATCTTACCATTTATTTTTTGCGGTGAAAAATCACCTTCCGTATTTATATAGTCATCGTTGTCAAGTACTTTGAAAACTCTTTCACTGGCAATGATTCCCATTTGTAATACATTAAACTTATCGGCTATTATCCTCAACGGCCGGAATATAAGATTGAGGCAAAGTATAAAAGCGACAACTGTCCCCTGCTGGCTTTCGTGTAGCTGCAATGCTTCCTTTGATGTCCACCACACAATAAGTCCTATTGATAAGGCTAGTACGATTTCGACTACCGGGAAAAAAACGGAGTAAGCAAAAATAGCTTTGATGTTTGCATTACGATGTTCCCTGTTTATTTTTTTAAATTTTTCAAACTCCACTTCTTCTGCTGCAAAGGCTTGTACCACCTGCATTCCCGTAAGGTGTTCCTGTACAAAAGCATTCAAACTTGCTACTGCATTACGAACACGAAAGAAAGAACGATTGATACTTTCTTTAAAATAATAAGTCGCCAAAAGAATAATAGGAAAAGGGATCAGTGCTATTAAGGAAAGCCGCCAGTCAGCCCAAAACATATAAGCAAGAACACAAATAATAGAAAGAAGATCCGCAATAATTGGAACTAAGCCATCAGAAAAAATATCGTTGATGGATTCAATATCATTAATCGTTCTTGTGGTTAATGTGCCAATTGGCGTTTTATCAAACTGCGAAAGATTAAGATTGACTATTTTTTGATAAGTAGCTACCCGCATATCTCTTACTACAGATTGCCCCAATGAAGCAGTCATGAATGAAAACAAAAACCGCATGGCAGTTTCTACGAATATCAATCCTATTTGTATAAGAGTAATTCTAATAACCATGTCTCTCATCGAATGAAGAATATAGTTATTAACTGTAAGCTGGATTAGAAATGGCCGAACAGGAGTGATTGCAGCCAATACAATGGCCAGCACTACCGATAAATAAAATTTCTTTTTATACGGCGCTGCATAGCGAAATACCCGCCGAAGCAGTGCAAAATCAAAAAATCTTTTTTGGGACTTTGGCAAAATGATCAAATTGATAGAATAGCAAATTTAGAAAGAAGCTAACTATTAAAACTGCCTTCCATCAGCTTCTTCACCCATTGCTTTTTTGTATGCTTTAATAAAGAGAGCACCCAGGTTTTTATAAGGTGGTATATAATCCTCAAATCCTTCTACTGAAACCATTTTATCAAGCTCCTGCCAAAAAGGTATCCAGTCAATATTATTCCCGTTCCTTAATTTTTCGGTTAACAACTGAAAGAAGGGCCGGTTGACCGCTGTTTTACCAATCTGTTTGGAAGCAATGATATGTGCATCCGGGGATTTCGATAGTACACTATCTATAAGATAATAACCACCGCAGGAACCAAGAAATACAATTTTTGATGTAGGAAACATTTGCTCAATAGTATATTTGGCAGTATAACTATGACCTCGGTGAATTGTAATAGTCGGGAATAGTTTATGTTTTTCCAAATAATCAACAAGTGCTTCCTGTGCCTTTTCATCCTGGCCCTCTTCTGCGGGTAAAGCTCTGTTAGCATAAATGGAAACAGGTTTCCCTTTTGTGGATGTTATACATACCCATAGATCATTCGCGGTGATTTTCCAATTGGCATTTCTAAACATATCAACAAATCCACGAAAGATCTCTGCATCTGATTTTTCCCCATAAAAAAATACATGCATGATCACCCTGCCGCTATCATTAATTAAATTTTTAAATGGCACTTCGTAGACCGGGGGTATTCCTAACTCTTGGGTGAGATCAATATGATTAGCGGTATCAGCAGAGGCAAAAAGTTTATCCAAGATATTATAAATAACAACACCCCGCCGATTATTAGCATTCTCATTTCTTTTGTAATTCCATTGCACGTTTCTGATCATTTCATTCGCTAATGGCCTTAATGTTTCAGCAATGCTTGCGTAAGAATCTGCTACATCCACACCGGCCTCTAATCCTCCTGATGTTTCGAGGCGGCTTACAAAGGCTTTCATCAGTTTTTCAGCATCGCTCTCATCATCAGGATTTTTTTTAGGAGGGAAGGTGCTTAAAAAATTTCCCAGTGTATTATAACCTGCAGCCATTTTTATAAATTTCCGGTATTTATCAAACCTTACTTTCATTAGTAATGAATCTCCCCGCTGGTTGATCTTTTTCATCATTAACGGGTAAACACCTTTCGTATAACTGGAAGTATAAATAATACCATCACTTGATACAGCGAGATAATAAAGTTCTTCAGCATTGAGCGGTTGAATAATTTTGAACCGTACAGCAGGGTTGTCTACTTCGTGCAGTCCGTTGATCGTATTTACAAAAACACTTTGCGCTTTATCTTCCAGTTTGCGGGTCAGGGATGCATATTCAAAGGCGGTATCCCTATTCATTGCTCTTTCTACATATTCCATTTGAGTTTTTACAAGCAGCTTGTAATAAAGAAAAGAATCATCTTTCACCGCATCGATCATTTCCAATGTCATTTTCCCTTTTACAATATTATCAAGGAAAGGAAAGTATTGCTGACCGCTTTTGCTACGGGCCATTCTTGCTACCGACTTAATAAAAACATCATCATCTATATTGCGAATGATAGAACCGAGCTTTGTATTGGCCTGCGCATAATCATATAATTGCCGCGGATATTTTTGAGCAACGGTCCTGATCAATGAATCAGCAAAAGGAACATCTGCATTATCCTTTAGTATATAAAATGTTTTTTCAGGATGCAGCAGACAATATTTTCTTACCAATTCACTACGGGCAGCTTTTATACCAGGATTATCATCAAAGGTGGCTGACCTGATAACAGGAACAGCGCTTTCATAACTGACCTTGTATATATACGGTTCAATGCTTTGCCCTTTTTTATCTGCCTGCAAACAATTTTCAAATACATCAACAACAGCGGGAAGATTAATAGGATTAAACTCTTTTGATCGCCAACCTTTTTGAAGTGTTTGCAACAAAGCCTGGAGCCCTTTTAAATAACGGATCTTTTTTGAATGATTGATCAATGAATCTTTTTCGATCTTATATTGAATTAAATTGATCTTAGTAGTGGCTGCTTGTGTTACCAAAAAATTTATTTCTTCATTAGAGGAAAGAATCAACTGATTATCTGCTTTTCCATCATATTTTAAAAGACTCTTTTGTTCAGCGTCTACATAGCCATGGAAAAGCTGGCGGTTAAGCGGCGGCACAAATGTATCAGGATTATCAGACTGCCCTGAGGCAAGACAGGCAGCCAGCATTAAAATTGTAAAAAGGAAAAGGTATCTGGAACTCGCTATCATAAGGATTCGTTCACACAAAATTAATGTGCACCGCTCATATCGCCTATTTTGTATTGTAGGCGTAACTCATTGACCTTTTTATCATTTTAATGGTTGCAATACTGCAAACTTTGTTGGAAATGAAGCATCGTATTAATTTATCATTAAGTCTGTATAAACAGAATAGTGCAAATAGTAGGGTAATCCCATTTACTTTAGGTTTGCAAAAATTTAACCTGAAATGGACAACAAGGCCCGCAAGGTGCTGATCGCTGACGATGAACCCGACATCCTTGAGATTTTAAAATATAATCTCTCCAATGAAGGTTACGAGGTAGTTACTGCTAAAGATGGAGATGAAGCATTGGAAAAAGCCCGCCGAACTCAGCCAGATCTGGTAGTATTGGATGTAATGATGCCTAAGAAAACAGGTGTTGAAGTTTGCCAGATATTGAGGTCACAAGCAGCTTTTAAAGAAACATTGATCATTTTTTTAACAGCGGTAAATGATGAAGGCACGCAAATAAAAGGACTCGAAACAGGAGCCGATGATTATGTAAGTAAACCACTAAGTCCAAGAGTTTTTTTAAGCCGGGTAAATGCACTTTTCAGAAGATTAAATAAAACAGAAGCAAGAATTCTTACTATTGAAAACCTGACCATCGATCCCGAACGTTTTGTAGTGCAGGTAAATGGAAGTGATATTGTACTTGCAAAAAAAGAATTTGAATTACTCTACCTCCTTGCATTAAAACCGGGCCGGGTTTTTCTTCGTAATGAAATATTGAACCAGGTCTGGGGTAATGATGTGATCGTAGGCGATCGTACTATTGATGTACATATCCGGAAGATCCGCCAAAAATTAGGTATTGATTGTATTACTACTGTAAAAGGTGTAGGATATAAGTTTGAGCTATAATCCCTTCTCCTAAAGCCCTGCAAGAAAATGAAAACAATTTCAATAATCATAGATTTGTATAAATCCCCCTTTAGGGGATAGGGGTATGGTTTCCACAAAAAATATTTCTCCACGGCAACTTTCCTTATTCACTGCATTGATCTTATCAGTTCCAGTCGGCCTTCTCATTTTTTTTATAGAAAAAAACTGGATATGGGGATTGGGATCATTCATTATAATTTTTGGAGGATGCTATTTATTAATAACCATCGTGCTTGAACGTTTTATTTACCGGAAGATCAAACTTATTTATAAGTTCATTTATCAAACCAAGGCTACCCGGAAAGAAGAAACTTATTATAAATACCTCCTGCCGCAAAAAAGTATTGATGAAGTAAGAGCAGATGTAGAAGCATGGGCAGAAGAAAATAAACAGGAGATCGAAGTACTCCGGCAAAATGAACAATTCCGCAAAGAGTTTCTACAAAACCTTTCGCATGAATTTAAAACGCCGGTATTTGCCATACAGAGTTATGTAGATACATTATTGCATGGCGCATTGGAAAATCCTGATGTCAACAGAAGATTTTTAGAAAAAACAGCAAAGAATGTTGATCGTTTGACCAATCTTATCAATGACCTGGACGAAATATCAAAACTGGAAAGAGGAGAACTGATACTTTATAAACAAAACTTTGTGATACAGGACCTGGTAAAAGAAGTATTTGAATCTCTCTCCGTGAAGGCGGAGGTTCGCAATATTAAATATGGTATCAAGAAGGGATGTGAATCCCCATTGACCGTTCATGCCGACAGAGACAAAATACAGCAAGTGTTATTGAACTTATTAGAGAACTCAATAAAATATGGCAAGCCGGGAGGTAATATTACAGCCAGCATGTATAAAACTGACGGCAGACATATACTGGTGGAATTAAGTGATGATGGTATTGGTATCAGTGAAAAATCTTTGTCAAGAATCTTTGAACGTTTTTACCGAACGGAAGAGGGTCGTATGATCGATGTAACAGGCAGTGGGCTTGGGCTTGCTATTTGCAAACATATTATAGAAGCTCACGGGCAAACGATACACGTACGCAGTACGGAACATGTAGGCACTACTATTGGATTTACATTGGATTCGAAAAGAGATTAACTGCTTCAAAGTTCGGAGGGTGATCTGAAAGTAAATAGACAGCCCGAACTATCTACAATCGTTATAGTGATAGATTTTCCACTTTTTGAAAATCAGAACACTGAAGGCTGCACTTGTTATTCCCAACAGATTTGTGACCATCGCGAATTTTATCACGGTTTATTCCGCATCGTTTTGTAGGTTTATCAAAATATTTTTTATGAAAAAAATGGTTTTAGCAACAATAATAACCCTGGTGGTTTTTACAAACCTGCTTGCACAAAAAAATGAGTTTCATCTTATCAAAACTTTTCATATTCAAAGTACGGGCGGCTGGGATTATATTGCTGTTGGTCCCGCCAATAACCGATTATATGTTTCGCACGGGACGCAGGTAAATATTTTGGATAAAACAACAGGAGATTCAATAGGGATAATCGAAAATACTACAGGAGTTCATGGAATTGCATTTGATAAAGAACAAAACAAGGGTTTTACCAGCAATGGACGATTGAATAATGTAACTGTATTTGATCTGAAAACAAATAAGGTAATAACTCAAATTTCAACGGGTCAAAATCCTGACGCTATTCTATATGAACCATTCTCCAAAAAAATAATAACCTGCAATGGCCGTAGTCAAAATCTTAGTATCATTGATCCAATTGAAAACAAATTAATTGATAGTATTGCAGTAGGTGGTAAACCTGAAACTGCCGTTTCTGACGGAGCCGGAAAGTTATTTGTTAATATAGAAGATAAAAATGAAATAGCAGTAGTAGATTTAAAAAGCCGTAAAGTGATTGCTCATTGGCCTGTAACTCCCGGCGAAGAACCAACAGGTCTTGTATTGGATAAAAAAACAAATCGTTTATTTGCGGGTTGTGGTAATAAGTTCCTGATTGTGGTAAATACCGCTAACGGCAGTATCGTCGCAAAACTTCCTATAGGCGATGGATGTGATGGCGTGGGTTTTGATAATAATACAAAAAACATTTTTACATCTAACGGTGAGGGCACTATGTCTGTATTCCACGAAAAGACAGCTGATGATATTGAAACCGTTGCTACCGTTACAACTAAAAGAGGAGCCCGAACAATTATTGTAGATGAAGAAACACATTTGATCTATCTGCCTACTGCAGAGTTTGAAGTGCAAAGCAATCCATCGCAGGGAAGGCCCAGGATGATCCCCGGTACTTTCCAGGTATTAGTGATCGGTCAATAATAATGAAGTATTTCCATATTAATGTAATAAAGATGAAAGGTTTCATTGCTCTTATTCTTTCTATTCAATTCGCTTCTATTTGCACTGCACAGAAAAATCTTGATTATTTTGTAACCGAAGCATTAGCTAATAGCCCCTTATTAAAAGATTACCGAAACCAGCTTCTTTCATTTTCTCTCGACAGCCAGATAATAAGAGCGGGGCTAAGACCACAAGTGAATGGTGTAAGTAATAACAGTTATGCACCTATCATTAAAGGCTGGGGGTATGATGAAGTGATCACTAATGGCCAGCAGGTTTCGGGATTGATCTCTGTAAGTAAATCTTTTATCAGTAATAAATCCATCGCTTCTCAAATATCAAATCTGCAGATTCAGGGTCTTTCGGCGAACAATAATATTAAAATTTCAGAGCAGGATCTTGTAAAGTCGGTAACAGATCAATACATACTTGTATATGGAGAGCAATTGCAAATCGATTTTACCAGTGAGATCATTACACTTTTAAAAAAGGAAGACAGCCTCTTAAAAAACCTGACCCAGGCTAATGTATATAAACAATCCGATTATCTCTCTTTTGCTGTCACGCTGCAACAACAGGAGCTTAATGCTGCACAATTGCAGATCCAATATGTATTTGATTATGCGGGATTAAATTACCTGGCAGGCATTGTTGATACTACAGTTGTTCCGCTCCAGGATCTTCGATTGAATACGGCCAGTCTCGGTGATTATACAAACTCTATTTTTTACCAGCAGTTTGTACTGGATAGCTTACAACTTGTGAACGACAGAGCTTTGATCAATATGAACTATCGGGCTAAGATCAATGCTTATGCCGATGGTGGTTATAATTCATCGCTTGCTTATAAGCCGTATAAAAATTTTGGGACCAGCGTTGGACTTAATGTTACGGTGCCTATCTATGATGGGCATCAAAAAAAATTACAATTTGCCAGGATCGATCTGCAGGAACAAACAAGATTGAGTAAAAAAGATTTTTTCCTGAGGCAACGAAACCAGCAAATATTACAATTGCTTCAGCAATTAAATGCCACCAACAAATTAATCGACCAGATAAACAAACAGATCAAATACACCGAAACATTGATTTCTGTGAATGAAAGATTGCTGGCTACCGGCGATATTCGCTTAACCGATTTTATACTATCCCTCAATAATTATTTTACAGCCCGGAATTTAATCACACAGAATTATATCAGCCGGTTAAAAATAATAAACCAACTTAATTACTGGGGACGATAAACTATAATCATGAAAAAGATCTTCTTTTATATGTTATTCCTGTTGTTGATAGCAGCTTGCCATTCCAAAAAAACTGAAGAAGAAACAACGACTGAAGAACAGGAAGCAATTACTCCCGTAACTGTTACAACGATCAGCAATGAGCCAATGACCGAATACATTGAATTAAATGCCACTTCTGTCTTTCTTCAAAAAGCTTATGTAAAAGCAAGTGCAAATGGCTACATACAAAATGTAAGCGGGCAAGTGGGCAAGACAATTCCGGCATCACAAGTATTTTTTACTCTAAAAACAAAAGAAGCACAGGCGATCGGCAATACCATCAATGTGCTTGATAGCTCGTTTAAATTCCATGGCATTATTAATATTAAGGCAGGTACTTCAGGTTATGTTTCAGAAATTGATCATCGCCCCGGCGACTATGTACAGGAAGGCGAACAACTGGCAGTGATCAGTGATATAAATAGCTTTGTATTTATTCTTAATCTTCCCTATGAATTGCGGCCTTATGTTCTTAACAAAAGAACAGTAGAGCTTCTATTACCCGACGGCAAAAAATTGAATGGAAATGTTTCTTCTGCTATGCCGGTTGTCGATTCTGCTTCGCAAACACAAAACATTGTTATTACGGTTAACGATAAAAATATTCCAACCAATCTTATTGCAAAAGTAAAAGTGATAAAGACGGAGAGAACCAGTACTCTTTCGTTGCCAAAGCAGGCTGTACTTTCTGATGAAACACAGACAAAATTCTGGGTAATGAAAGTAACGGGCGACAGTATTGCTATAAAAACGGAAATAATAAAAGGATTAGAGACCGGTGAAAGGATAGAAATTCTCAGGCCACAATTTTCAGCAGGCGATAAATTTTTATTAACCGGCAATTATGGATTACCCGATACAGCAAAAATTAAAATTACAGCGCAATAAAAAGAAATAGTAGTGAACAGGTTTTTCATTTCACATAAAAACCCTCTTGTTGTATTATTGGCTATTGTCACAATGGGCGGCATATATATATATGGACGTTTGCAAACATCTTTATTTCCAGAAATAACTTTTCCCAAGATCAAGATCATTGCTGATGCAGGTCTGCAACCGGTTGATAAAATGATGGTGACCGTAACAAAGCCGCTTGAAACTGCCATCAAGCAAGTACCCGATCTGCAAGTGATACGAAGTACTACCAGCAGGGGAAGCTGTGAGATCTCTGCTTTCATGAACTGGAACAGTGATATTGATGTAGATCAGCAGCACATAGAATCAAAGATCAGCGAGGTAAGAAATACTTTACCGCAAGATGTAAATATCACCGTGGCAAAGATGAACCCTTCCATTTTACCGGTGATGGGTTATTCATTAGAAAGCAATACCAAATCACCCATTGAATTAAAACAGATCGCAACGTATACTGTAAAACCTTTTCTATCCCAGGTATCAGGAGTTTCTGAAATACGAATTACCGGTGGTCGCACAAAGGAATACTGGTTGCAATTGAATGTGCAAAAGATGAGCACCCTTTCTATTACTCCCGACATGATCAATACGGCGCTGGGACAAACAGATTTTATTAAATCAAATGGTTTTTTATCCGATTATCGTTATCTCTATCTCACCGTAACCGATGCAACCGTACATAATAAAGATGAATTAGAGAAAATGGTCATTAAAAATGATGGGAAAAGAATTGTTACATTAAACGACATTGCTAAAGTAGAAGTAAAAGAAGCTGCTGAATTTATTAAGATTAACGCAAATGGAAAGGATGGTTTGCTGATAGGTGTTGTAAAGCAACCCAACACAAATTTGGTTGATCTGTCAGAAACAATGGAAGCAAAAGTAGATGATCTTAGAAAAATCCTTCCGCACGATGTACAGATAAAACCATATTATATCCAGGCGGATTTTGTAAATGATTCTGTAAAAAGTGTGACGGATAGTTTATGGATTGGCCTTGCACTTGCTATTATTGTCGCTATCATTTTTTTAAGATCGATAAGAGCAAGTGTTACTATTCTTATTACAATACCTATCACTATTTTTCTTACACTTATTATTTTATATGCAATAGGATATAATTTCAACATTATGACCCTGGGCGCTATAGCTGCTGCTATCGGGTTGATCATAGATGATGCAATAGTAGTGGTGGAACAAATACACCGAACCCGTGAGGAAAATCCGGAAGAACCTATATCGTCCTTAGTGCAAAAAGCTATTCATTATCTTTTTCCTGCCATGGTGGGTTCATCGCTGAGTACGATCGTTATTTTTATTCCCTTTTTATTAATGACAGGTGTAGCAGGATCTTATTTTAAAGTAATGACGAATACCATGATCATTACATTGATTTGTTCCTTTTTTGTTACCTGGATCGGCTTGCCCGTCATTTATTTGTTGCTTTCAAAAAAGAAAATAAGCAGAAAAGAAAAAAAAGAAAAACCTCATACTGTAAAAAAACAAACTTGGGTCTCGTTTTTCATTTTCAGGCCTTATATAAGCATTGGTATTGTAGCTGCACTGGTTGTTGCTATCATTCTGATACTGCCTCGCCTGCAAACTGGTTTTTTACCGGATATGGATGAAGGAGCTATTGTATTAGATTATGTTTCACCTCCAGGCACCTCGTTAGAAGAAACAGACAGAATGCTGAAAGAAGCGGAAAAGATAATTAGCAGTGAACCGGAAGTTGAGGCTTATTCCAGGAGAACAGGAACTCAAATGGGGTTTTTTATTACTGAACCGAACAGCGGCGATTATTTAATTCAATTAAAAAAGAAAAGAAATAAAACCACCAATGAAGTAATTGAAGACCTGCGTGAAAAAATAGAAAGTACGCAACCGGCGCTTCGTATTGATTTCGGGCAAGTGATCGGCGATATGCTTGGCGACCTGATGGCTTCGGTACAACCTGTAGAAATAAAAATTTTCGGGGATGATCAAAAAAAATTAGAGGAGTTATCAAAACAAGCTACAGCAATCATTGGAGATATTCCCGGCATTGCCGATCCTTTTGATGGCATTGTGATAGCCGGACCTTCTATTTCTATTCAACCCAATTATTCTAAACTGGCCCAATACGGCATCACGCCAGCCAATCTTCAATACCAGTTGCAAACTTCATTGGAAGGAAATGTGGTTGGAAGTTTATTCGAGAAAGAACAATATTCAACAATTCGCCTTGTATATCCCGGAAGCAGGAAGTTGAGTATCGCAGAGATCAATAACCTGCAGATCTTTTTACCAGACGGAAGATTAAAACCTATTTCAGAGTTAGCAACTGTTTCAATTAATCCCGGTGATGCAGAAATACAAAGAGAAAACCTGCAATCAATGGGAGTTGTTACTTCTGATCTTGAAAACCGTGATCTTGGAAGTGCGATGAAAGAGGTGCAACAAAATATTTCTTCCAAACTACAATTGCCGGTAGGCTATCATATTGAATATGGCGGCGCCTATGCTGAGCAGCAGCAGTCGTTTAAGGAATTGCTGATGATATTAGTGGCTGCCAGCCTTCTTGTTTTTTCGGTCATATTATTTTTATATAAAAAGATCAAAGTAGCTCTTCTTATTTTATTAATAGCTGTATTAGGAATCTCCGGCAGCTATCTTGCCTTATGGATCACCAATACTCCTTTGAACGTTGGAAGTTATACCGGTCTTATCATGATCGTAGGTATCATTGGCGAAAATTCTATTTTTACTTTTCTTCAATTCAAGGAATCATTGCATGAAAAATCGGTAGATGAGTCTATCATTTATGCCATTTCTACCCGACTGCGGCCAAAACTAATGACGGCATTAGGAGCTATTATCGCATTGATGCCGCTTGCTTTGGGTATTGGCGCTGGCGCCCAGCTTCACCAACCATTAGCAATAGCTGTTATCGGCGGATTTATTATTGCATTGCCACTTCTTTTAATTGTTTTACCGAGTATGCTGCGGCTGTTATTCAGGAAACGGAAAGAAGTATAAAGTACATGCAGATGCTGCTGAATTTTTACAGGGGAAAATAAAAACTATATTGGATTTTATTTTCCTTCGGTTAAGTTTAATTGATAAAACTTATCTCAACGTTATTGCCGGTGCTATATCATCTGCAATAAATTCTTTACCCATTAAATGAGCGATTGTTTGTGCAAGCTGTTGCTGATATAATTGTTGGTCACCTTTTATTTCACCAAGAGGTTTAATGCCGGGACCTATTATTGCCAGCCATGTCTGGGATGATCCTTTGATAAACTCACCATGGGATACCCATTTGCTTTGTTTACTTCCGCGACCGTGATCGGTGGTAATAATAAATGTGGTGTTGTCTTTATATCCGGGAGTTATTTGCACCCAATGCCAAAGTTCAGCAATCATTTTATCAACTTTATTGGCCTGTTCCAGGTACAGATCATAACGGCCCTGGTGGCCAAATTCATCTGTTTCTCCCAAACCAAGATAAAGAACTTTTGGCCAGTGCTGAACCAGATATTCTTTTGCTGCTAAAAAAGTAAGTTCATCGTAGCGGGTAGCTGTTTTATCATTTATAGCTTCTGCCTGAACTTTGTTTATCATTTGCTGTTCACGTGTTGCATTATCTATATTTTCATAACCGCTGTTGATAAGTAAATGATTTCTCTCTTTATTGAATATATAAGGGAAAACATCCCAGGAGGTAAAGGCCGCTATTTTTCCATTAAACTCTTCCTTGTTGTTCAAATATTCAAGCACATTAGTATTTGGATTGACCTTTTTTCTATTGGATGAAATATTAATATCCGTGTTGCCGGTAAATATCTCATTGTATCCCGGATAAGAAATAGCATAAAGATTTGCCGTGTTCACTTTATTGTCAAAATTCCTGTTGCCATATACCTGTCCGCTTGCAGCCAATACATTCCATAGAAATGGCATAAGCTTTTGTCGTCTTTCTTGTGCAGTGGAAGCCCAATATAACATCTTAACGGTAGCTGCATCGGGAGTATATGTTTCATCAGACAGAAGCAGTGAATCAGCGCCTGTAAATACTTCCTGCCAGCGAAATCCATCTGTTGTAATAATGAACAGGTTCTTTGTTTGAGCAGAGACTAATGGAAGTTTTTTAGTTTTTTTATAGCTGGTAAAAGAAGTAAGCTGCAAGGTGGAAATCAGGATCAGCCATAGGAAAATGATTTTCATGTGTAACGGTTTTGCAAAGAAAGCACCCGAATATGACTATGCTGTTACTGACAAGTTATTCTTTTGTTATGCACAAATGCTGCCGTTAATATTTAATTCATATAAAGCTTATATAGAGATAATATGGAAATAGTATCATCATCATAATTGTTTTCAACCTTTGTGAAACCCTTTCCCAATGAAAAAGCGACCCATTGATGTCGTAGTACTTTCTGATCTTCACTTAGGCACCTATGGCTGCAGAGCCAAAGAGATCGTTACTTATCTTAAAAGCATTTCTCCGCAATTATTAATTCTGAATGGCGATATCATTGATGTATGGCAATTCAGCAAACGTTATTTTCCTGCTGCACACATGGCGGTGATCAAAGAGATATTTCAAATTCTTTCAAACGGCACAAGAGTTATTTATATCACCGGCAACCATGATGAAATGATGCGCAGGTATAGTGATCTGCATGTAGGCAATTTTCAACTCGTGGATAAGATGGTAATTGAGATCGATAATAAAATGACATGGATATTTCATGGCGATGTATTTGATAATACAACAAAGGATGGCGCTAAATTCCTGACCAGGCTGGGAAGCAATGGTTATGCTGCATTGCTTGGATTTAACCGGTTCATCAACCGTTGTTTGAAATTGATAGGCCGTGAACCTTTATCTCTTTCACAAAAAATAATGGAGCAGGTAAACAAATCCATTATTCGTATCAATGATTTTGAAATGCTGGTTGCCGAACTGGCTATTGAAAAAAAATACGATTATGTGATCTGCGGCCATCTTCACCAGCCACAAAAAAGAATAATTGAAACCGATAAGGGAAACGTTGTATATCTGAATTCAGGCGATTGGGTAGAGCATCTGACTGCATTAGAATATTATGGCAATGACTGGCATATTTATCAATATGATGAAAGTAAAATGGAAAACCTGGTGATAAAAGAAATAAAGCATAAGCCGGATGTAATGACCAATGAAATTGCTTTTTTTCTGCATTCATTAGGAGCTTAATTCAGTTGAGAGTTTAATAGAGTTATACTATAAATTAAGTCGTTTGAAAATTTTTTACGCAGTACAGGCAACCGGTAATGGCCATATAAGCAGGGCAATGGAATTATTACCCTACCTGCAGGAATATGGAACCGTTGATATTTTTCTGAGTGGTGATAACAGTAACTTATTATTGGATGCGCCGGTAAAGTATCGAAGCAAAGGTCTGAGTCTTTATTATAACTGCACGGGTGGTTTGGATTACTGGCAGATTTTAAAAGGTTATCATCCTTTAAGGCTACGAAATGAAATAAGAGATCTGCCGGTTGAGAAATATGATCTTGTTATAAACGATTTTGAATACATAACCGCAGCGGCTTGTGCAAGAAAAAAAATATCCTCAGTAAATTTTGGTCACCAGGCAAGCTTTCGGTCCGCTAATACGCCGAGACCGGAAAAGAAAAATGCGACCGGGGAATGGCTGCTGAGAAATTATGGAAAGGCAAGCCGCTATATCGGGCTTCATTTTAAAAAATACGATGATTTTATTTTTACCCCCTTCATTAAAAAAGATATACTGGAAGCAGAGCCATCCGAGAAAAATTATATCACAGTGTATTTGTCTTCTTATTGTGAGCCAAATCTTAAAAAGCTTTTCCATCCTTTCGGGGATTTTCAGTTTGAAATATTTTGCAGGGAAACGAAACAAGCTCATCGATCAGGCAATATTCTTTTTCTGCCGGTTGATAAAAAAAGATTTGACCAAAGCCTGATCCGTTGCACCGGCATTATTACCGGCGCTGGTTTTGAAACACCGGCAGAAGCCATACATCTTGGAAAGAAATTAATGGCTATTCCTATCCGCGGACAATATGAACAATTGTGCAACGCTGCTGCGCTGGAAGAAATGAATGTGCTATGCTTAAAAAATACGGCTGACAGTTTTGAAGATCATTTTTATAACTGGGTGGCTTCGGATATTATCATACGAAATGATTACAGCAGGACTATTCCCGAATGCCTTGATTATTTATTCTCAAGTCAGGATGGGAAAGAAACCCTGATATCAAATATAGTGGGCGATTATCTTTTCTGAACACCGCTTTTCTTATTTAGCATATCCTGATTTTATGACTGGTATTAAATTCAATGGGGCACCCGCTAACCAGAATGCCCCTTGAATCGATGCTGCCTCAAATTTTTACCGAAGGATCATCATTTTTATTTTAGATGTTGCTCCACCATAAGATACCTGCACGAAATAGGTGCCTTTGCTTAAATGCGATGTATTGACATCGATCACCTGCTTTCCTGCATTTAAACTTTTTTGGAACGAACGAATAACAATTCTTCCTTCCATATCTACTACTGAAATATTAACCAAGGCATCTTTTTTAAGTATTAATGATATAAATGCTGTATTTACTGCTGGATTAGGGTAAAGTGTTGGCTGACTTTCAGTAATTACTTCTTCATCAAACCTGCTTCTTGTTGTTATAGTTTCTTCAGTGCAGTTACCCAACTGATCACCAATAGCAAGATGCGCCGGAACGGCATTTATAGAAATAGATTGGCTATGACCATTGTGGCAAATGAATACTTTATTTTTATTGCCATCACGAATATCCATTACATTAATAGTTTGTTTTACTGTTATTGCACAGCCAAATGCATTTTTTATTGTAACGCTATATTCAGTTGTTGTGGTTGGGTTAACAGTTATAGACGATGTAGTAGCGCCACCCGGGGACCAGCTGTATGTATAAGGAGGGAAACCAGAAGGAACCGAAGCGGTCAGTTTAACACTGGATGGTCCATAACCAAGATAGATAGTATTGCTCAATTGACCGGTAACAGCCGGTGAAGGATCAACGGTTATATTGCCGGTATAAGATGCGCAGGCATTGTAAGTATCCGGATTAAACAGTGCTAATAATTGTCCTCCTTCCACTGCATCGCCAGCAATACTATAATGCGCCTGGTCGTCGAATAAAAACATGCCGGCGCCTAATATTTCCTGCACATCAATAATTCCCGACGCTTCTTCATCCTGGTTATAAGGTGCAGTTGCAGCCATGCCAATATCACCAAAACGGGCCGGATCATGCTTTCCCAATTGTATCAATGCATCAGTAGCGATTGTATATTGCCATAGTTTTCCATTATGTGCATTATTGCCTACATCTTCTACAATTAAAATATGGCCCCAATGATCGATAGTTAAATTATCGAACATTTGTTGGCCCTCTGTTCCATCCAATACTGCAGTAATAGTACCTCCTTGTGTAAGATCATTGATATTGCTGAAATGCATTCTCCATAACCTGCTGGGACTATTAAAGCCATTGGTTGTTACAAAATAAAAATCTTCAGGATGCTGCGGATCCCAGGCGCCATCTTCAGGACGAAGGAACTGGGTAATGCCGGCATTATTGCTATTTGTATTTATTGTTGTACCCGTGAGACTATGAACATCTCCAAGATTTATCATTGTAAATGCAGTTCCCGCATTAGGAATGAAAGCACTTGTTTCAATCAGCATACCGCTAACAGCAGGACCGTATAAATTACCATTGCTTAATCCTGCCTTTTCGGTTTCAGTTCCGCTGTTTGTTTTGGTGCCTATATAAAAGTAAACCTGTCCCGGAGTGGCATCATCCAAACCTGCAACGACTGTTTTATCACCTGTAGCCGGATTAGCAACAGAGTTTTCCCATGAAAGTTTGCCAAGATAAGGTAACTCGTAACTGGTACCAGCATTAGGCCCTGTAACAATATGAGCAAAGCTGCGGCCCTCATTTCCACTTTCTTCACCATTCATATATATACGTTCCTGCGTTCCCTTGCCCGTAGTAGCATTATAAAATGCAGAAGGGGCAGGAAGATCACCGGAACAAAAACGGCTGAAACCGGTAGTATAGGGATTAGCTGTATTATAAGTTGTATATGCTGAGCCATTCCACAATTTTACATTTTGCATCAGGTCGCTGCCGCTTACAACAGATAGGTTTGCTTTATTAATTATCCATTTTGAAACGAATGCGCCTTTAGAACCATGGGCTCTTACTATACCGGCTGTATTCACAAATTCATGATTCATTAATAAGGTAAAAGTGCCGTTGCCATTATCGAATGCGCCAAGGCCATCAGGCGTGCCACACATTTTATATCCATTGATAATATCAGGTGTGGTTAAAACAGAAGTGGTTTGTACACCTGAACGAACAGGAATTACATATGGTGTCTGAGAAGAACTGGGCCCTTTTATTTGTGCAGCCAGTTGGGTTTGCACTATCGTTGTCATTAACACACAACAAAGCGTAATAAGTAAATAATTTCGCATGATTAATTTGTTTTGAGCGAAACTATTTTTACAATGTTTATTTATTGCTAATAAGATATTACCAAAAAGTTAGGTTTGGAATTAGCGTCATTTATCAGGATAATATTGAAATGAAGAAATTGCTGAAATAAAAAAACCACCCCGGATACCTGTCGCTACCCGGAATGGTAACTGCATAGAGAATCTGCACCCGATGTAATTACTAACACATGAATAGATGCAATGGGAACGATGAGGAAAAGAACTAATGTAAAGGTGTGCGGTGATTATTATAGAGTTGTTACGACAAGGTTATCTTAGTATTAAATACAAATAAAAGGACTTAGCAGTCTCAACACTATTTAACTGATGGTTTTGTTTTCACTTTAAAAACTGTATCGAAGAAGGCATAATTCGTTCCATGCACATAATCATATTTTGCCCTAACTAAAAAAGTGCTGAGTGGCAGGGTTCTTTTAAAAATTAATTGCTTGCCCGGTATATTCAATTGCAGTAATGAATCGTTTATCTTTTCCAATACATAATTTTCTCCTGAAATGTTTTCTTTCCAGTTTGCTTTATTGCCTGTTATATTTTCCAGTGACAGGTTTTTATTATACCAATTCCATATAACAGAATCCCCGGACGAGAAAATACTTCCCCCGGTGATAATAGAGGAGTCGCCTTTTACTAATTTAAACTGGTAAGTTTTATAAGTATAATCTGTTTGCTGGCTAAAATAAATATAAGATGTATCTGCGCCATCATTTACCTGCCAGTTGGCAGTAGTTAGTATATTATTTAGTTGTTGCAAATCTTCAAGGGGATTTTTTTTTGTTTCATTGCAGGCTGTTAAAAGCAACAAGACCCAAAGATATTTTTTCTTCATAGTGCAAATATTAAAAAACCGTCCTGAACTTCAGGACGGTTAGTTTATCTTTTCGAAAATTCATTACATTAAAATTTAGTCCATGTTTTCCACCATGTATCTCCAGATGCGCAAGCGCCTTTGTATGTTACAGTAGTAAAGCCCGTTGTTAATTTAGTATTGGTAAAAGCAGCACCGCTAAGAGCAGGTGATCCGGCAGCAGGATTGAAATCAGGTGATGAATAATTGAATGGAGCAGTCAGTTGTACATCACTGCAATTTGTCAATATACTGTTCCCGTATGCAGCTGTATTGTACCATGCAGTGATAGTAGCTGTAGTGTTAGGTGTTATAGGAACATTGGCATTGCCTGCAATGCTGTACAATACCGGCTGAGGGCAACCTGCAATGATGGTATTTTGTACGAATAAAGAACCAGGTATATTGTTATCAGTAGGAACACCTTTTTGTGCATCAATGAATAAACCATTTGGATAGCCCATAATGATTGAGTTGAAGAGAGACATCGTTGAATTCCTTCTTATCTGGGCGCCCCATACAAATAAACTGTTACCGGTATTGGTTAAAGTAGCTTTAGGACCCATTACAGTCATATTAGAAAATACGGCAGATGTTTGAGGTAATAAAGCGCTTCCGTTTGCATCGTTATCACTTTCAAAAGCCTCACTTTTTGAAATATCCGCTACAGCAGAATCTCTTAATGAAATACCAAACTGAACTTTTCCGGAAAAACCATTGTCCGTATCAAAATCATCATCCAATGTTCTGAAAGAAATAAGATGCTTACAATTTACTGTACCACCAAACCATTCAAAAGAATCATCATTAGCATAAGAAACCTGTACATTATCAACAATAGTTCCTGAACCTACGCCCCCGAATGTCAGACCATTAATTTCATTATCAGGTAAAAAAGCATAACCTGCATATTCAATTCTTACATACCTGAGTATTCCGCTATTATCAGCAGGGTTCTGACCCTGGCTGGCAGGTGTACCATATAAACCAAGATTATCACTGTTATTGATTCCTCCTTCTACCGCTCCGATACCTTGTACGCCATTAAATGATGCGTTTGTGGGTGCCTGACCTAATATTACAAGACCAGCCCAATCACCACGGGCAGGTGAGGCAGCTTCAGATGTAAAAACTATTGGTTTATCGGCAGTGCCATCAGCAATTATTTTGCAACTGCGGGTTATAATCAATCCACCAGTTTTTCCATTTTCGCCCACTATTTTAGTTCCTGGCTCAATAGTAAGAATAGCGCCATTTGTTACGTACACAAGGCCACGCAATTTATAAGTATATTTTGCCTGAAGTGTACGGTTTTCACTTATACGTCCTTCAAGTATTGTATTTTCTGTTGTATTACCGGGATTGTTAACCGTAGTTCCGCCATCTATTTCAATTTTGCGGCAACTGAAAAAAATTGAGGTAATTAAAGCTGCGAAAAGGACTGACTTTTTCATGTTTTATTTTTTAAAAAAATTTAAATGGTTGATATTAATTAAAAATTATAGCCTATAGTGAAGCTGATATTTGTACCATATTTTCTTTTGATAGCAAAAGCATCCACACCATCGTCATATTTTTTATTGTGATTCAGGTCTGTATAAAAAATGGCCATCTTATTAAAGATGTCACCGACATTTAGCTTCAACTCACCTTTTGACTGTAATATTTTTTTAGCGATTTGAAAATCAAGAACAGGGCGGGGATTTTCCCAAATGGCCGGCTGATCACCACCACCGACAAATGTGATCCTTCTGCCAATCTGGTTAAATAATAAGGTTGTATTAAGACCGATCTTAGCAAGATCATATTGTAGCGCAGCATTAATCAGGTAAGGGCTTTGACCCTGCATGGGTCTTTCTTCATCATTACCAATTTTAGCTACTCTATTATAGATGTAAGAAAAATTGCCTTGTACAGTAAAGTTTTTTAACCCATCACTAAAGTCAAGCTTCTTTCTAAATTCGAACTCTGCGCCGAAACTATTAGCCTCTTTTGCATTTAAAAAGTTATAGGTACTGGCGCCGCCGGATCCTGGATTAAAATAGGCTTCAATTGGTTTAGCAAAATATTTATAGAAGAAACCTAATGTAAATAATTCAGCGGCTCTTGGATATAATTCATACCGGAGATCAAAATTGGTAATTTTTGTTCTTAGCAAACCTTGAGAACCTTCGACGCTGGCACCTAAATCAAAATCATAAAATGTAAAAGTGCTTAGCTCACGAAACTCAGGACGGATCACTGTTTGCGAACCTGATAAGCGGAAATTAGTTTTACTATCAATTTTATATGTTGCATTAATACCCGGCAAATAATCTGTTACCCGGCTATGTACATGTCTCAAATCACTTTGCTTGACACTGCCAACAATTTGGTCAAAATCCTCTACCCTTAATCCCCATACGACACGGATTTTTTGAGTGATCAGGTTGTCAAATTGTAAAAAGCCGGCATTTAGAATTGAGTTAGCTAAATACCTGTAGCTTATTCCTGAGAGTTCATTAAAAGCAAATTTATTGTCAGTCCCATTGCCAAAATTTTCAGGAGCAAATATCTTATCCGGTGTAAGTCTGCGGAGCGCTAAATTTTCACCGGGTAAATAAATGGAAAATGGCCTTGAATCAAATAACCTGTCTTTTACCTGGAAAAAGTAGCCGCCTTTAACTGATTGTGGTAAACTGCCGAATTTAAAATCTTTACTTAAATCCCCGCCTGCAGTATAATTATAATCACTTAAAAAGCCATAGTAACGGCTTCCGCTTTTTTGCGATCTATCGGATCCGCCAATGTTAGCGATATAACCCGAATTAGGGTCGGCGG
>Ga0207710_10000330_pt1 | contig 35762 bp, 19 predicted proteins | sample KBSS24metaG_FD_184400 | JGI IMG/M metagenome (GOLD analysis project Ga0207710, IMG submission 184400) | Switchgrass rhizosphere microbial communities from Kellogg Biological Station, Michigan, USA - KBS S2-4 metaG (SPAdes) (version 2) | ecosystem: Host-associated > Plants > Roots > Rhizosphere...
CTGGCTCTCAGTCAACAATGATTTGCTCGAATCAGCGCGGCGCGATCTCACCGATTTAGGTTTAGCAAACATTCCGTTAGCGCGAATCAATGACTACGCGCCCGCTGTAGAAATCACGTTACCGCACGGAGTGATCTTTAGCTCTTATTCGTCGCTCATAGCAGCAGCCAAGTCAGGAGAAAAGCGAATAGACCAGATCCAACGCTGGCTTGGTTCGGATGGCGTAATCATTTTCGACGAGGCGCACAAAGCAAAGAATGCACTTGCTGGCGGCTATGGTGAACCAACACTCACCGGACAGGCAGTCATTGATCTGCAGGACCCGGAACGAAATCCAGATTATCGGGTGGTCTATTCATCTGCGACCGGGGCCACCGACGTTCGCAACATGGCCTATATGACAAGACTTGGCTTGTGGGGAATCGGGACGAGTTTTCCGGGTGGCTTTCAGGAATTTATGCAGGAGATTGAATCGGGCGGAGTTGGCGCTATGGAAATGGTCAGCCGCGATATGAAAGCCCTCGGCATGTATCTATCCGGCTCGATCTCTTTTGGCGTTTGTCCGCAAAGCGGGAAAGCGGTTGAGTATCGAGAACGCATTCATCGACTCAGTCCACAGCAGCGCGAAATGTATGACCGCGCCGCGGCGGCTTGGCAAAGTGTACTGCGCAACATCGATGCGGCCCTGCAAGTCACGAACGGCGGACCTCGTGCGCGAGCGGTCGCGCTTAACAAGTTTTGGGGAGATCATCAGCGATTCTTTAGACAAGTAATCTGTGCTTTCAAAGTGCCAAGTGTGATCGCGGAAACCGAAGCAGCGTTATCGAAAGGGAAGTCAGTTGTGATCTCGCTTGTCGGCACCGGCGAAGTGCGAACCAAAGAGCAAGTAGCGAAAGCAACCGCGAATGGCGGCATGCTTGAAGACTTGGACTTCTCACCGCGCGAAGTGATCGCGGCAATGGTCGATCGTGCATTTCCAACAACACTTTACCAGGACGTCACTGACCCAGGGACAGGGAAAACAATCCAAGTACCTGTTAAAGACGCGAGTGGTAATCCAGTGCACAGCAAAGAAGCGCTGCGAATGAAGCAAGAGATTATCGACGGTCTTTCGGCTTTAGAGTTGCCGGAGAATCCCCTTGATCAACTTGTGAATCATTTCGGAGAGACAAACGTCGCCGAGCTCACCGGACGAACGCGCCGTCTTATTAGAGATTCGCAAGGACGAGTGCAGTACAAGAAGCGGGCGCCGGAAGGTGTCGCGATGCACCGTACGAACGTTCACGAAATGGAACAGTTTCAATCAGGAAAGAAGCGAGCAGCGATAATCAGCGATGCGGCTGCAATGGGGATCTCGCTTCATGCTTCCAACCGTGCGGTGAATCGACAGCGGCGAGTACATGTCACACTTGAGCTTGGCTGGAGTGCCGACAAACAGATGCAAACGTTTGGACGAACTCACAGAAGCGATCAGGCTGTGCCACCGGAGTACGTCCTACTTTCAACCGAATTAGGCGGTGAGAAGCGTTTTAGTTCAACCATCGCACGTCGCCTTGGCAGTCTCGGCGCATTGACTAAAGGCGACCGGCGAAGCGCTGACAGCGGCGACCTCGCCAAATACAACTTCGAAACGCAGGAAGGACGCGCGGCTTTATGTCTGATGTTGCGGCGTATAGTCAACAGTGGCAATGTGCCTGGACTCGCTAACCCACGTCAGACGCTACGCGACATCGGCTTGTTGGTTCGGAACCGCGACGGGTGCGAAGAAGTACGCAAAGACGATCTTTACAATGTGCCGCGATTTCTCAACCGCGTACTGGCCTTAAACGTTGAGGACCAGAACGCAATGTTTGACCACTTCGCGGATTTGTTCGATCAGACGGTGCGATACGCGAAAGCCAATGGCACTTTTGATGAGGGAGTCACCGACATAAGAGCTCTGGCAATTCGGCTCGCGAAGCCTCCGCGCGTAGTACACACGGACGAAATTACTCAGGCACAAACTACTCACTACACATTAGAGATTGACGTGCCCTCTCAGGCCGTAAGGTTTGATGAAGCCGAGCGAGTTCGGAAGCAAAGGAACGGCGTATTCTTTCGCCACCGAAAGAACGGTAACTTCATTTTGGCGGTCGAGTCTGGACTACATACCAATGCTGAGACTGGACACAGCTATCGCACCTTCGCAGTTTGGAAACCGGAAGCGGCGCGCAGCAGCTACATTCATAGTGACGAGCTCACTGAAAAATACAAGGCGGTTACACCAGCGAAAACTCGCGACTGGTGGAGTGATCAATATGCGAGTGTGCCACCAATTGAAACGCAGGAGATACACATTATCGGCGGAGCGATTATTCCACTGTGGCAAAGATTCAAAACGCACGAAGAAGCCCGACTCCGCGTCGTGCGTGTAACGACCGACGACGGTCAGCGAATTGTAGGCATTCGAATCCCATCGGACCAGGTTGGCCCGATCGTTAGAGCGCTTGGCGCAGGCCGCGATCTGCGCGAGCCGGGAGACGTATTTTCCGGGATCCTGGACGAGGGCGAGGAAGTCACGCTCGTTTCCGGCTTGAAGCTCTGCCGTAGAACGCTTCACCGTGAACCGGTCATAGAGTTAATCGGAGTCGATCCGTACAAGTTTGCGGAGATTCGGAGCTCGGGTTTAATCAACGAGCAGATTGATTGGAAGCAGCGATTCTTCGTTCCGACAGATGAAGAGTCGGGCCTCAGCGTAATTTCAGCTTTGCTCGATCGCTATCCGATTCTTATTTCGAGCGAATCTGATCACGTCGAATTGGCTGAGCCTGAGATAGTCGCGGAACTGCGAGCGACACATGTTGTCGATCTTAACGAGTGGTTCGTTCCGGTTGAACGCTTCTCGTCACACAGACCTGAACCCGTTGCAGAACTTGTGGTAACCACTTCCGAGCCAGTGGACCCTCCAGAATTCTTTTTAACCGGCACATTAACCAACTCGCTCTCAATCACACAATCAGACGCGAGCGAAGTGCAATTGGCCTTTGATTTCTAACACGGCTTTCGGAATGGCGACAGCATTTTCAAACTTAACCGAATCTGATGTGCCTCTAAATGAGGATGCGGTGCAGGAACCGGCCTCAGTCCGGGAGAGCTCGCGTTTGTTCTTGCCAGACGGTGATTCAGTTGAGTTGACCGGCTGTCGTCTACTGACCTTAGAAGCAATGCATTTACTGATCTCGCTTGACCGCGACTTATGTGAAGCCCGAGCCCAATGGAATCAGGACTGGTTTCGCAGGCTGATGCGTATTCGACCAAAAGCGGTCACACGCTTGAGAAGACGGTGGGCTAAACTCGACCCATCACCAGCGATTCCACTTGGTACTTTGAAAAGACGCTATCACGCTAACTTGGCAAAATACCTTTATCAACCTACCTGACATCCCTTTAACCGCTAGTCTCACTTTAGACGCGGAGCAAACGCGATTATCGACATCCCGATCAGCGTTATTGCGACTCCGATAAGATCCCATCTATCCGGCTTCTGCCCATCGATGAGCCAGAGCCAGACGAGCGCAACCGAAACGTACACGCCACCATACGCCGCGTATGTGCGACCGGCTGCACCGGGATGCAGGGACAGGAGCCAGGCGAAAGCGGCAAGGCTCAGTGCGGCAGGTATTAACGCCAACGCCGAGACACGTTCCTTCAGCGAAAGATAAGGTAGATAGCAGCCGACGATTTCCGCTATTGCAGTCACGATAAACAAACCAACCGTTTTGAAGACGAATGCCATTCTGCGACTGACTCTATCTTGTCGAGTGTGTCAGCGTCGAGGACTCGCAATCCTTTCCCTCTATCATGCGTCACCCTGGCTACGGCTTATTCAGGAAAATGAAGACAAGAACTTAGGTGGGTGAGGTCTGAGATCCGCGCGCTCACGCGCACCGCGTGATTTCGGTAGAGCGTGGATACATCGAGAGCGCCTTGAGGAACTCTGTTCAAACGACCTAGCCTGGAAGTTTCGTGCTCGTTCAGCGTCTTTGTAATAGCGAAAACAAAACTAAGAACAGAAATTAGGAGGGCAGACAAGATAGAACTGGAAAAACGGAGTTAGTTCTGGCGTAAGTTCTTTGTTGTAACGATCTTAAGAACTAAGAATATTAGGAAATATTCCTAAGAATCTTAAGAAGTAAATTAAACGCCGTGCTTGCCACGTTTACAGCCTAATTTTGTAGCCAATTACAGTAATGCAAAAGAGCGCAAAGAGTAGTAAGAGACGGCTGCTAAATCGAACCTCTGGAGTGAATCTCTATGCCGATCAGTCGATTCAGGTTCAAGCGATTATGGAATCGGTGGGAGCCAAAAAAGAGGCCCCTGTGCTGCGAACTCTGTTGGACGAAGCACTTGCTGCCCGGCGCCGAAAGTCAGTTGACCCCCGCGCGCCAGAACTACCTGAGCCGGCCATCGACCTTAATGAGGTACTTCAGACGATTCAGATGTTGCTGCTAAAGTTAATCCGTCAGAATGAAATCACTCTTCGAGCGCAGGGGCTCAGTTTGGTTCTGATCCAGGAAACCTTGGCGGAAGCAACTGGCAGCCGAAAAATCGTCTGGAACAAATTGGAGGTTCCGCCTCTGATGGAAGCAGGGCTGTCGCTCCGTGAGATTGATGAGCGATTAGCTGCCGACATCAGTGATGCAAAGGATCACGCTTACGCTTTGGCTGAGCAGATCAGGCAGAGACAGAGCAGGCAAGTAAACGAGAGCCAGTCGCCTGCGGTGGAAGGTGACCTACCGTTTGAAGACCCAGAAGATTAGTCTGGTTTGCGTCCACTTCGGACGCTCTGAAGTAGTTTTCGAGGCAGTTCGGACTGGGGATTAAGTTGAATCAGTTTTTGGAACTCACGCTCAGCTTCGGTCACTAAACCGACCCTTGCATACAAGACACCGAGTGCAAGGTGAGAATCGCTCTTCTTCAATTGGATTAACTCGATCAAGTCGTTGCCTGAAAGAATCGCAAACTTCACTTCAGGAGTTGAGGCGGATGGCGAGACTATTTCCTTTCCGTCAACCAGCGCCGTAACAACCCAAGAAAAGATTTGACCGCGACGTAGAGGTGAAGGTGGTTTCCACTGAGTTTGAGTGGGTGGCACTTCTTCACTTTGTGCGACTTGATCACCATTCGCGTCCATAATGTAGACTCGATAACTTGTAACCCCAGATAGACTCTCCCATTTGAACTTGGGTTTGTCCTCTGTTACGACTCTTCGCAATGGATACAAAAGTTTAAATGCCTTTCCGTTGTTGCCATCGCCGCGCAAGCCGCTTTGTTGGGCTGAAAGACGGCTTAACACATCAGCCGGCTGAATCTGCTCTGATAATGCAGCTCGCGCTATGTATTGCCGACTGCTTTCAGAAACGTTATCGAGACCTGTGACACGGCCGTTCTTATCGATCGTCACCTCACCACCGCCGTCATTGAGTTTGGCAACTTGCGCAGAATCGTCCACGCCTGTAGGAGTGGAAACTCTGTCTGGAGATCGTGACGGAGATACATCAGGATTTCGTTCGGCGCCCGTGTTTGCTTGGCTCTTATTGTTCGCTTCAAGAGGACCAGACTTTTTGTTTAGAGTTATCACTCCGATCAACACTGCGATAGTCAGGAGAACGACCGCCGCTACGGCATACGGTGGTCTCGTCAAGCCTCGCCACCAAGGTGGAGCGGGCGCCAGATTCTGAGTGGATTCGTAATCCGGTCGAGCATAGGAAACGTTCATTTCGCCGGCACTGGTTTTTCGGAAAGCAAGGAAGCTGCGAACGTCTTCGCGGCACGTTTCACAAGTCTTCAAATGAATACCGATTATTTCTTGAGTGTCCTGATCTAATGTTTCGTCAGCTAAACCGACGAGCAGATCGAAATCAACATGGTCATCGCGGAACCAGAACTCTGGATCGAGGGTGAAGCTAAACGGTATGGAGCCTCTTTGATGGTTCAGCTCAGCGACAAAGCGCTGGTGGCAATCCTGGCAATCTGCCATGTGAACCGCAGCTGCGGCAGCCTCATCTTCTGTTAACGCACTCACGCTGAAGCGCTCAACCTGCGATTTTGACAAGTGGTGGGTCACTTCGAAATCGGTCTTTCACTCCTCACACTATCTAAGACGGAAGGAATAGGCGGAAATTCCGGGCGTGCGGAAATTTATTTTCGGATCTTCAATTCAATTTTCAGCCTTTGGATAGCTCGAAACCGCCACTTCCATACTTTTGCTGGTAAAACTCCCATTTCATCCGCCGCAGTGGCAGCGTCCATAGGCAGGCGCATACTAAGTCGTGCGACTTCTTCAACTGAGCGTCCCATTCCTTGGGCGAGTTCGTCCCAGTTCACAATTCCGGCGCCCGCCAAAACTTCAAAGAAGCCTTGTCCGGCTGGATCTTCAAAACGGAACGCGAAAGCGTCACGTTGCTCCACCGGTAACTGGATGACCGCGCCCCATAGCCACGCCAGCAATTCTTTTGTTTCCACATGAGACTCACCCGACTGAGTAATAACTGATAAATGCGCGCCCCACCTTGCTGTGGCTTGCTCGCTCAACGACTCGATCCGATCGTCTTTTATCTTCAACAAGTAGCCAACTATACGAACCAACAGATCAACTTCAATCGGTCCTCCAATCCAGTCAAACAGTTCGACGACGATTTGGGACAACGGAGCGAGTCGCACGTCTTCATCAGAAAACCGTGCTGATTTAAACGTCTCCAGTTTTGTTTCGATGTCCCGAAATTCTTGGTCTGAAAACGTACTCTTTCCGGTGTTCCGCCAAGTTGCAAAGCCGCAAAGTATCTCATTGTTGTACACCCACGAGGCCAAGTCCTCATGTCTTCGAACGAGATCTCGGACGCTGGTATTCAACCGTTTGCGTGCCGGTGATTTGTTACGAAGGAAGTCGATACAAATGTTTGAAGTGACACGTCCCACGTAAGCCTTAAAGTTTTCTATGTCTGTAGGAGTTGATGAGGCTTGAAGTTGATTGAGTACCTGGACAACCCGTGTCATTGCCTCTTGGTACAAATCCTCGGCGTCTTGACTATTTTTGTTGATACCTTGCCCGCTAACGTAAACTCCAAACTTGCGCCGAAGTACTTGCCGAATCAACGGTGCGGCATGACGCGTAAGGAGTTCGTCGAGATGCTGTTCGCGTTCTCGCTCATTGTCAGCCGTAAGATATGGAACTAGCACGTTATCCATGGTGTAGGGATATGAATGTACAGATCTGTGACTTCAGCCAGTGGCTGCTGAATGGTTCAGATCTTGGTTGTCAAAAACAGTGGGGAGCTTGTTCGTGGCACCTGCGAGCGTGATTGCGGTCGAGTGACGGGAGTTTTACTCAAGTCGCTTTGCGTCGCTTCGAACGAGATTGATTTCTGGGCTCGTACTTAACAGTGCCTGGAAGCTTTGTGGGGAGATCCAAACCATCATGAACGATTGTCTCGAGATGCACGCCGGCGACTCGTGCGTATTCCAAAAGAACAATGAGCGAAGGCTCATTCTTACCTAATTCATAATCTGAGATTCTGGTGTACGGAATGTCTTCCTCAACTCCTAAACTCTTGTGGAGTTCAGTTTGAGAAAGGCCAAGCGTGTTTCGAATTTTTAGTAGTTTCTCGGCGAGCCGTTCCGGCCGCTGACGTGCGTGGCCCATCAGCTGCGACCTCCTTGGGAGAAGGAGGTCTCGCTGACCAGACCATCCGTTGTTACGGATAGTGTATGGCTGTCGTGCTGATTCGCCGTGAGTATTAATTTTCCATACTCAACAGCGACGACCATGCTTCGTCGTTACATTGGCGATCGAACTTTGCATGACGCAGGGAGTTTCAAAGAATTCTGTTTTTCCAAGGATAGCAGACACGTCGGATCATATGCATCTATACACCTGCGGTGGCTGAAGATTGACGTTGCTAGTGTGTAGATAGCACAAACCGTGACTAATATGACGGAGGGTATTGGAATTCACACGTTACCGGAGAGAGGCAAAGTAATGCCTCACATTAGAAGAGGAGAATGATGATACAGGGGAGGCGGCGCGGAGACGAGGCCGAAAAAGGCGAGAGAGAATGTGTAACTTGAAGCAATTCTTTACCCTGCTCGGCCTTCTCGTCTTCGAAACTTCAACCAACAGTATATGTCATTCGAAGAGGACGATGCGCAATAATACCCCGTTCCACACGGTTAAATGAGCAGAGCGCGAGTACGGAGTCTCTTAGCTGCTACCCGCAAGTCGCCAAATGTCGGTGTGACCTCCTCTTTCAAGGCCGGAGCTATCTGCGTCAATGAGTGTGGTGCTAAGGTTACCGCGACACGTTGCTAACAATCTGCCATCGATTGGCGACCACGCCGCGGCGTTAGTGCTGTTAGGCAAAGTGGCAAGAAGTCTATCTGAGTCTACAGAGTAGATACTGGTGCCGTTGGTCTCGGTTTTCACATACCTCAATCCATCGGCACTAATGTTCTTGAAGAACCGCTTAAACCATAACTCGCTCTTTATTTCTTCGCTGATCGGTTTTTCTTTCCCCTCGATAGCCTTCCAGGTCACAAAGTCTTTTCCGGCATTCTCTCTTAACACCAGTGTTTGTCCGTCCGGACTCCATCCCACCAGACGCGAAACGGAGAGACCTGCGACTGTCCTAGCCTCATCGATATCGATGATATGAGCATTGTGTTCTTCGAACGCGACAGCTACAAACTTTCCACTCGGATGCCAGGCAAAATCCTTTATGTGTGAAGGGACATCGCAGTCAATGACCCTTTCAATCACTCCGCTGTCTCTATTTTGGAAAACCAGCGTCCTTCCATCCAAATCCGGAGTCGGATTCCACTGGTTAGGCCCATTATCCCGACGATTCTCGAAGTGAACGGTTTCGTCTACGACAAATTGCGTCGAATGAGGCCGCCACGGGCCAAAATTGTATGCCGTTGAAAATATGTGTGCATCCATCCTATGGTAATTGCCTGAATATCGACTTCCAATCCCTGGCAAACTACGTTTCAGTTCGCCAGTCATTCCATTAAACATACGGTCTTCTGTAGCAAACACGGCACCATCCGGAGACCAACTCGCAACGAGCCCGGGCGAGGATGTCCGATGAGGCAGCTTCGTTATTAATTTTCCGCTTTGAACATCCCAGAGTTTTACTGGTCCATTCGACCCGTTGGTTACCAGCAACATTCTGTACGGATGCCATGCAAGCGAATATGTTGATTGTAATCTTGCCTTCAGCCAGGGATGCCTGCGCAGATGAGTTTGCACGTCATATTGAAACTGGCTGAGGTCTTCGCTGCCTTCAGGATCTTTCTTTGGTTTCTGCCAAAAACGATTCTCTCGCCAGATGCTGGGCTCACCCAGGTCGACCGAAAGCCATAAGCCGGAAGGCAGCGTTCGCTCGAGTTTCCATTCTTCTTCGCCGGCATTTCGCGATCCAGATGCAACCTTAACCGCGCTTTGAATCGGCGAATAGAATTTAAAGTAATTCTGGACTCTCTCCCATTCTGCTTTGGTGATGGGAACAGCCTTAATTGGTTTGAGGTTTTGCATAGAGGCTACTCAAATTCTCCAGAGGTAGGTTTCATTTTTGTGGCAGGTTGCCAGGAGCCCTCCGTGCGTCGGACACCACGCAGCGGACGTAACCGGTTTTGGCAGTGTTGCGAGGAGTTCGTCGGTTTCCACGGCGTATATATTTGGAGAAGAGACGCCACGGTCGGATTGCGTGATTTCGAAGTAACGCAAACCGTCGGCGCTAATGTTCTTAAAGAACCGCATGAACCACAGTTCGTTTTCCATGTCGGCGGGTATCGGTGCCTGTTTGGCATTTACGCTATCCCAGATTACAAACTCATCCCCGCCAAATTCTTTCCGCGCAACAAGCACTTTGCCGTCGGGACTCCACCCCACGAGGTATTGGACCGACAAGTCGTCGACAATTCTCACTTCATTAAGGTCAATGATGCGGATGTTATGACTATCGAAGGAGACGGCTATGAACCGGCCTTTCGGATGCCACGCAAAATCCCGGATTGGAGAAGGAACATCGTAGGCGATGATTGTTTCTATCTCTCCGGTATGACGATTTCGCAGAATCAGACTTTCTTCACGATGGCCGTTTACGAACTGCTCTGAGTAAGGACGCCAGGGGCTGAAGTTACTGCTGGATGAAAAAGGCGAAGGTGATACATAGCCTTCACCGAGGTGAAAGCCTCTAAGGCTCTCGTACTTGTCATTAGAATACGCTGACGAACTTGGGAGTAGATCCATGGTAAGGACTTCACCAGTTTCACCGCTATAGCTATTACCGTACGAAATGAATATTTTTCCGTCATAGGACCATGTTAAGGCTCTTGCAACTGATGGTCCCGTATATTCGTCGGAGTCCCAGACGGGCCCCTTAGTTATCATGTTGCCGTTCGTTACATCCCACAATTTTGCATAGTTTCCAATTCCCGCAGTGACAAGCAGTTTTTTCGTGGGATGCCAGGAAATCGCCGTGGTCTCCCATTGCATAATGTCAAGTAGCGGATGCTCCTTTAGCTGTTGCTCAGGGTGATACTGGAGTTTTCTGAAGTCGTAGTTCCGATTGAATCGTTTACCAGGAAGTCGCAGCAGATATCTAATTATACCGACGACTTCTTCCCATATCGTCCAGTTTATTCCTAGAAACAACCCCGAAGGCAAAGCTCGTTCGAGGCTCCAATTTTCACCGGCCTTCGGAGGACGTGCTTTGTCGTAAGGGACGCCGGAAGGTGAGAAGAATTTGAATTCGGCTTGTACTCTTTCCATTTCAGACGGCAATAGAGGGATAGCTTTAACGGAGGTCACAGGAGTCTTTTTTTGGTCCATGAGTTTGTGAGTCTTACCCTGTTAAGGGAACAATAGGTGAAGTCGCTTAGAGACGTGAGCAAGTTTCAACTTTTCAATTGGAGCGCGTTATACACCTATGCGGCAAATTAGCAAGAACATATGATCGAGAATGCGCCATGCTGTTTTCCTTTCCGTATAAGCGACGCTCCGGAAAAGATCACAAGTTCCGAAGTGAAGTCGAGTGGTGAACGCGATCTCTCAAGACCTGAATGATGCGAGCAGGTGCAGCATATGAGAGCTTTTAGTTTTGAGTCAATATACATAGGTAGGCAGGCATGTCGCATTATCAGTTATAAGGGAAATCAAGACGTATCAGTTAATCTGTTGAGCGAATACTCTCGCACTGCTGAATTACCGTCATGTGAAGTGGGATATTTCATTTTGTTCTTCGCTGCCGACAGATTGTTACTCACTCAATTCCGTTGGCTATTATGTCCCGGACTTAGCGCTACACGGCCTCTAGAAGTTGTGAGGCCCATCATTCAAGTAACGTATAGTCTAATTTTAGGTGCGTTATGCGGGTGCCCGACGCCTCTTCGGCCGCATCTGGTAAAACAGAAAAGCTCCTAATCCTACTGACAGACTGGCAAAGACAAGCGACCAGAGAAAAACAATTCCCGCTCGGGTTATTGTAATTGACTTCCGTGTCCATAAGCGTTCAGCTTCATACTCCGCTGTTTGAAGTTCATCGAGACCTAGGTCGGGACAGCGGTTCTTGAATACCGCCTCAGCCTCGCGAGTGCATTCATAGCCCTTAACGAATCGCTCATTCGTGGTCGGAACCTGGTAAGTAAACAAGGAAAGCGCAACCAAATAAGCCATTCCTGCGACAACGAAGATCGTTACGTTAACGAGCAAGAGTGAGTTGATGACTCGCCGTCGGGTGGAAGCTTGCAAGAGTTGAAAGGTGAGCGCCAGCGCGAGGAGTTCGACAACCGCTGTGACAGGCACGATTCCGCTTGGCCATGGTGGAGAAAGGTCTGCCAGTTTTGCAGCGAACGGCACTGCCAATCCGCTACCGATTGACCAAACAGACAGACCGCGATATTCCTTCAAGAGTACCTTGAAAGCATCCAGTCCATTCGTCATGCGACAATCCTATTTTTTCTTAAAGGTGACACGTTCTCCATCTTGAAGCTTCTGGAAACGGAGCTTACCGCGACGTACAGCACCATCGGGCCAGGAGGCGACGTAAAAATAGTCACCCGCAACGCCAATTTCTTCGGTTACGGTAGCTTCCCTCCAGAAATTACATACTCCCTGGTTGTGAGGATCTATCTTCTGCGCCTCACACAATCGAAAATAAAACACGGGGATAAAGAAAACTCGCCCATTAGCTGGTTCTGTTCTTACGTAAATCGAGATCTCACCAGCGCCGCATTCGTTCTGATCCCAAAACACTATTGGTAAGTGAGGCGCTTTTTGGCGCCGGTATCGCATTGACGCCGCTACTATTTTCTTTTGAAAAACGATCACACTGTCCCATATTTGATTCCAATCTGGCTCGGATTCTGTGATTAGATGATCCAAAAATCGAAGCAACTGCCCTTCATATTCAGTTAATGGACCTTTAAATACAGCCTCGGGGTACCGCAGCTTTCTCAATGTAAAATGTACGCGCGCGATCTCAAACGCGAGAGCGGCTATCGGAGCTGCGGTGTTGGATTCGTGATCAGAAACGTCGCTATAGGGGCCCGGTTCGCCCAGTATATGCACACACTCGAAAAGACCGAAAGTTTTAGCATGTCGAGGAATCTCCAAATCGATTTCGCCCCGAGTCATCATCTGCGTGAACGTTTGTTTCATTAGGACATATTGAGAACTTGCGTCAGCAGAGACGAGCGAAGTGGAAGTTTGTGCGATTATCGAAGACGCTAAAGCGATCAACATAATGGGTAGGCAGCAAAAGAATCTGGCGCCCTTTCCCATAGCAGTACTCAGAGACCCTCTAAGCAATAATCGCTCCCGTGGGCCAAAATAAAATCTCTTCATGCTTCCCAAAATCCGATCAGGTTAGAGAGCAAACATCGACGATTGCGAAAGCGAGTTTGCGAGGACATAGAAAGGCCAGAGTGCAGCCTCCGATCAAAAACGGCCAGAGGCCAAAGGTTATTCTTGTTCCCATGAAAGATCAATAGGTAGAGTGAGATGCTGTCTAACTACAACGGAAGGTTAGACACAAAGGCGAACTCCAATCAGAAATCCTGAAACCGCAACCGCTGCTCATGCCTTTTCATCAAAACGTCACTGGCGGTATTAAAGTACGCGTTAGCTTTTACATACATTTGCTCCGTTGCTTATTACAACAACCGTGATCTATGCGGGTTACATAACAACGGATGCAAATCCTGCTTTAAGCCTAAACACGCCTATTATCGATGCTTTACATAGCGAGAGCACTTTACCGCAAGTGTGGCACATAGATTGACATTGAGCTGGTCTGTTATGAGGTCAGCTAAACAATCTGACCTTTCTCTTGGGAGCACGCCGACGAGTTTGGCCCAAGCAAAGGAGCGACCGATTTAACTAAGGCTGTTGGAAGGCGCGGAGAAACGTTTCGCCGGATGAATCGATTGTTAGCCGAGTATCGACTCGATGGCGCGTGCTAAAACACATTGAAGGATTTCTCGGGTTCAAACGAATCTAGTAGCTATGGGATAGTTATGAGCGACGTGGATCCAAACGGATTTGGCACTGTCTTCGACGAGCATATTCGAAGCATTTCAAAGCAGGTGATCGAAGAGGAATTTGCGAAGCGCCAAATCTGCGAAGAGGGGATTGTCGTCGATCCGGAAGCGCTAAAACTACAACACCGTCTCCACCGGATAATGTGCAAAGAGTTTATCTCAGCTAAAGAAGCCGCTGTACTACTGAACTGTTCAGAACGCCACATTCACAATCTTGTCGATAGAGCTCGCCGGCAAATCGGTGACAACCCGATACCATTTCGAAAGGTCGGTGAAGTTACTACCTTTCTCCGAACTGAACTCCTCGAATGGACCAGAGAACGATCAAGTAATCATCTGAGAGCGGTCAGCTAAATGCTGAAAACAATTATCAGCCGACAATGGTATATTTGTGTCGCTCAAACGGCTGTCATCCGCAAGGAGGACAACCATGTCAGTTGATAATCGCGGCACAACGGACGTGCCTCGTTGGTATTACAGTTTCATGATTCGGGGTGTGAGGTATTTCGGTTCGATCCCCGAAGCACGAACGAAAGCCGAAGCTCTAAAAGTTGAGGCAATGAAGCGTCTCGAGGTTTACGAAGGGCGCTATGGAAAGGAACCAGGGGTAAAGGACTTCTGCGAGTTTGTCGATCAGGTTTACATGGAATACGCTAAGAGCAACAAAGCAACGTGGAAACATGATCTGTTCAGAAGTGAAACGTTAAAGGAGCATTTTGGAGGGCTGCGTTTTCGGGATATCACGCCAAGGTCGGTCGAGAAATTCATTCTCGGCAGGCTCGACAGCGACAGCCGTCGCAAATCAAAGCGCAGTCCTGTAAGTGTTCACAAGGAGTTCAGTCTTCTCTCGTCGATCTTCAACATGGCAATGCGGGAAGAAGTTGCTGCAGGTAACCCATGTTTGAAGATCAGCAAAAAGGTTAGGGAGAAGATCCCGGCCAGAAACAAACGCGATCGGTTCATGTCGCTTGAAGAAGAGGACAAGCTATTTAATTTGGGACTCGTGGGTTCGCGTGCCCATTTTCGACCGATCGTCCGACTGGGTGTTCACCTTGGAGCCAGACTTGGCGAACTCATGGCAATCAAACGGGCCGACCTCAACCTCAGTACGAAGCCTTTCTCTGTGAAGTTGAGGAGCAAAGGACAGGACGTGAAGGTTGAGGTGAGACCAAATCACGTGCTGATTCCCAAGAGCAAGAATGGGAAGCCGCGAACGATTCCTTTGAGCAACATGGCAAAGGACATTTTCGCGGACCTTCACGGCGATGAAGCAGGATTCGACTACGTGTTCGCAAATCCTGACACCGGGCAGCCGTACACGAATGTTGGTAAGGCGTTCGGGGCGGCATGCAGGGAAGCGGGAATTCAGGATCTGACCTTCCACGATTTGCGTCACACATTCGCTTCACGACTAAGAGAAGCCGGTGTGGACGCAATTACGAGAAGGGATCTCTTGGGACACAGCACTGTAGAAATGAGCGACGACTACACGCACTCATCAGCGGAGTCAAGACTACGTGCAGTGCAGTCGATTGCTGATTACCGCAAGCAGGATTACAGCAACTTTACAACAAATCAGGATTCGGAGACTTCTGTTCGGATCGCGAGTTAGTTGTAAGTCTTTGAAAATAAAGCCGGAAGGTTGGTAGCGGGGGGCGGGATCGAACCGCCGACCTTGGGGTTATGAATCCCACGCTCTAACCATCTGAGCTACCCCGCCATGCCCCGATTATCAACTATTTACCGCAACCATCAAAGTGCCCGAACGCGCTCCGAGAGCGTGGGACCTGTGCTGCTGTGACGGCGCTGATTTTTTAGCATGACTGCCTCGCCTGCGCCAACTGGTAAATTGCGAACACAACGCTGACTCGTCGAGATATTCGTATGGCCCAGGAAACGATTGTCGACACTCGCGGTCGGTCGACGTCACGGGGCTCACGGTTGCTCGGTGAAACGCATCTACGTTTACCCTCTCAGTCGAGACCTGCGTTGCGCCTCATTGAATACGGCGGGAAGAGACGTAGTAGTTACAACTGCACCCCTCAGTCAGTTATTGGATGTTAGACGACCAGAAAAACCTTGTGTGTATAGACGACTGGTTCAGCGTAATAGCTGCGGGCTGCGAGTTATCGACGGGTGCGCTCCAGACCTGCGCGAGGTGGGCTTCGTCGTCATTCCCGGCCCAGTGGTGCCCGACGGGTTAGCTTACCTTGTCAGCGCTTACGATTCCGCGGTGGCCTGCGCGAATGCCGATGATCTATCGGAGGGTAGCACGACCACGAGAGTTCACGACTTTGTCAATCGCGGCCCGGAATTCGATGGCATATATGTATACCAACCTATCCTTGAGGCGTGTTGCCGCATCATTGGCCAGCCGTTCAAGCTCAGTACATTGCTGGCGAGGACTCTGCGACCTGGGTCGCGGGCGCAGGGTCTTCATGTGGACTTCAAGCGGGACGCCGAGGGTGGCCAATGATAGGTTTTATCTTCATGGTGGATGAGTTTCGACGCGACAACGGGGCCACTCGTTTCCTGCCGGGTTGTCACCGGTGGTCCACAATTCCAGAGGTCGTTATGAATGGGCACGCGACAAACCAGTCCGAGGAGCCGCGACGCTCAGTCCAGGGCGCCTATATCCGCCGTGATGCCGAAGCAGCCATCAACCAGGCTGAGCGTATCCGTCCGGAGACTCCGGCTCGCATCGGTCTGCTTGCGAAGTACTTGTTGGCCATCTAACAAACGCGTCCAGTGGAGCGCGGGCAGCGAGTCTCCTAAAGTTCCTTGAGTGCCGATTCAGCACCTGCCGTCAGTGGCATCCTCTTCTGTAAATTGTATACAAAATTTTGTTGACAGTGTCCCAACTCATCACTATGATGCAGCGCACTCAAGCAGGTTCAGTTTTCTCCCCGACTATCCCAAGGACGTCTCCAACCCGTGAACTGTCTCCCAACAGTTAATCGTGCGGCGTAAAGCCACGCGCTAGTACGTAGATCTAAAAGCCAAACACTGATCATTGGCGCTTACGTGCGTGGATGCACGCGTGTACGCGCGCGGCCAAACGAACTCCCACAACTCAGTTGATTGAGGAAAACCAAATGATTACGAACCGATTGTCCTTCACTGCCAGAATCTTCGGCACCCTCGTGGTCCTCTTTCTCGCTACCGTCGCTGCGAACGCACAATGGACCACACCCGATGCCAACCAGAATATCAGCAACACGAACAGCGGCAACGTCGGCGTCAAAACAACGACACCGGAGTTTCCGCTGCAAGTCAATAATGCCAGCTCCAATGTGTTAGGCATGGTGTATACGGGAACTCTCAGCACAACATCCGGGGCAGGCATTCAATCGTTGAACCTGACCACTCCCAGTGCCGCGGATCAACGATTGGGTTTTTATACCTTTGGTGTTCGGAACGGAGGCACTTCTTATAACCCGGTCGCCATACAAGGATTCTCAAGCGAGGCCTGGACTCTGAACAGTGCCCAGGGAGGTTACCTAACGTTCTCCACGACCCCGAATGGCTCGGCGACGCGAGTGGAACGGATGCGGATCGATCACACCGGCAATGTTGGCATCGGAACTACAACTCCAAACGGGTTGCTGACCCTTCGTACCACCGCCGGCGACGTTATTCAGAGTTTTGTGAACGCCGGCGGCAGCGCAGGCGAATTACACATCCGGTATAAGTATGAATCGTCACAGCACCGTATTGGCTGGACTGACAGTTTCGGCAATTGGTTGTTCTACTCCCAGTATGCCTCTCCCAACACCAGCTCCGTCGGCTTTTTCCCTGGACGAGTCGGCGTCGGACAGTCAAATCCACAGTACTCGGTTGATGTGGTTGGGAACGTGAATGTCTCTACTGGTCTCTGCATTGCGGGTGACTGCAAGACTGCCTGGTCTCAGGTTGGTGGTGGTAGTTCTCAATGGACCACAGCGGCCCCGAACATCTACTTCAACACCGGCAATGTAGGGATTGGCACCACCACTCCAACTCAGAAACTTGAAATTAATGGCGCAGCGCTCGTCCCAACGATTTACGGTTCAAGCGCCGCCAGCGGTGTGCTCACCTTGCAATCAACCTCCCATGCTACAAAAGGGACCATCAACATTGGAGTTGATCAAACTACTACCACAAGCATTGGGCAATCGGGGACGCCTGGGAACAAGCTCATAGTGGCCACCGACCGGTTAATCGTCAATAACGCCGGTGTCCGCGTAAACGGCGCTCCCGACAACGGTGATCTGTCTGTAACAAAGGTCAACATCACCAACCCCGACGCGCTGCAATTTCGCACTACCAATCCAAACATCACGTCGAATGGCAGCCTGTTGTTTACGGTCCAGAACGTTGGTGGCGACAATGTGAAATTCAGTGTTCAGAACAACGCGATTTCCAACGCTTTCGTGATCGATACGAACGGCTCTACACCTGCCAAACTCCTTGACGTTCGGAATCTGGGAACCAGTAAGTTTTCGGTTGACGGAAACGGCAATGTTGTTGCTGCGGGAAACATCTCGGCGAGGTACCAGGACGTCGCTGAGTGGGTACCGGCTGCGGAAGCGGAAGAACTCTCTGCCGGCACGGTGGTGGTCCTCGACCGAACAAAATCAAACCACGTTATTTCTTCAAGCAAGAGCTACGACCAACGCGTTGCCGGCGTGATCTCGGCCCAACCCGGAATCATGCTCGGCGAAAAAGGCGAAAACAAAGTGCTGGTTGCGACCACGGGCCGCGTTCTCGTGAACGTGGATGCGACGAACGGTCCAATCGAGATTGGCGACCTCCTAGTGACGAGCGATCGCGAAGGTGTGGCGATGAAGTCACAGCCGGTCGAAATCGGTGGTGTTCGCATACATCGGCCAGGAACGTTGATTGGCAAAGCACTCGAGCCACTCGCAAGCGGCACAGGGAAGATATTGGTGCTGCTTAGCTTGCAATAAGGATCCTCAATTGACGGAGACCTGTTATGTTGCGACGCAGATTCTCTTCACAGTTTTCAAGAAGAACCTCCAACCATCAGCGTTCGAGAGTTCTGGTCGGTCGTTGTACTACGTTTATCTTACTTGCGTCGCTGCTAATCTGTTCGACACCGGCTCCCACCGTGCACGCGGCGATACGAGACACAATCAAATTCTCGAATGGTCTTGTGGGCCAGACCGAAGAAGCGTTGGCGAGTTGGTCTGTGTTTATCGGGTCGTTAACGCGACCGCGAGGCCGCGGCATGCCTCAAGATCAGGGCAGTGGCCGTGGAATAAAACCACCGTCGCCACCTTCAAAGGAAGAGAAGGAAGCCGCCGTCGCCTCACTCCGGATAAATCCGGCGGGTGAGGTTGTGCTTCAGTCGCGGCAGCCGATATTGTTCGTAGCGATTCCGCTCGACAGCCAGGAGGTGACGATACATGGGCTAGTCGGGGAGTGGGAGTCGAACAAACCGCAGGTGGTTTCTGTACAAGAAAATGGTGAGGCCGTCGCTGGTGTTCCAGGCACGGCTATTCTGACGGCCCGGGCCGGCAACGTGAAAGAGCATGTGCGCGTCACGGTCGTCGAAGGAACGTCAGAAGAATTTGGCGGCAAGAAAAAAAGGGATTCGCAGAGAGATGCGCAGAGAGATGGAAGTAAGTCGGGGCGGGTCGTGTCCGGAACTAGTGACGTGAAGATAGCGCGAAAGTCTGACCCGCGAAAGAAACGTGCTCACGCAATGCCTCCCATGCCCGCGATGTTTTTGCGCGATATCAATGACGATCCGTTGCCTGACGGTGAAACCGGTTCGCTCTTTTCGCCCGGCAATGGCGTGGGCGCACCGCCCGGAAGAACAACACCCGGCGCGGTGACGCCACCAACAGCAGCAGACGGCACCGAGATGCCGGGCAGTGAAAACTTCACGTTCGGTGTTCCCTTAGTAGGTCTGCCTGGCCGCGGCCTCGATCTTTCACTCAGTCTCGCTTACAACAGCCGTGCCTATAACAAATCAACTGACTTCAACGGCGCTACGTGGATGACGTACGACGTCGATTCGGGCTGGCCGGCTGCGGGCTTTCGACTCGGTTATGGACAGATTGAAGATCAGGGTTCGTTTGGATTTTCGCTCGTCGACCCGGATGGCACTCGCCACCCGTTGAAATTCACCAGCACGAACAATTACGACAGCAATGACGGCACGTTCATTCACTTCACTGGTGGCACCGGCTGGGGCTCAGTGTTTTATTCGGATGGAACACGCGTGGACTACGGCGCGGCCGGCGGCGGCATTCGCAGCTATCCGACGAAGATCGTCGATCGAAACGGCAACTTCGTGCTCATCAGTTATCTCAATGGAGTTGGACCAAAGATCAGTTCTATCCAGGATACGTTGGGCCGTTACGTCACCTTCTTTTACGCGGCTAATGGCGACCTGGTAACGATCACCGCCCCCGGACTGACAAACCAGCCAGACCGGCAGGTAGCGCGGTTCTATTATGAGACCATAACTATCAACACCTCCGGACTGTTTCAATCGGCCATCCACGTGAATGCGCCGGCGACTACACGCGTCATCAGGTACATCTATTTCCCGAATGCGACTGAAAGCGGCAACGCGCACCTCGGTTTCAGATACGACTACTCGGCGTACGGGATGATTTACCAGATCGCGAAGTTGCGCGGCATGACCGTCGACTCGACTGCGACGAATCAAACGGGGACAGTGACGAGCGAGGGACTAGAGGCTGCACGAACAACTTATAACTATCCCACCACAGCAAATTCTCTTTCAGACGTGCCGGCGTACACGCGTCGAACGGACGACTGGGCCGGACGCACTACTGGTATGCCCGGCACCGGTGAGGCACCCTACTTTACCTTCGGCGTGGATACCGTGAATGGCATAACGACTGTCACAGCGCCGGACCAGACCGTGACGGAAACGCACGCCATCGTTGCGACTGGACAATGGAATGATGGTTTGGTGAACGACACGATTATCAAGCAGGGAGCTAATGGACCGACTCTCGCTCGCACCGAGGTGAATTGGGAACACGACGGCACCCAGAAAAATCCGCGGCCGCACGACGTGAAATTTACCAACGATGCTTCGCAAGTTACCACGACAGTTTACACCTACTCGACTTACAACAACGTCACCGTCATAAGTATCCGCGGCTTTGATAATGCGGAAGTCCGTCGCGTCGAGAATGAGTACCAAACGGATGCTGCCTGGACCAGTCGGTACTTGCTGCATTTGGTCACCTCGGCAAGAGTCTTTGCCGGGGGGGCTGCATCCACGTCGCCGACCTCGCGCGTTGATTTCGCTTACGACACTGCCGGCGCGAATCTGACCGGGCGGAGCGGGATAATCATGCACGAACCCGCCTTCAATCCCTCATCGCCGAGTTACAACTCCGGTACAGATAAGCGCGGCAACGTTGTCAGCATCACAAATTATTCGGACGCCCCAAATGGTGCAGGTGCGATTACCGATGCTTCCACTTACGACATCGCCGGCAACGTCGTTACGGCCCAGGTCAATTGCTGCCAGCAGAAATTGTTTTCGTACGCAGCCGCTTTTTCCTACGCCTATAACACCTCGGTGACCGATGGTACGGGACCGACTGTAACTACGAGCACCGATTACGACTTGAACACCGGTCTCGTTAAATCAACAACTGATGAGAACGGTGAGGATACGAGTTTTTACTACTACGGCGATTCGCTGCGGCCCGAGCACGTCGACAATCCGGACGGCTCCGCAGTCTCTTTTTATTACAATGACGTTCTGACGGCCGACGCGGCAAACCGGAAGCATTACTATACTCGCACTTCAACAAAGCTCGATGCTTCGCGCAATATCGACAATTACGTTTTCTTTGACGGACGCGGCGCGGCTACTCAAACCTTCAGCAACTGGACGCAAGTTAACGGGTGGTCCACTAAAGACACGGAATACGATCCACTGGGACGCGCATACCGTGTCAGCCATCCTTATTACACCGCGGGCTATGGCCAGAGCGCGATCAATCCGGCCAACCTTTGGACCACGCAGACCTTAGACAATCTTGGCCGTGTAACGGCTGTTAACGCGCCCAGCGGTGACGCACAAAACCCAACCACCACTTCTACAACCGTGGAGTATAGCGGTGTCTATACCACGCTTACGGATGCCTCGGGTAAGAAGCGACGCCAGAAAGTCGATGCCCTCGGCCACGTCGTGCGGCTCGACGAACCGGACCTGAGTAATAATCTCGGGCCAGTCGATACGCCCGTCCAGTCCACCAGTTACGAATACGATCCAATGGACGATGTGATCCACATCACCCAGGGCGCACAACATCGCTACTTCAAATACAATTCCCTGGGCCTGTTGACCCACCAGCGTGACGTCGAGCAAGCCGCTCCTTACACGACCTCCGATTCCGTCGCCGGCAACACTCAATGGTCTCGCAAAATTGAATATAACTCGCAGAGCCTGGTCCAGAACTCATTCGACGCGCGGCAGATCAAAACCCATTTCGATTACGACGGGCTGAATCGCGTCTCGCAGATCAGCTATTACTTGTCTGACGGCGTCACACCTGACCCGAATACGGCGCCTGCTTTTTATTACTACGACTCGCAGCAGCTTCCGAACGGTGCGCCGGTCTTCGACCGTGGCTCCTCCGCCGGGCGTTTGGTGGCGATGCTTTACGGCAGTAACAGCGCCGTGACGGGCAGTTACTTCGGCTACGACACCATGGGTCGCGTGAAAACCCAACGCCAGGTAACGGGCAGCAGCGTTTATTCCCTGGATTACGGCTATAACCTCGGCGGGCTCGTGACGAGTGAGACTTATCCGACAGGACGAACGATCAACTACGACTTTGACGAAGCCGGAAGGCTATCGAAAGTAAGCGAGAACGCCACGACAATCTACGCGGAAGGTTTCGAATTTGAGCCGCATGGTGGTTTGAAGAACGAGAAATTTGGTAATGGTGCTTTGCACTCGATGGCCTACAACCGTGCGTTACAACCATCCGAAATCAAACTCAAGCAGAGCGTGAGCGGCAGCGAGTTACAGCGGTTCAACTACTCTTACGGTGTCGTAAATCAAACAGACGGTTCAGTTGATACCACGAAAAATAACGGGCAGGTCGGTCGTATCGACGGTTATATCAACGGCGTGAAGCAGTGGGACCAACGATACTCTTACGATCCGCTTTTACGACTCACGACTGCCGGTGAATATCGCGGTGACAACGCCCAGCAGGTCTGGCAAACAACATACACCTACGATCGCTATGGCAATCGCTTCCAGTCGGGCAGCGGAAACTCCAATATCAATTACACTCCGGTTATCACCACCGATATCGTTGAGGCGACCAATCGTTTTATCTCTAACGGCACGACTCCGATCTCGTACGACGCGGCCGGCAATATCACCAGCGATGCCAAGTTCCGCGGGATGAACTACAGCTACGACGCGAATGGCCGCATGACGTCGACTGTCCGTCAGGATGGGACCAGTGCACAAAGTTCCGTATACGACTGTGCCGGCCAACGTGTGCGAACCAGCGCGAACGGTGTGACGCGCACAACCGTCTACGACATCTTCGGCCAAATCGTCGCCGACTACACGGGCGCCAGCGGCAGCGTGCTGGAAAGAGAAAATATTTATCGCGGCGGACAGTTGCTGAGCGTTATCGAGAGCGGCGCCTCTTCGGCTGCCGCACCATCGGGCTTATCGGCTACTCCCAACGGAAGCACGAGCATAACGCTCAATTGGACGGCAGCTTCCGGCGCCACAAATTATCGCGTCGAAAGAAGAGCTACGGGACAGGCGTATACACTGCTTGGCACTACTGCTTCGACCAGCTTGACGGACAGCGGAGTGACTGCGGGTAGCGCTTACGTTTACAAGGTATGCGCCGCGAACGCGCAGGGGAATTGCGTTTCCACGTTCAGCAATGTTGCGCTGGGTTCGGTCATCACTTTCGCTACGGACCCCACCATCACCACCATCCAGCAGGATCCGACCGGGCAGACTGTAACGACTGTCAAAGCAGCACATATCACCGAGCTGAGGACCGCCGTTAATACGATCCGCAATCTCGGCGGCTTGTCCAACGCGAGTTGGTCCACGACCGTGGCCAGCGGATCCACGATCAGCAAGAATGACGTGCAGGATCTCAGAATCAAGCTCGACGAGGGTCTCCAGGTGCTTTCTATCCAGCTCGGCACTTACACGGACCAGCCACTGGCCGGTGCCCCGAATGGAACGTTGATTAAAGGAGCGCACATCACGGAGTTGCGCCAGCGCGTCAGAAGTGGCGCGGGCATAGAAGGCAGCGGCGGCGGTGGTAACTGTTACAAGTCGCTGAGCCAGTTCGTGAAAGATTTCTATCAGGGCAGTCTGAAACGACAGCCAACTCCCGCTGAGCTTTCGCAGTGGACCACAACCCTGGCATTGGCACAACTTCAAGGTCAGGCAGCGTTGCTTGATGCGGCGCAGGATTTAGGCACAGCTCTCTTTCCTTCAGCGGAATACCTGGCTCTCGGAACATCGCCGGAACAATACGTTACCGATCTCTACGCGGGTTATCTGCAGCGTCTTCCCGATCCATCCGGATATCAAAACTGGCTGAATGCGCTCAACAGCGCGACGCGGGAACAGGTGCGACAGGGGTTTGCGCTGTCAGTCGAGTTTCAAAATAACGTTGCCGCCCTCTGCACGCCGGCAGGCACGAGTGGGGGAGTGAAGTATATGCTGCTCGATCCGCTCGGTTCGCCGCGCGCGATCATGGACAACGGTACGTATGGCAGTAGTTCAGTTATCGCGCGTCACGATTACCTGCCGTTTGGCGAAGAGATCTGGGCGAATACTGGTATGCGCACGCCGGCTCAGGGCTACAACGTGACAGACAAGGTGCGGAAGAAGTTTGCTCTCCTCGAACGCGACGATGTCACCGGCCTGGACCATACAAAGTGGCGCAAGTATGAAAGCATTGCGGGCAGATGGACCAGCCCCGATCCTGCCGGTGGCAGTATGTCCCTCGAGAATCCACAAACCTTGAATCGTTATACGTATGCGAATAACGATCCGATGAATTCAATCGATCCTTCGGGACTGGTAACTTGCTGGGGTTACTTCGTTGTCATCCTACACTTCATAGACGGCCACCTCGTCGGCCAGGACACGATCGGGTTTATACCGCTCGTGTGTTGGGGTGATGGACCAGTCGGCGGCGATGGTCCAGGTGGTGGCGGACCCGGTGGCAGACCTCAGAATCCGGGCAACGCACCTTTAGGCAAGAAGGACCAGCAGAAATACGATAAAGAAAAGAAGAAGGTAACGGATAAAGGTCTCTCAGAACGTTGTAAGGAATGGTTGAGTAGTCACGGCGTCAATCCGCAGGACGTGATAACGGCGTTAGACTCGCAACAAGCCTTTAGCGGTCCTAAATCGACGACCTCAGTGATAGACGCCGGTATTATTGACTTCGGGGATCCGGATTACCAGAATTACCAAACCATGCATCCCGTTGAGGCGCATCAATACGAAACCGGCTCGCTAAAAAATTATTTCAAGACATACGGTAATGTCGGAGCCGCAACGGGTATATTTCCGGGTGGACAACAGGGAGCAACCATTGCGGAGCGCAGCAACGTCTATTTCAGAGGGGTCGGCATTTCGGCCAAAAACATTTTTCATGAGGCAATGCATGCTGCTACCGGTCTCGGCGATGCTCGTCTCGCGGCGAAGCTCGGACTGAAAGGATCGGAGGCATTCCCCAATCAAATAGACAAGGCCCTGAAGGAACACGGCTGTACATGAGAACAGTGAGAGGCAGTGTCGTTGTTCTTATATCATTGACTCTGGCTGGAGTTGTGTACGGGCAGGGTACTGAACGGAAAAAGCCCGGCAAGATTCGCGCTCCGAGCTACCGGATTGGAGTGAAGTATCGCACGGTGGTGTCCAAAGCGCGGCCGATTCCTCCCACGCTGGTGCTCCAGGTCAGTGTCAAACCCCCGGATTTCAGTCGTGAAGCCATGATCTTGCTGGCGCGGCGGCTCAATCGCGACTTTGCGAAGGAAGAAAGGCTGGGCGTGCTTCTTTTTGGTGACTTCGAAGCGGCCCGAAGATTTGACCCCACTCGTAAGCTGGACGTCGAGTCATTGCGCGGAAGCTATCAATTGGATCGCACTACCGGTAAGGAAGAACTCAACATTTTTCTCGACCCAAAAGAGCCTCAGCGCAATATAAAGATCGACCTCACGCGAGAAGCAAAGCCCTCGAGTTAAAGTTACGCTGGCGAAGTTGCTTCAAATCAGCTTTTCTTTATCACTCGTACCGCAGTGCGCTCAGAGGATCTATTCTTATCGCACGGCGGGCCGGTATGTAGTTAGCGATGAGAGCAATTATTACCAGTAGCAACGTGACAGCAATCAAAGTCGCAAGATCAGTAGTCCTCACTCCAAAGAGCAAGCCCGAAATCAGCCTCGTAAGGGCAACAGAAGCACTGAGCCCAATTATTGTTCCGATTGCGACCGGCGTCATTCCCTGCAGCAGTATCAATTTCTGCACATCGTGCGCCGTCGCACCCAAAGCCATGCGCACTCCAATCTCTCGCGTGCGTTGAGCCACCGCATACGAGACCACGCCGTAGATTCCGATCGCGGCAAGGCCCGCAGCCATAACCGCGAAAGCCGACAATAACAAGGTCGTAAATCGTTGCGGAGCGACCAATTCAGACACTGTCGATTCCATCGACTTAAACGAATGGATCGGCTGCAACTTGTCTATCGCTGCGAGTTCTACGCGAATAGGTGCGGATAGCCGCATGGGATCTCCCGATTGCGGTCGCACCATGAGTGACATGGAGCCCCAGTTTTCCTGAAGATAAGAAAAGTACATGTGAGGCAACGGCTCCCGGCTTACGGTCCAATACCTTGCACTGCCAACGACTCCTACGATCTCGCGCGACGATTGTCCCTCGCCACGACTGAATTCTCCTTTGATATGTTTGCCAATCGGATCTTCTCCAGGGAAATATTGCTGAGCGAATGTTTCGTCGACAATGACCACGGGCTGTGACCCTTTCCCGTCGCTATCAGCAAAGAACCGTCCTTTGCGTAACGGAATTGCCAACACCCGAAAATAATCCGGGCTGACCTGGTTGATTTGCGCGAAAGGTTGCTGGTCAGGAGGAAGCGGCGGATGCTCATCAATGCTAAAAGAAAAGGACGCGTTAAGACTATTGATCAGGCCCGCCTCGCGAACGTTTGGAATCGTCCGAACGCGTCTAAGCAATTCCTGATAAAACGTACTGACGCGATCCAGCCCTTCATACTTCTCACCTGAGGGATCAATCTTAGCGGTCAACACTCCAGCCGGATCGTATCCAAGATTCACATGCGCTAATCGCCAGAAACTCCTGGTCATCAGTCCGCCCCCCACCAGCAGCACCATGGCCAGTGCAACCTCAGCGACGACCAGCACCGAGCGGAGATGTTTTCGTGGTGCGACAGTTCTACCGCCTTCGTTTAATGCTTCATTTAGATCGATTCTTGAAAGTTGAATCGCTGGCACTAAACCAAAGACGAGACTGGTTATGAGCGCCAGCGTGAAAGTCACAACCAGCGCTGTTGTGTCTAAACCCAATAGAGCGACGCGTGAGTTTGCGTCGGCCAGATACTCAGGCAAACCACTCGCAACGAATTGAGTTGCCCATCTCGCGAGCAGTAGTCCGATGCTGGCACCTAGAAATGCTAACAGCAGGTTTTCCGTCAACAATTGCCGCATCACGCGCCATCGGCCTGCACCCAATGCTGTACGGACTGCTAGTTCTCTGCGTCTTACGTTTCCGCGGGCCAGTAGAAGATTCGCGATGTTTACACAAGCAATCAGTAGCACGAAGCCAACCGCCGCCATTAGCAACAACAGCATCGGACGAACTTCCTCTGTCAGCTCGGATTGCGGGATACCTAACCGGGTGATCACTTGTGAATTGACGCTGTTGTTAAACTCACGCGAGATCGTTTCGACTTCCGTGCTGGCCTGCGCGAACGATACGCCTGGTTTGCGACGGCCGATCACCGCAAGGTATCCGGCAGGATCAGTTTCGTCCGTAGCCGTGAATGCGAGCGGCGTCCACAGATCTGTCTTAGTGAAAAATCGGAATGACTCGGGCATCACTCCGATAACCGTATACGAGTCGCCGTTGAGTGTGATCGTCTTTCCAAAAAGTTGCGGGTCACCTCCGAACCGCCTCTGCCATAGCTCGTTGCTAAGTACAACAACGTGATTTCCGCCGGGACGATCTTCTTCTTCGACGAACGCCCGGCCGTGTCGAGGCGCGACACCAAGCAGTGAAAACAAATTGACTGAAACTTGAAACCCTTGTAGCCGCTCGGCCTCACCGCTTCCCGTAAGATTTGCGGCCCATCCCTTATTACTGAGTGCCGCGACATCAGTAAAGACGCTGTTGTTTCGCTTCAGATTCAGATAAGCGATTGGGGACAAAGGGAATTTCGATTCTCCACCCGACGTGTTGTAGAACGTCACGAGCTCGCCGGCATTAGCAAACGGCAGTGGCTGCAACAGCACCGCATTAACGATGCTAAAGATAGCGGTGTTCATGCCAATGCCCAGGGCCAACGTCACAACCGCAACGAAGGTGAAAGGCGCATCGTGTCGCAGCATACGGATCGCGTAACGCAGATCCTGCCACATTGTCTCGATGAGACCGCCACCTCTAACTGAGTATCCCAACTCTTTAATTTGAGTGACGCGCCCGAATCGTTTTTCAGCTAACATGCGAGCTTCGTGAGGCGACATGCCCTTCCTGATATTTTCTTCAGTTTTCATGTCGATGTGAAAACGCAGTTCCTCATCGATCTCGCGGTGAACGGCCTCGCTATCTCGCAAAGCCCGGAATCTGTCCCGCAAAACTTTCCACGACCACATGGTATTGCCTCCTCTTACGTGGCCTTTAACACTTTGGTTACCGCCGTTGAGAGGTGCTTCCATTGAGACTCTTCAGTGGCGAGTTGTTTGCGACCTTGTCGCGTTATCTTGTAGAAGCGTGCGCGTCGATTGTTTTCTGAGACTCCCCACTCCGAATCGATCCAGCCCTTCTGCTCGATTCGATAGAGCGCGGGGTAAAGAGTCCCTTCCTCGATCCGAAGCATGTCTTCTGCCAGTTGCTGGATGCGCTGGCCAACGCCATACCCATGCATTGGTCCCAACGAGAGTGCCTTGAGCACTAGCAGGTCGAGCGTGCCCTGCGGCAGTTCCGACTTCTGTTTCAAAAGTTAACTGTTCCCCTCTTTGCTTCTAGGGAGGCATGGTCTCACAAGTTGACCGCCAAATTCAATAGGGTGACAGACTTTAAGACATCGGGTTCACCTTCAGTACCACTTGAGTTCCTGCCAACTCACAACTGAATGACGCTAATCACTTGCCGTCAACTTTCCCGTCAACGTTAAAATCGCCCTCGTAAGTAGCCTGAAAAGGCCTATGTTGTGAGCTTTGAGCTTATTTACTGAGCTAACCGTGTATTTCGGACACTCGATGTATTTCTCGTCGAAATTGGTGCTCTGTAAAGGAGGAAGGGCCGGGGTGTGGCTCTCTGAATCCTGTCGATCAAGAGGTGTATGTTATGAAGTGCCGGACGTCTATCTACCGATCTCTCACGCTATTGTTTACCTTCATCGTATGTTTCAGTGCCACTGGCCGCGCCGCCGTGGCCGCTCCGCCGGCACCGTCGCTGGTTTCTCCGGCGGACGGCGCGGTCGTTAGCGAGCCGTTCGCAATCTCCTGGACGGCAGTCAGCGATCCGAGCGGGATCGTCGCTTATAACTGGCAGGTTAGTTCGTCCTCTGCTTTTACGTCCGTGCTACTTCAATCCTCGACCAACGGCGCAACGCAGGATACGGTCAGCGGCCTTGCCGATGGCACCTATTTCTGGCGCGTGCAGGCCGTCAGTGGCGACTTCGTCTCGGGGGCCTGGTCCCAACCGAGTAGCTTCACGGTCACTGGCGCCGGCACCGGTTCACCGGGCACGCCCAGCCTCGGGCCGACCAAGGGATACTCCACTTTCCATCCGTGGGAGGTGATGACTTTCATATGGAGCGCGGTACCGGACGCCGCGACCTACGTCCTTCAGTATTCGACTGACCCGAGCTTTCCGGTGTCTACGCGCGGGCAGTTCGACAACATTCCTGACACCACCTTCTCGTTCGCCATTGCGAACCCCGAAGGCAATTACTTTGCGCGAGTCTTCGCCGTGGACGCGAACGGCATCTTCAGCGCGCCGTCGAACGTCATCTCTTTTTCAGTTTTTTATAACAACCCGCTGCCTCCGCCGCCCTCTATCGTCGCGCCTGTGAACAACCCGACCCTGACGCTGCCGATCACGCTCGAGTGGACGCACGTCGCTAACCCGCAGCCGAGCGGGTACGAAATTCAGATCGCGCGCGACTCCGCTTTCTCGTCCATCGAGGTCGACGACCCGCAGCTCAACGGTCCAACGCGAGAGATACTGTCACTTACTGCGGGGAAGAAGTTCTGGCGCGTGCGCTCGGCTCAAGGGGATTCGTCGCCCACCACTGCCGCCTTGACGGCCTGGTCTGCGACCGGCACGTTCACCATCAGCTCAGCTCCGCCGACGCCCGTGTCTGTGAAGCTCGCTAAGGATCCGCTCTACAGCGGCGAGACGACTCCGGTCGCGGTGCAGTTGACGGCTGCAGTGCCGGCGGGCGGCGCCACTATCAGCCTCAGCAGCTCGAACCCAGGCGCGTTTCCCGTACCGGCGACTGTAACGATGCCCGGCAACACCGCCTGGATGCAGTTCCAGGTCCAGGCAGGGCAGGTGACAGCGCCGACGCCCGTGACGCTCACGGCGACGCTCAATTCAGGCTCGGCCACCGCACAGTTCACCTTGCAGCCGACTTCGTTGAAATCGCTCACGATCTCGCCGAGCACTATCAGCGGCGGAGCGCAGCCGCAGGGAATCGTGATGCTTAATGGACAGGCGCCTGCGGGCGGCGCACTGGTGACTCTCACAAGCAACTCACCGTCTGTGAGCCCTCCAGGATCAGTGCTCGTGGAGGCTGGCGGTTTCTCGGCCTCGTTCGCGATTCCGACGAGCACCGTCACGGCAAACACAACCGCTACAGTCACGGCGAGCTATGCCGGCGCGGCGGCACAAGCGCAGGTCACGCTGACGCCTCAGCAACCACCTTCATCGCTGACGCTTAGTCCAACCTCGACAACCGGGTTGGGAGGCAGCTCCTTCGCCACCGTTACGGTCGCTTCGCCCTCGTCCACCGATCAGCTCTTGCAGGTCGAAAGCAGCAATCCGGCGGTTGCGTCCGTGCCCAGTAGCGTGATGATTCCCGCTGGCTCGACGACCGGCGGCTTCAATATCTTCACGAGCTCCGTCAGCACGCAGACCATCGTCACGATCTCCGTCTCCGGCGGGGGCGTGACCAGGACCGCCAATCTGACAGTCAATCCCACGGCGCCAACGCCGCCACCAACGCCTGGCGCACCGACACTCTTGTCGCCCGCGGTCGACGCGAAGGTCGGGCAGCCAATAACCTTTGATTGGTCGGACGTCGCCAACGCGACGAGGTACGAGATACAGATTGACAGTTCGCAAAACTTCACCGCGCCGCTCACGTTCAGCCAGATGGTGAGCGTGTCGCAGGCGACGATTACGGGCCTGCCCGCGCAACGACTCTTCTGGCGTGTGCGTGCGTTCAACTCGGCGGACGTTGCTGGTCCTTTCTCCGCGTCTCGCCGGTTCACTGCAGGAGCCGTTTCCACGCCGCCGTCACCGGCCAGTCTCTCCGCCGTGAGCGTGAGCCCGAGTTCTATCGTCGGCGGAAGCACGGCACAGGGTACGATCACATTGACGAGTGGAGCGCCGAGTGGCGGAGCCGTGGTGAGTTTGAGCAGTGCGAATCCGTCGGTCGCCGCCGTGCCCGCAAGCGTCACTGTGGCAGCGGGCGCATCGAGCGTGAGCTTCTCTATCACTACCTCGGCCGTGACCGCCAACACGAGCGTTGTCATCACCGCCACCTACGGCGGTGTAAGTCGCACGACGACGCTGACCGTGACGCCCGCGTCATCCACGCCGCCACCGTCCACCAATCCGTTGCCCGCACCTTCGCTCGTCAGCCCCGCGGCCGACGCGCGCTTCAGTCCCGGTGCGAGCATCACCTTCGACTGGACGGACGTCAGCGGCGCAGCGAGCTACACGATCCAGATTGACGACTCGGACACCTTCTCCTCGCCGATCGTGAATCAAAACACGACCGCGTCGCAGTTCACGACTAACACGCTTCCAACGATCAGGATGTGGTGGCGGGTGCGCGCCAACTCGGCCTCGGGCACTCCGGGCAGTTGGTCGCCGGCGAGGCGCTTCGAGGTGAAACAGTAAGTCTTTAGTCCGTCAAGATCGCCATTCGCATCCTAGTCGCGAATGGCGATCTTGTAGAGCTGGGTTTTGTATTGATTGTCCTTCGGCTTCGCGCCGTCGCCGATGTAGCTGGCGCCGATTGCGTACAGGAGCGTGCAGGAACTCGGCGATCCCCAGAGTGGATGCGAATCTTGCGTGGGCTTACCCCAGTTAACCTCAAACAGACGACAGGGCAGGTCGACCTTGTACCTGTCACGCAGCGTCAGCGTTGCTGCTTCGATTCTGAAAATCGATCTCCCATGCGAGACGAATAGCCACTTACCATCGAGACTGCCCACCATACTTGCCGACCGCGACTGCTTGTCGCGGTCTTGAACTTTCCGCTGGCGTGTATCTGTGGTCAAGTTTGCGACACCTTCACCGCGCGGCAGCGAAAGTGTATGCGTCTGCTTCCACGTTTTATTGTCGACGCGTGAGATCCGCAGCCCATCATTATCACCCTGCGAGTGGGCGCAATAGATTACCAATCCGTCTCTGCCAAAGACGACCGCTTCTTCCTTACCAGTCGACTGAAGAGCGAGCGTGCGAATATCGTTGGCTGAATTTCCGACGACGAATACTCCACCGCTAATGCAGATAGCCACCTCTCTGATGCGCTCACCTCTGGGAGAAACTGCCGATGGCGAAAGCGACATTGGCACCATTGAAGCCGGGACCCAGAACGGAGCTCCGGGTAAGGCAGGCTGCTGATTAAAACCCTGTACGTTGTCCAACAGTATTTGTGACCTCACGAAGAAATCCAAATTCTGCTGAAAGTTTTTCCCGACGAACCCACGGAAGAGCTGGAAATGGTAGGTGTAGCTCGAAAACATCCCGACGTTGGCGTTAGGGTTCGTTTCAATCATGCACACATCGCCATCCGCGTGAGCCTGAAACGCGCTGAACGTACTGCTCAGATAAGGTTGTTTTGACTTGATTTGCAGCGACGTATCCAGCAGCCATAACTCGTTATCGAATAGCGCCACTACAGCGTCTTTGGTGACTCCGATACTATTGGGCATCGCAAACCCGCCACGCACGCTATAAAGCAAACTGTGAGTGATGGCGGTGACCGACAGGTTTTCCGGATTGATCTTGAGTATCTGCGTTCTCGATTGATTCTCAGGGGACGACACAGGAATATAAAGCGCATCACCACGCTCGTTGGGCACGCCGTCCCCTATGTAAACTCCATTGATATCGCTCTTTCCCACATACGTAATCCTAAGCTCGAAATTGTTGACGGCTTCCGCCAGCACCTCAGCTCGCAATCCGGTTGAACGGCTCTCGTCAATGCTGATCAATTTGCGTTGTGGGGCGCCGCCGGAGACGATCTCGATGCCGGAAGGAAGACTGAAGTCAACGTTAACCTGCAAATCACCCGCACCGTGCGCATAAATCGAAAACACGGGAGTGTTGTACGTTATCACTGTCTCTGTCGGATGTTGGCCCTGATTGGGCTCCCGCCACAGTTGGTAAGTCGTCGCATTTTGGACGCGCAACTTTACGCCCTCGACAAGTTGTTTCGGAACAGGCAGTGCGATCGGCTTGTCAGTTGTGTGTTTGACTGTGGTGCCTGAGACTTCGCCGATGGACAATCTGCCCTGGCTGTCTTCCGCGATGCGCTTGAAAACTGAAGTTGCCGTCGAAAGATCTCGGCCCGAGAAAACTACCTCAAGAAAGTAGTCGTGCTTGACGCCAGCCTGACGCACAACCAAAAAACGGAGACGCAGCGGCGACGGATCAGCTTCGTTGTATCTGAACTGACACGTCGCCGAGGCTCCGTTATTCAGTCTTTCCGGCAGACGCGAAAGGAGCTCGTCTGGTCCCATTGGACCAAAACTAGTCAGACCCGCGTCGCGATATTGCTCGCTCATCTGGACGAGGTTCAAGCCTGAGTTGTTGGTGATCGTGAACTCCCGTTTCTTATCCAGATAGGGAGGCAACGCCTCTGTGGGAATGGCCGAAACGTAATCATGTGCGAAGAGTGATTCCGAACCTACCGCGAGCGTATGTGTTTCTCCGTCAGGTTGAATAAGCCACAGGCGGCGCGATCCAGTGGGGCGGTAAGCACTCACGGCGCCCTGTTTGACATCGATGTCGTGACCACAGCGCGCCCAGTAATTCTTCTGCGGATTGTAGACCAGGTCCTGTGGACTATCCGGATTAGCGGACGACTCGGCTACGTAACCCAGTACGTTATGCAAACCAAATCGCTCGAGTGATTTCACGGAGGGCACCGAGCTGGGACTTATTACGGCAAGCGTCCGCCCTAAAGGCACAAACATGCCCTGAGAGATCATTGATTGTTTTAGAGGACTATCTTCGTTGATGGCCCTGGCGGCCACCCTCGGTTCTTCGAGCGTTCCTGAAGTCGTCAGATCAAAACGGAACATCCGGCCCGAGCCGCGGCTCAAGGCGTAGAGCGATCCATCAAAAGTGATCAAGCGATAACCGGCTAACGGTTCGAGCTGCGGTTCCGGGCGGTATTCAGCCTTCATCGTGCTGCTGTTGAAAGCAACTGAGTAAGCATGGCGAACTCTCGCCTCCGGCAACCCGCCTTCGATAACAACATAAATGCGCCCACGGAAACCGACACAATCGAAGATCGTTCCCGGGATTGCGAAGAGCGGAGCAACATATGCGGGAAGGGTTAGCGGCGCAATGTTTTCAGGCTTTCCATCAATTGTGTAAGGCGCCACCTCGAGATCGTCCTGGTTCGTTCGCCGCAAAACGACGAACCGCTTTTCACCTGCCGCCAAACTGAGCCACTGCTTCGGCACCTCTGTGCTGGTTTTAGTAAAAGTAAGTTTAGTCAGGCGCTGCACAGGATCACTTTCGCCGACGTCCGTGACGAACAATCCCTCAGCAGTCAGGACCGCAAGTTTCGGCGCCAGCACTGCCATCGCCAACGGGTTTTTAACGTTCGCATTGAGCATGGTCTCCCAGGAGACTACTGAGGCATCTTTAGTCTCCGGTTCCATTGACTCCGCTGACAGTACGACTCTTTCACCAGTCTTGGACGCGCTCACACGCATCACACCGGTTCCCTCGTAAGAACGCCCTTTCGTTTGCTGGGTTAATTGGATTGTCCGGGTCGTGTGCCTGACGTTGCCGCTGCTCACGTTGAGCGTGATTTCGGAAACGCCCCAGGCCGACCAATTGATCTCCAGCAGACCATGAGGCAGAACGTCCTTCGGGTAGATTGAGAGATACAGGTATTTGTGGTTCGTGGTATCAAAGGAAAGCATTCTCACTACCTGCTCGTTGGCATGCCCCTGACGTTTTACTTCTGCTTCCAACACGTAGGTCATCGCGCTCATCACGCGGATGTCTACTGAGCCTGCTGAGAGCTTGAATTCGGCGTTTGGCTTTGTCTCGAGTTTAATCTCCGGATTGCCTCCCGGTAATGGGCCACGCAAGATCGCGCTGACGCCGTCTTCGATCTTCCATAAAACCTGGACCAGTTCGCCCGGCTTAACCATGGTTGGGTTTTTATGTTTTGTGTACAGCTCGACCACGGGCGTCCAGTTGGTTTGCTCAGGTTTCAACTCGACCTTGTTGTGAACAGACTCGTCATCTCCCTGCTGGTAGCTATAAAGGAGATCGACAACGCCACGCTTCGCAGTGGGGTCGAGCGGAATGGTTACAGTGAACTCGCCGCCCGCCGGAAGCTTAACCGGCGCCGGCAAATCGTTGCCGGCCTGGTCCATATCATTGATGAACACGATGAAGAGGCTGGAGTCGGATGTTTCGCGTCGA
>Ga0207710_10000335_pt1 | contig 35220 bp, 26 predicted proteins | sample KBSS24metaG_FD_184400 | JGI IMG/M metagenome (GOLD analysis project Ga0207710, IMG submission 184400) | Switchgrass rhizosphere microbial communities from Kellogg Biological Station, Michigan, USA - KBS S2-4 metaG (SPAdes) (version 2) | ecosystem: Host-associated > Plants > Roots > Rhizosphere...
CCTCCTTGAGCAGGTGAGCGCCACCGTAAGCGCGCAGCAGATGGCTGAAGTTCCCGAAACGTTCAACGAACTGAGGCGCGTTGTACGTTTGACCTCGTTCCAAATCATCAATACCGTACAAGGCGTAGTGATCGAGGCTAGTTTCCCAGAATCTTACCTTGAGATCTTCGCTGCTATCTTGCGCGGCAATCTCGCCACGAAGCCAGTCTGCATCCTGAGTCCAAATCCGCGTGACACGCTCATGACGCATCGGTACACGCGCAAGACTAAAGCCGACCTTTGCCAAAATATCCACATCGTCAGCCGCACCCAGATCAAAGTAATGACGAAAAGCCGAGAGATAAACATCACGGTCTTTGAGTTCGGTTCTGACTTGTTTGCGGGTTTCGCGGTCTATCCAGAGTTTTAAGAGCTCGTCAATAGTTGCAGTCGAGATACTCCGAATCACTTCTTTCGATTGTTCGCAGTAATCATCGAACTGGATTTTCCGACCGTCTGCGAGGCAAACATATCGTTCGGATGAGGAAATATAGACCGAGAGGCCTTGTTCGATCGGTTTTTCAGTCGGTGGCCCGTCAGGTTTCTTTCGAAGTCGAGAAAGCTTCACTGCTTTCTGCACGTTGGCAGGATGTCCGTCAAACTCAGCATCTTCCAGTAGGCTGGCGCCAGCGTAGTCCCAGATTGTAAAGAAGCGTTTGTCTATATCTTCGCAAAGCCGTGTACCGCGCCCCTTCATCTGCTTGTAAAGAATTGCGCTCTTCATTGGCCGCGCAAAAACGATGTTCTTTACGTCCGGGGCATCAAAGCCTGTCGTAAGTAGATCGACAGTCGCAGCTAAACGTGGTTTGTTCCGTCCAACTTCGGCGAAGTTTCTTTCCAACTGATGGCTATTTCGCTCTGAGCGCACGATGCGAGCTGCATAATCTTTGTCACCAGAGAGTCGTCGGAATTCCTGGGCCATGATCGCGGCGTGTGTGTCATCAACGCAAAAAATAATCGTCTTCTCGTTTTGTAGATTGTGCTGTGACAATTGCTGCCAAAGATCTCTGGCGATAGCCTGAGTCCGCTCCGGCAATCTAATTTCTCGTTCGAACTGTGGTGTCGTATAGGTTGTGCCATCCTCAGCGACAAAGCCGAACTCATCGAGATTAGTGAAACGTTCTTCGAGTAAATAGGGCACCAGGTACCCGTCTTCAATTGCTTGCTTGAGCGAATATGTATATGCGGGCTTACCGTTCGGGCTGCCTGTAAAATAATTGTAAGTATCTCGCCGCAACTCTTCAGGTGTGAGAGGTCGACCCGACAGGTCCAGCTCTCGTGGTGTGGCTGTGAGACCAAGTTGGAATGCACTGGAAAAGTGCTCCAACACGCTGAACCAATCACCGAAGCCAGATCGGTGACATTCGTCGACAATAATTAGATCGAAGAAGTCCGGATCATAATGCTCGTAAATTCTTCGGCCGTCGGCTTCTTCGTCAAGCGTTTGATAGTTGGCAAAGAAAATTTGTCCGATGAGATGCTCGCCTTTACGTACAGTCTCCTTGTTAATAATCACCCGGTCGGCTTGGGGAAATGCGGCGAAAGCTCGGTACGCTTGATCCTGCAAGCTATTCCTATCTGTTAGAAACAGTACACGATTATTCCTAAGCGCACCGCCGCGAATTAGTTTCCATACAAGCTGAAATACAGTGAAGGTCTTACCCGTTCCAGTCGCCATCAATAACAACACTCGGCGCTGATCTGCCGCGAAATGGCAAAGAGTCTCAAAGATTGCCATTTGCTGGAAGGGCCTCACCTTCTTTGGAGTTACCTGGTCAACATGCCACGGAGCCTCAAAAGATCCTCCCCAACGTTCCCAGTCAATCTGGCGGCCTAAACGATTCAATATTTCGACGGGAGTTGGAGGTGCCGGAAGAGTCTCGTATTCACCGGTCTCATTGTCAGTGAGGATGTATCGAGATCCGTTCGTCGCAATGGAGAATCGCAAACCTAACCGCTCTGCATAGCGGCTCGCCTGCTGCATACCGCCTTCTGCGTCACTCTTTTCATCCTTTACCTCAAGCACTGCGAGCGGCATCTGCCACATTCGCAAAACGTAATCCACGATGAGATGTTGGTCGGGATCGTACATTGACCCCTTTCCGATATTGACCTTGCCTGGGCCAATTTGAAGCTGCCAGTCCCAAGTCCAACCGGCTTGTTTCAAAGCAGGCTCGATCAGTTCCCGACACGTTTGGGCTTCGTTTCTGCTCATATGTTCATAGCACCTGCGTTGCGTGATGGGCGATTAGTGGAGTCCACAGATACTTTCGAGAGAGCGCGGTTTCAAATTAAAATCAACGCCTAACAGATTGTTTATAATCGCTGACAAGGTCAGTGAAGACCACTGGCAAGGCTCGTGCCGGTCACTGTACACCGTATTTCCTGGTCCAATTCGTAAAGGTTTGATAGTTGGGCAAGCCAACCAATTGTGCCGCCAATGTCTTGTTGCCATTGGACTCTTTCAAAGCTCGTTCTAAGTAATGACTCGCAACCTTCGAGATAAGTTTCCTGATATCGAGGCCTTCACCCAAGCTGCGGTTAAGAATGCCATCGACACTTTCGGCTGAACCATGGAGTATCGCTTCCTTAGCGTCTTCCAGTCCGATTTGATCCCCAGTGGCCGAGACTGCAGCTCTCAATAGGGTATTTTGAAGTTCGCGAACGTTGCCAGGCCAGTCATGCTGCAAGAGAAGATTTTTTGCGGCTGGAGAAATTGTCTTATGCGGTATGCCCAATTCTTTAAATGACTCTCGATTAAGGTTCTCGAGTAGCGTATCAACAAGCACACCTATGTCGCCCTGTCTCTCACGAAGAGCCGGCAAGTTAATGATGAAAACAGCGATTCGATAAAACAAGTCTTCTCTGAAATCCCCGTGAGCTACTCCTTTCATCAGAGCTCGATTAGTCGCCGCAACAATTCGCACGTCAATTGTCTTTGGTTTGCTGGAGCCAAGTCTTATTACCTCGCTCTCCTGCAAAACTCTGAGGAGTTTCACTTGGGTCGTTAGGGGTAACTCGCCAATCTCGTCTAGAAACAGCGTTCCGCCGTGAGCCTGCTCGAAATGACCCTCGCGGGACCGAACAGCACCGGTGAAAGCTCCTTTTTCATGACCAAACAGCTCGGACTCTACGAGCTGCTCTGGAATCGCGCCGCAGTTAACCGTGATGAACGGCTTATCGCGTCGAGGGCTGGCATGATGAATTGCCCTGGCAAATAGCTCCTTCCCGGTACCAGACTCGCCTTGGATCAGTACCGATACTTTGCGAGGTGCTATGCGGCGGGCCAACGCCATCGCCCGTTTCATCGCGGTGCTTCGGTGAACTATCTGATCGAACTCGGGAGCCGCTGGAGGTAGGCCTAGAGTTAATTGCTCTAAACGAGCATCCGGGCGGCCAAGCAAGCTGGGAATGTATTCTGCCGAAATGTCGAACGGCACCGAGGCCGTTTTCACGCCGCCCTGTTTCGAGGACTCAATCAATTCAGCTGGGAAACGCGTCTTCGCCAGAATGATCCAGACGGCGGACATTGCAGGCGTTCCCGGACTCAAGTGAAAGGTCAGTTCACTTTTCTCCCCGTACTTCGCTAAGGTTTTTTCGAGAACGCCAACCGCCGCGTTATATATGCCGCCAAAATCAGTCGGTGTGTCGAGCTTCTCCATATGCAGCGTCACTGGTTTACTGGCGAGATCCCCAAGCCACTTTTGATAGGCAAGTGATTCCTTCTTGTCGTAATTGCTGAGAAGAACGACTTCATCGAATGCGCGTTTTTTCACCGCCTGGCCGATCGGTCCGAGACCAGCCTCAGCTGTTCCAATAGATGCCTGAAGATCTGTCCTGCCTACCCAGGCCACTAGCAAATTGACCATGCAAGGACGGTACAAGACTTTTTGTCCATATGCAAGAATACTTATAGTCAGCGCCGTTGCCCGTTAAGCGGGGTATCGTACGCGTACCTGTTTGCTACCGCCGTCATGTGATGGATCCGATTGGCACACGTTGTGCAAACACGCAAACCGAGAAAGAATTTGGGAGATAGAAACGAGGGAGAATCAAACCGATAAACTTTTAGAATCGGCACTTCAGCATTAATGAAGGGATAAATTTGCGAATACATACGCACTGCCCTCAACATGATCGTTGGAGTGATTCATGAGTGCACATTTGGATCAAGCCCTTAAACAAACTTCTTCCTCAACTATTCTTCACCCCACTTTTGAATCTCTTACCGTTAATGTGGTCGTAACCGATAGGGATTCGGTTTTTGAATTAAGCAATCGTCGCGAGGGGCGCGACCGCGACGAATACGCCCTTGCTGCGTTAAAGATTGGTGTGTTGTCGCTAAGACATGCGACCGGACAGATCGATGTTGAGGCAGTTCGCCGCGAGGGTGATCGCTTACTCACAGAACTTGAACAGGGGTTAAAGAATTCTCGAGTTATGCTCACCGGTAATCTTTCCGCTGTCTTGAAGGAGTATTTTGATCCAAGCAGCGGAAGATTCCAAGAACGGCTTGAACGGCTGATTCGCCGCGATGGTGAACTTGAACAATTGCTGCGAAGACAGATCGGATCAGAAGGCTCGGAACTGGCCAAGACGCTCGCCGAGCACCTCGGTGAGAATAGCGCGATCATGAGGTTGCTTGATCCAAACGAATCAGACAGCCTTGTTCAAACTATTCGCCACTCCGCTGAGGAAGCGCTCGAATCGGAGCGCGAGCGAATCCTTGCGGAGTTTTCGTTAGACAATAAAGAGAGTGCTCTGAGCCGGCTGGTAACGGAGCTGACAGAAAGCAACGGCCGGTTAACAGGAGATCTCACCAGCAAGATTGATCAAGCGATCAAGGAGTTCTCATTAGACAAAGATGACTCAGCTTTGAGTAGACTCGTGCGTAAAGTCGAGGCAGCGCAAAGAACGATTACCGATGAATTTTCTCTCGACAATGAACGATCCGCCTTGAATAGGATGTCCAATCTGTTAGGACAAGCGACCGATGCGATCAACAATAATTTAAGTCTTGATAGGGAAGGATCGGCACTGGGGCGACTGCGGCGCGAAGTGCTTGAAATTCTCGATCGTCATGAAGCTCAAGCTACTACCTTCCAACGTGACGTCACGTGCGCGCTTGAGACAATAAAGGCCCGACGTGAAGAATCGCTTCGCTCCACTACCCACGGCAGAGAGTTTCAAGATGTTGTCTTTGAGTTTGCACAGCGTGAAGCACAGAGAAGCGGAGACGTGGCAACTTGTACTGGCGGCACCACAGGCTCCGTCAAACACTGCAAGATTGGCGACGCCGTTCTTGAACTCGGACCAGATTGCGCCGCTGCAGGCGAAAGATTTGTGATCGAAGCGAAGGAGGATGCCAGTTATGATCTAAACAAGGCGCGACTTGAAATTGATTCGGCCCGTAAGAATCGCGAAGCTTCTGTTGGTCTGTTTGTTTTCTCACGAAAGACGGCATCCGCTGGTCAAGACTCCTTCCTCCGTTACGGCAACGATATCTTCGTCGTTTGGGATGCCGAAGATTTGAGCAACGACGTGATTCTGAAGGCCGGCCTTTCGCTCGCAAAGGCTCTTTGCGTTCGTGAATCGTCAGCCCGCGAAGCGGAAGCTGCCGACTTTCAAACCATCGACGCTGCCATTTTGGAAATCGAGAAGGAGGCGAAACGACTTGGCAAGATGAGCACCTGGACCGAAACTATAAAATCGAATAGCGGCAAGATTCTCGACGAATTGCGTAAGATGACTGAGGGACTCGATCAGCAGATTAAGATTCTACGGGACGCGACCATGGGCCTGAAGCATGGAATAACTTCAGACTAGTTCTGTTGCTTACTGAGGGATAATGACAAAACAAAGAATCGGAACTCAGATCAGTGGACCGGATTCTGAGTTGTTTCGTATCGAGGCTAGGCTCGGCAACGGCTCATTCGGAGAAGTATATAGATGTATCGGTACGACTTCGCAGACACTAGCCGCAGTAAAAATGGTTCCGGAGCACAAGTTGAATGATCCATCGACGCTTTCAGTCAAAACGGTACTCAACGAAGGGCGCGTTGCGATGTTGAAAGTCAATCATCCAAATGTCGTTAGAGTACTTCTTGTGGACTCTGGCTCAGACCCAGCGATTGGCCCTTACGTAATCATGGAATATGTGGGAGGCGGCAACCTGCAAGAATTTCTAAATCGAATGCAGATGGACGGAGAGCACTTGCCGCTTGATGAAGCAATTTTTCTCATGCGTGGCGTCGCACTCGGTGCGCAAGCGATTAATGAACACCTTGTTCATCGTGACATCAAACCAGACAATATCCTCCTTGACGGTCCATCTGATAAACCGATTCCTCGGATTGCCGATTTTGGCATTGCGAAGATCGCTACTGAGCCAACGCGTCCGGAAACATTCAAGGGCATACAGCCGGTTTGGTACATGGCTCCAGAAGCTTGGAGACAGGAGAAGAATACTTACAAAATGGACGTGTATTCCGTTGGCTTGGTGTTCTATCAGATTTTAACGTTGAATCATCCGCTGCTGTCGTTTGTTACAGATCCTACCGATTGGGTTCAATGGCGCGAAGTCCATTTAACTTACGCGTGTCCTGACGTGCGGAACACGAGGACCGATGTTCCGCTTTCCGTGGCGAAGCTGCTAATGCGAATGACTGACAAGTCTCCTGGGAATCGTCCTAGGTGGGATGAGGTATTTGACGGTTTGAGCGTCCCCGTGGTGAAGCCTCCGGCAGCTCAAGCAGTTGATCCTCAATTAATCGCGGCTATGAAAGGATTGGCTGACCAACGATTCCGCCACGAACAAAGGAAGACTGAGGCCGAACTTGCACGTGATCGTGAGTTTGAGCGGAGTCAAGCGCGTAGTCAGGAATTCAATGAGTCATCCAGACGTCTTTTGGTGCAGTTTGATGAAATCGTCCAAGCGCTCAACGAACAAGAATCGGCATATCCGATTCAGATTGCAGGCGACGGTATTCGCACGCGAACGTATCAACTACCAAATGGGCGAATGGTTAGATGTGAGTTGTTTGGGCTAACCACGAAGCTAGAGAAGCCTTTGATTGGCACTGGATACATAGGAGTTAATGGTGGCCTAAGTGCTAATCTCATTTTAACAGGACAGTTGGACGACATCGCATCGGCACACTGGTCAGCCATTGAAGTAACAACATTGGCATTAATATATGGGGAAGCGGAGCTAAGGTTGCTTAGACAGGCAGGACTTTCCGACGAAACGATTCGTTACGTACTTCATTTGGATGGCAACCAGCCGTGGCGACGCGACAGTCCTACGTTCTTCGGTTTCCAAGATGCGAACCTGTTTATTGAGCACTATTCAGCGGGTCATCGCGCTATGCATGTTTATAGCTTCAGCACGCGCCCCGATGTTATCGCTACCTTCACGGAGATTTTGAAATTGGGGCTTCGGATGCCTTAAGGCCAATCCTGCAGGGCTAGTTTGGAGGTATTGAGCATTTACCGAAATCAATTGATCCGGTTGTCATTGTAGTGTCTAGAGCCGAGGTCGAGACTGGAGAGATAGAACCAGCACTTGGCGCACTGAGACTGTTTATGCAGTCGCCGCAGACTGCTCAAAAATACTTCGAACGCGTCGATATCGCGTTCAATGGCTACGACACTGATATTCGGGAGTTATTCGAGATTCCCGAGGTGCGAAACTTCGCATATCAACTCGATGACCAATTTCCTTTTTGGCTCTTCTTTCTATCTAAGCGGACTCTGGCCCTTCAGTGTTTGCTATTCTGCTTTCTGCCGCCTTTCCTCACGGAAGAAGCGCGCGCCCGAATTTTTCCGGTACGGATCGATCAACTTCTGACGAATCGATGGTTCCCAGCGATGAATCAAGTTTGTGAGTTCGCAGGCTTCTCTGAGCAGCAGACTGAAGAACTTACAAATCATGTGGTTAGTTATATTATCAACGGCAAGTTTCCGCTCGGTGCATGAGCCTTCGTCACTAGTCAACGCCGCGCTATGTAAAACAACAGGCCTGGCCTTCAGGAGTTTGGATAGCCACAATCAAGATGCAGACGTTTCCTGACGCTTCTACATGATGGGCAAACTAAAGCAGGTTACGGTTCTTGTGACAGTACTCTGCCAGTTTCGCCAAAGGCACTGTCTCTCAGGTTCGAAGCGTATTTTCCGTACTGAACGAGGTTATTCGCGATATGTCTTGCAACTTGTTGGTTGTAAGCAAGCGCCAACTCTCTGCACTTAACAATGTCCTTTATTGTTCCAAATAAAAGCAAGCCCCAAGTGAGTAGGTACAAAAAACCGATACCCACTTGGCCCAGCCAGAAACGATGGAGCCCTGGAATTGCGACGATTCCTATAGCCGCCATTAGTCGAAGCGTCTGAGGATCTTTTCTTACCTGCCGATAAGCGACTGCAAATTGTTGAATACTCTCGTGAGACATTCCAGCCGTTAGACGTTCAATAAAAGATCGTTCAGGTTCGTCTAATTCAGGTAAGAAGTGGGTAACGATATGAGGCATATGCAACTCCATATAGTCTTCACATTCTAAGCTGAACCACGATTTACGTCCACGAATATCATCCTAGTTGGTGCCAACTAACACAAAGCCTGCCCAATAGAATGGATGGCGATAGCGAGGATCTTTAAGAAGCCGAATCGATGCTTCTCGTAAGGCTTCTGATTTGTTGCCACGATCTCGCCGCCTCGCGAGTGCTTCATAGAAATTCTTCATCAACTGTGACGTACTCGCAGAATTGACGCGCCACTGGCTGACCACCATTGAACGAGTTCCGGCGACAAAGAAGGCCCACGACATTCCGATCACTCCCTCGCCAGGACTAATTCGGCCATTTCCAGTTTCGCATGCAGATAGGACCGCTAGGTCGGCATTGAGCCGCATGTTCATGATCTCACGCGCCTCGAGCGAGCCGTCGTTTTCGACGTCGCCGTCTGTTTTTGTAAGCAGTAGATGGGAGTACAAGGGATTTCTGTTATCCAAGACACCATGAGTTGCGAGGTGGATCGTCGCATACGCCGGTGCAAGAGCCTTAAAACTCTTTTCATCGGCCTCTCGCCCAACCAATACCTTTTTCCCTCTTGAACCGAAAGCAGCTGCGACTTCAGCGATTTCTGTTTCAGCCTCAGGCAGAGGACATAGGTCTTGATTGAGCTTCTCGTCACGTCCAACCACCGGATTGCCCAACGCGATGAGTGAGGCGTTGCTCATGGTTTCTTTGGATCGATCATTCATTTCGTGCAGCACGCTGAGGGAAGGTGCGTAATACAACGAGTATTGTTCTACAAGATAATTTCCGCGGTTGGTTGTTAGTGCTTGAAACGGTAATGTCCAGAGAAAACCATCGGGCACAATGCACAGAGTTCTAATGCCTTGAAGTTCTTTGGCGACCGGCTCGATTAGTAATTGGTAGAGTTCGCGGCTTAAGGTTCTCTGGTTTGGATGCCGATTCGCCAACATGGACTGAAACAGATTCACTTTTCCTAGGAGCGCATCAGCGGTAACAGGCAAGTTCAAGTACCTGATTTGCGTCCCGTTGGTGACGCGATTCCGCCTCACTACGAAAACTCCAAGTTTCCTTTCGGTCACCACGTATTCCAGATATGCGAGGTCATTAGTAGACGTAAGAGTCTTAACGCTCGCGAGAGTCAACGTGTGCGCGGCACCCGACCGTAGTCTTAGTTCAGGATGCGCTACATAGGTTCTATCCTTAAAAGATGCCAACTCGAGCCGCGCTGCATCTTGCTGGCTGAAGAGTTCATTTTGAGTTTGCGTGTCTCCGGTCGGCTGCGACTTAATCCGTTGGCTAATCTCTGAAATCTTCTTTATTAAATGCTGCTCTTCAATTCTTTCACTCGGAGTTAGAACGTTTGCTAAATCACTCCTGTCGCCGCTTAACGCATCAAGCAACACGCGGCCTTTTGCACGTTCGGCATAAAGCAGGGCTTCGAAGTCCTTGCCTTGCATCGTCAGCAACGTTACCAACGAGTGATATGGTCCAACCTTATTTTCAAAAAACAGCTGAAGACCTTCCTCGCTTCCAGCTACGCGATCGCGCAAGGTTTCGAGCTCGTCGATCGAATCTTTCAAGATCTTAATTGCCAGTTCTACTTTGTCATTTGCAGCAAATACGTCGCCGAGTGTTGCAGTTGCCAAGAAAGCGAGCTTTGGTAAACGCATCGCACGCGCCAGCACGACAGCCTCTTGCGCGAATTGTTCAGCCCGTGCGTAATCCTGGATTTGTTGATACGTCTGACTTGTACGCCATAGCAACTCCGTTTGACGCATCTTGTCCTGCGTTTCGCGTGCTATTGCGAGACCTTTTTCTAAAGCTCTTAAGGCATCATCAAAGTGTGACTGAGCGGTTAATACGACGCCGAGCCCTTCGAGCGCTGCAATCTCGACGTCGACGACCTTCGTCGCAGTTGCCGCGTCAAGACTCTGCCTAAAGAGTGCTAGCGCTTCGTCGTGTTTGCCTTGTCGCTGTTGGACCACGCCGAGATTAAGAAGTACTCTCGATTCTTCTCTTTGATTGTTTGCTGAACGGTAGATCTTCAGAGTTTGATGAAAGTGTGCATCTGCCTGGGCATAGTCTTCTTGCTCCATGTATAAGTAGCCCAAATTACTCAGCACCTTTGGGACCTGGTCGGCAGTCGCTGTTTGTCGTGCCGAGTTCAAAGACGCAAGCGCTTTGACGTGATCGCCGGCCGACGTATAAACACGGCCCAGTCCCGCATACGTTTCGGTAACGTAAAAGTCGTAACTGTGATCGCGGTTCAATTCGTTAAGAAGATTCAAAGCCCTCTGAAATTGTAAGATGGCTTGGTCGATATCACCGTCTCGCAACGACAATTCGCCGAGCGTCCGCAGAGATCCGGCTATACCAAATGCATCTGGCCAGGCACCGGCTGGCGCCGCGCTGTTCTTAAGTCTCTCAGCCAGGCTGATGCTGGCCTCTGAATACCGTCGGGCGTCGGCATAACGCTCGTGAAGCAAGCTAACAATTCCTAAGTCAGAGAGGATGTAGATTACGTCTCGTTCGGAGGCTGCTGCTTCAAAGGCTTTTCGACTCTCCATGTAAGCCGCAATTGCGCTGTCATAATTACCCAATCCTGATTGGGATCTCGCGATGTCGTAATACGTTTTCGCGAGTCGCTTCTGATCCTTTAGTTGCAGAGCCACTTCACGGGCCAGGTCATACAATCGAAACGCCTGCTCAGAGTTTTGATAAAATTTCTGAGCTGCCATACCCATCAAGATTTCCCACAAATCGTCAGTAACAAGCGAAGCATTCGCGTGCAGAAGGCTGATGATCTCTTTTGGCTCTTTACTACTTTTGACGAGAGCAAGAATGAGTTCGGTTTCGTTCTTTATCGATTGAGATTGCTGAGCTCTAATGGGTAGGCTAATGATACATAGCAGTAGTGCACTGCTGAACAGGACCGCGCGTCGAAGCCAAATCTTTCGCATACCTCTCCGAAAGAGTTGTGGAGGATGAGCACCGCCGCACGTGCTCACCCTCTTACTACTCCCATTTCAACTGATCAGATTGAGGATAATGCCGACGATCTTTCCCAAAGTCCCCGACGGTGGAGGCGGCGGGGGCGGAGCACTCGGACCTGAGTTGGAACCTCCTTGTGGTCCATCCGAAGCAAGAGCTACGGCTGGTACACTAAATGTCAGCAACGCAATTAGACAAAGACTTGATACAGCGACCTTAAGTTTTTTCATATCCATACTCCTGATGTTCTCGCCACGATAAAACTGTGACTTCGAGGTTGAAGGTTATGCTCATTTGAGCAGGAACTTTTTGACAAAGAGTATCGTTGCGTACAGCCGGTAATTTCGATTGCTCAGTTGCACGAATCCGTGCCCTTCGTTTTTGGCCAGGACATACCAGACCGGAATTCGATCCTTGGTTGCAGCCACCAGCTTGGCTGTATCAGCAGCAGGAACCCTCGGATCGTTCTGGCCCTGGATCAGAAGCAGCGGCTTCTTGATCTTTTGCGCGTTATTCAAAGGCGCAATGCGTTCCATAAACTGCTTCATCTTCTCATCGCGTTCGTCACCAAATTCTGAACGCTGGAGCCCACGTCGCCATCCTTCTGTTCGCTCCACAAAAGTCGCCAGGTTCGAAATGCCGCTATCGGAAATCGTTCCTCTTATTCGATCGCTGTAGACGTATGCGGTCGAAAGCGCAAGGTACCCCCCATAGCTCGCGCCTTCGACCATCACACGCTCGGCGTCCAGCTCAGGTTGCGCCTTGATCCAATCCAATAGGGCGCCGACGTCCTTTACAGCGTCTTCGCGTCTGAATCCGTTATCCAGCTTAAGAAAATTCTTGCCGTAGCCAGATGAGCCACGCACGTTTGGATAGATTTTGACTACTCCTAACTCATTCAGAAAATAGTTGTGTTCGTAACCGAAGGTGGGTCGATATTGCTCTTCTGGCCCACCATGAATGTCGATGATCACCGGGCGTTTACCAGTGAATTTAGCGGTCGGCCGATAAAGAAATCCCGAGATAGTGCGTTTGTCGAAACTAGTCCAGTGGATTACTTCAGGTAGCGAAAACTTCTGAGTATCAACATCATTCGTGACACTCTTTGCCCACAGCTCAGCCTTGCCGGTGCTGAGATTGATTGCGTAGGCATCATTCGCGCTACGCGGCGATTTGAAGTTGAAGGCCAGATCTGTGGAGTTCGAATGCCACTTCAGGTCAGAGACAACACCTAGCGGGATTGTTGGAACCGTTATTTCCTTCGATGTTTTTCGATCGAATAAATGAAGTCGTGACACCCCATCTTCATTCGTAGTAAACGCGACGATTTTACCGTCGGGCGATATCTGAAACTCATCCACATCCCACTTAGGGTCAGACGGTATATACGTAAATTTATGCGAGGCGAGATCGATAAGTGCAATCCTTCTCACATCTGAATCGTGATCTGTGAGAACAACAACGCCTTTGCCATCTTTCGTGAATTGAGGAAAGTCATAGAATTCCGACTCATCTTTTTTGGGAGAGAGAAGTACCTTTTTTCCAGTCGATACGTCGATCATCCAGAGCGTGCTTGTGGTGTTGGACAGGAAATCGCAAAACACGACTTGCTTATCGTCAGGAGACCATCCATACGCTTTCAGATAACTTCCAGAAGACTGAACCAGCAGCCGATCGGTTTTGGGATCAAAGGGATTCAGCACCCTGAGATTCACACCGACCGAACCTGAAGGACTTGAGCTATAAACTATCTGGTCACCAGCGTTGGACCACACTGGTTCAGTATTTCTTGATTTGCCGTCGGACAGTTGCTTTGAGTTACCGCCATCTATCTCGTACAGATAAAGCTGGAAGTTTTCATTACCATACGTGTCTTTTGTGTAAGCGAGATACTTGTATTGCGGTTGAAAGTAAACGTCATAGATACCAGGCGACTGAATGTAAATCGATGAAGTTTCAGGGCTGGCGCCGGGATTCTTAACTCTTGAAATCCAGGTTACGCTCGACAGCCCCTTCAACCAGATCTCTCGTTTAGTCGGATCCCAGCCTGCTAGTGGCAAGCCATAGATCTGCGAATACGGTGCGACCTCAGCAGCCAGAGATGCCGGCACCGGCGGAACACCCAGCACCTCGATGTTCTTATCAAATGTAACGAAACTCTGCGCCCAACCGACGACACAGGCCATCAGCATTAGCAAGGAGCCATGCATCACTCGCACGCTGTAACGACGAAGTTTCGATCTAAATTGCTTCTTCATCTCGCAGAGCATTATGCGCAACTTCAAATGACATTCTCTATAGACGAAAGAAATTGACTGAACTTCCAGCAACCTGAAAATATTTTTTTCGAGTGGACCGAGTAACGCGAAATTATTTTGGTCCTAGTGGAATTCTTGTCCGTTTGCCGCGTCATTAGAACCAACCAGGAGGTCTCTTTTTAAATCAAACTCCCCCAATCAGGTCCCATGAATTCGCAAGCAATTAAATCGGATTATGGACTCGTCGGCGAATCGGCTGCGATGAGGATGCTGAATCGTCAGATCCGTATGGCGGCCCGATGCGATCTCACTGTGCTGATTTCCGGCGAATCGGGCACCGGAAAAGAACTCGTGGCGCGCGCCATTCATCTTCAAAGCTCACGCGCGAAGAAACCGTTTGTTTCGCTAAACTGCGCCACGCTTACTGAAACGCTCTTGGAATCAGAACTCTTCGGCTATGAACGAGGAGCCTTCACGGGCGCGCACCACAACAAGAAGGGTCTTTTTGAAGCCGCGCACACCGGAACGATCTTTCTTGATGAAATCGGTGAGATGTCGCCGAGCTCCCAAGTGAAACTGCTTCGCGTCCTTCAAGAGAGTGCTTTCCGACCTGTTGGCGGACATTTGGAGATCTCTGTTGATGTTCGCGTCATTGCCGCAACTAATCGTGACCTAGCCCAGGAAACGACGACCGGCCGTTTTCGATCTGACCTTTTTTATCGAATTGCTGTGTTGACGATAAACACGCCGGCACTGCGAAGCCGACCATCAGATATTCCGATCCTTATTCAATATTTTTTGGATCAAGCACAAAAGAAATTGACGCGTTCTCAGAAGCACAAAATCGAAGACCACGCCATCGCCATGCTATCTACTTACGGTTGGCCGGGTAACGTTCGACAACTTAGACATGTTGTGGACCGGTTAGTTGCCACGGTGTCGAAGGGGGCAACGATTACTGTAGATGATATCCATGCAGCGTTGCCTGGAACTGCGCTGACCGCCACATCAGAGATACCACTCATCTACCACGAGAATGAGTCACTCGATCAGTTTCTCGATCGAGTCACGCTTCAACTGTACGGCCAATTACTTGCAAAAACGGGCAGCCATACGAAAACGGCGCGTATCTTACGAACTGACAGAGTATCGCTTTACCAGCGAATTGAACGTGCCCGCGAGCGGCTGCAACTTGCGTAGTTCCTTTAACGAAGGGCGTCGAGCTCCCCCCACAAAGGTCGACGCCCTCCAACCCACACTCTGGGCCGCATGTGGGATAGCTGCTCAAAGTTCTTTCACATCGCAGAACTTCGGCAATGTGCGACTTTATATCTGCCGCTTTCAACGCATCGCAAGATCCAAACGAGGACGTTCCAATCCCACTTTATGCCAGACTTTTAGCATCAGCGAAGACACACCTATCCACTCCCGCTTGAGCGGGATCGGACTCGCTCACCTAGCGACCGTATCGCCTAACGAATCAAACTGAGAACCGTCAGAAGGATCGTGGTGGCAATGCTGTTGCTACTGCTTTGCGTTGTCGGCGGTGGCGGCGTAGCTGGCGCGCCCGCTGTTGGTATATCACCCGCCAGTGCTGAGACCGACAGAACGCCTGTAAGGATTAGCGCCAAAGCAAGTCTTTTCATTTTGAATTTCTCCTGTTGAAGAGTTGCCAGAACTCTGGCATCGGCAAATAAGACAATAAGGAACGATTCCTTGCAAGGTAACGGCTTAGCGAACTACTATCGCGCTCGCAGTCACTTTCCTCCCGTCCATTCGAAAGGTTTTGTGTCCAATGAGGACGACTCTGGCGAAGCTGGATTCCTCGCGCCTTCCGCTGAATGAAAGCGCCTGGCTGAGATGTCAGGCCGCCGTAGAACTTAAGGACAGAGGCGACTACGACCGGGCGCGAGAGGTCATGCGTCCCTTCTGGAAAAACTTTGGCGAGCGTCCTGAACTTGAAGGACTGAATCCTCCGATGGCTGCCGAAGTTCTACTTCACGTCGGTATTCTCACGCGATGGATTGGCAGCAAAAATCAAGTCAGTGATGCGCAAGACGTGGCGAAGGATTTAATAACCGAAAGCATCACGTTGTTTGAATCGTTGGGAGACCCCTTGCGTGTCGCGGCGGCGCGAGCTGAGCTGGGCTTTTGTTATTGGTGGGCGGGTGCGTTGGATGAAGCGCGAATTATGCTCACTGAGGCACTGCAAAAACTGACCATTGAGGGAAACACGCGAGCAAATGCGCTTATCTTTTTATCTATTGTCGAGTGGTCAGCCTCACGCTACAGCCATTCGCTAAAACTTCTCAACGATAACGCTGCTCTGTTCAAGAAAATTCCGAACCCCACTCTCAAAGGAGCATTCCATAATCAACGTGCTATGGCACTCCGCAAGTTGATTACGGCCGAGAATAGAGCCAACTACTTTCGCCGGATAATCAAGGAATACGAGCAAGCAGAACATTACTTCAAGCTGGCCCACAACATCATCTTTCGATCAGAGGTAAAGAACAACGTCGGGAATGTTCTGCGTCAGATGCACCGTTTCAAAGAAGCGCATCAATATTTGATTGAGGCCCGCCGACTAGCATCGCTCATTAAAGACAAAGCAGTCGTGGCCCAGATAGATGACACGCGAGCACAAGTCCTTATCGATCAGGGAAGGCTTGATGAAGCGGAAGCAGTAGCCCGGAGTGCAGCAAGGAGACTTAGAAAGAGCGGGCACCAGGTTCTATTAGCTGACAGACTGATCAATCACGCGGTCGCCTTGGCGAGGCTTGGACGAAAAGAACAAGCGCGATTCACTTTTCAGGAAGCTATTGAGGTAGCCCATGAAATTGGTGCGTTGAATAAAGCCGGACTTGCGGCCCTCACTTTGATTGAAGAAATTGACGATCTCACGCTCGGCGTGTTGGCTACGGCTTATTTGCAAGCGAGCGAATGGCTAACGAACTGTCAAAGCCAGCAACTACTACTGAGGTTCAAAGCAGCCGGAGCAAAGCTGGCAGCACGGATACAACATGGCCCAAGCAGCGAGGATACAGAAACCTCTCTTTTCAACGAACCGATTGACTTAGCGGATGAGGTCTTAAAGTTTGAGCGAAACCTAATCAGTGGAGCACTTGCCAAAGTTAATGGACGCGTGAGCTACGCTGCAAAGCTCTTGGGCATCGGTTATCAGGGACTTGCTTACATTATTGAGTCCCGACACCCCGAACTACTGAAGCAACGAACTCCAGTTTACCGTCGCCCGCGGAAACGGTAGCTCTGTGATCGTGGCTTTTCCAATGCGACGTCATCTTCGTAAAAGTCTATTGCGTTCCAATCTGCGGTGGCCCAAACTGTTGGTATGAGAGTGTCGATGCTGCAAGGCAATTGAACACCGCAACCTGAAATGTGATGTTTTAGCACTCGTCACTGCGAGGGATATGATCGGACGACGGCATTTTTGAGGTATTAACAATGGAGCGACGCACTGTTAACGCGAAGGGTTCCAACCGGCGCTACGTGCCTGTTCCATCGTCGCCGCCGTCAACCGTTATATTACTAGGGACCGGTGCAGTTGAGCATTCTTGGTCACCAGTTCGAAACGCATTACTCTCAATACATCCCCACGTACCAGTTGGAGAGGAAAACCTTGCATTTGCGGATATCGTCTACGATCTCAGGCACCGCGCGAACATTGCCCGTCGCTGGCGCGTTGGCCTACCGGGTATGTCCACCGGAATGAAGCGGGCGCTAGGGACTATGCTAGAGCGTTACCAGGATCTTACCGCCGCAATCGTTCGAGAACTTACTGCGGCTTCTGTCGCTGGGTCTCTGCATGTCAGGCCCTTCGTCTCTGAGTTAGGGCTGCGTTTGACTGAGTCCGATTACGTGGTTCTGACGACGAATTGGGATTTCGTCCTTGAGACAGAGTTTGTTGATCGGCCTGTGCTGCATATCCACGGTGACATAGGTGATAGTGAGGGCCTGTACTTGCCGGCGGAAATGGCTTGGGAGCCTTATCGCGAACTGAAGTGGCATGCAATTTATACGGGAACCGCACCACCTCGCCCCTGGCAACTGTGGCGCCGTCGGCTCGTTAGATATCCGGATCTGTGGAGCACTCTTTCCCAGGCGAATTGGATATTGAGTCGAGTCGATCGCATTATCGTTGGTGGCTTGAGTTTTTCTCCTCTAGATGCTGAACTCGGTGGGCTCATCAAGAGCGCCGTCGACGGCGGGCGTCGGCGCGTCCGTGAACTCATAGTAATTGATCCCGAATCACAACCTGTTGCTCAGCGAATTCAATACCATGCGCGCGGCGCAATCGAGCATATACGCTGTATGCCACCTGAAGCTGCAGCCAGCTTGTAGATGGCAGGACGCGGTTAATGGTCCATGGCATCCGCTTAGAACAAACTTCAATCTTCAACGCAGAACGCATGAGGACGGTTCTACGCTAAAAACATTTGACTGACAGTGCTTGCGGCGTTAAGCTACGCGCCTTCTTGAACTGCTCCTCGGCAGTTTCTGTACCTCTTTCCACTATTGGAGGTCCAATGAAATCCTTACGAGCTTGGCAAATTACATTCGTAATAGGTTCTCTCACACTGTTGATTGGTACAGTTTCAGTATGGGGAGTTGGATCAGTTGCCGCCGGCATCGGCTTATTTGGGGTTATAATTACGATTCTTAGTCAGTTGTTGAGCCATCCGAGACCAGGTGCGAATGCGCTTTCCACCGCCAAGGAAATGCTCAACGTCCCTCCGCTGCTGAAAGGCTCGACCATACTAGTTTGGCTAGCTACATTTGGCATTTTGTCGTATTGGGTCTTTGTTGGTTATCAAGCGTACAGAGATCGCCACAAGGTAAACCTAGATGGCGTAGTAGTAATTGCGGATGGCAAGCCAGCACACAATGCCACCGTAAGTATTAGCCTTAAAAATGGATACCTGCAAACAATAAGCGAGAATGGAAGATTTAGTTTCGCAAAAGTAGATCTGAGCGAACAAGAAACTGCGCAGCTAACAATTCATGCTCGTCTCGGGTCGCAAGAAGGCGAAGCTGAAGTCGATTTGTCGAGAGAAGTACCGAGAAGCATCGTTATCAAACTCTCACCAGGAGATCCACCGTTTCGTATAAGCTATTTTCTTCTTGAACATCTTGCAATCGATTTCTTTCTTCAAGGGAAAATGGACAAACAGTGGGAAGCACGACTGGCTGGGCAACCTTACATTGTACCGAACGCTGTATCCGCGGCGCTCTCTGGATTAGTCAAGGACTTCTCACGAAAAACGGGGCCAGAGACTTCCACATACGGTTTCTACCGAGTCCACAAAGGTGTCACGACGGACGGTGAACCAGTATCGGCAAGTGAGCACACGATCGACAGGTACTTTGTAGGCAGCAGTGATAGCACTGTTGTAGATGTTGAGGGTGCGATTCCAACATTGCTAAACTCTCTGATCACTGATCCTCAATGGAAAGTTTACTTGACTCGAACCCACCCTAAGCTGCCTCAGTCTTTGGTCTTCAGAAGGTTCGCAAATGAAAGCGATCTGTCCTCGCTCTCTAATGATGATCTCGCAAGGTTTTATGCTCAAATTACGAAGCAAGGTATGCCAGAGAATTTCGGTTATCTTGAGCTTTATATAGCAGATGCAGACGCGGAGGCATGTGGTGATTCGCCCGTGTCCGTTCAGGCTCAATTTGTGGGCCGAACCGTGAAGCTTAGAGTTGCAGTGGTCGAGAATATAACAAACCAGCCGATTAGAATCGGTAAATTCGCTTTCCGAGAAAATGCCGCTAGTACCATTTACACCGTCGCCGAGAATGGAGCTCGCCTTCGAAAGAACGAACTCCAACGGGAGGTTCTATTTCCGCTCGAAATATTAAAGCCGGGTGAAAAAATCGCTATACCTATTGAAATGCAGCTAGATTTTGATGCTGAAGAGCCTATGGACAGCGTCGTAGTTACTTCGAATCGTCACGACGTTTATGACATCCTACAAACAAAAGAACAATGGTATTTCGGTGGCGGTGACCGCGGCCGAAGGACCAAAGACGGCATCAAATTACCAACCGATGTTCTGACCGCAATGCTGAGTAGATCAACAGAGATCATCGCGTTGCAGAAAGTATATGTGTTCGGCCCTTCGGTAATGATCGAGAAGGTTGAAGTCGATGGAGTTGAATTTCCATTTAGACAATTCGATCCTGCGAGGATCGTTGTGCTGGACGATACCGACGTCGGTAGTTGCCCTTACCTCTACACAAAGTCAGCAGAACACCAGACGTGGCATAACGAAGGTGTGATTTTAAAAGGCAGAGTAGGCTTAACCAGAGAGTCCCTCGATGAAAAGGCGTTGCGCAGTTTTAATGGCGAACTTTTAATCAGGGAGCAGGATCCGGAAGACTCTTTCATAGATTCGATTTTCGTTAAAATAATCTATAGAGACGGAAAACAGATCGTAATTTACCCTAAGAACAGATTGTTGAACTCGGTCGACGGCAAGAGGATAAAAATGCGTCAAGGGGAAGAGTTATTCTTGTCCTTCGACATTCCAGACCCCGGCAATGTTGAAAAATATATTTTGGGTGCCGTTGGTTACTACGTACCGTATGAGTAGCTTGGTAGATGCCGGAGAATTTCTCGGTTGGAAGGCACTGTCGTTGCTAGACCTACTGAACCGTGACAGAACCATCGCAACCTCGTTAAGCTTTTGATGGATCAGTGATCTCTTGAGAACAAGTGAGTAACCAACAGCACATCACAAACCAATCGGCTGACAAAGATGGCCCCCCAAGCTTGATCAAAGCTGAAATTCGGCTATTAAGCGATGCATCGTCCTATTTAGTTGAATTTTCACCGGAGCTTACTGCAGGAGAACTTCTGAGCTGCATTCTTCAAGAGATTGGTCTTTCAAAGATTGCTCCTGAAGGTCAGCCCAAAGTTTGGCGACTCCAAACGAGGAACCAGCTACTCTCAGATGATGAAGTTGTCGCAGCTCTAGTTGATCCTTCTGAAACGTTGATTCTGTATTTGACACCCGAAATGCATGCGGGGTGAGCCTTGATAAAAATCACGAAACTAGATTCCGCGCCAGATGAACTAATATCAGTCGATGACACTCTGAAGATCGTTGATAACAATCGTACACGAATACGAACGTTGGCAGGGATCATGCTTACTGTTTGTGGACTGCTGTTGTCGACCTCGTTTGTCGTTTTGACGTTCATCCTAAAAAATTCCGATATCGGTATCTCAGGCTTCGTTCGAATCTTTTTATTTGCGACGTCTGGATTGCTTACTGGTTCAATCATTTCGATTGTTTTGTCAGCTCGTCTACCATCGCCGGCCGCATTACTTTCAAAGATCGAACTTTTAGACTTCTGGACACGAACCTACCGACGTGAATATCGATGGGTTACAGTTGCGGTGTATTTTCTCATTGCGGCTATAGTCCTTTTCATCGCCGCGCTTGGGGTCTTAGGCTCAAACGTCATCAACTGAAGAGTGTGCTCACAGGCGCAATCTGACATACATATCTAATGTTTGATTATTGCTTTCATAATGTTCTACTCGGAACATATCGTCCCGATAGACAAACCCTAACCATCGAGTCTGGCAACTCACTGGATGTTGAAAGAGCGACACTCGTTCACGAGCAAGTTCATGAGTTCTTGACCCTTCAATCAACTGTTGGTATGGCCGCTTTTGTCTGCGGGAATCGTAAAGAAGATCACGATCTTACGGTACTCCCGAACGCAAAAGGCGAACGAGCTAAGCTTGATATGCCGTACCTTCGGCATTTTCGATCCACAACCGCCTGGATACAGGAAGGAGCGGCTACGGCATGTGAAGCGATAACTTGGGCAGATATTACTAAAAGACATAAAGACGAGATCCTTCAACGGAAACCATCAGACTACCGTCTGGCGGCCAGCGAGTTCATTGAGTTCGTTGAGACGATCCACTCCGAGTTGGAGGGGGTAGAATCACACCTTAGGAGCTTTATCGAAACCGCTGTCATTCAAGCAACCGGACTTTTAATTATCAGTCCTCATGTTCCAGATAGCTTCTATAGTGCAGCTCTGAATAATGAAGACTCTATCTTTCCTATTCTCGAAGCAATACCGGAGCGCAGGCACGTTATATTTTCTCTATCACCCAGTCAGCTAATTAATACCCTTAAGCCAGCGATTGAAGATCTGCTACACCATGTGAACCATAGCTTGGATAATCTCGATCGAAGTCTTGAAGATAGATTCCCCGGTGAACATAACGCACCGTTCAGAGCGCGATCGGCAGGATTTTCCGATGACCCCGGTGTCAGAGCATCCCTCACTGTTTTCTTAGCTGATTGGATTCAGTTCAAGATGAAAGTCACTCACAAACTTTCACAATGTGCTGGACTAGAGCTTGGAGAGATTGTTCCTGATGTGATTAGAAGTTTGGGCGTCTCGGTGTCGTTCTCGCAACGAAATCCCCAAGCTTTATTCACGGATAATGGTCGCCGAGCGCACATCGTGCGACCGCAAAAATTTCATGAGGAGATGGGGAAGTTAGAAGAATTAGAAACTGTTTTGAGCAGCGACGGCGAGCACTTGATCCTACCGGAGCTGGTAGGCCCTTTTTTAAGGGATGCCGGTATGGTGCTGTTACATGCTTTTGATCGCTCCGGCAAACACATAACGGCACTCAATGCGGATTTCATGCCTAAACAATACTCAAAGGTTAGATCACTATATGCATTAGCCTTATACCGGCTCGTCAATACTGAACTCCATGCAAGTGCGAAATGTTTCGGCGTGGTGGTGCCATTCGGCGTAAATACTACAACACTTGCACAAAGTGTCTCGGGAATGCCTCTAGTAGAAGTCCCACATTTTGGCATTGATAGTGATTTCCTGGACTGTGAAAGTTTGGCCGGGGTATATGACGGGAAGGGATTGATACGTCAGACACTAAAGGACGGGCGAATTTCATGGCTGGTGATAAGTTATAGAGCAGAAGAATTTATCGAGCTTGAAAACGTTATGGACAGATGTTTCCTTTGGATTCTCGCTAATGGTGGAAATGCCCATTCTATTTGGACACACAATACAGGAGGCATATCGTGAACAAGCATGAGGCGAGTCGAGGAATTGACTTACTACTAAAAGATACTGGAGACAAAGAGAGAGAACTAAGACGTGTATTTGCCTCTTTGATACAGGAACTTGAGGTGACATCGTCCAACGCAGAGACATTTCCAGCAATGGACAGGAAGGTAGGTTTGGAGTGGGCAGGGGGTTATGCATTCCTTTGGGGAGACATAATTGACATAGGGAATATTGCTGATGCTCTTTTACAAAATGGCCCACCCCTTTCCCCGAATCAACTAGCTAAAGTTGTAGTTGCCCTCTTACAGTCGTGGCAGAAGCTACGTAAGGTGCGTGTCGAGATTGATGAGGATGAGTTTAAAGTGATGCTCGCCATCAAACGTGGGAACCACGATATTACTTCAATTGCACGCTTCACCGAGCTGGATGCTTCAAGAGTTAATGAAATCGTTAATAGCCTAAAAGGCCGTCAGTATAACGAGTCCTTAAATTTAGTGGAGGTGAGTAACAGCGGAGACATTTCTACGCAATTCTAGGCAGTCAAATACCAGGTGAAATGCGAAACTCTGACGAACACGAAATAACTTAAGATTCCGCACTCAATCTGGTTCCAACTCTGCGCCGAGGGATACCAACGGACTACATCAGAATCGGATTCGCATCCCCTGTCCTACCTCTCTTGAGATTTCTCGACCCACCGCAGCAATAACGGCGGCGGCTTGACGCAGTTTTGCGGCTTCCAGACCGGCACTGCGGATCTGTCCGGCTGCATCGACCTGACTACTGTAAATCTCCCTGTTGGCGCCGAGTTCTAAGCGATAGTTTTGGTCCACACCACCGCGCGCTTGTGCTGCGCCTCGCTGATATCCATCGATCGCTTGCCCCGCGCCCGCGTCCACTCCTGAAATCTGCGCTTGTGCCTGCTGGTCGATTGCGACTTTCATGTCGGATTCATATTGCTGACTGCTGGAAATTGATTGTGAGGTCGCCGTATTTTGAAGGTTGGTCACACCATCTCGATAAGTATCCGCAGTTTGATTTACGCCGCGATTGCGATTGCCGATTGCGACGTTGTGAAAACCGCCGCTCAGCACTGGGCGGAGAATTGGAATCTCTGGAGGAATCGCTTCCGCGAGATTTCGACCCCAGAGGTCGTTCTTTGCGGCGTGAGACTCGGCAGCTGCCATTGTCTTCTCCTTATCTGCGGCGGCGCCGAACGTGCCAACTTGCTGATCGCGAGAAATGTTTGTTTCGCGAATACTCCGAGACACTTCTGCGCCGACTTGTGTCTTCTGAAATCCGGCGGCTGCTTGAATGATCATTCGCTGCGTTGTCGCTGCTCCTAAAGTTGCAGCCGTCTGGCCAGTTAACGCCGCTTGGATCGCGGCCATCTGCGAAGCACGTTGTCCAGTTGCTCGCATGTTTCCGGCCTGCAATTGTCCGGCTGACCGAGTGACATCTGCCTGGTAGCCGGCATTGTACTGAGTAGTCTCTGCTTGTCGAGTGATTGAAGCAGCGGCTTCGGCACTGTACTTCTCAATGCCGGTTCCGACCATCGCTCCCATCCAGCTCGAGACGACGGTAGCAACTGACTCATAAACGCGGCCAGATAAGAAGTAAAGTGAGATGAATGGAGTACCGTAAAGACAAAGCGCGCCAAGACCCATCGCAAACGCAGCTAAGGCAATCGTGTACTGCGGTTGAGCCAGCGGATCTGTGATCGCGCGCATTGTTTCGTAGTTCCATATATATAAAGGACTGCTGTCGCCGACAGCCATGGCGACGTTTCCCCACATGTAGGCCACAATTCGGATGATCTTGGACACGGACGGCCATACTAGAGTTATGGCAATGACTCCGTAGAAAAACGGGTAAGTTGTTTTGCTGGCAATGTGTTTATCGACAATGCCGGCAAGCATGAAAGGCATGGCGAGCTTCAGCGCCATTGTCAGGGCGGCGCCGAGGAGCACTAAGATCAGATCTCCGAATTCGATTAGGGCGCGCTCGAAGTTAAGCCAGGTCATCATTGTGGAGAGGTTCCACTGTGAAACGTCGACCTTCTGATCGAAATTCTGAATCGTGCTGTCTGTATCAACGATGATTCCCAACACTGCTCCATTCCCAAGAGGCACCGGTTCGATCGCGGTCTCGCGGCCGTCGACCTTCACGGTAAACATGTTTTGCTGAAACTTTGCATATGAGTCGTTAAAGCTGTCGCGTTGCGCCACATAGAGTTCATGCAGAATGGATCTCTGTCGGGTCTCGTTACCGTTTGCGATTTCGTAGCCAATGGCGCTCATCGTATTGATAATCGCCAGGCTGGTTCCCGAGAGCATGAAGAATAGGGCTAGCCTGCCAAACCACCAGTAAAGACCCGAACCTTCGCCGTTGTCTTCGCGAATCACACGCAGCATCGCGAAGCCGGCCAGGCAATTACCTAATACCCAAGCTAGTAACTCGAACCAGCCGATGAGCTTCGAAACGATCTCGTTATCGAAGTACGGCAAGAGCCCGGCGGCACGTTGCGAGAGTGCCGAAATGTTATCGGACAACGATCGGACTGGAGACGGTGCTGGCGTAGGCGCTTGTGCCCGGACAACAACGGGCACAAGAAGCGCTGTCAGTAAAACAGCAAGCGGCAATGATCGCTTTAGATTCATGAGCAGACTCCAAACTTCTACTTCGGCTGTGAAGGCATGCCGCCATTTTCGATCTTCTGGAAGATGTCGTCCTTAACGATGTTCAGACTCTTCCAGGCTTCATCAGTCGCGCGTACTCTATTCGCAATCCTTACACGCTCTTCCATCGTGAGGTTATAGAGCTTCACTCTGTCTTCGATTTGCGTTGATAGATTCGTGATCTGCGTGTCCAGATCAGCAATCATCTTTTCGCACGAAGCGATCTCCATCTTCAGATCGGAAATGCAGCTAGCACACTGGTCTGATGATGGTTTCGCAAGCTCAGCATCAAGCTTGTCTTTCGCTTGCTTTAGTTGCTGCGCGGCGCCTGCCTGTCTGGCTTGCGCGGTTTGCAGATCGTGGTAAAGGCGCGCCAGAGTCGCATCAAACATTGCAATGCGATTCATTGTCGCAATCTTGTTCTGTGATGTTCGCCCGATCGAATTCCGCAAGTAGTCCTCGAAATCGCGCAAATCCGCCTCCGGATCGAAGATGCCGGTCATTAGGCGCGTCTTGATCGACTTGATCATATTGAGACGCGAGATCACCATCGTCTCCATCGCGCGTTTAAGCGCGAACACGTCGCGCACTGTTTGCCCGAGCTGGGCCATTGTGCGCGTTAGATTCGCATTGTGCAGCACGAGCTTCTCGGCCTCGCCTAATATCCCTTTCATCGTGCTGAGTTGCTGAGCGAGTTTATTGATTTGTTCGGAGTACTGTTTGACACGCTCCAGCCAACGATTGGCTTCTTCAATCTGTCGCTCGATTTGCAGCGAGTATTGAGCAGGATCGAAGACAGTCCACTGAGCGTGTACGGTTGACGGCAACATGAAGTCACCGATGAGCACACCGAGCAAAAGGCACCTGACGAGCTTCTTCATTTCCAATTCCTTTCTTGAGCTAACGGTCTGAAACTGTTATCGGAGTTAAGCCGCGGCTTGTAGCAACGACTCATCTATTTCACGTAAGCCGACCGCGGTTAAGCCGCGCGGATACCGCTGAGCCAGCCAACTATTCACCTGTATCTCTGACCATTCGGGGTGGTACGTGGAAACCAGACTTCGCGCATTCCTTTCGTCGGCGTTTGTTGTGAGGATCCATAGCATTAATGGACCAAGTTCATGCTGAACTATTTCGACTACCTGGTCCGGGCCAGTCCCGATGACCATGACGAATTGTGAAAACCTGCCGGGCGCGGTTTTGATATGGCCGATGGCGTCGGCACCGTTTGCGGAGAGCTTCGCGTGCCCCACGATCTTCGAGTAGTCACCTAGTTGTTTGCCGATAAAGAGAACGTTGCCGGTCTTTGAGAGCGAGGCCACGTCTTCAATATCTTCAAAGGCATGAGTGGCAAGTACTGTGATCGAGTTTTCTTTTGGTCCCTTACGGCCCGCATGCTGGAGCACTCTAAAGATGAATGGATACTCCTCTTTGATCTCCCACATTTCATCGAAAAGATTGGCTGTAGGCGCACGAGTGCCGTCTTCTCGACGACGACCAATACAGCGTGCGACATGCGCGGCAATGCGATACGCGAGCGATTGTTTGATGTCCTGAGGAAAGTCCTTCAATGAACCGAGTTCATAAACATCGAACGGCGATTTCTGTTCATAGTCGGGATGCGTTGGTGCGTCCAACCATGGATGTCCGATGTAATTGCTGAGAGCCAGGACAAGTGTTTCACGCCGCTCGCGGACCATCTCGGAATCAAAGGGATACGTTCGAAGTTGTGCGACAAAATGCGAGAGAGTTGGTTCAAACAACGGCCGCCCTGGTCCATTTTGAGAGACGATGTTCTCGTAAACTTGTGAGACAACCGCGCTAATAATGTCTTCTGCTGTTTTGTCGTCATCCTTTACGCGGGCCAGCATCTTCAGGTCGCCCACGACCAATGCCTTTTGTGTGTCGTCAGGCATTTCGCCGTCCTTCAGATCTGCGTAGGACCAGATGTTGATCGCGCGGACTTCATCAGGTCTAGGTCTGATGTAACGACCGCCAAGCACCGTCACAAGAGGCAACAACGTTTCGCCAATGTCGATCGCATTTACACTGGCGTCGCGTAGGCTTGCCAATATGTCACAAGCGAACTGAGCCATCAGGATAGATTTCCCACCTCGAGGGGCAGCGATGATCTGAATGAGAGGCGAAGGAATTCGATTCCGATCGAAGAGATCGATGCCAATCAAGCGACCGGCCACTGTCGACACAACGGTATGCGGATGATCAGCTCCCGCCCAGGAATCTTCGGTTGGCGTCAACGCTACTACTGAGTTTGAGATCTCAGTAAGCTCGCGTCCGGTTAGTTTTGGACTGAGCTCTCCAGCGATCGCAGTCGGATAGAGCGCACGGAGTGCTTCGGGTTCTTCACGGTCGGCATTGGCTCCCGGTATCTGTCGAATCGCAGCGATCACTCGTTCGCACTGTTCATCCAACGCATTCAACGACCGCTTCAACTCCGCGAGGTTTGTTGCATGGTCGCCGTACAAGATGACGTAGAAGCGAGTTGGCAGAAGCGATTCACGTGCGCCGGCAACTTCATCCCGCACGGCTCGCAGACTTCGAAGTGCCGCAGCTCCTTCAGGATTGTCGCGCTTTGTGAAGGTGCGTTTGACCTGCCTGATGCGTCGATCGAGGCGCTTAGTTTCTTTCCTTTGCTCCGGGAAGAGATACTCCGTAACGATCGTGTGTCTGCTGTTGAAGTCTCGTCGGCCTATTAACCCGCGTAGTGCATCCGCCGTTACAGATTCATTCGGCGGTGTAAACATCGACACGATGGCAACGGGGTATTGCCCGTGCATCAAGTAGTTCAAGTCACCTTCAATCGTCTCAGCACACAGATAAGAGCGCAGATCGCAGCCAGGTCGTTCAGGCAACATGGGAGCGGAAAGCGCATTCTGACAATGACCAAAGAAGACGGCTTCCCATAACTCCTGTCGACTGAAACGCCGAAGACTCAGAGGCGATGAGTTTTCGATTTGGCGACATATCGTATTTGCACGTTGGTACGCGCGCGCTTCGTCTTCCAACGTGTTTCTCACAACTGAATCGTCTGCTGTGCGTGAGTAGATGGTGAAGACGTTTCGGGCAGCATGCAGAGTCCCGTGCTTTCGCTTCTCGAGTAGTAGTGCGCCTTTGAAACCGGCGAGTGCGTCAATCGTGGAGTTGCCCCGCTGTTTTGGCGGCACTCGTACCCACATTGTTAGGACGCTTCTACGAAAGGGCTGGAGTTTGCCCGACGTACGAAGCCAGTCAAGATTTGAAGCTTGCAGCAAGCCGGCTAATACATGGTTTCCGGCACGCGCACGCGACGCGATTACGCTGTTGATTGCATGACCTGGATCGGGAGTGGTTGAATACCTGAACTGGACCAACGTGCCAGACGGCTTATCAAAGGCGAGCATTCTTGCCATATCGTCATAACGAATATCGACAAGTTGATCATCAGAAAACATGGAGCTGGACATACCGACTTCATACGCCACGGTCAAAGAACCGTCTTTATGTCGCAACGCATCCATGTAAAGTCCGACAATCGATGCATCTCGCCTTGTTCCTTGTGGTTGTCGCAAGCGTCGCGTCAGGCGACCGAATTCTTCTGCAACCGCTAATTCGTCGTAGCCCAAACGTCGTTCCATTGTTCTTCACAAGCCTCCTGCACGCTGTTGTTGTGTTGAAGTAGAAGCACACTGATTGTTACTGACGTTCGTGGTGGGGAACGTCCGTCATCGTGGTGGTCGGTAATCCATGGACGATCGAACCTGGATTTCCTGCTATTCGGAATAAACCGATATTGGCGATGGTGGGAAAACAGAGCCTTAAGCTGATGCTGAAGCCAATAAGGTTTTCGCCCGATCCGTATGTAGTTGAAGAAAGCGATTGCACCGGCAGTTGCCAGCAACCACGTCCACATCTGCAATGGGACATACAATAGAGTGATCCCGAAAGGCACAGGTGCGAGATAGCAAATGCACGAAATCAGCAAGACCGAGAACCAGTCGCTATCGGCAACACCAAAGCGCACCACAGGTAAGTAGATATTTGGTCTGATAGGGCGTGCTCGCATCTTCGGCTCCTCGCTCAAAGATCAGAATTGATTGTCTAGTGGCACACTCTCGCCCTGGCTGAAGGCGTAGACAGCGGCGCAAATGCCACCAAAGGCAAAGCACGCTGCGCCGGTAATGAATTTCCACGTTGAGAGTGACTCGCGCAGACCTGACGTGATGATTCCGACAGCGACGAAGATGATTCCAGCAATGATCATTCCCGCTGCGAGGAAGAAGGTCACAGAACGCAAACTGTTGCCGAGTTGCGCGCTGTCACCATTAAAAAACTGACCTGACGGTGTCTGTGCCGACACCGAGACGACACCAAGCACGATGCTGAGTATTACTGCGACAAGTCGGTGGCCGGCTTTCAAGCCAAAACCGATCGCTACAAGGCGACGTCCAATCCTCGCTGCACAGGAACTACTGAGAGCCGGCGCATTTATCGTTTGAATCAGATAGTTCATTTCTGACTTCTCCTTCCAACAGTCCAATTGAATTTCGCTTCCGCACCTTGCGTATTCGGAGGTGCGATTAGTTGATTTACGGCGGTGCTCTTGTCAATTCTTGTGCCACTCAGTTGGTCCATTGATTGCCAGCCACTCGATCATGATCAAGAAATTGGTCCATGCACTGGTGTTACTGTTACTTGTTGGCATCAGCATCAACGCGCAACAAAGGACGGATTATTCAATCCAACAAAGAGCTCAGAGCCTCGAGCCTTACTTTGTTGACTCAGCCAGGCGCTACGGAATCGATCCACGAATTCTTCGCGTCTTGTGCCATCTCGAATCACGTTTTCAACTGAATGCAATCAGCCCGAAAGGCGCGCGTGGTCCAATGCAGTTCATGCCGGAAACTGCGGCTCGGTATGCACTCATAAATCCACACGATCCAAAGTCAGCGATTGATGCCGCGGCCCGATATTTCCGCGATTTATTGAGCAAATTTGACGGACGGATTGATCTAGCTTTTGCCGCCTATAACGCGGGTGAGGGCACAGTTGAGGCTTTCCGAAATGGCCGCGTCCTTCGGTTGTCGAACGGCAAAGTTATTAATGCTGGAAGGTCGATTACAGGTGGCATTCCTCCGTACCGGGAGACGCAGAATTATGTGCGCTTGGCGATCAACTTGCTTCGTGGCGGAGGGGTAGTAACCACAATGTCATTAGGTAGATCGGAGACCAACGCAGGTCTCGTTACAACTCGCGATTTCACGATCGACGTGACTCTTACTGAAGCTCATCCTAGCTCGCTTGTACGTGAGAGAGGGAAGTGGTTCTTCATCGAGGTTCAGTAGCACGATGTCGGGAAATACATACGTTTGCCCTGTTGCCTTTTACAACTTTCGTGATCACCACTTCTCGACTCACATCATTTTCTGAATGGCACGCTGCTTGTAAAGCAGTGCCGACAACGAACTCGGTGAGAAGAGAGAATAAATCCAGGGAGAGATTCTTATGAGCGCGGATGTAATGCAGTTGCCGTCGGTAACAGCAAGTGAGGACAGCACACGTGACATCGACGATCAACAACCATTTGGACCCGTGATCTGTTATCGAGATCCGGCTGACGTTCGCACTATACGTCGTCAAGCCCGAATCATCATTCTTTGCTTGCTGGTTACAACCATCGCGATTCTCGGTGTGGTCTACAAATCGATCCAACGGCCAGATCGAATTGTGGTGGACATGTCATCGGGTCGAACCGTGATGATTAATGATCGCGAGTTCGGCGCCACTGAAGCCGTTAGGCTTGAGAAAGACAAGCTTCAAATAGCGGATATGGACTACGTGGTAAAGGCGTTCCTCGAATATCTCTACCGCGTGGATCAACGAACGCGCTCCAAAGACATCGAAGCGGCGCTCAAATTGATGGTTCCCAGCCAAGCGAAGAAGTTTGCGCAGTATCTAACTGAGCAAAAAATCCTGCAAACCCAACGCGAACAACAGTGGAATGCGGCTTGGGCGCCTGAGTATCTGGAGCACGTTCCGGGTAAAGCACTGACGGTCAAAGTCTACGGTACTCAGGAAATTGATCTCGTCGTTAAGAATGAAAGTAAGCACATTACCAAGCACGTCCTACTAACGGTTGATCTCCTGCCCGACGCGCCCGAAGGCGGTACATTCCGTCTCGACAGAAATCTCCGCTCTGGTTTTCGCATTAACGCAATCGATTACAAGGATCTCAGCTCCACCGAGAGAGAGACTCCAGTTAACTCCACGCAAGAATAAGGAAAAACGCGATGAAAACCCTTCGTACTCTTTTACTGCTCCTATCGGTTTGCCCAGTTCTGTACGCACAGCAAGCCGCGACCGTGCCGAGTAGACAACCGCGTTGTCGCCCGAGCCCTCGTCGCATCGTCAAGACTTTGCCAGCCACCGTAAGCACCCCGCAACCTGCGCCTGATTTCTACGTCGGCGAGGCGAAGGTCGATGTAGTGAAGGATCAAACAGTGGTTCGGCTCGCGATGGCACAACACGGAAGCGTACTGATTGAAGTGCCAGCCAATGATGGTCCGCGTTATATCATTCCAGGTGATCCGGAAATGGCAACTGTTGACCAGAAAGCCCTTGAACGAAACAAGCGAGCAATCATTGTGCGGCCGGGCACTCTGTTCATTCCGCCGGCGCGCAACGCCAAAGCGCGCATTCCGGCTGCCACTGTTACTGCACAGATGCGGAGCGGTCTCGTTGTCACTTTTCTTTTTTATCCCGTAGAAGACCTCGCGCAAAACGTTCATCGCTGTGTCTTGAGTTATAACCGCGATGAAGTAGTCGCGCGCAGGCGCGCAGCCGGACTGCCAGTCAATCTCGATGTCGAGAGAAGGGAGGAAACGACTGCGCAGTCCGGCGCGCCAACTACTATTTCGGTCGAAAGCGCATCAGAAGGTGACAAGAAAACGCCGGTGACTTCACCGCCGCCGCTTTTACCTTCTGAGCCCCCCAAGCCGCCCAGGTCTAATGACGAGCCGAAGATCGTTAGACCCGCTTCTCAATTCGAGAACACAGATCGAAAGAAAGAATCGGAAACTCTCGCTTACATTCGCGACGCACTTCAGCAAGCAATAAAACAACCAGAGCAATTCAAGGAGTGGACGCGGCCTTCCCAGGGTCTAAAGCTGTCACAGGTGTCTGTGCCCGTAGTCGGACGTTCGTATTCTCTCGCGATAATCGCGATCAAAAACACGACGAACGATTCATTGAAATTAACGTCGGCAGGCCCGGACCTCGTAATTGAGATGGTAAACGACCAAGGTACTCCAGTGAACATTGAATCGCTTAAGTATGTCCATTTGGAAGCGAGCGATTCTACGCGCGTTATCCCACCCCAGGGTACAACCTACTACGCTGTTGCCTATAGCCCGCCCACGTTAGGATCGCATCAGCAAATCAGACTCTCAATTGCTCACTCGAACGCGGCTGATCAGCCCGCATCCATCATTCTGAATAAGAGCGGAAATTAGGAGCGAAGCCATGAAGGAAAACCGGAATAGCGGACCTGTGTCTATTCAACTTGTCGATGACTCACCAGATCGGAACGGGAACGGATTCTTTGATTCCAACAACCCGGAGTTTTCGCCGCCAAAAGATAACGCAACTCAGAAGAAGAAGCCTTGGAAACGCAAACTGTTTGGCTGGTGCTTCATACTCTTGATTATTGCAGCCGGTGTCTTCGTTCTCTACCTAATTCTGCGAGTCAAACGTGTGGACGTGAGAGTGCAGGCCGATTCTCAGCGATCGTCTCAAGGCGCAAAGACTCAACCAAGTCCGAACAATTCAGAAAATGGATTGAGCGCCGAGGCAATAAATATGGCACGAGGGGCGCTTGGTGCGGACCCGACTCCTACTCCGAATACAGCTTCGACCAACGCTTCTGCGACTGCTTCGCCATCACCAACATCAGGCACTCAGCGCCAATTGAGTTATACCGACAATTCGCCTGTCTACTCTGACTCGGTCGGTAATAATGCTAATGCAAATCAAACAAACAGTAGCGGGACACAGCAGAATAGTTCGACGTCTTCGAACCACGTCGAACAAACTCTCGCTAACCCAACACAGACTTTGTTTGTGGAAGATTTGCCTTTGAAGCAGTTATCGGCGCCGCAAACGACAAAAGCCAATTCAACTCCAGCGGCGAAAATACCGGAAGAAATCAAGACCTCGACGATAGCTCCCGCGGTGCTACCTGTGTTCGGCACCATGCTGCCGGTGCGCACTCGTGGCGTCATCTTTTCTGTAAGAAACAATTCCTACGCGCGGCTCGAGCTCGAGCGAGATTGTCAGGGCGACGGCTGGTCCTTATCAAAAGGAACGTTGTTCGTCGGTCGCGTTAGCGGAAGCGAGCAGGACCGAGCCTTCATCAACATACTGGGTTACATCAATCCCAAAACAAATCGTCTCGTAAAGATGTCAGGCGAGGTTATCGGCGGCGACGGTGGTGCGGGAATGCCAGGTAAACGCATCGTCGTTGATCGTCATCGGTTCAAACAAACGTTGAGCAAAGTCGCCGCAAGCGGTCTACAGGTGGCAGGCATGATGGCCGGCGCACTGTCAGGCCGCGGTACCGTAGTCGTCAATGGCGCCGGCTACCGTGTGCTTAATCCCATCACGGATGAAGCTGGACGGATTGTAAATGGCGGCGATGACAAACGCGCTTTTGTGAGAATCGAAGCCGGCCAGCCTGCGTATGTGATGGTTTCAGACCTACCGAACGAGATCCAGGGCGTAGATGCACCTGGCATCGAAGTACCAAACGTCGCTACCTCGCTAACGGATCGCGAAGTGATGGAATTGATCATGTTCGGCACGCCTGAAGATATTCGCGCCGCAACGCCTCTCATGAATGAAGAGCAGAAACGATTGGTTCTGAAATCTACTGGTCCTGAGAACGACTAACCATGATTCCTCCTGATCCGCACCGAGAAGTGATCGATCCACGTATGTTGGTGGACACGCATGGGCGAGAAGCTCTGGCTGAGCTAGTTGCACGAGAGTCTGGCTACATCTTTCAACTCAGGTCACTGAAGGATCTCTGCTTGTGTTTGAAATCGGGAATGCCATTGTTGGCTGAAGGCGAACGTGGCGGTGGCAAGACCGAAATGGTCGACGCGCTCGCCTATTCCTGTAACCGACCATACTTCGAGCTGCAAGGAATGGACGGTCTCAGCCTACAGGACATTCTTTTTGACTGGGACGAGAAGGGCCAACACAACTTTGTGGTCCAAGCTGTCGAAAGCGGTGCTCTCAGTCTTGAAGAAGCCAGACGTCGGCAATGGTCTTTAGAGTTCTTGAATTTGGGCGAGGTGTTGAAGGCTTATCAATATCTCGCCGCTACCGGCATCGTCCCGATCGTGAAGCTGGACGAGTTTGAAAAACTGCCACAGGTTTGCCAGGCGTTCTTTTACCAGTTGTTTACAACCGGGCATGCCTCGATCCCGCGCCTTGAAGGAAACAATGGCTACATTGGGGTTGCCAAATTTGATCAAAAGCCAATTGTTGTTCTGACCTCGAACAACCAACACATAGTTCATCCGCCACTCCGCTCTCGTTGCGTGTACACAAGAGTCCGTTTGCCGACTGAT
>Ga0207710_10000338_pt1 | contig 34688 bp, 40 predicted proteins | sample KBSS24metaG_FD_184400 | JGI IMG/M metagenome (GOLD analysis project Ga0207710, IMG submission 184400) | Switchgrass rhizosphere microbial communities from Kellogg Biological Station, Michigan, USA - KBS S2-4 metaG (SPAdes) (version 2) | ecosystem: Host-associated > Plants > Roots > Rhizosphere...
GAATCCCTCATCCGCTGGGCCATGATCGCCACCATGGTCCGTCGCATCGACAGGCGCACACCCGCCCAGCGGCCAGGACCACGACCGCTACAGAGAATCACCTAACCGGAGATCTCAAACACCTTCTCAGCCTCGATTGCGGCGCGTTGCGCTGCGAGTCCGGCGCCGCTGTCGCCCTGCTCGTCCGTTGACACGCGGATGTAGCCGATTGCTCGCAGGACGCCATTGTGGCCAACCTTCATAGATCCATCTTACGTCAGACGACCGTCTAACGTAAACGATCTACATTACCCAGAGTTAGACGCACTGTCCGCGCTATTCTGGCTACTCAGTGCCTCCAGTGCGATGGCGGCACCGACCATCCGCTCCGCCACCCTCGGCGACGTCGGCAGCGCGGCAACCGATCGACGCAACGCCTCGGCCACGGTGACGAGATCAACCGAGGACAGTCTGGCGCCGATGGCCGGCCAGCGGGTCGGGACCTCGGTGCGGGCGATGAGGTCGGACGGGGCGGCCTGCTCGGCGCTCATCACGTCTCCAGGCGGGAGACGGCGAGCTGGCAGCCCTCGCCGTCGAGGGAGGTGGCCAGCGGGCCGGTGGCGGTCAGCTCGAGGTAGTCGCCGGCGGCCAGGCGGGCGATGCGCGGGCCGACGGGCATGAACGGCTCGATGCCGGTCATCGCGGCCCGCTGGGTGATGGCCAGCGTGATCGGGGTCGCCTCCCCGCCGTTGACCATGAGCTTCGAGGCGCGGAAGCCGGTGCCGTTGACGGCAAGAGCCGCTGTCCCGGCGATCAGATAGTTCCCTGGGGTCTTCACCATGTAGCGGGAGGTGTTGGTCTGATCGGAATGCCCGCCGTCCCGGTCGACCTCCTCGTTTTCCATGGCGATCGGGTAGTCGGAATCCGAGGGGATGTCGTGGGGCACGGTGTTGGTGAGCTGGCAGAACCCGCCTGACCGGAAGCCCAGGAATCGCAGCATCGTCGAGATCTTGTTCAGCTCGACGGATGTGAGGTGGGGCGTCGCCCACGTCGGCGGCGAAGGAACAGGGTGGGCCGAGATCGGGCCCGGAAGTGTTGTCATCGGTGCTCCAGGGTTTCAGCGGCGGCCGAGCCGCCACGCCTTCGCGATCTTCGTGGTGCGGGCGACCTTCGTCTTACCGAGCGGGCGGAGCTTCGTGCCGCCGACGCGGAGATCTTGGAGCTCGGCTGGGAGCTGTGCCCGCAGATCAGGCTCGGACTCGCGCGGCGCCCTCGGGATGACCGCCGGGGCATTCCAGATGCCGCCCGGCTTCGCCCGCACAGCCGTGGCTGCCTGGCTCATCGGCAGCTTCAGCGCCACCGTCTCGGCATCGCGGGCGGGCGGCCGGCGGAGGACCATCGTCGGTGCGTCGCGCCGCTGCGGCCTGGCTGACGGTGTCGGCCGAGGTGGTGCGGGCGGGCGCGGTGCGGGGCGCGCCGACGCCCGGTGCAGCGCGGTCGTCCGCCCAGCGGCCACCTCGCGGGGGAGGTCCCGTAGGCTGAGGCGCATCGTCGGCGCATCCCCACCACCACCGCGTGCGTGAGGAGCGGCGTGGACGCTCGACGGGTCGTGACCGGCGAGGCGACGCGTCCCGATGCCCGGATGGTGGGAGCGGCCCTTATGGCTGTTCAGCCCGCCCTTGCGACGGCCCAGCCAGATCAGGAAGCCCTCCGGGTTGCGGATCTTCGGGTCGGCCATGACCTTGGCGCGCAGCGGGTCGGCGCGCTCGGCGCGGGCACGGCCGGCGAGCGTCGCGAGGGACTGACCCGAGCTGCGGCGCGGCCCGAAGTCCCCGGAGCCGTTGACGACAGCGGGTGTGGCTTTCGGGGTGTGGCCGGGCAGCGTCGCCACGTCAGGCCGCCTCGTCGGGGTCGCCGCTGTCGAGGAGTTCGGCGAGGTCCCCCCGGGCGAGCGCGGCGGCGATCTGGTCGGCGGTGGCCCCGTCCAGGTCGGCTGTCACCCACTGCACGCCGTCCTGGACGTCGATGGCCGGCGTGGCGCCGAACAGGTCGGCCAGCTCGCCGCGGCGCCGCGCGGCGTCGACCTCTGCGGCGTTCGCGGAGGCCAGCCACTCGGCGTTCCGCTGGATCACCGGGCGGGTGGCGCGCCGGGTGTCGGTCACGGCCGGTCCGGGGCGCCGAACTGGGAGCGCAGGTAGCCGGCCGGGTCATCGACCAAAGCCCGCTGGAAGGGCTCGCAATGCTCGGCGAGGGGGTGGCCGGAGCGCAGCTCCGGGTTGATCCCGGCGGTGGCGACAGCCTGGTGGATCACGAGGCCGGCGAGCTGTCCGGCGTCCGGCCGGGTGATGCGCTGGCCGTTGACCGTCAGGTCCCCGCCGTACTCCTGGAAGCTGAGGCGGGCGTCCTCGGGCCGGCCGGTGCCGTTGGGGGTGACCTCTTCGTCGCGCATCTTGGCGCGCCACTCGTCGTGCAGCTTGCCGCGCTCGTCGAGGGCTGCCAGGAGCGCGGCGAGCGCCTCCGTGGCGGTATCGAGGAGGCCATGCAGCTGATCGGCGTCGGACGCGGCCCCGCGGATCTCGCTCGCGAGAGCCTCCAGCCGGGCGAGCCGCTCGGCGTTGGCTTCCCGCGCGAGGCGCTCCCGGGTCCGCTCGGCACGGCCGGCGATGAGCCGACCGAGAAGACCCTCAGCTCGGGCGGCCGCGGTGTCGTCGGTGGCGCTGTCGAGCTCGGCGAGAAGCTCCTCAGCGGAGCCGGAGACGGTTGTCATCAGGACTCCTCGCCGAGCTCGCGGGCCAGCACCTCGACCAGCTCGTCGGTGTCCGCGGCGTCGACCGAAGCGGCGGAGGGCAGCGGCAATGTCCAGCCGGAAGGCGCACCCCCGAAGACCCGGCGCAGTGCGAGCGCGACGAGCAGCTCGGGGTCGATCTGGTCCACACGTCGGGTACCGACGCCGACCGTCCATCCCATGTAGGGCTCGCTGTGCCAGGGGCCGGCACCGCCCCGGGGGCCCGCCGGAATCCCGCAGCCCCGCAGCCCGGCCGCGGTGTGCGCGATGAACTTTCGCCGGTCCTCGGCGATCCGGCGTAGCCCGGCGATCGACTGGCCGATGGCGTCGAGATGCTCGACGATCTGCTCGGCGTCGCTGGGACGATCCGTGATCGACGCGATGAGCTCGTCCCGGCGGTCCCGGCGGGCCGCTTCCCGACGGGCTGCCTCGGCTTCGGCGCCGCGCAGGCGAGCGCGGGTCCGGGCGAAGAGGCCGAGCGCCTCGGTGTCGTCGGGATCCGCATCGGATGCGGCTGCCTGCTCAACCAGGCCCCGGGCGCGGGTGTGGGCCGCCTCGGCGTCGCGCTGTAGGTCTGCGAGCTCGGCCGCCGACAACGAGCTCAGATCAGGGGCGGGAGTGGGTGGTGCTGTGGTCATCGGTGCCGGGCTCCTGGAGGATCCAAACCCCACCCGACCGTCGAGCGGGGATCGCGCCTCGCCGGGCCAGCCTGCGGACGTAGGACGGTGTGCAGCCCATCCGGGCGGCCATCTCGGCGACGCTGATCGCAGCGTGACCGGCGGGCCCCTCGTCGGTACCGACGTCGGTACCGGGATGCTCTCCGGACGCGGCGCGGCCGAGCTGGTCGAGCAGGGCGACTACACCCACGGACCGCGGGAGCCCTCCGTCCCGGTGAGCGCGGGCGGCCAGGCCCTCGGCGAGCAACGCCCGGACCGCGCCGGCCAGGGATGCCGGCACGACCACGGCGCCGCCGAACGCCTGCTCTCGGCGGACGAGCGCCTCGGTGAGGAGCGCGGCCGGGCCCCATGCTGCCGGAGGGTCAGCGCCGAGCAGGTCGCGGACCCGCCGCAGTCTGTCGAGGTCGGCCTCGGCGATCGTGGCGGCGAAGGCGACGACCGGCCGGGCGGGAAGCTCACGCAGATGCCGGTCGAGCGCGTCGATCACCCGCGGATCCAAGGCCCCCCACAGCCGCGCCCGAACTACCGCCATCGCCCGCTCGAAGCGGTCGACCCGGCGGGCGACGGCGGCGAGGTCCACCAGGCCGAGGGCGGCCACGTCCAGGCCGCCCCTGGCGTCAGCCATCGGCGTCCCGTCGCCGTTCCGCCTCCATCACGATCCCGGCCACCACGTCGGAGAGCCACGTCTCCGCGGCGTCCGGATCGTCCGCGGACCACTCATCCAGGATCTCCGCTGTGAACCTGGCGAGGGTCATGACCATCGAGGCCACCTGCACGCCGGACTCCTCGGACGCAAGGCCGCACTGCTCGCCGAGATCCCGAACGATCCTGAAGAACGTACGTTCGAGGTCGGCCGGAGGTAGGTGCCGGGCCGTCCCCACGAGCTCGGCCGCCCGCAGGGTTGCGGCGACCACGTCCCCCGCATGCTCGCCGCGGCCAGTCACGAGGCGTCCGGCAGGTTCGCCGCGGCGACGTCCAGCGCGCGGGCGAGATCCCCCAGCATCGACCGGGCCTCGGCCGCGCCGTCGCTTGCCGGGACGGAGGACAGCCGCAGGATGCTCGCCGACAGGCTCGACACGGCCGAGCACAAGTCGCGCGCTGCGCCCGGGGTGATCCGCGCGAGAGGCGTCTCGACCGCGTTGCCCTCCTTGTCCGGGAACACCGCGGTGTAGGGGCCGCTGATCTGCGAGACGAGCTCAGCCGCCTTGTCGATCATCTCGGACACCAGTGCGGTGCGCCGTGAGGCCGCGTCCGCGACCACCGCCGCGGTGGCCTCCTTCGTGGAGGACCGGTCGAACTCCAGCCCCAGACCCTTTGCGATCTTGCTGACGGTGGCGGGTGAACGGTTGATCTCCCGGGCGATCGCGTTCCGGCTGAACCCCTGCCCGTGCAGCTCGCGCACGGCGTCCTCGTCCTCCGGGCCCACGACGCGCAACCGGGTCACGCTGACCTCCCCGACATCGCACGAAGCCACTCATCGACGGCGCTCATGGACGCCGCACCGTCGTCGATGCCCTCCAACCTGGAGATCACCGACGACAGCCGATCGGAGGCGGTTGCGAGGGCCTGGACGTCGCGAGCGGGAAGCACCGTCACCGAGCTCTCCACGATCTCGCCGTCCCTGGTCTCACCGTGGGCCAGTGGCTGGCGGGCGCCCATCCGAGACAGCACCTCGCCGAGTCGCTGGTACGTCGCGGTGAGGATCTCCGCCCGGCGCGCCGCCGCATCCACCACCGCCGCCCGAGTCGCCTGCGCGGTCTGCGCCCGGTCGAAGGACAGCCCGAGCTGCCCGGCCAGCCTCGACACGGTCGCGGGGGACCGGCTGATCCGTTCGGCGATCTTGTTGCGCGACAAGCCCGCAGCGTGCAGTTGGCGGACCTGCTGCGCCTCGGCGTCCGTGACCGGTCGGAGGTGGACACTACCCGGTCGCCTACCACTTTCCGTAACCATCATCCCATCCCTGCTCGTACTACTTGGATATTGCCGGACGGCGCTCCCGACCCGCCGTCACTGACCGTTAGATCTGGGGCCCTCGCGCGGGCGCGCGCGAGCGACCGGACGCCCGACCTCGCAAGTCAGGACTCCGGGCTGTCGTTGGGTGGGACCGGAACTGGTGGGCAGGGATCACCTGATGTCCTCTCGGGTCGCGGGATGTGGCCGGGACGGTGTCGTACCGGCCCGGCTGTTCGGGGTTACAGGTGGGCGGCGAGTTCGGCGATGTCGCTGATCGTCTTGGCGATCTCCCGGGCCTCGTCGACGTCGGTGTCGGTGTGGCACCAGCCGCCGAAGTCGACGATCTGCACCCGGGGCTGGCCGCCGTACAGGTGGCCGCGGACGCGGAGTTCTGCGTCGGTGCAGAGCTCGGTGGCCGTGACGGTGACGTCGGCGGGTGGGGTGGGGGTGAGGCCGGCTTCGCGGGCGACGGTGGCGGTGTTGAGGTCGTGGGCCTCTCGGCGCATCTGGGAGATGATCTGTGCGGCGATGCTGAGTATGTGGTCGTGGCCGGCGGCGGCGTCGGCCAGATGGTTGAGGCCGGCGATGGTCTCCACCAGCGGGGAGTCGTCGGTCAGGCAGTCGAGGCAGAGCACCTGCCCGCCGGTGAGGCGCTGGCCGACCTGGACCGTGCCGGTCGGGTAGCAGACGGCGGTGATGTGGGCCCGGAATGGGCGCCAGCATGCGGTGCAAGTGTGGTCACCACCGCCGGGGGTGTACTCGAACGTGTGGATGAAGGTCGGGGTGTTACCTGTCGCGGTCATGAGCATCTCCAGGGTGGTGGTTGACGGGTCGGGCTGTGCCGGGCGAGCGGAGGCGGGATCTACGGTGTCCGGGTGACGGGGGATGACGATGGGGACGGTTGGAACGTCGAGGACGAGGAGCCGGGCCCGCGGGTGCGGCGGTACGGGGTTGCGGTGGAGCCGGGTGAGGTGATCCCGCGTCGGCTCGCCGATCTCGGGATCCGGGCGTTCACGGCGGAGGCGACGGAGCACTTCGTCGCTTGCTGGATCCCGACGATCTTGTATCCGGGGGATGAGCAGTACGACAGGTACGACCGTCGGTTGCCGGTTGGGGTGGTCGCTGAGGCGCTGCCCGAGCGGCGATGGTGGCGAAGGAGGCTGTAGTGCACCCGGATGGCGAACAGGGGCCTGATGACGAGCTGCCGGACAGGATCGCGCGGTTCGTCGGTGGCCCGGGCGACGGCATCATCTACGGGCCGGACGGCAGGCCGTGGACGCCCGGTGACCCGATCCCCGCACGGGCGAGCGAGCCGACCTCGGACGAGTGACCGTTGCGAGCCCACCCGGGCGGGAGCGGTAGCCAGGACGTCGAGGGCGCGGTGACCAGTAACGGCGCGACCGGTCGTCGCAGCTGGTCCCGGTCGTCGGTTCGGGCGGGTCATGCGGCGTCGAGGTCGGGCTGCACCGGGACCTGCCGGGTGGCGCGGACCGCGGCGAGCACTAGGCGGTGCCGGTCGGAGGCGGGGAGGCGGGTGAGGCACTCCGGGCCAATGAGTAGGGCGCGGGAGGTCGGGGCGTGGAGGGGACGGCGGCAGCAGCGGCAGCGCGGGCGGCCGTCGTCGGCGCGAGGATCGATCGTGCGGCATCGCTACTTTCGGTGACTATGCGACCGGGTGCGGCCAGGCCCGCGGTGGTGCCCAAGGCAGCAGTCGCGCCCAGTCGAGTCGGTGGTGACGGGGGGACAGACTGGGCGCCACTGGGCACGACTGAGGCTGTGCCGAGTCGCCACGTCGACGTCTTCGGGAAGCCGGACTGCTCGATGGTGACGTTGAGTGATTCTCGGGCCTTGCGGAGGATCTTGTCGGTGATGCCCTCTTCCTTGGCCGCTTCCTTGATCTCTTTTGAGGGTGCGGCGCCTCCGGCGTCGTCGAGGTACTCCCGGAGCCACGCTTCGGCGTCACGGGTGGAGTAGGCCGACCGGGAGCCGCCGAGGGCCTCGTGCACCGACTGCTCGGACATGCCCGCGAACCGGAAGCGGCCGACGTGTGCCGGGCCTTTGCGGGTTTCCACCGTGACGTTGTCGATCTCGTAGGCGAGCGACGGAAGGTCGTGGTGATCGCGGCCGAGGCTGTTCTTGACCTGGGTGAAGATCCGGGTTCCGTCTTCCTGGTCACGGGCGAACCCGAAGATCGAGCGCGCTACGTTTTTGAATGCGCCGGAGCCTGTGATCAGGGCGGAGACGTCAGTGCCGGACGCCTTGGAGAAGTGGGCGATGCCGAGGATCACCGCCCCGGTGCGGTCGGCCAGCTTCGCGAGCGGGTCCAGCGCAGTCCGGGTGTCCCGCTCCTTGTGGGTGTCGATGTTGCTACCGATCGCGGACATCAGCGGGTCGATGACGAGGAGCGCCACCCTGTGGCGGCTCATCTCCTCTTCGAGGAGCTGGAGGTCCGCGGGCAGGGAGAGGGTCAGCTCGGTGTCTTCGTCGACGACGACGTCGAACCGGCCGATCATCGACCGGTTCACGCCGGCGGCGATCATCCGGGGCATGAGCGTGTGCTTCCAGGAGTCCTCTACCGCAACGTAGAAGACCCGTCGGGGGGTGCCGAAGTAGTCGCCGGGCAGCGTGCCGCGGGTGATGTGCGCAGCCAGCCAGATGCCGAAGCTCGATTTGCCGGTGCCTTCCCTGCCGGCGGCTATGGCCATCGCCCCGACGGGGAGCCGGCCGAAGGGCACGGGAATCTGCATCGACGCGAGCTTGTCGGGCGGTAGGTCGCTGCCGTCGTCGTTCCACGCCCACCGGGGCGGTTCGGGCTCGATTTCGGTGCCCCAGGTGACCCGGGCCCGCCGTCCGGTAGGCGTCCTGGCAGGCTTGCCGGGCCGACCGAGACTGTCGAGCGACGTGGTTGTCCAGGCGGCGACCTCGGCGGGATCCGCACCCGCCGCCAAGCGGCCGGACGCGCTCGTGAGTACCTCGGCCGTCCGGCGCCGGTAGCCGGCGGCGGCCACCTGGCCGGCGTACCAGCCGGCGTTGGCCAGGGACGGCACCGCCTCGACGCACTCGACCAGATAGATCATCTGGACGCCGTAGGCGGGGTGGGCCCGGTCCTCGGCCGCGCGGCGCTGCATCTCGGCGACGATGGGCATCGGCTCGGTGGGCTGGTCGCCTGCCCACAGATCACAGATCACCTGAAACACCCGGCCGTGGGCCGGCCGGGTGAAGTCGTCGGCGGTCAGCCGTCCAGCGATGTCCGCGACCACATCGGGACCGCCGGACATCATCGCGCCGAGGACGATCCGCTCGGCGTTGATGATCTGATCGTCGGCGGCCGTGCGCGGGTCAGCGTCGAGGGCCGTCACGCCCACCGCCGGTGGGTGATCTCGGCGGCGCGGCGGCGCCGTTCGTGCGCCTGCTCGTCGGCGCGGGTGCGAGGCCGTCCGCTGGCCAGGCGGTACAGCTGGGCGCGGAGCTCGACGAGCTCCGGACGCGCCTTCCGGGGATCGGCATCCGCGCGAAGTGGCGCAGGTACGATGAGGGGCAAGACCTTTTCCTTGATCGGGTGTGGGTCAGACCTTCGGCGAGGTCGGGCGGAGCCGACGCGTGGCGCGCGTCGGCTCTTGCTGTTCCTGGGGCAGGTCAGGCCGCGTCGGTGGCGGCGCACGACCCCTCCCCGCCTTTGGTGGTGGCGGCGCGGCGAGCTGCCGCAGCGGCCTTACGGGCGGCGATGGCGGGCGCGACGGCGGCGCGGCGCTGCTCGGCAGTGAGGGTGGCCCAGCGGATGCGGGCGCGGTCTGCGGCGTCTGCGGCGCGGCGACGGCAGCGCGAGCACAGGATGGGGACGTCGGGCGTCATGGGTACTCCAGGGCGGGTACGCGTGGGATCGGTCGCGTCATCTCGCCCGGGCGCCCGGCCCGGCATACGTTCGGGGCGCCCAGCGCCCGGCTGGCAAACACCCCTCGGTGATGGCAGCACTGTAGCAGGCACAGACGTTCGATGCGGTCATGGCTAGGCGGCGCCGGGACGGTAGGGCGCGCGCTGCGACTCCGCGCGTTCCTGCTCGGTGATCCATGCCTCGACCACCGACCGGCGGTAGACCACCGTGCCGCCCACCCGAAACCCGGCGGGCCCAAATCCCCGGTGCCGCCACTGTCGCAGAGTTCCTACCGGTTTCTTGATCTTCCGGCTTAGCTCTGCCGTGGTCATCAGATCGTCCTCACCCATGGACTGCCTCCCACCGATCTTGCGGCGGCTCAGATCTGAGCCGCTGCTCACGGTCGGCACCGTACACCATGCGTTCGGCACATCGTGGCATGTGTCTCCATGTTGGGCCGCGTGTCCCTGCTACGTTCGTCACGTGACAGATGACCCGGAGTCGCTGCGCGTAGTCGTCGGGCGCTCGGTGGCCCGTGTCCGCCGCCGTGCCGGCGCGCGCCAGGAGGACGTCGCGGCCGCGGCCCGCCTGCTCGGCTATGCCTGGAATCGATCAAAAATCGCGACTCTTGAGCGCGGGATGAAGTCGATCAATGCTGAAGAGCTGTTATGTCTTCCGTTGATTCTGGGGGTTGCGTGCGCTCGCCATGTCTCGCTAAGCGAGCTTTTCGAGGGGGACGAAGAGGTCGCGCTTTCGACCGCGGTGCGGGTGCCCGCTCGCGCTCTTGCCGGCCTGCTTGCGGGTGACGCGCCTACCGAGGTCGTCATGCCTCCCGGTGCCCGGGAGGCTATTAGTACGGGATCTTGGGATTTCGATCCTATGGCCGATCACGGGTCGGTGGTTTCAGGCGGTGGCGGTCATCCACTAGCCGAATTCCGTCTGAATCCAGAAAGTCAAGTTCGTCGAGTCGAAGAGGCGGAGGCTGAAGAGGAAATCCGAACAATCAAGAATCTAGGTGCACGGGCGCTCATCGAAGCGATGCCGATTGCTCGCCGTGCCTACGAGCTTGGCCTGTGGGAGGAGGGAGGCACTGTCGGCGACGTCACCCGTTGGATGTGGCTCGGCGGCGAATCGGAGGAGCTGGCGGGGCGTCGGCTAGGTGAGCCGCCGGCGATCATCGTCGCCTTGTCTCTAGCTGAGTGGGGTCGAACGTTGACCGCCGAACGTGAACGCATATTGCAGGAGCGGCAAGTCCCGAGTGCCGCAACTCGTGACACTGTGCGTACCGTACGTGGAAGAATTACCCGCAACCTACTAAACCAGCTTGCTGGGCAAATTCGCTTGCGTGAACTCGCCGCAAAAAACAACGGAATTAAGATGCTGGCCGGCCGAAGTGGCGAGACTGAGGAGGTGGGGGAGGATGAGCGTAAAGAAGCGCCCTGACGGTGCGTGGCGTGCTAGGTATTACGACGCGGCCGGAAAGGAGCATTCCAAGCATTTCCCGCGCAAGGTCGATGCCGAGGCGTGGGAACGCGACCAGCGCGCCGCCGTCGCTCGCGGAACTCACGTCGACCCGCGTGCCGGCCGGGAGACGGTCCGCCTGTTTGGCGAGCGCTGGCGCCTGGCCCAGGTTCAGCACCGGCCGCGCACCGGCCGCCAGGTCGAGATCGTGATGCGAGTGCATGTGTACCCGGCGATCGGCGACCACCGGATGTCGGCGGTGCGGCGTACCGCGGTGCAGGCGCTGGTGACGTCCTGGGCGGCGACAGCGGCGCCGCGGACGGTCATCATGCGGTACGCGTTCCTGCGGGCGATGTTCGCCAGCGCCGTGGACGACGGGGTGATCGGCAAGTCCCCCTGTGTCCGGATCAAGCTGCCGGAGATCGTCAAGGAAGCGGTCGTGCCGCTGACCGTGGTGCAGGTTCGGGCGCTTCATGAGGCGATCGCCGAGCCGATCCGGCCGGCTGTCCTTGTCGGTGCCGGGTGCGGGCTGAGGGTGAGTGAGGTCTTGGGGCTGACTGATCCGGCCGTGCGGCATCTCGCGCGGGACCTCGACGTCCGGTGGCAGCTCTCCGAGGCTCCCCCCTGGGAGTTGCTGCCCGTCAAGACGACGAACGGTGTCCGGGAGGTACCCGCGCCGGCGTTCGTGCTCGACGCGCTGTCGACCCTGACCGCGGGGAGATGCTGGGGACCTTGCTGCACCGCGGCGACGAGCAGGGGGAGCCGATCTCCGCGCGGATGGTGCACCTCGCGTTCGCGGACGCTGTCGCGGACGTGAACCGGGCGGCCGAGCGTCGCAAGCGGGACCGGAAGGCACGGCGGACGACCGCGCCGGAGCTTCCGTCCGTGCCGACCGGCACGACCTTTCATGATCTCCGTCATCACTATGCGTCGACCCTGATCGAGGGCGGGGAGTCCGTGACGGTGGTCGCGGCCCGTCTCGGCAACGACCCGGCCGAGACGCTGAGGACGTACGCGCACCTGTTCCCGGACTCGGCCGAGCGGACGCGTCGCATCGTGGATGCGGCGTGGGCGCCGGCGGACCCGCAAGATCAAGCGGACGGATTGCGGACCGTGGGGGAGCAGGTAAGCCGCTGACCAGGCAGAATGCGGCCGGAGCGGTGAACGGCCAGTTCACCGTAGTGATCGATCAGTTCCGAGCTGACCGGCAGAACCCCCAGCCCTAGTAGTGGTTTCCAGGAAATGCGCCATGAGATTTCCTCGAGTACCGCGACGAGGATGTGCCCGAAACTCGCCAGACGCCGGGCGGCGGGATCAGGAAAACGCGGGATAGAGCGCGGCTACGCCACCGGAGAGGCCGGACCGCACCTGGTGGCTGACGTCGTCGGCCAGGATCTCGTGGGCTCCGGCGGCCAGTTGGTCCAGCGTCAGCGTCGCGATCACCGCCGGTCGGACTTGGGTGCGTGGACGTCGCGGGTGAGGTCGGTGTCCATGTAGCCGACGTGCAGTCCGGCGACGTGGATGCCGCGCGGCGCCAGTTCGACGCGTAGCGCGTTCGTCATCGACCATTCGGCGGACTTCGCGGCGCAATAGCCGCCGACGTTGGGGAAGCTGACCCACGACAGCGCGCTGAGCACGTTCAGCACCGCGCCGCCACCATTGGATTCGAGGACCGGGACGAACGCGCGGGTCACACCCAGGGTACCGAAGACGTGGGTGTCGAACTCGCGCCGGAGGTCGGCGTAGTCACCGGTGAGGAACGACGACCGTGTGCCGCTGCCCGCATTGTTGATCAGTAGTGTGACGTCGCCGGCGAGCACGGCGGCGGCAGCGACGGACGCCGGATCGGTGAGGTCGAGGCGGACGGGACGCGCGCCGTCGAGGTCGATGGCGTCGGGGTTGCGCGCGGCGGCGTAGACGGTGGCGCCGCGCTGGACGAGCTGTTCGGCGAGGTGGCGGCCGAAACCGCGGTTGGCTCCGGTGACGAGTGCGGTGCTGGTGCGCAGGTCGATGGTCGACATCATGTCTCCTGAGTTGGTAGTTCCAACCTAGCATCTGGATCTGCTTTGCCAACCCAGGAGTAGGCTCGGTGTCGTGAGCAGGCGCATCCGGGGGGGCGAGACGTGCGCGATCGCGCGCACGGTCGACGTGCTGCGCGACCCGTGGTCGTTCCTGGTTCTGCGCGAGGCGTTTGGCGGCGTGACGCGCTTCGCGGACTTCCGCGACGCGCTGTCGATCGCGTCGGATGTGCTGGCCGACCGGCTCGCCGCGCTCGTCGCGGCCGGCATCCTGCGCAGGGAGACCTATCAGGATGAGGGCAGCCGGCCGCGTGCGGACTATCACCTCACCGCGGCCGGCTTCGATCTCCTGCCGGTAATCGGCGCGCTGCAGCAATGGGGCGACAGGCATCTTCCCGATCATCGCGGCCCTACCGTGGTGCGCCGCAGGGTTGGCTCCGATGAACCCCTCGACGTCGCGTTCGTCGATCACCACGGCCATCGGGTGGACCTCGATGAGGTGACCTTCGAGCGCACGGCCGCGTACCCGAATCCGCGCCGAGCCTGACCGTCGCGCGCGTCTGTAACGGGGCCGATTGGCAGGTCCTGGGCTGGTCATTGACGGCACCGTCCGCCGCTTGTTCACCGGCTCAGGTTGCGGCTCGGACGCAAGAACGCCGAGCCGGCCCGAACCTCGTGAACGGGTCGGCTCGAGGATGTCTCTGCTTTTCGTCGACTTCTGATGTCCAGGTTGCGACGGTAGATGCGGCCTCGATGACGCTAGGGTTGTTTGCGACGGGCGTTCGGAAACAGGGGACAGCTGTCCACGGGGGGCGGTTGGCCGGGCGCGCGCCGAGGAGATGGCCCATGGCTCGACCGGAGCGTCCGCTCCCGTCCACTCCCGGTCCGGAACGCGATTTCGCGGGCGCCCTTCGGGACCTGCGTCGCACGGCTGGTTCCATGTCCTACCGCCGGATGGCGCTGGAGGCGCATTTCTCTCCGGCGCACCTCGCACGGGCCGCCGACGGGCGGGCGCTGCCGCGCTGGGAGGTCACCCGGGCTTACGTCCAGGCCTGCGGCGGCGTCGTCGATGAATGGCACGTCCGCTGGTGCGCGGCCCGCGACGCGGTCCGTGCCAGAGCGCTCGCCGACGCGGAGTCGGTGCCCGTCCCGGCGTCCACAGGCGGGGGCTGACACAGAGAGTAGCGGTCGGGGTCGGGTGTCGAGCCCGAACGGGCCGGCCCCGACCACCGGAGCCGCGCCAGCATGATCACAATCTCATACGTGGCCTGAGCTGGGGCGGGTCAGCGGCCATCGATGCTGATGTGCCAGGGCTCCGAGCCGTCGGCGAGCGGGTGCAGGCCGAAGCGGGGTGCGTTGGCGGCCAGCCAGAAGTAGCCCAGCGGATTCGGTGTGGTGAGGTCGACCGCCAGGCCCTGCTCGTGCCGGGAAGTGCCGGGGATGGCCGTCGGGGGTCTGCACGCGGCTGCCGGCTCCCGCCAGATCTGGTCGTCGGAGGGGCCGCAGTTCTGCCGGCGCAGCGCGATCTGCACGCCGATGTCCCGGTAGCCCTGACCGCACAGCGGGACACCGCTGACCCTGCCCGCCTCGAGCAGGCCGGCGAGACCTGCGGCGATCACCGAGGAGACGACGATCGACCCTCCGGTCGGACAACGGACCGGGCGCAGGTCGATACTGCTGCCGCCTGCTGGCCCGCCTACTGCGGGCGGGGTGTTCGCTGCAGGTGGGAAGGCGGAGTCGGTCGCGCCCTGGGCAGGCGCGTGCGGGGTAGGTACGAACGGAGGGGACGAGGCGGGAGTGGGCGTGGCCGGGTTTGACGTGGCCGGGGCGGAGGGGCCTGCCGTGGGGGCGGCGATCGCGGTCTGGCCTGTGGCGAGTAGGGCACAGGTCGCCAGGGTGCAGATCGTCGCGAGACCCGCGGCGAGCCGTCGAGGTGTCATCGTGTCCCTTCGCCGCCGCGGCCTGCGGGCCTGCGGGCGTCGAGCGCGGTGCCCACCGTCGGGTGATCTGCCTCGGGTGGGTCGTCCGGTTTCGTGGCGAAAGGTAGCGGTGTCGGTGACGGTTCGTCCGGCGATTGGGTTGTCTTGTGACAACGCACGACCGCATTGGGGCGTGGCTGGGCACGGACGCCGGCGAGGGTGTCGAGGTTGTGGCGTTCTCCCCGGATGGGCGCGTCCGCGCCACCGGTCCAGGCGCGATCAGGGCCGGTAGGACGCCTGGGTCGGCGTGCGCCACCTGCCGTGCAGGACCGCCGAAGGTTTCGCTGACGGGGGCCCGCGCCGAAGCGGCGGGTAGCCGTAACGTGCCGGTGGTGGGGGCGCGTTCTCCCCCGTATGGCGCGTTCGTGCTGGTGTTCCGGGCGATGCACGTATCCAGAGGGGAGGGGCATCCGCGGCTGGGCCGCGGCTGGATGAGTGAGGCTGTGGATGCGTGTGTTGCTGGTCGAGGACGACCACGGTGTGGGCGGAGCGATCAAGGACGTGCTGGACGCGCGCGGCCATCCGGTCGAGTGGGTCACCCGCGGAGCGGATGCGCTGCTGCGGCACCGGGGTGCCGACCTGCTGCTCCTTGACCTGGGGCTGCCGGACATCAGCGGGCTGGAGGTGCTGCGGCGACTGCGCCGGCTGGTCGCCACGCCGGTCCTCATCCTCACGGCGCAGGGCACCCATGAGCGGGATGTGGTCCGCGGCCTGCGCCTCGGCGCCGACGACTACCTGCTCAAGCCGGTGCGCATGGACGAGCTGCTGGCCCGGATGGAAGCGGTGCTGCGGCGTACCTCGCACCGGGACACCGGCGAGCCCGCGCCAAGTCGGGTCCAGGTCAACGACATCGCCATCGACCTGGATACCCATCTCGTCACCGTCGCCGGCGAGGAGGTGGTGCTGACCCGGATCGAGTTCGAGATCCTGTCGGTGCTCGCCCGCAAGGCGGGCGCGGCGGTCAGCCGGGAGCAGCTGCTCGACGAGGTGTGGGGCGACGCATACGTGGCGGTGTCGCGGACGTTCGACGTGCACCTGTCGAAGCTGCGCAAGAAGCTGGGCCAGCCGAGCCCGCTGCACAACATCCGCGGCTTCGGCTACCGGCTGGGCGACTGAGGTGCGTCGACGGCTGCTGATCGTGCTGTTCGCGGTGGGACTCGCCGCGCTCGCCGCCTTCGCCGTCCCCCTGCTGTACACCACTTCGGCGGAGCGCACCGACCGGTTCGTCAGCAGGCGCATCGCCGACATGAACCGCTTCGCCGAGCTTGCGACGACCGGCTCCGACCAGCTCGAACCCGAGGTGGACGCCCACGTCGACCTGTATGGGGACGCTGCGACCGTCGTCGACGCCACCGGCCGGCCGATCGTGCGGCGCGGCGATCTCGGCGGTGCGGCCACGGCCGAGGTCGCCCAGGCGATCGACGCGGCGCTGCGCAACCAGCGCCAGTCCAGCGTTCCCGACATCCGGCCCTGGTCATCGGGACGGGTGGTGTTCGCCCGCCCGGTCGGGGACGGCATCGAGGTGTCCGGGGCTGTGGTGCTGCTGTCGAGCCAGCGCCAGGCAGCCTCCGACGTCGGCCGGGTCTGGGGCCATGTCCTGCTCGGGGTGCTTGCCTTCGCGGTCCTGTTCGCGACGGTGATCATGGTTCTGGTCCGCTGGGTGCTACGGCCGATAACGCAGCTGGAGCACGGACTGCGGGCAGTGGGGGAGGGGGTGCCCGCCCCGCACGTGCCGCCGCGGCAGGGGCCGAGTGAGGTACGCACCCTGCTCGCCTCGTTCAACCGGATGTCCGCCGCGGTCGCCGAGTCCGCCCGCCGCCAGCGGGCCCTCATCGACGACACCTCCCACCAGCTCCGCAACCCGCTCATGGCGATGCGGCTGCGCATGGACATGCTCGATGGCTGGCTTCCCGACGGCGCTCGGGACACCTACACCTCCATGGTCGGGGAGGCCGGCCGACTGCAGGTACTGCTGGATGGCATGCGGGCACTGGCCGTCGCGGACACCGCGGCCACCGAACTCGCCGCCCACCCGCAGGCTCCGGCCTCCTGCGATGCGAGCGTCACGGTCCGCGAACGGGCCGAGTTCTGGCGGCCCGCCGCCGTTGCCCGGGGGGTCACCCTGGTCGACCGCACATCGCTCTCGCCCGTCCTGCTGAGCTGCACCGACGTCGACCTGGAGCAGATCGTGGACGTGCTGTTGGACAACGCGATCAAGTACGCCCCTGGGTGCACGGTGACGGTGACCGTGGAGGCTCGCTGGCCCGGCGGGCGCGGGCGGGTCACCGTCGCCGACAACGGCGCGGGTGTGCCCGAGTCGGAGCTGCCGCACCTGACCGAGCGATTCCGACGGGGCCGCCATGAGGTCGCCGGCTCCGGCCTCGGCCTCGCGATCGCGGAGCGGCTGGCGACGAACCACGGCGGCCGGCTGATCTTCGTCACTCAGGTGCCACACGGGCTGGCAGTCGCGGTGGACCTGCCGCTGGCGGAGGGGGCGCACCCGCCATCCCCGAGCAGCGGCGGCCCGCTGACGGAGGCGATCCGGGCGGACACCGCGCCGACGATCGTGCTGCCGAGCCTGCTGCGCCGGCGTCGGCGGCGACCGCTCCAGGACGAGTCCGTCCAGGAGGCGGTCGGGGCTGCGACGGACGGCGCGGTCGGCGGTGCGTCGTGAGCGTGTCGCGGCGGGCTGTTCTGCTCGGTGCCGGGGCGGCAGCGGTGGGAATGATGGTGGACGGGCTCACCTCCTCCTGCTCGACCGACGACCGGACGGTCTCGATCGCGGCCGGCGAACCGGATGGCTTCTACATCGAGTTCGCGAACCTGCTGCGGCCGTTCCTGCATGCCAGGGTGGTGCCGACCCTCGGCAGCGTGCAGAACATCCGGGCGGTCGCCAGCGGCTCGGCGGACCTGGGCCTCGCCCTCGCTGACTCCCTCGACGCCGCGCGGACCGGCTCGCCGGCCTTCGGCCCCGCCGTCCAGCTCTATGCCCTCGGCCGGATCTACGAGAACTACATGCAGCTGGTGGTGCGCGCGGACAGCTCTGTGCGAACGCTCGCGGACCTGGCCGGTAGGTCGGTGTCGCTGGGCGCGAACGGCTCCGGGGCGGCCCTGTTCGGGGAGCGGTTGTTCGCCACGGCCGGCGTCGTGCTGGGCCAGTACCGCCACCTTTCCCTCAAGGACGCCGTCGGGGCGCTGCGCGACGAGCTGATCGACGGAATGCTGTGGTCCGGCGGAGTGCCGACCGAGGTGCTGGCGGATGCCGACCGGGCGTGGGGCATCCGGCTGATCGAGCTGGGCGACTATGTCCCCGAACTGCGCCGCCGGTACGGCCGGTACTACAACGTGATCGCCCTGCCGGCCGGGACCTACCGCTCCACTGGTGCCGTGCGCACTGTGGGCGTGCCGAACCTGCTGGTCACGGGCTCCCGCACTCCCGATGACGCGGTCCGCGAGACTGTCCGCGCCCTCGTCGAGCACGCGGGGCAGCTCGTGCCGAGCGCGGCGCGGGGCACGCAGTACCTCGACGTCGGCAACCTCATCAACACCGAGCCGCTGCCCCTGCACCCGGCGGCTGCCGCGGCCTACCGCGAGCTGCGTGGCTGACGTGCCAGCCGGCCCGCCCGTCGACAGGTGCGCCGGGCGAATGCGCGACGGCCGAGGGCATCGGCGGGGTGTCGATGGGCCCGATCGGCCCCAACATGGTCGCCTGGCTGGACGACGGCCTGCGCTGCCTCGCCAGCGCCGCACTGTCGGAGCAGGCGAAGCTCCCCGCGGAGCTGCTGCTCAGCGGCTTCGTCCGCAACGAGGTGACGCTCAGCCTCGACCTGCGTACCGCGGTCGGCGACGGCAAGGTCATGCCCGGTTACGGCACCATGCTCGGCCGGCTCATCGATCCGGATCGGTTCCCGGCGCTGCAGCGTGCCATCGACTCGGGATCCCTCGACGATGACGACGACATGGAGTCCGAGTCGGCGTGGCCGCATTCTGTCCGGGTAGCAGTGCCGGATGATCGGTGCGCACCGCATTCTCCTACAATACGAAGGCCACGGTGGTCGGCGGGCAGGCGGGGGCGGGCTGTCCGAGGCCAGGTCGCTCGGGCGGAAACGCGCCGAACAGGGGGATTGCCTGCATGCGTGAAGCCCGCGGCGCCAGAGCGGCACGTTCGCCAATCCCGGTGCCCGACGGCGGCACGATTCTGATCCTCACGCTCGGCTATCTGATGGTCGCCGCGATGCTGGTGGTCGTGGTGACGGACGTGTCCGCCGTCTATCTTGCGCGGCGCTCGGTCGCCTCGGCGGCGGATGGTGCCGCCCTCGCCGCCGCGCAGCGCATCGACGAGAACGCCATCTACACCTCCGGCGCCGCCGTGGCCCGCCTCCCGCTCATCGACGTCGGCGCCACCGTCGATCAGTACCAGCGGCAGGCCGACCCGAGCGGGCGCACGACGCTCACCTCCAGCCTCGTCGACGCGACGACAGTGCGGGTGGAGGGTTCGCGCGTGGTCAGCCTGCCGGTCGTCGGCTACCTGGGTGTTGGTCCGGTCACCGTGCGGGCCGGGGCGCAGGCACAGTCGGTGGTCCGCCAGCCCGCTGCACCATGACGCCGCGGGAGGCGGTGAGGCCGTAGCGCGCGGCCGGGACGGCGGACGCCACGGGATCGGCTTCGACCGCCTGGTGCAGCCAGGGCGCGGTCACGTCGACCAGGTCGTCCAGGGCGTAGCCGGTGCGCTCCTCGGACAGCCGCGACACGTCGCGCACGAGCCGGGCCAGCCACTCGGCCGGGCGCTGCGCGGACAGGGCGACCGCCTGCGCGGCGAAGTCGGCGGCCTCGTCCCGGTCGGGGATCTCGCGGGCCAGCGCCGCACGGGCCCGCGCCATCCGCAGTGAGATGACCATTCCGGTCTGGCCGGAGCCGGTCACCAGCGTCTCCGCGCGCTCCAGATGTGGTGTCGCCTCGTCGGCCGCGCCGACCGTGGTCAGTGCCTCGGCGCAGGCGAGCGCCAGGTCCGCGGGGGAGTAGGTGGTGAGCGCGAAGCCCGGGTTACCGAAGTCCGCGTCGTCAAGACGCTCCATGGTCTGCCAGGCCCGGGCGACGGCGTCGCGCACACCATCGGTGTCCCCGGCCGCGGCGCAGGCGCTCGTGACGACCTTTCCCGCGATCAGCGCGCGGGTCGGGCTGAAGCCCGCGATCCGCGCGGCCACGCCGGCGATCTGCAGCGACACCGCGGGGCTGTGCGGCCGGACCATCCGGGCGCGCAGCGCCAGCGCCCGGGCGGCGAGCGGCCCGTCGCCCGCGGCCCGGGCGAGCGAGGCGGCCCGGTCTGCGCGGGCGGCGGCGTCACCGTGGCGGCCACGGTCGTAGGCGACGGCGGCCGACGCCGTCGTCACCGCCGCGTGCAGGCGCATCCAGTCCAGCGCGGCCCGCCCGCGCAGCCGGTGGTCCCGCGGCACCGTCCGGGTGGTGTGCTCCAGTGGGGCGAGCGCCACCTCGGTCTCGGTCAGATGGGTCGTTTCGTAGGCGCCCACGGCGGCGCTGAGGGCCGCGGTGCACGCGTCATGCAGGCTGGAGGCATCGCCCGGGCTCGTGGCGTCGGAGCCGAGGCTCATGGAGCCCACCGCCGCGAGGCCGGTGGCGACGAGCACCGATCGTCGGTTGGAGACTTCGGGCACGAGGGAACCCTTCGTGAACCTGCGGGGGCGATCGCGGTGCGCGCCGCCAGCCGGCGGGGCGCGGTGAACCGGTGCGCCGCGGGGATTAACCGCGCGCCCTGGCCTGTCGGACAACAGGAACGGACTCGCATGGCAGCCTCCCTCGCGTCGCGCGGCGGTCGCCCGGCGTCGACGTCGGGCTCGTCGCGGCCGGAGTTCACGGTTGGCCTGGTCATGGCGGGCCGATGACCATGACTCATGGCCCGCGACCGCGGCCTGGCCACCAGAGGACCGCGGTGTCCGCGGAGTACCAGGCATCCGGCGAATTCACCGCCATCGGTGAGGCGCCGGTGTCAAAGATATCGGTCGCGCGGCGTCCGCGCGTGCGAACGTGTGCGCTCAGCGATGTGGGACGGGTCTCTTTGCGGATTGGGGTGCGGCGCCGCCGGATGACCGGGCCGGCCGGGTTGGCTGCGTGGTTGCCTCCTGGATTGTCCGCGGTGCGGGTGTCGGTTGACGGAAATGGCCATGACCTGCCAGGTCGTGTTTCGGTGCGATGTCGCAGCGCTATTGCATGTTTCAGTGGCGTGATATTTCTCGACCGCCGCCCGTCGGGCGGATGACCAGTCTGCGACGGTCGGGTGACGGCCGGGTCGGGCCGTCGGGCCGTCCCGGCCGAACCGCGCGGGAGGCCGCTGCCGCCTCCCGCCGCCGGGGCCGCCGGCGGGCCGCAAGATCGATTGCGACGGGGTCCGGCCTGGTGGCCGGTAAGGTGAACACCATGGCCGCCGACCTGCCCGAGGAGATCAAACAGCTCGCCGCCACGCTCGATGGCATCGAGTCGGTGCTCGACGTGGACGCGCTGCGCAGTCGCGCGAAGGAGCTCGAGCAGGAGGCCGCTGACCCGGACCTGTGGTCGGACCAGGACCGAGCGCAGGCCGTCACCCGCAGGCTGTCGTCCGTCCGCGGGGACATCACCCGCGTGGAGGGCCTGCGCCGCCGGGTCGAGAACATCGACGCCGCCGTCGACCTGGGGGATGAGGACCTTCTCGCCGAGGCCGCCACCGACCTGCCGGCGCTCACCGCGGACATCGCCGCCCTCGAGGTGCGCACGCTGCTGTCGGGGGAGTACGACGAGCGGGATGCGATCATCCAGCTCTCCGCCGGCGCCGGAGGCGTCGACGCGGCCGACTGGACGGCGATGCTGCTGCGGATGTACCTGCGCTGGGCGGAGCGGCATGGCTACGCCACCGAGGTCTTCGACACCTCCGAGGCGGAGGAGGCCGGCCTGAAGTCGGCGACCTTCCAGATCAAGGCGCCGTACGCGTACGGCACGCTGCGCAGCGAGCACGGTGTGCACCGCCTTGTGCGCATCTCGCCGTTCGACAACCAGAACCGCCGCCAGACCTCCTTCGCCGGGGTGGAGGTGACCCCCGTCGTCGAGCTGTCCGACCATGTCGACATCGATGAGAAGGAACTTCGGATCGACATCTTCCGGTCGTCCGGCCCGGGTGGCCAGGGGGTCAACACGACCGACTCCGCGGTCCGCATCACCCACCTGCCCACCGGCATCGTGGTCACCTGTCAGAACGAGCGCAGCCAGCTGCAGAACAAGGCGGCCGCGATGATCGTTCTGCAGGCGAAGCTCCTGGAGCGGCGGCGTGCGGAGGAGGCCGCGGAGAAGCAGCGCATCACCGGCGGTCCGCAGGACGTCTCCTTCGGCTCGCAGATCCGCAACTACGTGCTGCATCCCTACCAGCTCGTCAAGGATCTGCGGACGGACACGGAGACCTCGAACACCGGCGGCGTGCTCGACGGCGACATCGACGACTTCATTGACGCCGAGATCCGCTGGCGGCGGTCCGCCGAGAGCCAGGCATGAAAATGGCCGCCCCGTCCGCCGGCAATGCCGCCGGCAGCGTTTGCCGGCGGTGGGAAGCGGCTGATCAGGGCGGGTTTCCGCGGTGCCCGCCGCGGAATTCGGTGGAGTGGGCTGCCCGCGGGCACGAGGTCGCCTATCCGGGTTACCCCGGTTTATGAACCGACAGGTGGCCGGGCGGTATACGCCGCCGCCGCCGGGGAAAGGCAGGTCGCTCTGTCCGACCGCCTTGCCCCAGGTGGCTCCCGCTTCCATCGCCACGGGGTCGAGAGGCCATCCGATCGACGTACCGGCGGATCCCCGAAGCCATTGGCACGCCCGGTATGCGCGTGTAGAGTCCCGGGTAGTTCGCGGACCGTTCGATGTTTTAGCTTCGATCTCTGCGGCCGGCCCGCGTGCTCCTGCACCTGATGGAACCTGCACCTGACGTTGAAGCTGCACCTGGTGGGAAGCGCGTCCGTGTCACCTGGTCGTCCACGATTGTGCACCGTCGTCGCGGAGGGAGTACAGCCTGTGTTGCCCCAGGTCGATATGCGCAGGTATAGGGATGGAAATATCCGGCCTAATCCCGTTATGGCGCACGCCGCGACGGGTAGGGGATCGACGTGACCACCATGGTGACCTCGCAGCCCGGCGCAGGCTCAGGCGTACTGGACGAGCCTCTCACGACCCCCCTCCCCGTCCTCATGTACCACGGCGTGGGGGACTCCGTCAGTGCCGACTTCCGGCGCTGGGAGGTCCCGCCGGGTGCCTTCGCCGAGCAGCTCGGCGCGCTGGCGGCGAGCGGCTACCATCTCACCGGGCTCACCGACGCCCTTGCCCATCCGCACCGCCGTCAGGTGGCCATCACCTTCGACGACGGTTTCGAGGACTTCGTCACCACGGCGCTGCCGGCCCTGCAGAACGTCGGGGCCCAAGCCACCCTTTACGTGCCGACCGCCTATCCCGGTCGCCGCGCCACCTGGCTGGACGGATACAGCGAGCGCAATCTTCCGCTGCTGGACTGGCCCGATCTCGCCGCACTCGCGGCCGAGGGTGTGGAACTCGGCTCCCACGGCCACCGTCACCTGGAACTCGACGTCGTCCCGACGGCGCTCGCCCGTTATGACGTGACCGCCAGTCGCCGGGCGATCGAGGAGAAGACCGGTCGCAGTCCGGACAGTTTCTCCTATCCCTTTGGATACCATTGCGCGTCCGTTCGCACGGTCGTCGCGGCGGCCGGATTTGATTCCGCCTGCGAGCTCGGATACCGACTTCATCAGCCGCTCCGCTCCCGTTTCGCCATCAGTCGGCTGGTGGTCGATCGCACCGCCGGCGCCGTGGACATCCTGCGCATGGTCGCGCACGGCCATCGCGACGCGCTCGCCAGCGCCCGCCGTGGGCTGCGCTCCGGTTGGCGGGCGTATCGAGCGGCTCGCTGGCGGCTCGGCCACGGCACCTGATCGGCCGGTTGCCCGTTTCCTGTCCGGCTGCCGCCGTGACCGACCTCACCGGCTTGCGGTGACCTGCTACGGATGGCCTGGTCAGGCCCCACACTGGGAGACGTCCCCGGCATGGGGCGGACTCGGCAGGCGGCAGCGGCAGGTGGGGAGGCGACCGGCGTGGACAGACCCTCCGGTGGATGGGTGGCACTCGTCGGGGGCGGCCCGGGACGGGCAGACCTCATCACCGTCCGGGGACTGAGCCTGCTGCGGGCTGCCGACGTCGTGGTCGTCGATCGGCTCGCACCCCGGGACCTGCTCGCCGAGGCCCGGCCCGGCGCCGAGATCATCGACGCTGGCAAGGCCCCGCACGGCCACAACCTGACCCAGGACCAGATCAACGCCGTTCTCGTCGACCGCGCTCGGCGCGGCCTCGGGGTCGTGCGTCTCAAGGGCGGCGATCCTTTCGTCTTCGGCCGTGGGGGCGAGGAGGCCCTGGCCTGTGCCGCCGCGGGGCTGCCCTGCGAGATCGTGCCCGGGGTGACGAGCGCCGTCGCGGTCCCGGCGCTGGCCGGCATCCCCGTCACGCACCGGGGCATCACCCAGGACGTCACCGTCGTCAGCGGCCACGTCGACCCGTCGCATCCCGGCTCGACCGTGGACTGGGACGCTGTGGCCACCGGCCCCGGCACCGTCGTCGTGCTCATGGGTGTCAGCGCGCTGGCCGAGATCAGCCGCGAGCTGATCAAGCGCGGACGTCATCCCACCACCCCGACCGCGGTGATCCACGCTGGCGGCACTCCGGACGAGGTCGTTCTCACCGGTCCGCTGTCGGACATCGCGCGAATGGCGAACGAGGCCGCCATCGGTTCGCCCGCCGTCATCGTCATCGGCGATGTGGTCAGCCTGCGTGAGCATCTCACCTGACGGCCGTGCGGCCGTGCGGCCGTGCGGCGCACGGCGGTGCGATCCGCGGCAGGCCGCGCGGCCTGCCGCCGGTGGCGCACCGCCGGACAGGTCCTCTACCTGAGGGCGATGATCCGATCGTCGCCTGGCCTGGGCGTGCCGCGGCCGTCGGTGTTGTTCGTGACGATCCAGACCGAACCATCCGGCGCGTCCACGGCGGCGCGCAGGCGGCCGAGCGTGCCGGCGAGCACCGCCCGCGGCCTGCCCCGCACGGCACCGCCGGACAGGTCGAGCTCCCACAGCCGCTGCCCGCGCAGCGAGGCGACGTACATGGTGGTCCCGCGGATCGCGATGCCGGTCGGGGACGCGTCCGACGGCGCCCAGGTGACCAGGGGCCGGCGGAACCGGTTGTCGTCGCTGAACCCCTCGACGATCGGCCAGCCGTAGTTCCCGCCCGGGACGATCAGGTTGATCTCGTCGAACCGATCCTGCCCGAACTCGGACGCCCACAGTCGGCCCTGTGCATCCCAGGCCAGACCCTGCACGTTGCGATGGCCGAGGCTGTATATGGGTGAGCCCGGGAACGGGTTCGTCGGCGGGATGCTGCCGTCGGGCCGGATCCGCAGGATCTTGCCGTTCAGGCTGGCGCGGTCCTGGGCGCGGGTGCGCACGCCGGCATCGCCGACGCCGGCGTAGAGCAGATTGTCGGGTCCGAAGCGGATCCGCCCGCCATTGTGGATCACGTTCTGCGCGAGGCCGGTGAGGATCGGCGTCGGCGCCTGCGCGCGGGTGCCGTCGAGCCGGAAGCGGACGATTCGGTTGTCGGACGCCGTCGTGTAGTAGGCGTAGACGTACCGATCGGTGGTGAAGGTCGGCGAGACGGCCAGCCCCAGCAGCCCGGACTCGCCGTGATGCAGCACTTCCGGCAGCGTCGTGAGGACGGTCGGCCGGCCGCCGCCGGCGGGCAGGCGCAGGATCCGGCCGCTGTCCCGCTCGCTGATCAGCGCCTCGCCCGACGGCAGGAACGCGACATCCCACGGCGCGGCGAGCCCGTCTACCACGGCCCGGGTAACCGGCTGCCCGGCCCCCGCGCCCGCCGTACCGGCCCCCGCGGCCAGCGGGCTCGCACTCGCGGCGCCCCGACCGCCACCCCCGGCCGAACCAGATCCAGCACCGGAGTCGGAGCCGCCACAGGCCACCAGGCCAACACCACTCAGCGTCAGGACAACCAACCAGAGCACTGCCCGCCCGGGCCGCCGCCACCTGCCAGGGGCACCGGGACGATCACTACCTGGCACTCGCGGCTCCGGAGGACGGGGTGGACGGGAGCCTGACGGGCGCCACGGCTCCGTCAGGTGGCGTGCCGCACGGCCAGGGCCGCGAGCACCATGACGACCGCCAGGATCGCCAGAAGCAGCTGCGGGGACAGCGTGAAAGAGGTGCGCCGCAGGTACTCCCGGGACGCGCGGCAGGTGGGGCACCGGCCCTCGATCACCAGCCCAGAGCAGCGCGCGCAGACCAGATCCTGCCTGCCCATGCCGCCTCCTTCCGCCGCGGTGCCTGACCACGTATGCGAGGGATCGTCGCACGTTCCTCCCAGGGAGGTCCGTCGTACGTCCGGTCGCCGGGGTGTGACACAGACGATCGACTGGCTCCACGGTACGCCCGCGCGCGGCCGTGCGTCGCACCCTCGATCGTCCTCTACCCGACGGCGGGCCCGGCCACGCGGCCGACCGGGCTCGATACCGGCAGGTGGGCGCGCCCGCGGGGGCGAAGGCCGGGTCACGTCCTACCATCTCTGTCACGGAAAGTATGCGAACGAGTGCTTGTCGTGAGGAGGGCTGCGGTGATCGTCCTGAACGCGGTGAGCAAGTGGTACCCCAACGGGGACCGAGCCGCCCTGTCGGACGTCAGCGCCGAGATCGGCGCGGGTGAGTTCGTGTTCCTCGTCGGCCCGTCCGGCTCGGGGAAGTCGACCCTGCTGCGGCTGCTGCTGCGCGAGGAGCGCGCCTCGGCCGGCCAGGTCCTGGTCGCCGGTCGGGACGTCGCCCGCATTCCCGACCGCCGGGTCCCGCGGCTGCGCCGGGCCGTGGGCTGCGTGTTCCAGGACTTCCGGCTACTGCCGAACCGCACGGTCGCGGCCAACGTCGCGTTCGCCCTCGACGTCGTCGGCCGTCCCCGCCACGTCGTGCGCAGCGTCGTTCCGGAGGCCCTGGAGCTGGTCGGCCTGCGCGAGGCGGCCCAGCGATACCCGGACGAACTGTCCGGCGGCGAGCAGCAGCGTGTCGCGATCGCCCGGGCGTTCGTCGGCCGGCCCCGCGTGCTGCTCGCCGACGAGCCCACCGGCAACCTCGACCCCGCCACCAGCGTGGAGATCATGAACCTGCTCGACACCATCCACCGCGCCGGCACGACCGTCCTCATGGCCACCCACAACGCCGCTCTCGTCGACGCGATGCGCCGCCGGGTACTCGAACTGAGCGACGGCACCCTGATCCGCGACGAGCCCGACGGCCGCTACGAGCAGACCGCGCCACAGCCCCTCCCGCAGCCGCCCCTCCCGCGGCCGGCACCTTCGCAGTCGCCACTTCCGCGGTCGCCTCTCCCACAGCCGCGCAGCCCGTGGGCGCCGCCGGTGCGCGGACCGGTCGGCTGATGCGCCCGGGCCCGCTGGCGTCGCTGCTGTGGACGGGGCTGCGCCGCAATCTGGCGATGACCGCCGCCGTGGTCGTCACGGTCACCATCTGCCTGGCGATGCTCGGCGCCGGCCTGCTGCTGCGGGCCCAGGTTCACACCGTCGACGCCTACCTGCTCGGCCAGCTGGAGGTCGTCGTCGACCTCACCGACGAGATCACCCCCGCCCAGCGGGCCACGCTCCAGACCGAGATGCACCGGGACCCTGCGATCATCGGCTTCCGTTACGAGAGCAAGAAGCAGGTCTACGACCGGTTCCGGCGGGACTTCCACAACTCCCCGGACGTCGTTGCCGGCGTCGGGCCCGATGACCTGCCCGCTGCCCTGCGCCTCACCCTCGCCGACCCGCGGACATCCCGCGACGTCGTCGTCACCTACACCGGCCAGGACGGAGTGGAGGCCGTCCGTGACCAGCGGGCGCTGCTCGACCCGCTGTACCGCTTCCTCGACGCGTTCACGATCGGTGCCTTCGCCCTCGCCGCCGTCCAGGCGCTCGCGTCCTTCGCGCTGATCTACACGATGATCCGGATCTCCGCGCACGGCCGGCGTCGAGAGACCGCGATCATGAAGCTGGTCGGGGCGTCGAACGGGACGATCCGGGCGCCGTTCATGCTGGAAAGCGCGATCGCGGGCCTGGTCGGCGGCCTGTTCGCCGGCGGACTGCTGGTCGCGGCCAAGGTGTTCCTGGTGGACGGCCAGTTCGCCCGCCAGTCGACGTTCCCGCTGTTCGGCTGGCCCGCGGTGTGGGAGTCCGCGACGGTGGTGCTCGCCGTCGGCATGCTTGCCGCGGCCGCCATGGCCTCCCTCGCTCTGCGCCGCCATCTGCGCGTCTGATCGTCGCCCCCGACCGATCCGCGTACGGTCCGCCCTGGGCGGGCGACCATGAGCAGGAAGCCGTGATCGCTACTATGGATCGGGATACGCCTGTGCGGAGCACCTGCGGGTCCGGCCGCCTGCGGATGGCACGGGGACGGTCGGTTGCCCGGCGCCCTGGTGGCAGCAGGGGTGTGGCGGCAGGACGTATCGTCGCAACGGCAGTGGGTGCGCGTCGCAGGTGAGGGCGCGGGGCGGAACGGGAAGAGGGTCGCGGGACGGTGCCGAGGGAGACGGGGCGCAAGGCGATCGCGCAGAACAAGCGGGCCCGCCACGACTACGACATCCTGGACACGTACGAGGCCGGCCTGGTGCTGCGCGGGACCGAGGTCAAGGCGCTGCGGGCCGGGCGGGCGTCCCTGGTCGACGGCTTCGCCCAGATCTCCGACGGCGAGATCTGGCTGCACAACGTCCACATCCCGGAGTACACCGAGGGCACCTGGACGAACCACGCCCCACGGCGCAAGCGCAAGATGCTGCTGCACCGCGCCGAGATCGAGAAGCTCGTCGGCAAGACGCAGGAGGGCGGCCTCACCCTCGTCCCGCTGAGCCTCTACTGGAAGGACGGCCGGGCCAAGATCGAGATCGCCCTGGCCCGCGGCCGCAAGGCCTACGACAAGCGCCACGCGCTTGCCGAGCGGGACGCCGCCCGCGAGGTCAGCCGCGAGATGGGCCGCCGCGTCAAGGGCCGCTACAGCTGACCGGGTCCGAGCCTGGTCCCGACCCCCAGCTCGCGCGGTTCGAGGCGTTGCTGACGCCGGCGGGTGCCGCGGTGCTCGCGGAGGCGTCCGCGGTCTACGCGGCGGAGGCGTCGGCGGTCCCGTCTGCCGGTCGCCAGGTGGCGCGGGGTGAGGATCGTGGCGCCGCGGCACCGGGTCTGGCGGCGCGGGAGCTGGCGGTGGGCGCCCGGCTGCGAGCCGAGGGCGTGCCGGCCGATCTCGTGGCCGCCGCGTTCGCCCAGGCGGAGCTGCGTCAGCGCGCGGCGGCGAAGTTCACCCTCGCCGACCGCATGTTCTTCACCCGTGCCGGCCTGGAGCAGGCCTCCTCCCAGGCCGCGGCCGAGCACCGGGCGGCGCGTCTCGCCGGGTGCGCCCGGGTCGCCGACCTGTGCACCGGGATCGGTGGTGATGCCTCGGCGCTGGGGCCTGGCCGCCAGATCCTGCTCGTCGACCGTGATCCAGTACACCTTCGGATGGCCGCGCTCAACGCCGGCGTGCACGGTGCGGGCCAGGTGGAGACCTGGCTGGGTGACGTCCGGGAGGCGGACCTCGGCGGGGTCGACGGTGTGTTCGTTGATCCGGCGCGCCGCAGTGGGGATCGACGTCTCGGTTCCGGTGCCTGTGAGCCGCCACTGCCCTGGTGCTTCGCGCTCGCCGGCACGGTCGGGGCGGTGGCGGTGAAGGCGGCGCCGGGGATCGACCTGGCGCAGGTGCCGGCTGGCTGGGAGGTCGAGTTCGTGGCGGACGGCCGCGACCTCAAAGAAGCCGTCCTGTTCTCGCCCACTCTGGCCACCACGGCGCGGCGAGCGACTGTCCTCGGTACCGGTGTGGGCCCGGGGGCTGGGGCGCAGGCGGGGGTAGGGGCGGTCAGCCTGGTGGGGACACCTGACCTCGACCCGGGCTCCGGTTTTGATCCCGTGCGGCCGTCGAAGCGGGCGGTCCGGATCGCCGGCCCTGGGCGTTATCTCTACGATCCGAGCCCGGCCGTGACCCGTGCCGGGCTCGTGGGAGAGCTGGCCCGTGGGCTTGGTGCGTGGCAGCTCGACCCGATGATCGCGTTCCTCTCCTCGGACCTCGCGGTGGCGACCCCGTTCGCCCGGCTGCTGCGGATCGAGTCGCACCAGCCGTTCGACGTGCGTCGCCTGGCCGCGGACCTGCGCACCCGCGGCATCGGCTCGCTGGACATCCGCCGCCGTGGCCTGGCCGGCGACGTGGACACCTTGCGCCGTCGTCTGCTGCCCCGCCGCCGCGACCTGCTCCCCGGCGGCCCCGCTGTCACCGTGGTGATGACCCGCCTGCGCGACGAGCCCTGGGCCCTGATCTGCGTGCCCGCGTCTGTCCTCCCGACCTGAGCAGCTCGGAGGCGGCGCCCAGCAGGCAGCCGGCCCCGACGGCGGTCGCCATGGCGAGGGGGAGCAGCCGGTCGACGTGCAGCAGGCAGGCGGCTCCGAGCCCCCAGCGACAGGAAGCTGGTCGCGTCGACCAGCCCTGTCAGCATCGCCATCGCCAACAGCAGCGCCACCCGCCGGCCGGCTCCCGGCGCGGACCTACCATCTTCCCCGTGCGCTGCTGGCCAGACGTGCGCTGTTGACGGTCTGGACGGCTCGGGAGCGTCGGGCGGCGCCGGCGGATCGGAGGCGGCCATCGCCGTAGTCTCGCCGACACGGTCGGGCAGCTCGGCATGGCGCGGCCGGCGCCGAGGTGAGGGCTCGCGACCGGCCGCAGCGCCGAGGTGGTCCCACCGGCGGCCCCGCCCTACAGGCGCAGCGGGCGGATCGGAGAGGTGATCAGAGTGGGGTCGGACTTCCAGTCGACGCCGGGAACGTCGACGTAGAGCTCGATCTCGTTGCCGTCAGGGTCGAGGATGTAGAGACTGTGCGTCACCGTGTGGTCGGAGGCACCGACGATCGTGGCGCCGGCGGACTGGATACGGGCGAGGGCGGCGCGCAGCTCGTCGTCGCGGTCGCCGACCTTCAGCCCGAAGTGGTACATGCCGAGCCGGCGTCCCCCGGGCACCGCGGTCGCGTCCTCGCCGACCTCGATGAGCAGCAGCTCGTGGTGAGTTCGCCCGGAGGAGAAGGCGGCCGCGCGGGTCGGCACCGGGTTGCTGGAATCCGGGAACACCTGACGCCAGCCCAGGACGTCCCGGTAGAAGGCGGCGGAACGCGCGACGTTTCGGACATACAGGACGAGATGTCCCAGTTCCTTGATCTCCACGATGTACTCCTGGTGGTGGACGGCGGTCGTCTATTGCATCTTTAACTATCGCCGACCCTGGAACATGCCCGGGTGCGTCCGGACCGGGCAGGCTGCGGGCCTGCCGCCGCCCCGCGGCCATCCTGCCGCCGTCCTCGCCGCGGGTGCCGCAGGGGCTGGAGTGCGGGTGGCGCGACCGTGCGCCGCCGCCCGCGTGCGGTAGACTGTTCGCGTTGGAGGAGTTGTCCCTACCTGGGGGTGATCGGTTTCGACTTCGGACGTCGAGACAGGGGAAGCGGGCCGAGGATGAGCGGTTATCTCGTAAACGATCCGCTCAAAAAAACAGCTGCCAACAAGACGCAGCCTGTTGCCCCTTACGCCCTCGCGGCTTAAGGATTAGCAACCGTCAGCCTGGGAGTTCCTCCGGCCCAGGGTCTGGCGTCGCTAGGAGGATCACCATCTGACCCGGTCGCGGGGCCAGGTGGAAAATCAAACAGCGACTGAGCCTACGTCAGCTTGCCTGTGTGTCTGACGGGGCTGAGAAACAAGCAGCAGGCTCCGCCCGGAGAAGCCCTGGTTCGGTGCCGGAGGACGCGGGTTCGATTCCCGCCACCTCCACGAGCCGGCCCGCCGTGGTTGCTGGACGTTGTCCAGCTTCCCGGCGGGCCGCGATGTTTTCCGGGGGGCGACCCCCCGGACCCCCACGGGCGCGGTGTGCCGGGGTCGGTGGTGGACCATGGGTGTTCCTGGTTCATGACTGGAGGCATTGAGGGGGATCGCGGAGCCGTGTCCGGTCTCGATCTTTCCCGGCGGTTCTACGAGCAGGCGGTTCGGCCGCTGGTGTCGGGCGTTCCGCACTCTGCCGCGTTGCTCGGTGAGGGGTCCGAGGTACTCGGGTTCGACGACGAGGTCTCCACGGACCACGATTTCGGCCCCCGTGTGCAGCTGTTCGTCCCGCCGGGCTTCGACACCACGCCGCTCGACCTCTCTCTGAGGAAGCTGCCGGCCTGGTTCGATGGTTTCCCGGTTGTCTATCCAGACAGCGACCGACACGGCGGCCGCCCGCACCACCAGGTGGAGGTGACCACCGCGCAGGCGTTCTTCGTCGGCCAGCTCGGCGTCGACCCTGCCGACGGGATGGATCTGGCGGACTGGCTGCTGGCCCCGACCCAGATCATGGCCGGCCTCACGGGTGGCGTGCTCCTGCACGACCCGCTCGATCTGCTCACCGTGCGGCGTCGGGCGCTGACCTGGTACCCAGACGACGTCTGGCGCTACGTCCTGGCGGCCGGCTGGCTGCGGGTCAGTCAGGAAGAACCGTTCGTCGGCCGCACCGGCGGCCGCGGCGACGACCTCGGCTCGCGCATGCTCGCTGCGCGCGTGGCCCGCGACCTCGTCCGGATCGGCTTTCTCCTCGAACGTCGCTGGGCCCCGTACAGCAAGTGGCTGATGACCGCGTTCGCTCAGTCGGCCCTCGCGGACCAGGTCGGGCGGTACCTACGCCGTGCGCTCAGCGCCACGCAGTGGCGGGAACGCGAAGCAGCGCTGTGCGCCGCGGCCCGTCACCTTGCCGACGCCACGAACCGGCTTGGTCTGGCTGAGCCTGTCGACCCCGCGCCGCGCCGCTTTCATGCCCGGGACATCCAGGTACTCGGCGCTGAACGCCTCACCCGTGCGCTGACCGATGCGATCAGCGATCCGCAGCTGCGAGCCCTCCTCATCCGGCTCGGACACCGCCCCGACGGCCCGCTTGGCCATCTCCCCGGCGCGATCGACCAGGCCGTCGACAGCGTAGAAGTCCTCACCCAGCCGAACCGCCGCCGGGACTACGCACCCGTCCTCGGGCTCCGGGCCTGAGCGTTGCGGTTAGCGGTTACGCGCGAACGCGCCCTCGGCCTCGCTCGTCGAGAACCTGGCAGTTCGGTGGGACTGCGAGGTTCACCGCGCCGCTGGACAGCGATCTTTCGACTGCTCGGGCCGCCTGGCGGCAGGGCTCATGCCGAGGTCACGCCGTATGGGCCGGCGAACGGACCGAAAGACGAGTACCGTATCTCATCGGATACGCTTGACGTCGTGATGGAGGGGGAATGGCGGATTCGCTGGCGGGCCGGCTGATCGAATCGGCACGGCTGGAGGCGGGCCTGTCCGGGGCCGAACTCGCGCGGCGGGCGCACACGTCGCGGCCGACGTTGGCGGCCTATGAGCACGGGGTGAAGTCACCGACCTTGGAGACCGCGACGCGCCTGCTGGCGGCGGCGGGCTTCCGGCTCGACGCCGTGCCGGTCCCCTCGTTCGAAGTCGTGGTGGACGGGCGGGGACGACCGTTCACCGTGCCGGATCGGCTGCCCCGGCTCCCGATCCGGCAGGCGTTGGCACGGGTACGCCTGCCCGTCCATCTGAACTGGTCCGACCCCGATCGGACCTACGACCTTACGGACCGCCGACAGCGCCACCGGTTGTACGAGATCGTCCTGCGTGAGGGGACGGCGGAGGACATCCTCGCCTACGTCGACGGGGCACTGCTCGTCGACGCCTGGCCGGAGCTCGTCCTTCCCGCCCCGATTCGGTGCGCCTGGGAACGGACCGCCTTCAGGTGATCACATCGTTGCAGCGGGCGGTTGCGCGGATCTTCTTCGGGCTGCCCGAAAGTGTGGGCTTCGCGGTCGCGGGCGGCGCCGCGCTCATCGCACGTGATCTCGTCGACCGCGAGACCCGCGACGTCGACCTGTTCACCGCCCTCCCGCCCACGGCCTCGATCCCCGACACGGCAGCGGCGTTCGAACGCGCGGCGGCCTCGAAGGGCTGGACCACCCGGCGGGTCCAGCTCACGGACAGCTTCGCCAGACTTGTCGTCGAAGCAGACAGCGAGGCGCTGATCGTGGATCTCGGTGTCGACAGCCCGCCGGACGAACCACCCACCCTCACCGAACTCGGCCCGACACTCAGCGCCCATGACCTGGCGGCCCGCAAGACCCTCGCCCTGTTCGGCCGAGCCGAGGCACGCGATTTCACCGACGTACACGACCTGGCGAACGTCTTCACCAAGGCGGAACTCGTCCACCTCGCCCAAACCCAGGACGGCGGCTTCGACCTGCAGGTGTTCGCCGACATGATCGGAACCATCAGCCGGTTCACCGACGACGACCTGGGACTGCCCCACCCGGCCGCCGACCGGCTACGCCACTTCTTCCACAACTGGCGTCAGGAAATCACCGGCGGATGAGCGACGACCGACCTGCCCCATCCGGATCGCTGCCATGAGCCCACGCCGGACGAGAGCGTCACCCACGATTCCCTCCCACCACAGGCGAGTGACTCACGTGGCAAGATTTCCACCGGCCCTGCGGAACGTGTGTTCGAGGTCGGCCACGGTGTGATCATTCCGATCCTGGTCCGGAATCGTCCCTGGTCAGCTGCCGCGTCCCGATCGGGCGGACGGTGATTTCAGGACCTTCGACCAAGATCGAGCGGTTCTTCTGCTGCCACGTTAGGTCCACCGCGATGCGTAACAATGCCCTGACCTGGGTAAATAGTTAAAAGCTATGAGATCTGACGGTTGATCGAATAGAAGGTGTCCAGGTCGGGGCGTTGATCGTTTGGTTCGATTCCCGGAACCGTCGACAAGT
>Ga0207710_10000341_pt1 | contig 34424 bp, 16 predicted proteins | sample KBSS24metaG_FD_184400 | JGI IMG/M metagenome (GOLD analysis project Ga0207710, IMG submission 184400) | Switchgrass rhizosphere microbial communities from Kellogg Biological Station, Michigan, USA - KBS S2-4 metaG (SPAdes) (version 2) | ecosystem: Host-associated > Plants > Roots > Rhizosphere...
GCTTTAGAATCAAAACGCGAGAAACTGACCATGGAATTACTGAGTCTCGCCTACGAACAACGACTCGCTGCTAACAATCCCGACAAACCGAATCCCTTTGGCGATGTTGCTCTAGTCGCGTAATTTTGACCATCATCAACAACAAATCTTCTAGCTCCACATGCGTGCCGTGGGACGGCCACCTCAACGATCACGGGGACAACTTATTGCTGACCAGTTGTCGGCAGGCAGAAGTTTAATATTTCGCACAAGGCCCAAAAAAGATGAAAGCTATTTTGGTTTCTTGATTAGACTCGCAGAACTTAATGCTTACGACACTCCATTTCGGATAATTCAGGCCGCGAGGCTGCGTAGCACGACCCTCACTGGGCCTCAGTGTGAATCAAATTCAGATGTTAATCTTGGTCCACTAGCCAGTCTATGCGGACTGGAAATAGACGATCTAAGAAAACTCGTCCCCTCCCCTGCCGACGAGCCGCATGCTTTGTCAATTCTTGGTCGCACTTTTTCCCGAAGATTAATCAATCTGCGTCTCCCACGGGTGTGTACCGAATGCCTTCGCGAATCAAACTATTGCCGGAAACAGTGGGAGTTCACGGCGGTAACCGCTTGCCCTATCCATCAGCTCATGCTGCTAGACGAATGTAATGCCTGCGGCGAGCAGCTCAGCTGGGCGCGAAAGAATGTAAGCCTTTGTCACTGCGGTGCAGACTGGCGCGAGGCGCCAAATACGCCGCTACCTGAACATGAGACTGCGCTATCTAGACTTGCTTATCAGTGGTTGGGCTTCTTGCCTCTTGTGCAAGACAACTCGGAGAACAATCCGCTCTACGGCTTGGATTTTCCAAATATTGTAGAGGCGCTGCTGCTAGTCGCAAGCCAACAGGAAAGGCTCGTGATCGATACAAATGGAAACCGCATATTCGCGGGGAAACAGTCGAGGGAAATTCATTATCAACTGGTCAACGCCTTTTCCGTTTTTGACTCCTGGCCCGGAAATTTCCATTTGTTCCTGGAACAAGTGCGTTTGCTTAATAAGCCATTAAAAGGAAATCCCACTCTACAAGGTTCGTTTGGCAGTTTCTATCGCCAGCTTTACGTTATGCAATCGCTGTCGCCGCCTACGGTCGCGATGCTGAGGAAAGAATTTGAACAGTATGTGTCAGAGCACTGGGATACGGGATACTTGGGGTTGACCAATTGGTTCAAGTCAGGCAATTACCCACACAAATACGTTACCCGGAGCAAGGCATGCCGAGTACTACGAGTTGATCCCCGAACACTCGACCGGCTCGTATCGGAAGGCAAGTTACGAGCAATCGTAAAGCGGCGAAGCGCGACAACTCGACTTCACCTGGTCGAAGCGGCAAGCCTCGAGGAAATGCGCCTGTATCGTGCTCGTCACCTCACCTTAATTGCCACCGCCAAGTTCTTGGGCACAAGTGCGCCCCTCATCTTGAGATTGGTTGAAGGTTCCTTATTGACGCCGGCTCGCGGCGAATCGATCTATAAGTACACGCACAAAACTCCCCTATTTGAGAAGGGGGCAGTTGAAGACTTCCTCTCGAGTGTGCTTTCCAAAACAACTAAGCCTCGTGGATTTCGTGATACTGAACTTAAGAGCTTTGGCAGTGTGCTTAGATTAGTCACATGGAAACTCTCAAGCCCCGCAATAGATACTCTTATCAGGAGCATTTTAAGCGGACTGTTAACTCCTAGAGCTGAGGCTGAGGATAAGGTGGGGCTTTCACGTTTGCAGTTCTCCCCTCAAGAGGTCCATGAATATCTCGAGACGAAGATTCCGGCTCAAACCGGTGTAACTCTGCGTGCAATAGACGGAGTTGCGAGTCTTGGCTCGCGCGCCAAGCTAACCTACTTCCTGGCCGGCAAAAGGTTGATCGCGACAAGTGCTACAAGACGCAACGGCAGACGGTGCAAAGTGATAACCCGTGAAGCAATTGTCTCGTTCAAATCCGAATACAGACTGGGGATCGAAATGGCCCATGAGATTGGAACTTCGATGAATTCTCTTCTCCTGGCACTACAAACATTGGATATCCATCCAGTGTCCGGCAAGTCTGTCGATGGCGGTCCGCGGTATATTTTCAGGAGGAGAGATCTTGATCATATCAACTTGAAAAAGATTATCAGCTTGATTCCCACCAAAGCGACATGCAAGCAGTCTCGCTCCATAAATTCGAGTGAGGCAGCCAAGATGCTCAACATGCCAAAGAGCGCAATCCTTCAGTTGGTGGAAAATGATGTTTTGCGACCTTATCCAGAGTCGCTGGATTCACCACGCAGCTACTCATTTCATCGAAACTATATCGAAGGATACAAAGGCCAGTTTCAGAATCTACTGGAACTAATATCACTAAAGGCGGCCGCTAACCTCCTCCACCTAAGCGTCGGTAACCTGCACGTCAGATGGGTTAAGACCGGCTGCTTGTCATATGAGATTTCAAAGGACGGTACGAAACGTTTTCTTCGACGTGCAGACGTCGATGGATTGGCATCCTTTAAGGGATCGGTCGTCACCGCATTCGAGGCAGCTATTTTGCTTGGAGTACCTCGGCCTTACGTTCGACAATGGACCAAAGATAAGTTGTTAAGGCCTGCGGCTAATCCCTACCCACAAGCCTTCCGCCACCCTGTTTACTTAAAGACCGATTTGGAAAGATTTCGGGTTGAAAGACAGAAGGTTGGCAGTGTGATGAAAGTGTTCCTTACGACTCGGCATGAAGGCCTCTATCTTAATCTCAAGAAGAAAAGCTCACATATTGTCGATTCTCAAGGCGCGGCCGAGATACTTTCACTAAAAAAGAAAGCGATAGTGCAGTTGGTCAAGAATGGAGTGCTGGTAGGCAATTCTGAACGATCCGGAAAAGCAGGAGAATATCTATTCCATCGCTCTCTAATCGAAAGCTTTGTCGGCCAGTTCACCGACTTAACTAATCTCATATCCCTTCCGGTCGCAGCTAAGATTCTTCAAATATCGCCATCCACCATTTACTTGGGATGGATAAAGAGCGGCTATTTGAAATACGAAAGCTTATGCGGTGGAAAGAAACGCTTTCTGGTCAAGTCCGAGGTTGAACACATTGCCTCTTTTGTGAACCCGATCGTGACAAGGCCAAAGGCAGCAATAATGCTTGGGGTATCGCGAAAGTATATCGAGACCTTTCTACGCAAAGAACGGATCAAACCCATTAATAATCCATATCCGTTAGCTTTACCATACAACATGTACCCGCGAAGCGATTTTGAAAAACTCAAACAATTATTAGCCTGATACAAGTCGCAACGCGAACGGCGTTCGAAGACCGTTCTCCATCGGAAAAGAATTTTCTTCTCGCCTCACGCTTGCCAGTAACTCAATAACATCAGCTCGGTTCCCTCCGCAGATTAAGTCAACGAGGAGTGAGTATTCTCATGGAGAAATGCAGCGGTCTGCATTCCTCCGGCCTTAGACGCCGCCTTTTAAAACTTCCTGTCTGCAACAGTCCCTAAGTGAAATTGCTAATTACCCCGAAGCCTGAAAAGGATGAGGGTTTCATAAGCTATCTATTGCGTCTCACAGAAGCGAACGGTTACGACACGCCATCATGGATACTTTCACTGAGCGGAATCGACTACATGGAACTTCAATGGAAGTTCACCTTCGTTTTCAGTTGCTCAGAGGGATTCAAGAAATTAGCCAAGCTCACCGGACACGCACTATCGGATCTAATTGAACTTCTCTATCTCCCTTCGCCTTCAGCGAAGAACACAACTTGCGATACCGACTATAATTTTTACGGAGCCTTCCTCAATCGTTCTATCATCCGACCTCACTGCCCTAAAGTCTGCGTTAAGTGCCTGAATGAATCCGGCTACTGTCATCGCGTTTGGGATTGCTCACTTGTTACTGTATGTCCCATCCATGAGTGTTTGCTTCTTGATACTTGTCCAAAATGCAAACGGCGTCTCAAAGCCATTAGGAATCGCCTGAGCGTCTGTGTCTGTGGATGTGACTGGAGTGAGCTACCGCCAGATCTTAGGCGTGAACATGACATCGCGGTATCGCGACGCATTTATGAGCTATGCGGCCTTCTGCCATTGGACCATCAGTCGAAAGAGCAATTTAATCCGTTACAGAGCCTTGCTCTTCAAGAGTTTGTAATCGTCCTCACGTTTATCGCCGGTCTTGAATGTGAAATGTCATGGGCCACGGGAAGACCTTCAAAATCAATAAAGCTACGGAACGAGGATCTTCATGGCTACTTTACTAAAGCGTATCAACTATTCGAGCCCTGGCCACATAACTTTCATCAGTTTCTCGATAAGAGATCAAAAGGAGACGTACGTTTAAATCCACGCGATGGAAAACTTGATACGGCATTGAAAGAAGAATTCGGCGCCCTGTTCGAGCGGTTGTATGCCGATCTTCACGAACATCAATTCGATTTCCTGCGCGAATCCTTCGCTCAGTACCTGAACGACAGATTGAAGGCGCAGTACGGGGATGTAAACGGATTCTCTTCAGTTCCTGAATCGGACGACGACAAATACATTTCAGTCACAGAAGTCCGACGGTTACTGAAGATCAGTCACGATTCATTATTAGAACTTGTGAAGACCGGAGAGATCGCATTTGCTGTTAGGAATCAGGAAAGAACGCTACGTTATCTGCTTCGATTAGCAGATGTTGAGAGTATAAGAATGAAATATGAGCAAGCCTTAGGTTCACGAGAGCTGGCAAAACAATTGGGAGTGGACCACAAGATTATAAGACGGCTGGTACAACACGGATATCTGCGGAGAACATCAAGAAGGACTGTCGATGGTTACCACGCACCGAAGTTCGATGTGGATATTGCGAGAAGGGTACTCCGTGCATTCAGTATGCAGAGCACTTTTAACAGATAGAGGTCTTTGTCTTGAATCGCGCCCTCGTTCTCACTTCGTCGCCTGCAATCCAATCGGCATATCATCGACCTATGCTTCATCCCTGAGTTTCTTAACAAACTTTATCACTCGTGAAGTTACTTGAGCGGGGCTACCCATTCGGCCAAGATCTTTGAAGAGGTTTTTATAGCCGCGGAGAGGATAGTATGTACCGAACTCATCAAGAATCGATTGATGAAGTTTAGCCGCTACGCTGCCCGTACACCCAATCGGTACGACCGCGATTTCTTTCGTCAACGCAATTCGGAATTCATCCTCAACTCCGTCCGCTTCAACCACATTTCCCGAAGAATTGAACTTGTTTCCAAAAAGAAATAACGAGATGCCTGCGTGGTCCAGCATGTCCTCTCGATATGCGGTCCATCGACGCTTGCGCTCAGAGGGATCGGAGATTCCAAGTGGAAAAGGTCGGAGAATTATTCGGTCGTCCAGCACTCGAGTGCTCTCCTTCTCCAACTGTTCAAGAACGCCGTTTACGACGTGAGTGCCAACACCTAATCCAAACCCCGATACTACGCCGAACCCCTCTCTGACAAGTTGCTCAGAAATCTCTTGGATTAACTGCTCTGCCTTAGCGTCGGTCCAAGGCTTATACTCGACCGCGCTTCCAGAAATGAACACCCAGCCTCTGCGATACTTTTGTGAGATTCGTTTTAGTATCTCGGTGTATTCGGAATAATCGTCCACCAACAGACCAATGATACCGTACCGCCTCAAATCACGAACTTGAAGATCCTGTCGTGCGCGCGCGTATTGAAAGTCTCGAGCGTTTGAGAAGTCAGAGCGCTGAATTCTTCGTAATAGGCTGTAATGTTCGCGTCGGTTTTCGCCTAGGAGGACCCGAATTCGACTGAGAATGTAGTTCAAATTTGGATCGTTGAAACTGAAACCAATAAAAAGAAATGTCTTTGAAAGAAGGTCTCCTTGAAGTGTCAGTGAAAAAGATCGACGTTCAGTCGTATCATACGATTCGTAGTCGTCTTTTGTAACGATCGCCTTGTCGGGCAGTGACACATCCCCGTGCATCTTGTATACAACAGCGTCCCGCCGAGGTACGTTTGTTGTTAGGTTTGCGGCGGTGATTTTTACATCTGGTTTTTTCCTCGCGGCCCGCAGGGATTCCTCTATCACAGTATCGTAGTTTGTGGTCCAGTACGTTTGGATCGGTAATGATGCGAGTAGTCGGTGGTTGTCTGTCAGGACCGCACGAGCTGAGAATTCGTTGACGAGAGACTGGTTGATTCGATGCCTTCCCCCGCGCTCGTTCAGGTGGAACTGAGCAACTGTAATCAGGTCATCTTCTTTGTCCACATTTAGGCCGATGTCGTTAGCAATATCCCTCAATAACTCCTTCCAGTTAACTAATCCACTTGGAATGGAGAGACCGGCACCTGCAAACACTGCGGCATTATCATCATGAAGCGCTTGAACGTATGTATTTATGAATGAATCAATCGCGTCCGGTTTCATAATCATCCTCAAACTCTCCTAGATCTACTTTCTTGCAATGGGCCGCCCATAAGAGGCTGTTCGCTTCTTCCGAAATAGGACGTTTCCAGCCACGCAGCAAATGCTTTTAACCCAGGCTTCGCTTTATTGTCCTTGACCTATTCTTGGTCGAAGGCGCCATATTCACGAGCAATGCGTCTCGCTTCGCGGCTTTCTTGATAGGCTCGAAGAGGTTTTCCTGTGAGAAGATACGCTATCGCGAGTTTGTGCTTGGCTCTCGCCAGGAATCCGGCTCTAAAATTACCTTCGAGAAGAGCGACCCCCTTTTCAAGCAAGTCCCTTCCATGCCACAGCCGTCCTTGATGAATGTACGCATAGCCCAAATTCGACAGTGCCACACCTATAGGCCCAGCTCCTGCCCCCGCTTGTTCCCGCCGGCGAAGGACCTCCTCAAAATCCTGAACTGCCTGAGTAATATCACCTCGCGCTCTGTGAATACCCGCTCTAACTGAGAGTGTACTCCCCAATGGATCTTCATAGTCTCGAATAGCTATGTTCGCATCATTTAGTGCCTGCTTCAGAAGGCTATCCCTCTCCTTTCCATAGAGGTGCTTTGCAATCGAGTACCGCGCGCTAGCCAGTTCGCCTCCTGGATATCGGGTCTGATTTGGATCAGCGATCGACGGCGCACTTTCTCTTAAGGTCTTTCGCACCTTGACCATACTGTTAAACGCTGCCAGTGCACCCATGTACAAATGCCCATGAAGACCATACCAGCCGGCCGCGCTTGCCCATTGATCGAGTGCCATATTCCAGTACGCCAGCAGGTTCGGGTCTCGATAACTTTCGGAATTGCATTTCATTAATTCGCGAATGGCTAACCAAGTGCGCGCTAATCTCAATTCTTCATTTCGTTGTTCCTTTGACGCGCGTAGGATTCTTATAATCAGGTCTTCATCCAGCGCCCCTGTTCCCGCGCTTAAAGAGCCGTTGAGAAACAACACGTCAGTCGAAGTGGGGTCTCTCGTTTTTGGCCCGCGTGCAAGATATAGTCGTTGCACTAGCCTTCTGATAACTGAGTGGCCGAACGTAAAGAGCGGCTGTCCTCCAAGCCTGGAAGAACTCTGAAGAATTGTAGAAACCTGCTCCTCCAAATCACGTGCGGAGAGTTGTTCATGAATCGACGAGTTGGGCAAGGCAAATCGAAGTACTTCAAGGATTCCAGCTAACACCGGATCTGGAGAGAATCCCTCTAGCATGAAAAGATAAATTGGCTTTCTAAGCAGTGCGGCCTGAAAAAGTTCGATCTCCAGAAATGATACAGACGAGTCTCGTTGATCAAATGGGAGTGGATCGCCGTGGCGATTGCCCAAAATACATAGGAATAGCTTGGCCTCTCGTACCTTGCGAATTAGATAGTCCGCGATTAAGAGGCGATCTTCACGCGCAAGGTCTCTTTCCCATACCTCTTCATCTACAAAGACAAAGCGACCTGCGCGCTCACCTATGTTGAAGATGCGAATTCGGAGTTCCTGATGCTCCCTATACAAGGAAGACAAAAAGGCATAGGGTGCTTCGTCGGACCTCTTGCGGCGCCAGCCAGGCTGTGAAGTACTCGCCATCATTTGCAATACCCGGAACTACTCAACTTCTGGAAGCTCGTTTGCAGCACAACTACAAGAAGTTGTTGCCATAGAGTTCAGTTCATTTACTCTACTGTGGCGAATAGAGTGGGGCTGATTAGTAATATCCGAAACGGCTGCTCGCGCTAAATAGGTAAGAGTAGGCGCCGGCGTCAAGTCGACGCGACTTTTCGTAACCTACGGCTGCCGCGCCAGCCCTTAGGGCTGAAGCAACCGGACTGCTTGCCGCTGAAATTGCCGCTCCAACTAGTGTCAAGGCGAATGACGCGGGCTTGTTCCATGCTTTGCGTGAGCGCTTCCGCAAATCGGAGGCGAGGTCACTAAGTTCCGCTTGGCGAAGTTCGAATGCGACTTTTTGCTCAGCCGGGGACATGCGCGAAAGTTCGATCGCGAACTTTCTAACAGAGAGCATGTACCGTCGGTGTGCCGCTACGTTCTGGGCTCGATAGTCGAGCACTTCGTCGATCGGGAAAGGCGCGAGATCCACTCCCACAGTATTTAGATCGAATTCGATCACATGGCCGCTCGATATGTCTGATGGCAGTACCATCAATTCTGATAAGGCACGGACCATTTTTGGCCTATCAGTCGCAGGGCTGAGGTTCGCGTTGATTACATTGCCGTAAGGTCTCAGGATCTGTGAAAGGAGCACAAGCACCAAAGAGCGCACCTTAGGATGCATAGGAATAGACACGTTGTCTTCACTGTCTTTCGCCAACCCTCGCTGTTTGAGTTCATCAAAAATCATCCTAGCGAGCTCATTGTCGCCGTAGTAACCCAAGCGCGACATCGAGAGTTCGTGAAATGCCGTTTCTTCCTTGGCCAACCCATCAAGCACCCCTGAGCTGATAATATCAGTCAACGCTGAGGCCAGTTTTTCTGTCGCCAACTTATCGACTGCTTTTTCAGGCTTAATAATCTGAAGAAGATTATGCTGCTTAAGTCCGGCAACAATGGCTGGATCGATTTCCTCTGGACGTCTTCGCATGTAGCCTGGTACTAGAAGCGCGACCCCGTCAAAGAACAATATAAGATTCTTGATCCAGTCACCTCGGGTCCACATCGGATTAGGGTAATAAAAAGCTAACTCTTTGACCTTCCTCGGCGCCATGTCGTTGTACAATTGGTCGGAATTCCTAAATTAAGACTACAGAACTCCTCAATTCGGCCGCATCTCGTTATTTGAATACGCTAGATTACCTTCACTACTTCGTATTCGTCGATCCGGTCCCTAACGCGGATCGCAAGGTCGATGTAGTGATTCACGTTCGCGATGAAATGGTCCCATCTCACCGGATGTATGTACGAGTGATCGTTCCCCGTGTGGTAAACCGTGCTGCACAAGGTACTGCCACAGCGCGCCTGGTTTGGCTTTTTTCGGTTGAACATATTTTTGCCGAGAATATTGAAAAGCTTATCCGTCCTCCACGTTATAGTCGCACACTGCATACAGGCACTCTGTTCCACGAAGTAGGCATAACTACCATTTTCATCCGGCAGCACGACCGCAAGCATCGCGTTCGCAGAACTCGTGCGATCCTCTCTCCACTTACTCCGTAACGAATAAGAAACCTCCCACGGAATCCACTGGTCCTGCTCCATCTGCATCAGGTCCTTCATATTTTTCGAGATCAGTACGAGCGTCACGCTGCTGTCGAAAATCCGCTCCCGCAGGTGTGACTGAATTGCCTCATCCTTGAACGCGCCAAGGTCCTCGTCGCCCCGCTCGCCTTTATATATATGATCGCCCTGAAAAAGACGCTCCAAATAGTCGACGTAGTCCCGCGCCGTACCACTCCCAAGCAGGGTAACCTTTTGAATACCGACGTCGCGGTGTTTGTAGCTCACAAAAATCTTTCGTCCCATTTACTGATCACTCCTATCGCGACCACTTGGATACTGAGGAGCACCTAGAATAACCAAAGGTCCAAAGACCATTACGCCTGCGTTCACGCGCTGTGCCGGTGATTAGCTGCTAGAGCGCTCATTATCAAGGTGATGGCTGAAGCATCTCGATCGGTTCTCCTAACTCCCACAAGTGTCGTCGTGCATCTTGACGAGTTTGTTCGTTGCTTGCCTTTGCTAACATGAGCCGGAAATCGGCAATTGCTAAGACAGTATTACCCAAAGACCAATTCGCAAGACCTCTTCGATGCAAAGCTTCAGTGTTGTCAGGCTCCAGCAAGATCACCGCGTCCAGATCAGGTATTGCTTCCGCATATTTCTTTTGCTTAATATAAAGTTGCGCACGGTTAAAGAATGATCCAAAAAACTTCGGATCAGCTTTTGTTGCGGACTGATATTCAGCCAACGCCTTTTCCGTGTCTCCAATCTCCGAATACATAGAACCGCGGTTTGTATAGATTCTGGCACGATCACCTCCAAGTGCTTCGGCTTTACTGAAATCAGCCAAAGCCTCATTCACCATTTTCTTATGACCGTAAGCGATAGCACGACTTGAATACGCATCCGCGTCTGTCGGGTTTTCTTTTATAGTTTCAGTCAAGTCTGCTATTGCGCCGTCGTAGTCTTTTTGATCGATGCGGTCCCAACCTCTTTGATAAAAGGCTAACGAATCCGATGGTTCATTATCGATTGGGCTCTCTTGATGTTCATCAGTGGTGTCCTCACCTCTGCTCGGGGCTCCTTCGCTCAAGTTAGCGCATGTTTTTTGGTAAGGCTCGTCACCAAAATACTGGCTCCACTCTTCGAACGTGAGATTGCGAGTAAGTCGAGCACAAGTCTCGTTGATCAAGTCTGTTCGATTCCACAGCCAGGTAGAGAGAGCCGCACTCTGGCCAAGCCTAGTTAAGTAACGGCCGTTAAGGCTAAACTCAGCTGAAGGAATGGCGTCGTCTTGACCATTGAACCTTGTGACTTCTTCGCCGGTATTAATATTCCAGACACGAACAATTCCTTCTTCGGTTCCTGTAGCCAAGTAACGTCCATCGGGACTAAAGCTCACTCGTCTCAGGTACGACTCGTGTATTAATCGTCTAATTTCTTTTCCGGTACTAATGTTCCACACGCGAGCCGTCTTGTCCCAACTGCCTGTAGCAAATAGATGTCCGTCTAAACTGACATCGGCACAATCGAGCAAGTTTTCAAAACCATCTTTGCTTTTAATTAATTCATGCTGAACGTGCAGTACTTCGCGACCGTCCGTCGAATCCCACAGTCGCGCAGAGTTTTTGAAATCTGTCGTAATTAAATACTTGCCGTCATCGCTGTAAAGGACGTGCGAAGCATAAGAGTTGAGGTAAAACTCCCGAACCGGCTTGTAGTCATCTGTTCTCAGGACGCGGATCAAACTGTGCTTGTCGATTGATTCTGCTGCCGGACTACTCAAGAGACTTATGAAGGCGCCAGTGTGATCGAACTCTGCGGCCTGTATTGACGTCGGCTTGCCTGCTTTGTCTTTTTCGTTGATCTTTACACTAGCAACCTGATGCCCGTCTGCTAGATCCCAAATTAAGAGAAAATCATCTTCTATCGAAGGCTCTTCGTATCTTCCCATTCTCAACTCAGCAAGATAGCGTCCGTTTGGGCTAAGTGAACTGCTGCTTCCGTGGCTCGCTGCTGACAGAGTGATGCGGCTCTGGCTTATCAACCGCCGCAATTCGCCACTGTCTCCAAGTTCCCAGACGCGTGCTGCTCCATCATCTGTCACCAGCGCGTGATAGCGTCCGTCATAACTAAGCAAGTTGGCGATTACACGGCCCTCAACAACTGTGGCAGTAGATTGTTGCGACTGCGGGTCATTGACTTCCCAAATCCGTGCAGTCTTATCAGCGCTTGCAGTTGCGACATATTTTCCATCCGGGCTAAAAGCAATTCCTTCTATTCCGTCCTCATGAGAGAGACGGGCTATTTCATTGCCACCAATGGGTTTCCAAAGTCGGGCCGCAAAAGAATGTGACTTCTTTCCGAACTTATTAATACAACCCGACGCTACGTGCTCGCCGTCGGGAGCAAACTTAACAAAATGAACATCATCCTCATGTGCAACCCGGCCGACCTCACGCTTTGTGTTGAGATCCCAGACACGGGCGGTGCCGTCCTCGCTTGCTGTCGCCAGGTACTTCCCGTCAGGACTAAAATCCATAGTATTCACAGTAAAGCCGTGCATCAGGTGTGCGACTTCCGTGCCAGTTTTGACATTCCACAATCTTGCTGAGTGATCAGTGCTTGCGGTCGCGAGGAAGTCTCCAGCTGGACTAAACGCCAGATCCATTAGCCAGCCTTCATGCTCAATGCGAGTAAGCTCTTTAGCTGTAATCGGGTCGAACACCGCAGCCGTTCGACCCATCATTTGCGCAATCGCCAAATACTTGCCATCGTTGCTGTATACAATTCGTCGGATACCCGCAGGTTCTGTGATTCGTTTTAATTCCTTGCCGCTAGCAACATCCCAAATGCGCGCAGTTTGATCGTCGCCTGCCGTAGCTATTTGTCGGCCATCAGGACTAAAGGCAAGATCAAAGACAGTTTTGGAATGAACAACCTTACAGATTTCTTCACCAGTGCTTACTCGCCAGACCGACACTTCCTTAGGTTTACTGCTACCCGCGATATAGGATCCATCCGGACTGAATACTGCTTTCTCCAACATTCCATTGTGAGGCACGTGTAAAATTTCTTTAGCGGCACCGGTTTCCCAAACACGAATGAATCCATCTTTACTTGCTGTAGCAACGTATTCGCCCATGGGACTGAAAGTGATTCCGGTTATCTGCTTGCTACTTTTGAGTTGAGTTAGCAGGCGCGGGACTAATTTAAGACTGCGTCTTAACGATTGCTCTGCTTCGAGAAAAGGGGATCTCTTAAGAACCTCTAACGTAAGCAGAATGCTTCGCTCGAGAAGTTCCGGATTTTGCGCTCGCATTGCCTCTGCTTGAAATGCAAGTTGACGAAGCTGTGCTAGTTGCCGGTCACGTTCAGCCCGACTCCGCTGCACGTAGAACATGCTGGCCAGCACCAGGAAAACAATCGCAGTAATAACCGCTGCTGACGTGATGAGTCGCCGGCGTCGATCTTGTGCTACGCGCTCGCGGTCTCGAAGAGCGATGCCAAACTTGATGTATTCCTTTTCTGAGGGGCTAATTGCGTTAGGTTGTCTTTCTTCTTCCTTTTTGTTTAACCAGTCTTCAGCTTCTGAAAGCAGCGTTCCTCGCAACAAAGCGCTTTCATCCCGCTTTTTCTTTTTCCACAAGTTAATGTCAGACCGAAGTTGTTCTTGCCAGGTGCGGAATTCTCGTTCAGCTTCCATCCATTTTTTCAGCCGAGCCCACCCATCGATCAATGCCTCATGTACTATTTCTACCGTTTTGTCACCGGTGCTCTCATTTCTGCCTGTAACAACGAGTCGGGCATTCGCAAGTTCTTCGACGACCTTCCAATCGTGGTTGCTGATTTCTTTTTCGGTAGCCAGCCTGCGAATATCTCTGGTGTTCAGGCCCGGACGGACCAGTTGCACAAATACCCGGCGAGCTCCTCGCTTTTCCGCTGGACTGAGTTCGTCATAGATTTTTTCAGCATAACCCGTTAGCGCTTTTTCGACTCCGCCAATCTTGTCGTAGGCAGCGTGAGTGAGCCAGCCATTCTGTTGGTTCGACCACAGCAACGTCAGAGCAAACTCTAATAGTGGCAGTTGGCCAGGAGCTGAGCCGAGATCCTTGATTATGCGCTGTGAGAGACCTTCCTCCATTTGGATACCAAGTCCGCGAGCAGGATTTTCAATTGCTTCTTTCAGGTCACGGGAACTCATGGGCCCTAGAATTAAACTTGAGCGTTGAAGGGCACGTGAAAACTTCGGATGGCCCAGTGCCTGATCAAAGAAATCTGCTCTGAGTGTCAGTACTATCGTTAGATTAGATATTGTTCCTCTTGAATATCGATCAATACACAAGAGCAGTGCTTTTATGAATTTCTTGCGCTCGTCTTTGGTCGGGCAAAGAGTAAATATCTCTTCGAACTGGTCGATAAGTAGAAGGACGCGTGCTTTTTGTGAGTTTTTTTGGAGAATGCGATCCAGTATGGTTGCAAGGTCGATCGTTCCTTTGTTCCAGTCGTCCGCGAGCTTCCGGCTCTCTCTTAATCTATCAACTTCGCTAAGTGATGGTTCAAGATGAGGAAGCAACGCAGAAGCCAAGCTAAAAAATGGTGATGCCAACGGACGCAGTGACACTAAAAGCCATTCAGGATCCAACGATAGCTTGGCTAACAATCCAGAGAATACGACTGATGATTTACCGACTCCAGAAGTGCCTATCACTGTCACCAGCGGTCGGTTCTTAGCTGTCTCGACGAGCTCTTGGATGAATGTATCGCGGCCAAAGAATATAGAGGCATCTTCTTGTCGAAAGGCTGCGAGCCCGCGGTAGGGACAAGGTCCAATGTTGGAACGAACCTCTACCGATGTTTCGGAAAGACCCGTAGTGTCACTCTCCGCCTTGGCGGAGGCTACAGAGGTTATAGCCTCCTCAATCTGGTCACAGATCTTAACGAAAACTTCGTTGCGTTCGGATTTCCTTAGTTTGTCTAACGGACGAGACGGATCGTTTGTCGCCGTGTACTTCTCAATTTCTGTTTCTTTATACCGACTAGAACTAACAGCTACCCATAAGATTCTAACGTTGTTTTGTTTAGCTGCTTCGAGTAGAGGAGGAAGTTCATGCTTTGCGATAAAGTCGGATTTGAGGAAGTTTGGTGTGACCAGTAGGACAGCAACACGTGCCTCGGTGAGGGCTCGCTGGATCTCCTCGCGCCATTCTGATCCAGCACTCATTTTAGTGTCATCCCAGACCAGCAGTTTGTTTCGTCGCTCTGATGGTGCTAGGTGGGTCTTCAACTCATCGAGCCACTTTTTGTCTTTGCGGCTGTAACTTATGAAGACTTGGTTTTCAGACTGCATATTCTCATCCCACGTTGCAGCCTCAGCTCTTGAAAGTAGTTACTCCGTCATACTAGTGGGTCAGTAGGCTGAGGGGTTCACTGATCAATCGGTACACCTAATCGGACGAGTTCGGCCATCGCCTTCTGCTGGACTTCAACTGATCTTGCCAGGTTGGAAGCTCTCTGAAGGTCTGCTTTCGCTCGTTCCCAATTACCAACATCTGCATTGGCTAGCCCCCGAAACAACAACACTCGGTCGTAACCCTCATAATCGGCAGGTATGCTGTCAAAGTCCGCAATGGCGTTGGGGAAGTCTTTCTTCATGGCATAACTTACCCCGCGATTGAGCTTTGACAACGAATCATTTGGAGAAATTGCTAAAGCTTGCGAGAGGTCTTCGATAGCAAGGGTGACTTGTCCTTCCTCCACGTAGGCCATCGCCCGGCTATAAAACGCCCTGAACAACTTCGGATTTAGTTCTATTGCCTTGTTCAGACTTGTGCGGGCTTCTTCATACCTCTTAACATCTATTAGTGCAGTACCTTGAAAAGCGTGACCTTCGGCAGACTTTGGATCAAGCGTAATCGCCATCCTGATATCCGTCAGCGCATCCTCGGTTTTCTTTTGAAGCAGATAGGCGAGGCCCCTCGCAATGTAGCCGTCTTCATTGCGCGGGTTGTACCTGAGAGCAACCGTCAAGTCATCTATCGCCGCGTCATAGGTCTTGTTTTCCTCGGCATTAGGATTGCGATAGGAAATCAGTTCGAGAAGCGTGAAGGCGGTGCGATATTCCCTCATCGCCGTATCGTACCGCTGAACCTTCAACCAAGTGCTCGCCTTCTGCAACCAAAGGTCAATAAACCCAGGTTTTAGTTGGATAGCCGAAGCGTAAGAATCGATGGAGCCCCAGTAATCTCCCATCTCTGATTTGAGTTGTGCGAGATAGTAATAGGCCCTATACCTATCTTCAAAGTTTATTTCCGTACTTTTTGTCAGGCACAAAAGTGCTTGCTCTTTATCTTGGGTTTGCCAATGAGCTAAACCCCGATTGACCCAACTAAATCCCCATTTGGGATCGATATCAGTCGCCTCTGAATAGTGCTTTAAAGCTTCTGTATAATTGCCCTTCGACACCCAGCATGTAGCTAAGTCATTCCGAGCATATCCAGCCGTTGGATCGATGCTGCATACCTTACTGAAATCAGAGATAGCCTCGTCATATCGCTTTAAGTCTCGTAACAGATGTCCCCTGAGGTGATAGCCAGCGGCGGAATCCGGGGCAAGACCAATCATGGAAGTGAAATCAGCCAGCGCGTTATCGTCGTTCCCGATCGTCGACCAAGCTCTTCCACGATGAGAATAGTCAAAGGCGGTTGGAGAAGCCCCATCAAAGGCGTTAGTTAACTCCTGAACTGCTTTTCTGTAATACCCAAGGTTTGCGTATAGTGAAGCCCGGTTGATTTTGCTGTCCACGTCGTACCTATTAATAGATATAGCGTGATCATAATCAGCCAGCGCGTGTTCATAATCACCATTTTGTTCATAAGATATCGCTCTGTTGTAGTAGACTTCTTCGTTATTTGGCTCCAGACTGGCTGCTTTATCGTAATCAGCTATCGCGTGATCGAATTCCTCCATCAGGTTGTGTACTATGCCCCGGCCGATATGAGCTTCAACATAGTTTGGAGAGCCCTGCAAGATTCGATCGTAATCATTTAAAGCATTAGAATAGTCTCCTTTCCTGGCATATCCGTGTGCGCGCCAGTAGAGCGTGCTCAGATCACTGGGTCTGCTTGTGAGCAGAGTTGTAAAGTTTGCAATCGCTTGATCGACAAGATAGTGATTTTGATTCGGCGGATCACCTCCGAGATAAAACCTCTCTGCCCCTTCTGTACCACTACGCGCTTCGAAGTGTTCCAATGACTCTTCGGCGTCAAGGTATAAGTAAGCTAGTCCTCGAAACTGATAGATTTGGAGTTGGTCCAAGAGCTGTTCGGGAGCGCTACGTTCCTTTAAAGCATTGTCATAACAATCGATCGCGGCACGATAAGCGCCCACTTCAAACCGAGTCAGGCCAGTTACGATCAAAATTAGATAGTTCAGTTCGGAGGATAAGTCCTCCTCCACAGTGATTCCTTTACGTTCGGCTATTCGAGGATTGAGATCGACTGAGTGCTTTAAGAGGTGTAACGGTTCAGGCGTCTTAATCTGCTCTATATGTACCTTGCCGTGGTATGAAGTGTTGTAATATCCCCACAACACGAGGTTGGCGTCAGCTTTGCGTCCCTCCTGAATAGCTTTTTCAGGGCCCTCCTGCTCGGTGATTTTACGAGCCAAAGCAATCACTCTCACATTTGGTATTTTGTTTTGCACGGATTCCCGCATTCTAGCCAACAGTGCCTGAGTCACTTTGTAATCTTCCGGACCATCAAGATCAGCAACCAAGATTGTGACCTCGTCGACCGCTTTCGGGCTCTTTCTGCTTAACAAAAAGCCACCGTAAACAATTGCTATCAAGATCAGGAGGGCAGCCGCAGCTGAAAGCAAAGGCCATGTGCGAACAAAGTGAATAGGACGTAAGAAGAAGCCTCTCTTTTCCTTGTTGACTTGAGACTTAAGGTCGGCTGACCTGGCAGCTTCGTCGATCGTTTGTGCAATCTTTACAAGCGCTTTATCGAGATCTGCCGGACTCAGGGAATTGAGAGGACGATCGAATGCGGCTTGATACTCACTTAGGCCAGTCGTCTCAATAGCGCACTCGCCTATTGGTATCCAAATTATTCGCAGGCCCTTCTTGTTCGCGTTGCCAAGAAATACTGGTAGCTCCACCCCCACAATGAAATCAGATGCAAGAAAATTACGGCTTACGAGCATCACAGCCACAGTGGCGTGCTGAAGAGCTGTATTAATCTCATCTCTCCACTTATCCCCTGCTTTAATGCGGCTATCGTCCCAAATATCGAGTTGATTTTTCCTAATGTATGGAGCGAGTGCATGCTTAACGAGTTTCAGCCACTTCCGATCCTTTTGGCTGTAGCTAATGAAGACCCTATTTTTCTTCGCTTTTGCCACGATCCGCCTCCGGTGGAGAAAGCGCTCTAAAGTTCGCAGGAGGGTTCCTTTAGATGCCGTAGTAAATTCGAACCTTTAACAGGTATGATGGAAATCCGACGCTTGAGCTAATCGAGAGACTGCCTGAACTTTTGCGTGTGTCCAAGATATGCGCAAGCATAATAACATCGCGAATATGCTATGGTGAATGGCTGGGGACGGCTACGATTGATTTTTCGTGTAGGATTGTTTAGCTCTGCTACGCGACTGATTTATTTTTAGTACCGCACGCGCTTTGAGAGACAGACTTGCAGCATTTATCAAGCGATAACGGTTAATGGGTGTCGATTCGCTTGGCATAGAACTCAACTGAAGCTGCTGGCAAGTTCGCTGTATTATCAGATCTATGCCCCTCGGTTGACCATTCGTGCCGGAAAGCAAGAGCTGGATACTTCTGCCGACACTTTGATCGTTAGCACTGTCGAATTCTCTTATAGAGGACAGTCATCATTCTCCACGTTATCTTGTTCATTCCAGCGAAGAGCCTTCAGCAGATTTTCATAGCCATCGCTTTCGAATAAGTCCACCCATTGCCGGTCAGCTAATCGAGCGCTAATTTCACACGGTTCGAGACGCGCTGGTATGAGGTATATAGCTCCTTCAGGCATTGTATCCAGCACTTCAAGCGCAAGTTTGATTTCTGTGTGGCCATACGTGCGTTGTTGAAAACTGTCGGATATACAGGCAATAAAGAAGTCCGACGATTTTATTTCCCGTCGGATCTCAAGTTGCCAATCTTGTCCTCCTATCAAGTTTCTTTTGTCCATCCACGGCCTAAAACCATCCTCTAACAGGCGAGCATAAAGCGCCAAGACTCTCTCTCGGTCGGCGCCTGAATAGCATAGAAACACTCTCGGTCGATTCTGGAGTCTGGAGTTATCGCGCCAGTCGGTAGTGCTGGGCCAAGCCTTCAGAGCACTACAAATCTTGAAAAGCGCGTCACCCAACGGATGTTCTTCTACAATTCTGGTGCAAGAGTCACAGAATGTGTAACCGGCGCGAATCTTCCGATTGATGTCTCGGGTGTTGCTATTGAAATCCATCAAACAGCCGCGATCCCGATGAGCTTCCAATTCGAGAAATGCACCCGCTATGCAGCAGACGATAAGATGATAAAAAGCATGGCGCTGCATAAGGTAGGTCGGATCGACCGGCAGGATATACCTGTGAATAAATGACGTGGATATGATCGCTACGCGTGGCGGCGTTTCTGAAAGACTAGAGGCTGCGACAAACAAATTATTAAGACCTCGAGAGCGTGATTCGAGTGTCTCGCTGATAAAGGAGATCAGGAGATCGTTATCTGAAAGGGTAAACTCCTTTTTCAGTGATTCGGCACCGAACAAAGCCTTCTCGACATCTATGGTCTTACTCAGCCTCAACTTTTCGGGTCGAGATTCGCGTACTTGAACTGAGAACTGGAAAGCACTTTGCGCACTGTTTAAGACAGACGGTATTGATAGTAAAAACGGTTCTACAACCTGATTCGGTACGAGAACAATCGATTGCCTTTTAAATCCTGAGACAGCTCCGGCATCTTGTTCGGGCGCAAGCTGTTGCTTAAGCCAAGTGCGGGCGAACCGGTACTCGCGCTCGACCTTAGCTTGCGAAATGCCGAGTATTTCAGCCGTTTCGGCTATCGTTAAGCCACCAAAGTATCTTAGTTCAATGATCTTGCTTTGGCGTTCGTCTATCTTTGCTAGACGATAAAGTGCCTCATCTAGGGCCAGTAACTCGAATCTGTTGTCTGACTCAGTGATCGCAGAATGCACTGCGGGAAGACTTGCTGCCTCCACGAGAGGAACACGTTTGTCACTCCGCTTAGAAGCGAGATGCTTTCTAGCGTAATCGATCAGAATTTGCCGCATTCGACGTGCGGCTAAAGCAAAGAAATGTGCACGGCTTTGCCATTGTATCTGCGGGCCCTCAATGAGGCGGATGAAGGCTTCATTGATCAACGCCGTCGCTTCCAAATCGTGGCCTGGAGGTTCGCGACGAAGGTATGCATGAGCAATTCTTTGCAGTTCGTCATCTACGAGAGGGATTAACTTCTCGAGTGCCGTTTGATCACCAGCGCTCCACGCTTGGAGAAGTTTTGTTACCTCATCTGACGAGGGTGTTTGCATCTGATCGAATCCTCAGCCCTTGTTGCGACCGCTTGTGAGTGCTGTTTTATTGCTCGCTTTGAATGGTCTTTGTGAGTCTTTCCTACTTTCGTGGTTTGAGCATGAGGTTAACGTCAAACATCCTATTATTCAATCGCTGCACGAAGGCTAATGTTAATTTGACTACCTGCCTTCACACAGTTTGCTCGGAGCCCAAATCGTTTGGGGATCAGGATAAGGCAATACGGCGACTATTTTATTGGTATTACGACACACACGCAGGTTTGTAAGAGAGCCGGCAGTGGAGGTGAGCCTTTCAGTAAAAGGCTCCGTTAACCAGATATAAAAGTCACTGTTAAAGCCATTGAGCACAAGATGGGAGAGACGAGGAACGACGGCGCGAGTGTGTTCCGGTAGAAAAGCCGGCGTTGGATTAACACCATCATCAAACTCAAGCGTGTCAATGATGTTACCGGTGTTTGTCTCCCAGACGCGTACAATTTTCGCAAATGGCCTCGAGGCTGATGCTTTATCGCTGATGGTCATCATTCTCGAGCCATCATTTGAGAGTATTACGTCGCTCAGACCACGACCACGCTCGATAGTCTGTTTGCTCTTGAAATCAACGCTGCTCCAAACAACAGCTGTGTTATCCGCTGAGATAGTCACAAAGGTTGGACTGTCATGCGCACACACAATCTTTTTAATCGCGCCGCGATGCGATGGGGTAGTCTCCATCAGCTTGAAAGTTTTCATATCCCAAACGCGCAACGCATTGTCTTCGCCCCCAATCAATAAATAGTGTGAGTCATTTGTGAATGCCAGACTTCCGGCGCTCGAGATTATCTGCTTTGGTTCAGTTTTGTTTTTGTCGTTTAGTTGGTATAGCGCAACTACTTCGCCAGATGGACCTGGATTGGCAAAATATCCAACACCTTTATAGCTTACAGCAAGTAGGCTGCCGTCGGGGGAAAGCGCAATGGTCTGAACGCGCGTATCGTTATCCCACACGCGCTTTGGGGTCCAAAGGTCAATCGGGAGAATGATCTCATCCTTCTCTACATCCTTTACGCGAACGTGCTTCATGTTAAAGTTCGCCATGCGAGAAAGCTTTTCGGTCGCAATTACTACGCCAGCATTCCATGCAAAATCGTTTGAGTAGCCTTCCAACGTTGACAGGCGCTTTCCAGTAACTGTGTCCCATACGTACGCTGACTGGTCGCTCTGGATATCTATAAGACGTCTGCCGTCGTAAGAGAAGCGGCGTTCCAATTTTCTGGTAAGCACCCGACCCTCTAATTTACGGAGAACCTCCACCGTGTATTGAGGCGCAGCTGTTTGATTGTCCACAGGTTGCACTTTAAAGATCTCCAGCTCTTCGGTGCCCGGCACACTGCTTCCGGAATCAACTGAGGCCGCAATGAGATTTCCGTCAGGCGAAATCGATTGCAACCTTCGTCCGTTCGGCAAGGCGAGGGGCAGTAGCGTCTCAGTCATACTCCAGACTCTGACTGTGTGGTCTTGCGATACCGAGATCAATTGATGTGGATTGATAAACGCTAACTTATTTATCGGGCCCTGATGACCGTACAGTGTGCCGACGTGTTGCCATGATTTTGTGTTCCACACCATGATGGTTCGCTCATATGAACCTGAGGCGAAGCTGGTGCCGTCTGGTGAAAACGCAAGTGATATCACCGATTCCTCATTATGATCAGTTAACTCTTCAGGCTTATTATCAGGAAAACGAAGATCGAGAACGCTGAGCTTGTAATCTGATCCCAGGTTACTAGTGGCAATAACCAGAATTGTCGACTCCAGATCGAATGTCGTCGTGCGAGGCGCAAAAGCGAATTGGCTTACAACTCTCGGTTTGTCGGTTTGCATACCTGGGATTGCGAAGAGCTGACCCGATTTAGTTTCCCACACTCTAAAAAGTCCATTTTGAGCAATTGCTGCAATGAAGCGTCCGTTAGGCGAATACTCTACGAGACGCATCGGTTCGGTAGTTTGTTGCAATGATTGAAGGGGCTCTCCGTTGGAAATGTCAAAAATGGTTCCAGAGTATTCTGCCGGCAGTCCTGGTTGTGAGTTATAGGTTTCGAACATTGCGACCAACTGAGTGCTGTCAGGAGAGAATGCAAGTTCATATATGCGAGGGGTGTTTTTTCGAGGAGTATTTTCCTTAGATACCCGGAGTTCCACTCGCTTGTCCGTCGTTAAATCAAAGAGGTTCGTGCCTAATGCCGCCTTCTTACCGTTTGGGGAAAGCTTCAGTCTTTCGTTGATGTACAAATCTATCTTTCCCACGGGCCGACCGGTGACTTTTGGGTGAATGTTCCAGGCTGTGACACTGGCGCCAATGTATTCCCTGCTTACGGTTATCAACACGTTGTCATCGGTCGGAGAAAACTCCATCGTCCTCACATCTTTCTGGTTGAGGTCGATTGATGTCATCGTTCCGGTGCTGGTTTCAAAAACGCGGACAAAGCCGTTAGGAGATGTCACAGCTATTCGCTTCCCCGAATTTGAAATGGCAAAAGTTCCCAACCCATACTGCTGTAAATCCAGCACGTGAGAAAGTGTGTCTGATGAGCCTGCCCGCTCGAGCTCAGGTATTGAGGAACCTTGACCCGCTTTTTTCTCGAGGTGCTGAATCGTGCGCCACAAAATAAGCGAATCAGTCGGCTTGTTAGACAATTCCTGCCGGCCTGCCTCAGCTCGTAAACCTCGAATCTCCGCTGCTTCACGTGCTCGTGCCTCCAATTGCTGTGCTTCTACCGCGAGTTGGCGTTGATGCTCTGCTTCCCTGCGTCGCCGTTCCGCATCATCTTTGGCCAGCCGTTCAGCTTGAGCTGATGTCTCGGCGCGCGTCCTAGCGGCAATTGCATCACTCTCACTCGCTTGCGCTCTTTGTTTTTCATTTTCAGCAACGCCCTTCTGACGCTGTGCTTCGACCGTGGCCGCTTTAGCAATCCGATATTGAACAAAAAGCAGAACTGACAGAGCGGCCATAAGAACAACTACTGCACCGGCTCCAACAAGCAGATTGTTGCGGGATCGATTCAGTGCCGCTCGACTCGCTACTACATACTCTGTTTGAAGATTGGTAAAGTTTGGTCGCTTGTCGGCAGAGTTGGTGAGCAACTGTTCCGCACGTGCAAGATCGGTGCCTCGCAAGAGCAAACTTTTATCTGGTGAATCTTCCTTACCCTTGCTCCTCTGCCATTCCAGAGCTCGTGTCAACAGACGAGTATGGTCGCGCAGGTATGTGGGATCTTCATCGAGAACGGAGAGAAACTGGGCAAAGTGTTTTTCGAAATCCTCGTCCGGAAATTCAAGCCGGCCATATTGTGCCAACAGTGGAGGAATGCTGGAGTCGGGCACGCTTCGGTAAGAGAGCGGAATAATACGTTTGTTATTCGCAGCAGCGTGGATTAATTCCTTGTTGCAGAACGACTCAGGACGTACTGATGAAGGTGAGATGACGAAAACAAAATTATCAGCGGCTTCGATACCGGCATAAATCTCCTGCTCCCAAACAGTGCTGGTGGGAATGCTGCTCAGATCCATCCAAACGCGCTTGCCATATTCTTCAAGTCCATTATATATGCGCTGGACGAATTCGTGGTCGTCTCGCGCATAACAGAGAAAGACATCGATTCGCAAATTCGTGTTTACGGCTGCGATCACTTCCTCGAAGGCTTTTTGAAGATCGACCGTCTGTCGAAAATCAATAAAACGTAAATCGCTCAGCGCCGGTGGCAGCGAGGCACCATCAACGTCAACTCGCAGAATCGGAACTACTATCTTTCTCGATCTAATTGCGCGTTGGATTTGCGTCCTGCACGTCTCCGAGTCTATCGATGAGGGGCTCACGATAAACAGAAATGTCTCAGCCGTATCAACCTGTCTCAAGGTATCGGCAGTTGAGTCTTTAGCAGGGTCTCGAGCTTCCCAGTCAATTCCCGAGATGCGTCTGTGCTTTCGTAGTTCCTGATCCAGAAAACGCGCAAACTCCTGGTCCTCGGGAGCGAAGCAGATAAAGACGTTTGGTTTTCGACTGTGTTTATCGGTTGCTTCATGAGGGGAGGGGATTTTGGACAACAGATGTGGACTTTTTGTTGACACGGAAGATCCTCCGGAGCACTAAACTAAGAAGCGGGAACGCAAATCAGAGTTCTACAAAAAGACTTTTCGAATCTAGTGAATACAAGCAGACGGCAACAAAACGATTGAGAGTGTGTCTGGGAATTTGAAGGCTATATCCATCACAAAAGCGATGAAGACGGTGGCTGGTTGGACTCTGACGATAAAGAGGCACTTCAAATTCGTCCAGTCTCAATACATATTCAGGCGAGGCAATTCATCAAGACCGGGCAACTATAATTAGGGAGCTTATGCCGACAGCCCATCACAGTCAATCTGAGTTGAGATGCAGTGACGATCAGCATTGCTTCTTATTCTTTGCTCCAACTCTCGCGCTCCTATTTCATTCTGGAGTAACTTTCGGCGCGAGGTCCACGGTCAAGCAGAGACTATTCCATGATTGAGATCGAGAGAAGTGTCAACGACCACGATCCCACATGGTTCGTTATCGGGAAGTGTGTGATCGGCGGTTCACACTTGACTTGTAGAGAGCGAATTCAGAATGGAACGCGGATTGGATGTTTAAATATCTGTGAGGTCGCTACATACGACGATGTTGCGTCCTGGTCAATCTTCCTGATCCTGGCGTGGCAGGCATCCGCAAAACCATGCAGTTGCGGTTCGACGCCGTACTCGGTTGACCATTTGCCCTTTCCCCTCGCAGCGTTGCCCTTCAGCAACAACTCTAACGCGGCGATCGGATCTCGTGAATACATCGCGCGGGCGGCGACATGATAGATGACCCAGTTTTGGCAATCTCTTGCTGTCCGCTGAATCGTTTGAAACATTTCATCTCTTTCATTCAAGTCCCTATTCGCTTCATTCGCTTCAATCTTTGCGAGCGCCGTTACGAGATTGATCCAAAATGAGCTGCTGTCAAAATAGGTTGATTTGAATGCGTGACGCCATCCGCGCCGGCTAAGGCCTCGTTGCAGAAGGGCCATGATAAAAAGCCCTCCGTCTTTCTTTTCCATTTCGCCGAGTGCACGAATCGCGGCTTGCCGTATGTCAAAACCATCATCCACGATAGTTTCAAGATCAATAGTTTTCACCCACTTGAGCAACGCCTGCTCGACAATTCTTCCGTTCGACCCTCGTCCGAGCCGAGCCAAAATCGGCACTTTGTGCAGCAAGTCTGAAATAGACTTTCGCGTCTCAAACCATCGATCGAGCAGGCTCTCGTTGCATGCGGATGCGAGGTTGTCGAGAGCTTGAACTAATTTGTTTGCGCCATAATTTACGTAGTAGGAGGAAATACTTCGATCGAAGCTGCGTACGGCCGCCTCTAAGTCGTCACGCTCCAGATCCCGTCTTATTTCTTTCGCGCAGTTATTCAGCCACCTCACCGAATGAAGCAACTCTTCCAGAGAAGAGCTCTGTAGATTTTCGCGGGCCATTTCTCTTGCATACTGTGGCAGAACCTCGTTATCAGCTATTCGTTGATAAAGTTCTCTCTCGGCTCCAGAGCCTGCTACCCAGGAAACCACCACATTTTTCCACAGCTCCTTGATTGGAACATCCAGTTTAAAAACTTCAACGATGACCTCGTTGAATTCCGCATTTCGAAACACGTCAACAAAGTCACTTGCCCGATGCCAAGTGTTATAGCTGCTTTCTTTCCACTCCTCCGCCAAACACAACGCCGCCGCCCGGATTCCCTCGCTTTTATCGATCGAACTCAACTCCTTTACCGCCAGTGGAGTGTGCGTGTTGCCTTCGCTGCGCCGGTGAGCTAATTCGATGAACCGTTCCTTTTCGATGGCGCCACCGGTAAGCGCGAGGATCTTTGCGCAATAAATGTCCAGCTCGGTGAACGTTCGGCCCGTTTCGGCAGCGTTCAGGAGATAATTGGCTGCTTTATCGGTTTCCATTATTAAAAGACTAATGTCTTTGCGGCTGGCCGTGCTCGGTAGCAGAAGCATCCCTTTGAAAGCTCGATCCAACTCAGAACCTGGTTCCAAAGATCTCAGCGGTTCCATTGCCCATAAGGGCGGCGTCAGCACGAAGCGCCACACGCACCAATTCGCAAAACGTCTCGAGCGACTTTGGAAACGACGGATCGTTTTGGGAAAGGCATCCTCCAACAACAATCGATTCAGCCGTGCCAGATCTCCGCCGGCCGGTTTGCGTGCTATTAACTCGATCGTCTCTGCTCTTAACCAGGCCAACCTGAACTTCATGGGGTCATGTAATGATGGACCCTGAATCAATTCGTTTAGATCTGTTACTAAGGCACTCTTGAGCTGTTCTGCGGACCATTTCGACGACCGATCTCGTAGCTCGTCTTGCATATCTGCACTTAGCTTATCGATCACATAATTGCTCGCCGTCGGGGAAAAGCGAACCGTCATGGATACGGGACCCAGATCGAGGTCATCCGGTCTCAGGAGTGGATCTGCATCTGTTTTGGCGAGATGACGCAATAACCAACTGTAGACGGACAGGATTCTTTTATAGAGACGGTTTTTCCCGCGCAGCTTTTTGGTTCGCTGCTTCACCAACGCCACCCAGCGATCATGCAAAATGGCTCGCGCGTCACTGTTCCCGCCCAAAAGGAGTAACAAGCTCTCAGGGATACAGCCATCGTCCCCAGCGCCATGAATGTTCAGAGACTTGTCCCGTTCTGAAGCGAGAAGCTCAAGTACCACTCTCCGGACTTCGTCTTCCGAAATGCGGGGTTTCCCCGGAGTGTGAGGGTCTTTCCCCTTCTTGCGAGGGTTAAGGCCCACTATCTCTGCCTGGATACGTAGACCCGTACGAAAAATGTCGTCTTGTCGTGGCAAACTTTCACGATAGAGAATCCTTTTCGCTGACTTTGTAAGCACACTTCCAAGCACCCCAACAAACAACATCATCGACAGGATGGGAAACGAGAAATGAATCCAGCCGAGTGCTGCATCAACATACTTTCGTTGGTCCGGCCCAACCGGAAGGTCCCGATAAAAAGAATCGAGAGTTGCGCTGTAGAACTCCAGAAGGTTGAGGATTCGTTGATTGATTACATGAAGAGGCGAATCGAGGAGTTCAGTTTTGGATGTGCTCTCAAACGATGCGGCCAGGCGGTCCCTGTTTTTTTCGATTCGATCTGAGACTTCCGGTGAAAACAGATAGCCTGCAAACGCGATCACCATAATTACGAGGAGGCCAATGAGACCCACCCGCGCCGCCTTTCCACAGAACTTATCTACTCGTTGTAGTGGTCTAACCGGCGTGGTTGCGTTACCGGTCTCTTTCGCAATTGCCTTTAAGAGTTCTTCAGAGTCGTTTTCCGACCTGTTTATGCTCGCAGCGAAGCGAATCACCACCTCCCAACTGCTGTCACACCACATGTGCTCGACGATTTTGTCGATCCATCCGGACTCCTGTTCGACCAGCCCCTCCGCGGCGAAATGTTCCAACAGCGTACGATGAGCGAAGCTGTAGCATTGCTGATGACCGATACGACCTTCCTCGACGAGTATGCCGACTAGTTCCAGGTCAATCAGCAACCTGCTCACATCGATATCTCGTGCGCCCGGCTTGGGCGAGATCCGTGCCGCTGCCTCCATCCACGCTTCGCGTGTGAATCGATTCTCCGAACCGGAGTTCTCGAACAGGTTCCAAGCTATTCGCGACACCCACCTCATTCTGTCCTCTATCGCAGTTGTGAGCTCGTTTTTCGATTGGTCACGTACCCATTGCGGACGTTTGTCGGGATCCCGCCAACCGCCGGCAAACAATCCCTTGATGGCAAACGCATAGAGTGAAGCGTAGGTTAACTCCTCTGGTATGTCGTCAGTCCCGTGACCCCGACAAAGTAGCGTTAAGACAATAGGCGTGCGGCAAAGGTCTTTGGCGGCGTAGTTGTTTTCCAGGAGCAGTCGGACTGCGTGCGCACGATCGCTATCACCAAACCATTTGTCGATCAGGTCGAGTTGCTGCTGGTTATCGAGAGGCGCAATCTCGATGAGTTTAGTTTGGCTGTTGGCCCAGCCGAGCCAGTCTCTCCGACTCCCAAAGTAAGCAGTTCGACAACTGATCACCAGGCTCGCAGACTCAAGCACGTCCAGCTCTCTCATCCGGCGACGGAAAAGACTCTCACTGTCCTCAGAAAGCTCGTCCAGTCCATCGATAATTATGAGCAAACGCCGCCCTCGTTCGGAGTTGAAAGCGTGGTGCCACCAATTGCGAAAATGTCTTGAGCGTGCAGATTCAGTGAAGCTTGCGAGCAGAATGTCTGCGACTTTCTCATGCGAAGGCGAAACCAGCGCACTTGCCTTGACCAGAATTGGTAACTCAAGCTCGTGCAGTGGACAGGAGTTCTCCAGCTCCTTTCTCGCGTGGGCTAATCGCTTCCTTATTTCCTGAGTTAGGCTGAACGATTTGCCGCTGCCGGCGTTGCCGGTAAACACCAGCCGTAAGCCGTCGTTGCGGAATACTGCTTCCCATGACTCGCGTTCCCAGGTGAGGTGGTGTTCCTCGGGCGCACTCTGTTGTCCCGGAGGACTTTCCTTTGCCGCCGCAGTGGAATCTTCCTGCGGAACGAATATTACCGGCCCTCTCTTTGTCAGCAGATAGAGTGGAACATAGACGTCTGATCCCGTGATGTGGTCCTTGTCTCGTCGCGGGGTGAACACCAAGTGTTCGCAGTCGGTTTCCTGAGTTTTGTAATAGTCGAGGATGGCAGCTCTCAATTCCTGTTGGGTCAGCTCCTCTTCAAACTCCGAATTCGCCGACTCCCCTCGAATCGCTCTTGCGAGCTTGCGAAATTGTTCGTCGTCTTCGAGACCAAATGGACCAGTGAAATCGCAGCACTGGATATCATTCAGATCCAATGGCAGATGCTCAGCGCTTCCTGGTAGCTTCACCGGGATGATCCTGAGTTTGCGGTCCTTTCTCTGTTCAATAGCCCTTCGGATTTCCTTGTACTGGTATTCGCCAAGCCCATGTGCTCCGAGGCACACCGCAATTACAGGCATCGTGGTAAGAGCATCTTCCAGCGCTATCGTCCACACTTGCCCCGGATCGATATCGTTACGGTCCAACCAGGTTCTTATTCCCTCATCATGAAGCCGGCGGACCACCTCCGCTACAATCGCGTGGTCCTCGCGGTTATAGGAGACGAAGACTTCGAATTCTTTGTTGTGAACCAGAGTTGCCAACTTCTCACGTCTCCATCAGCTACCCAGGAAAAGCAGATCGTTTGAATTTGAAACTAGCTGGCAAGTGAAGTAGCGTGTTCGCAGCTTCGGAGGACCAGCCGCACTAAGTGAAATGGTGCTTGAGACTATGCGAGCAGCCATCTACCGTCAAGTAATTTCGGACACACTCTGACCATGAATTCTTCGGATCTTTTTTGTGGTAAAAAAACCGCCGGACTTCGAGCAATATTCTCTCCGTTTCCCCGGCATCTCGGTCGTGGTAACATCTGTCTGCCAAGTCCAGGTTACCGTGGAACCTAGGTCACCTGTACCTGCTGTGGACTCTCAGGTGAGTCTAGTTCTTCGATAACTGTGGATTGTGGCGCTTTAGTTTCCGACTTGAGGGCGCGACTGGAATCCAGTGAAAATCTGCATTCCATTGTCGTCGACCTTGGGTATGGCGTTGAAGCGGAACTGGAAGAATTCGCAAGAAGACTTCTCTTACTTCTAATTAACATCATCGAGGAAACAGATATGAGCGAAACAAGAAACAATGGACTTAGCACGAGTCCACAGCAGGCAGGAACTCTGGCTTGATCCCTAAACCTCGTCCTCAACTCTTAAACCCACACAGCTAACATCTGAAAGGAGCTCTCGCGGGGATCGAATCGCAAAATCGCACTCGATAGAAGCGCTTGCTATGGAACGAAAAACTCTGTATGTGTGGCGAACTGAGACCCGTCGTTTTGACCCTTTCACGAGGGCCCCTAATTGCCAATGGTGTGCCTCAGAACTAATGCGCGGACATTTGCCGCCGAAAAGCTTGGCTAATCAATTAGGGTTCAAGGATGTCGAGCCGGTTGAAAGCACCGGCCCTAAAAGACCACACGTTTACTGTCTTCTATGCGGCTGGGAACAAATTGCCCAACGTTACTTTAGTAACATTACCGATGATTCTAATACTCGGCGGCGGCGCAGACAGTGTACCGGAGATAATGAGGTTATAACGACATCCGTTCTAAGAGCATTTGATGTTGACTCACCTCAAGTTGCCCTCTCGGAACTCGGAACCCATCTTAAGAACAACTTCACGGATGTTTACTCTCTGCGCTTTGAGCGCTTTGAGGCAATCATTAATGATGTATTCCGTGCGCACGGTTATAGAACAATTCTAACTCGCTCCACAAAAGACAAAGGCGCGGACATTGTGCTTCTAAGTCGTGACGGAAGTACCATCGAAGGGGTCGTAGAATGCAAGCGCTACGCTGAAACAAGGAAAATCGGCGTGGAACTAGTCAAGCAACTTATGGGAACGGCTGTCCAATGGAGGCTGAATCGCGCTTACTTAGTTACGTCAAGTAGTTTTACTTCTGGGGCCATAGAAGTAGCTGACAACTATGCAAAACAAGGGTATGAATTCGATCTCCTTGGTGCGTCTGATCTTCTGAAATTGCTTCAGGTTTATAATGAGCGTCTACCTACACTCGATAAATTGAGCGAGAGCCTTCGAAATGACATCATCGACCAGAATAGATCAAGCGCTTCGAGAATGCGGTCGGTTGTCTGATCATCCCTGGTAAAGTTTCAAGACGGGGTCACAGGAACAGATTGCTTTCCAGACGTCATCCTACCACTTCTCATCCGATCGCCTTTGTCTTGATCTCCAATGAATCAATTACGAAGTCTAGCGCCGTCCACTTAATTGTCTCAATGTTTGTTCGTGCCTCAACTAGGTTGTCTGTGACGTCACGAACCGTAGTACTGTTGTGAAAAAACAGTTCTAAAAGCGAGTTGCATTTTAGAAGCTTCGGTGTGTCTCGTAGCACAACGCTGGAGTTCACCTTGAGCCGATCAAGTTGGCTGATGATACTTTGGGCTAACACATTGTTACTTTTACTTACCCGGAGAAGCCTATCTTGAGCAAGGGTTATCATCGAATCAAGGCTTTTAAGAGCTTTTAGGCTTTCAACGCAGGCGGTTTTCGAAATTTCCTTAAAATCATTTTCAGATCGAATTACCATACTTCGCTGGAGATCGTCGAAACAACGCGACCGAGACGACTTTGGGCTGAAACCTTTTCGACCTCTCCCATATCGATCTCGCTTATGACGATCGGCGGAATACCGTTGCATGGACTGTCTGTGACCTCGAAAAAGATCCTCAGTTTCGGTGAGCCAAGCCGAAACAAAGCGCAAATGTTCATCTGTGTGCCGCAAGAGTGCTGCCAAAGTTACAAGTTGACTTCTTTTCTCTATAGTGAGTGATCGAGGAAAAAATCGTTTAGCCAGCCTTTGGCCCTCAAGGGTTTCCAGAAGTTCAGATTCTATTCGCTCGCTATCATAAATTTGCAGATCGATTTTGTAGCTATTCTTTATTCCCTCAAGTTTTCCATGTAAACCAGAAGCAGGTACCGTTGAATAGAAACCGATGAAGCCTCCGCATTGGTGGTTATTCATCCGGTCATAAATGTCGAGTTCATCGTTTAACGTAACTGATCGACCTGAATGTGCCTTGTGTTTGCAGCTAACCAACCATCTTATTTTTGTTTCCCCACCGACTCCCACTCTACTTTCAAGGACAATCAAGTCTCTTCCGGCATCTGTGCCTCGATCAGGTCCAGACACGACTGAATATCCGCGATATTTGAGGAAGTCTCTTGCAAAGAGTTCAAACGAATCCTGTCTTCCAGAAGCATCATTGGCTCTCGGTATCTCTTTGAAATCAAGTAGGGCCATAGGACTATGAAGCTACAACACGCTAAAACAGGCTTGCGGAAACAACGCTAATAGGCCGAGCAAAATGATTTCGCTCTAATCGGCGTGAGATTTGCTTGGCGAGTGACAACAAGCAGGCCTATATATCATCGAAGATGACTGACGCTCAAGGGACGCAAAAGGCAGGCAGCCCAAGACCGTCAACTGGCCCCGCGTCTTTAGGCAATACCCACCGATGGACGCTGCACGATTGGATCGCCTACCGAGGCTGATTCCAATCAGAGATTTGATCAGGAATCCCGAGGTCAGCGGTATCTACTCCAGATGAAATCGAAAAGGTGTGTCCGCCCGCGAGGTCCTCTGCAGCCTGCTGCGCAGTAGCATAACTTCCTAGACTCTCATCATCGTAAACCGGATGAAACCTACCGTCGTTGCTTTGCGCAATATAGAACGTCCCGATTCGCGTAGTCCAGTAATAGAGTTTCCTGAGCTTCATATTCCTATTTAACAACAGTTTTGTGCGATTTAGAGTACTAATAACTCTGTGCGAGCTTTCTAATATGTAATGAAATATGAAACAAGCCAAAACATCGAGAGCGTTTGGTAAAGAGATTAAATCGATCCACCTAAATGACCTTTTTCACGCTATTCCCTACGCCTAAGCTCCACCACAAACAAGCCAAGGCAACAGAGGTTAAAGTAAAAAGCAATAAAAAGGCTGTGAATCGGAGCGGTGAGGAAAATTTCAAGTTATGCCGGAAAACTGTAGGAAAATTTCACGTTATGCCGGACAAAAATTTCATTTAATGCCGGAATCGTCCGCGTAAGTTATTGATTCCACTAATAGGCCAATTTCACTTTATGCCCGAACCCACAGGCGAATGTGGGTTCCGGCATTAAATGAAATTTGTCCGGCATAAAGTGAAATTTGTCCGGCATTAAATGAAATTCGTCCGGCATAAAGTGAAATTGCTCGACGACCTCACATAGAGGGGCGACAAAGGTAGGAACTGAAGTTGCTCCCTCATACCACTCAACAGCCATTATGATCACGCGCTTATAGGCAACGAGCTACGCAAGCGTTTTCATTCTTTGAATGCGGTTCGTGCTTCCTGTAATGCTTTCAGCATAGTATCGCGATCTTTACCTGCCAGAGCATCTAGCAATTGCGTTAACCATATGCGACTGGCCGCTAAGTGTTCGTTATGACTAATAAAATATCGTGTGCCGTCAAAGCTCCATTCGACTTTAAACGTGGGAGGCTGACGAGCCACGTCCTCGATGAGCGCATCGAGCTTCGGTGTGGCCTGCCTGGATTGCTTAAGAGCTAATAGACTGGCTATCTCGATAGCGCGCATGGCTGTTTTGGTACCGGCCGAAACCTCCGGCTGGGCTAAGAGGGCAGCGACCAATTTTGCACATTCAGAGAACCTGGCGGTAGTGAGGTGAGTTTCTGTAAAGTCACTTTGAGCGCGAGCATCGTTCTTGTGTCGTGCCAGCCACTGTTGATGCAGGGCGAAAGCTTGATCGAATTTGAATAACTTATTGTGGTAAAGGGCAGTCGCTCTCTGATAAGCCTCCGCGTAATCAGGATAAATCTGTAATACATTAGCAAAAGCATCACTAGCGCCCGTCCAGTCTCTGAGCAACAAGTAGGTGCGCGCTAAGTTGTTCTGAGTCTTAGCCCACTGCTGCGGCAACTGCGCGTGAGTTCTGACTTCCAGCGCGGCACGATAGGCGACCACCGCCTCATTCAAATACTGCCGCCCCTCGCTCCCTTCGGCACGCTCGCCCAAGGCCCGCAACACAATGCCGAGATTGTTCTGCGTCATGGCCCAATCCTGCGGCAACTGCGCGCGCGTGTACACTTCCAGCGCGGCACGATAGGCGACCACCGCCTCGTTCAAATATTTCAGCCCCTCGCTCCCTTGGGCGCGCTCCCCCAAGTCACTCAACACAGCGCCGAGATTGTTCTGTGTCTCGGCCCACTGCTGCGGCAATTGCGCGCGAGTTCTGACTTCCAGCGCGGCACGATAGGCAACCACCGCCTCGTTCAGATACTGCAGCCCCTCGCTCCCTTCGGCGCGCTCGCCCAAAACCTGCAATACATTTCCGAGATTGTTTTGTGTCGCGGCCCACTGCTGTGGCAATTGCGCGCGAGTGTGCACTTCCAGCGCGGCACGATAGGTTACCACCGCCTCGTTCAGATACTGCAGCCCCTCGCTCCCTTCGGCACGCTCGCCCAAGGCCCGCAACACAATGCCGAGATTGTTCTGCGTCATGGCCCAATCC
>Ga0207710_10000342_pt1 | contig 34203 bp, 30 predicted proteins | sample KBSS24metaG_FD_184400 | JGI IMG/M metagenome (GOLD analysis project Ga0207710, IMG submission 184400) | Switchgrass rhizosphere microbial communities from Kellogg Biological Station, Michigan, USA - KBS S2-4 metaG (SPAdes) (version 2) | ecosystem: Host-associated > Plants > Roots > Rhizosphere...
GTGGCGCACACCCCGCGCACACCCAGCCAATCACAGGAAGATCATAAAATGGCAAAACCGCAGGTCAGAACCAGTGCGCTCGGAGGGAATCGAACCCCCAACCTTCTGATCCGTAGTCAGATGTTCGACCGTCCGCTGACGTCCGGGGGTGTCTCCCGGTACAGGTCACGGGCTCGGCCGCGTCCATCGACATCCACGGTCGTCCACCCCCGTTGCAGTACAACTGCCGTACGGCACTCCCGAGCAATGGTGTCGGACCGTAGTCACGGTAGGCGCTTCGCGGGGCGGCCACAGACAGTCTCGCGCCGGTCAAGGTGGACGGGTCGGGCTGTCCGCTGCAACTGGCTCTGTCTCCCGGCCGTCCGCTGGCGTGCCTCCTGCTTGCTCCTCTGCCCCCTGGCGTGCGCGACGGCACGATACCCGGCCGGATCATCACGCGATGGCCGGATCGTTCAGACCCCGGTAGACCGACAACCCGACCACCAGCGGATTCTGAGATCACGGTGGTTCACCCGTTGATGTCCGTGTCCAGGTCAGCGGCTCGGCTGCGTCCGCCGAGTCCCGTAGCCTGCGGGCTTGACTGCCGACATCTCGCCAGCGAAGGGGTTGGCTGTCGCCTCGGCTATCAGACTGGGGTAGGCGAGCAACAGCGCCGGTCTGCCGACGGGGTCAGGTCAGCCCAGGTGGACGCCACCCCGAGCGCTGCGATGTGCGTGACGATGGCGGCCACGGTTCCGATGGCCGCCCGGATCATGATCCACACTGTCTTCTTCATCGTGCCCTCCCCTCCACTGCTACCGGCAAGGATCAGGTTCGAAGCTTCCAAGCCGACAACCACCACGAGCAGCACCGCGAGAGTCGAACTCGCGACCTGAGCATGAGCCTCGGCTCCTGAGCCGACCTCACCCCGCCATGCGCGATCTTACCGGACCACTGACTTGCAAAGTCGGGCCAGTTCGTCCGCCGGTGTCCGAGTCCGTCCGCCGCACCCCGTCCTACCTGGCCGACCGCCGCTATCCGTGGACGTCCGCCGGCTTGGCTACACAGTTGGCCACACCCGGAAGGCTTGCTGACCCGCGGACTATGAGGAGAGGGCTGGTCGTCCATCGACGCCCGTGGGCGTCCATACCGTCCGTTCGGCCAGTGCAGCGAGTCCCTGGCCGTCCGCTGTGGTCCACGAAGGTCCGCCGGCTCGGGTACACGATTGAGTGCCGCGCCGGCCATGCGACGACGGGCTACGCGGTCCAGAGGAAGACGCCAAACGCTACCCGACGCACTGCAACACGGACGGGTGGCGACCACCTGATCCCCCCACAAACCATAATAGGACCAGCATCGCCGACACGACGCCCGGTCGAGATTGAGCGACCAGGGTCCACTAGAAGCCAACTATCACTGTCACATCCAGCCCACTGCCACCGCTGTAGCGAGATTGTGACCTCTGCTGTAGCATCCTTGATCATGGCAATTAGAATGAAGTGCGCATTCGCGACTTGCGACCGAGAATCAACACACAGAGATCTCTGCCAGAGCCACTACAATCAGCGAAGAAGAGGGGCCGAGCTGACACCTCTTCGACCCCTCATGGGGCAAGTTAGGGGCTGCACATTCGAAGGGGGGTGCGACCGCCCGCACCTCGCCCAAGGACTCTGTCGCGGACATTATAGCCAGCGACGCGCCGGCAGTAATCTGACGGTACTCCCGCCCACGAAGGAAAAGACTTGCACATTCGATGACTGCCTGCGCCCGATTTATGCCCGCAGGCTATGCAGCGCCCACTATCAGCAGCATAGAAAAACCGGCTCGCTGTCGCCCCTCTACGACTGGGTTATCCGCCCTGATGACACGTGCAACGCCTTGTCTGACTGCGAACGACGTCCAGTCTCGGCCGGCCTTTGCCGTTCTCATTACGACCAGAAAAAACGCGGACAATCCTTCACGTCTTTGCGACCGCTAACCTCGCCCGCCGACAAATGTCTGGGGCCCCAGTGCGCGCGTAAAGCAGAGAGCGATGAGCAGCTTTGCAGGTCACACGGCATGATGCAGCGACGCGGCCAGATGCTAGCGCCCCTGGTGCAACGCACCAGTCCAGAGGAAGGCGCAGAACTCATCGGGCGCGGCATGTACTGGTGCACCTTTTGCCAAGAAGAATTGCCCTTGTCAAGGTTCACCCTGGATGGCCAACGTGGACTTCCACGAAGCGCCTGCAAGCTTTGCCTAGGAATCGACACGAGAGCCAGGAAGCATCAACGTACATTCTTGGATATTCATCTGCTCTTTGAATTCCAAGAATACAAGTGCGCGATATGCGGGATCGCCCATCAAGACGACGCCGGACTGCACCTTGATCACGATCACCGATGCTGCCCCAAGAAGGGCGAGTCATGCGGTAAGTGCATTCGTGGACTGCTGTGCTGGGGCTGCAATGGAGGGGTCATCCCCTGGTACGAGCGCATCCGTGGAACTGAAGAACCCTACGCGCCGTTGGAGAAATATCTGGAGCAGACTCCCGCAAGCGCGCTCGGCCTAGTCGAACCTTTCTAGCTTGCCACCGATTAAAGTGCAACTCTAATCGTGGCCCGCGCGACGCCGATCCCCTCAAGACAGGGCGCGGGCGATAGCGCGGGAGCGTCAGTGGGCTCGTACACCTGGGCGAACTTCGCTGTGTGGCCCCCATGAAAAAGTCCGGCTGCGACGTGATCTCTGGCGGCCACGCTGGCCGGCCTGGGCAGGTGCGCCGTCGGAGATCTGAACCCCGGATCCGCGGATTAAGAGTAGCGGGCGGTTCATCCGTAGACGTCCCTGGACGTCCGCTCTGCCGGCTCGACCTGGGTATCGGCTCCGTCCATGTCCACGCTCGTTCGCCGGTGTCCGAGGGCTTGGGTACAGAGTTTGGGTACACCGGCGCGGCTCGTGTGGGCTGATGACCGACGCGGGGCACGAGCCGCGTCCGTCCCGCCGATGACCGGTGGGGATCTTGATATTGCTGCCAACGCTTTCGACGGGTGACCATCCTTCAGGCGCCAGCCGCTCAAGTACCGCCGCATCGCTCGAGGGGCCAAAAGGAACTCATTGAAGAAGTCCTGAATATTGTGAGAGATCAGCAGCGCATGTTGAATCAGAACCTAGTAGAACCCGAAAAGCTGGTTGCGATGATCCGTGACATCCCGGAAGGGGATGTGAGGCTTAGTCTCCACATTACGCCGAAAATAATAGGTGAACTCCTCGCGGCCTGGCACCGCCTTGAGGTGAGTATGCAGAGAGTTGAGTCAGGTGTAACCATGAGCTCGGATGCAGTAAGAGAGATCTGGACCAGTCGATCTATAGTGGAAGGCTGCATCCGGCATCTCTCGCGCAGCGTGGACGGATCAAGTCCGCGAGCGCTGCCCTCGGCTGAATAGTACGATCTCGTTTCGGCTCCGGTGTAAATTTTGCGGGTTTTTCTAGGTCCACGCTGGAGGAAGGCAGGCAGCCAATGGATTATGAGATCTTCGGTGGCTCATCCGGTGGGGTCCATGGACGTCCGTCGGCGCAGCTCGGGTGCCTGATCTCGTCCACCGAGGCGCGGGACAGTACACCGCTGTTTGTGGGCTTGGCTGCCGCTCTGGCTGCCATCGTGTAGTTTCGTTCGGATCGTCGAGGGACCTGTGCGGACATCCGGGCGGTGCAGTCAGCTCAGGCCCGTGTTCATCCGGATCTGTAGTAGTTCACCGATGTCCGTGGGCCCGGCTGTCGACTCGGCCATCCCGCTCTCGGCCCCACCCGAGCACACCTGGCTGGAAACAGATTTCTATCATGTGGGGAATAGCCTTCCGGCCAAGAGTGCGTGTATTTCTCCAACCTTTACCGGCTTGTTTCGATCGTGGACTCGGTAGGGAATTGCGAAAACAGCCTCTAGTGCTTTTCCGTCAACGATACCCGCGGCCACAATGTATGGCTTCCTTGCGTCGGGTTGTGGGGGGACGTCGATGACGACATATCCACCATCGGGATGAGTGACAAAGTCGATCGAGAGTCCTACTACGGTTGGATGGAGTTGAGAGTCAATTTTTCCCCGCATTGACTGGAGATCACGGTCGGTCGCCACCACTCCAACCAATTTGGAAATAAGATCGACTCCACCTGGCCGCGATGATGTGCTGAATCCTATTACAAGGACGCCGCCGTCACGGGAATTAGCGAATTGTCCAACGTCTTTGGCTAGTTCGAAGCATCCCGCAGGAGTGTTTAGATTGTAGAGATCGCGCTTCGCGTCTATGATCAGGTTCTCTCGCATCCCAAGGATTCCCTCGGGATGGCCGGTACGCAGTAGATGGGAGATATATGGCCGACTGGGTGCGGCCCGACTTTTCCAGCGTAGCGCGGAAGCGAGTGAGCTTCCGATCTCAATCACGCGAGCGAGTGGGAGATCTGTGGATGTCGATTCAGCGTGTATATCGAGGGTGTCAGGGTAGCCGTCGCGGTCGATTCTTGCCTCAACAAATTGTAAGCCATTTTGGCGGAATATGCCGTCGGTGACGTCGGGAGCCATCGCTGGAGGTACCATGACTTCGGGTTCAAATTCGAAGCTATAATATAGGCCTACGGTTAGATTTGATTTTACCTGCACGGAAATGTAGGTATGGTCGTCGCAGTATCGAGTAAGTGAAAGAAAGAGAACGCAGTCATCTCCAACTCGCCTGACTGCTGAGAGATCATTGGGCGAAAGATTTGTGAGGTCGATCAGATCCGAGATCTTGACCCCTTCGAGACTGCCCGTCATATCATCTATCTCCCAGTATTCAGCCGGGTCAAGGCAGCGTTTGAAATTGAAACTCATTCCCTTGGCTGTCTCTGCGCGTCCTGGGATCACGCGAAGGCCACCGGGATATGTGTGAAGTTCACCAATTTCTAGATGAAACACTGCGCAGCCACCCCCACGAAGTCGCTTCTAGCTATCCAATGTAGTTCAAGGCGCTTCGGCCGCGACGCACCGGCGAGCACGGCGCGCCAGCGCCGCGCGCAGCCGTCGCGCGGCGCGGCTCTGTGTCGCCTCTTGATCTCAGAACGAGGGATTCGGCAACGTGCTGGCTTCGGCCTCGTCGCCTCCTGGTGCTGGTCATGCGGCTTGCTTGCCTGGTCCGCCGGGGATGGGGCCTGTTGGCCAGAGTTCGGCGAGGTCGGTGGGTGTGAGCGGCTGCCGGTAGGACGTGTGGAGGACAGTGCTGATGGCCTCGGGGGTGGCGGTGTCGGCGAGGGTGGTGAACCAGTCGATGCCGGCGGGGTAGGACCAGAGGTAGGAGCGCAACAGGGGGTCGGCTCCGCGGTCGGTGAGGGCGTCGGCGATGGTGTCGTCCGGCCAGTACGGGACTCGGGCGCGGGCGTGGGCGACGCAGTCGGCCACAGAGGTACCGGCGTTGATGGCGAGGTGGAGTTCCGCGCGGACAAGTTGGAGGTAGTGGTCCAGGCGGACGCGGGCGTTCACGGCCTCGTCGTCGGAAACGGCGAACAGGGGCAGGGCCTGGGCAAGTCCTTCCAACAGGACCTGCTGCTGTGCGTGGACCGCGGTGACGCGAATCCAGTCGACGTCGCTGGTGGCGGCGACGGTGGCCCAGTTCGCGGTCTGTAGGGCGTGGCCGAGGATCTCGTGCAGGGTGAACTGGCGTATGCGGACCTCGGTAAAGCGGGCCTGGCGGCGATTGAGGCGCAGACGGACGTTGGTGCCGGCGCCGTCGAGCCAGTAGGACCAGTAGGCGTCGAGGTCGACGCTTTCGATGGTGAGAGTGTAGTCGGTGGTGGCGCCGGTGAGGCGGCGGACGGCGGGTTCGAGGTCGGCGGCGGCGGCGCGCATCATGCCGGCGACCTTGTCCTCGGCTACCGGGCCTTCGAGCCGGTCAAGGTCGCGTGCCGTGTCCGGTCCCCAGCGCACGCCGAGCCGTTCAACGGCGGCGATGGCGCGGTTTCGGCAGTCGGTGATGTGCTCGTCGGGCCAGCCGGTCGCGCCGCATCCCTGGGTGGCGCGCACGTAGGCGTCGAGCGGCTGCCGCTCGCCAAGCAGAGCATGCAGATAGGCGAGGTGCGCGCCGACCCGCTCAGCGTACCGTGGCTTTCCCTCGTCGGTCGCGCGGCGGTGTAGATCGGTGAGCCGGTCGTGGGCGTCGAGACGGTGCGCGAGCGGGGCCGGGGCGGTCTCGGGTGGCGCGCAGTCGTAGTCGACGATCGGCGGACAGCCGCGGGCGCGTTCGTAGGCGTCCCACGCCCGTAGCGTGGTCTCGATGTCGTCACGCAAGGTCACGGTCGGCGTCCCATCGCAGTGTCACGGCCTGGCCGGCGGTCAGATGCTTGCGGGTCAGGTCGATGACGACCCGGTCGGCGTCGGTGCGCCAGGACAGGCCGTCGAGCGCGGACATCTCCATGCCGTCGGCGCGTTCCTCGATCGCGTTGCAGCCGACCAGCCGGCGAATACCGGCCTGGCACACGGTGAGCGTGAACGTGTCGGTGGGACGGGTGATGGACTGGCGCCAGTACAGCTCGTCGACGAACCGGCCCTGATCGCACGTGTAGCCGACGGTGGCCGACTCTCCGGGCTGGAGCGCGGGGAAGATTTGGCAGGCGAACTTGGACATCCCCGGGATGTCGTGGACCCGCTGAATGATCACATTGTGGTTGGGTGACGGCTGGGGCTGGATGTCGAGGATGCCGTCGGTGTGTTTGAACCACAGTTCGCGGGCAAGTCGGGTGATCGGCAGCGAGCCGACGTTGACCAACTCGTGTTCGTAGGTCAGATGGGCTGCGCCGTCGGCCGCGATGTCGATGGTTATGGCCATCCGCGTTTCCCGTGCCCCGTAGGCACCGGACGTGGCGGCGGCGCCTCCCTCTCCCGCGGGCTGGGTGGGCAAGCGGCTAACCGATTCGATCGGCGCGGTGCGGCTCGGTGAACCTGGCCCTACCGCCGGTGTGGTCGGCGGGTCGTCGTTCTCCCAGGGGCGGGGAGCAAGCAGGAAGTAGGCGCCTGGGATGCGCAGCGCGTCGGCGATGCGTTCCACGAGGGTCAGCGACGCGATGCGGCTTTCCCCGCTCATCACGCGGCTGACCCGGCTTTGTGTGAGCCCGGGGACAGGGGAGGAGACGCGGTCCTGGCTGGCGCCGTCGTACTTCCGCATGAGCCGGAAGATCGTCTGGAAGTCGCGGGCCTCGCAGGCGGCCCGGAACTCAGCACGGGCCAGCAACTCGGGAGAGACGGCGTAGGGAGGAGCGGGCTGCGCCATCGCCGGTCTCCTCTGGCTCGGGCCGACCTTTGCCCCGGTCGGCGGTGGTGTGGTCGGGCTGCTACGCAGAGACTAGCGCCGTCATGCCAGGGTGGTATGGCCAGTTCGCCGCTCTTCTGCCGCTCGCGCGCCCGGATGACGCCTGCCAAGCGCTCGCCGGACGGTTCGCCGCTCGTCGCCCATGCGTCCAGTGCCTTGCCATCGTGACCTTCCGCGCTTGCCAGGCGGTTCGTGAGGCTTGTTCGTGTGCCCCCCGCCCCGCGTCGAGTCCCGACCTCCGCGGGGCGGGGTGGCGTGCGACGAATCCGGATGTCCAGGTGGGAGAAGCATGGTGGGACGAACAGAGACGGGCGCGGGATGTGGGCCGGTTGCGCGGGCGCCGTCGAGGCGGGAGCTGCTGTGCGCGCGGGCGCCCGACGCTGGGGACTCGGGTGCCGGCGGGAACTCGCTCGCGCCGGGCGGAGATGGTGTGCGCCGGGTGTTGTGGGCGGTGGTCGTGCGTGGGCCGCGCGGCGCGCTGCTGGGCGTGATCGGGTTCTTCGCCACCCGGGCGGCGGCCTGGATGTACGTGCGGGATCGGCACTTCCCGGGCGCGCTGGTGCTTCCCGCCATGCCTGCCGGGGCGGAGCTGGCCGGATGAGCGCCGATCAGCAGGCCGTCGAGCAGGACGCGACGGATCCCGCGCCGGGCGCATCGCTCGATCTGTCGGTGGCGCATCCGGCGCGGATGTATGACTACTACCTCGGCGGTAAGGACCACCTGCCGGCGGACCGGGCGGCGGCGGAGCAGGTGGTGACGGCGGCGCCGGAGGTTCCCTCGGTCGCGCGTGCGAACCGGGACTTCATGGTCCGTGCGGCGCGGTTCCTCGCGGCCGAGTGTGGGATCCGTCAGTTCCTCGACGTGGGCACGGGCCTTCCGACGAGTCCGAACCTGCATGAGGTGGTGCAGGACATCGCGCCCGCGTCCCGGGTGGTCTACACCGACAACGATCCGGTGGTACTGACCCATGCCCGTGCGCTGCTGACCAGCACCCCGCAGGGGCGCACGGCCTACCTGAACGCCGACCTGCGCGACCCGGCGCTCATCCTCGACGCCGCGGAACTACCGACGCCCTCGACTTCCACCAGCCGATCGCGCTGTTCCTCGTCGCGGTCCTGCACTTCCTCACCGACGACGACCAGGCGCACGCCCTTGTGCGCTCCCTCGTCGACGCCCTGCCGAGTGGGAGCTTCCTCGTCGTCTCCCATGCCACCGGCGATCTCGCGCCCCCACGGGTCGGGGAGATCGTCGACACCTACGCGACGTCGGCGGCGCCGCTGGTGCTGCGCGGCCTGGCGGACGTGTGCCGCTTCTTCGACGGCACCAACGTCCTCGATCCGGGCGTGGTGCGCCTGCCGCTGTGGAAGCCGGACACGCCACCCGCCGACGTCCACACCGTGTGGGGATACGGCGGCGTCGGCAGGAAGCCCTGATCCGTCCGCACTCCGACGGACGGACATCGAAGAGAGATCACATGGAGGTTGTGGGTGCTGTCTGATCTACGCGCGGCGGGAGCGGCGAGCCTCGCCCCGGCGGCGGGGCTGTTCCTGCCGGAGCTGCACCACAGGCGTGACATCGGCCTGGACCTTGTCCAGGTCAACGCTCTCGCGGACCTGTGCCACGGCTACACCCAGAAACGAGCAAAGATCAACCAGCAGATGACCCGGCTCGCCGGGGAACTGCTCGCTGGAATCCTGGCCGGGAAGGTCTGCCACGATCCGGCCCGTCAGTCGCTGACCGCGCACGCCGAGACCCGCGGGATCCTGTTGGCCGACGCCGAAAACCTCATGCTCGCCGCCCTCGCCGACGGCTACCGGCACCTGAGCGCCGAGCAGATCGACCGCGCGCTGGCGGTGCGGCGGGGACAAACGTCGGCCGGCTTCGACATGATCGCCGACGCGATGTACATGGACGAGGCGGCACCGACCCGCCTGTGAGCCGGTGACGGGCCGACCCCCGACATCCCGCCCGTCACCACCCGGGAGGACCCGCGTCTCCGGCCGAACCTCAGCGGCCACGGACCCGGGTCCTCCCACCCCACCCCATTCCCGGCACCCCACGACGTGTCCGGCGTCCGTGAGGCGCCCCAGGCCGGACACGCCACCGTGGGCCGACCGCACGACTCGGCCACCCTGGGCCGAACCCTGACCATGGGTTCGGCCCATCGTCGTGTTCAGAGTCGGTCCGGCTCGCCGGACCTGCTGATCGTCTCCTCGACCGCGGCGAGCCTGCGGGCAATCTCGCCAAGACGGTCCTCAACCCGGGCGAGTACGGCGAGGATCTCCCCGCCAGGATCCGCGGTGGACTCGCTGCCGGTGGGCGTGCTCGACAGCAGAACGTCGATGAGGTGGTTGTCCGGCCAGTCCAGGGCGCGGGCGATCGCGGTCAGGGTCTTGTTCTGCACCCGCCGGCCGGCGCCATGCTGAAGCTCGCGCAGCGTCGAGACCGACACCCCCGACACCCGCGCGAGGTCCTGCTGACCGATGCGGCGCCGGGCCATCCGCTCGTTGAGCGCCGCGGCGACGGCGGCCCAGTCCTCGCCGTCCACCGGACCACGAGTGCGATACACCCGCAGGGTTTTCCGGTCAGCCATGCGCGCATATTAGCGGCCGATCGAAACGGGTGGCGGCACCGCCTGCGCGTCATATCACCATGACATGAACCTATGCATCCCGCATGGGGAGCATCTCAAGGCTGCATCCAACGCTAAGTTGGCGGTTGATGCGCGCTTGCCGAGCGGAGCACTGTGTATCCGGCGGCCGGAACAACCGGCTGGCTCGATGGAACACGGCGAGTGGAGGAATACACGGTGGCGGTTCCGCAGCGCATCCCGGCGCGTTTTGAGGACGTCTTTCCGCAGGGGGCATACGTGCTCGCGGTGGAGGCGGCGAACGACTTTGAGAAGGTGAAGGCGGGCCTGTCGGACGTCCAGGCCCGAGACAAGACCACCGGCGAGCGGGTCTGGACGGTGCGCGTCCTGGACGTGGACCCGGCGGCACGCAAGGCCGAGGTGAAGGTGAAGATGACCGGCGAGACTCCGCCCTCTCTGCCCGACATGCTGCCGGGAACGCCGTTCCGCCCGGTGGTCTTCGACGGGCTGCTGGTCGTCCCCTACGTCGACACCAACGGGGCGCGACCCCGCCAGGAGTTCTCGCTGCGGGCATCGGGCATGCGGCCGGCGACCATGGGCCGGCGTCCGGCGGTGGCGGCATGACCGGCCGGCGAGGTCCGGCGATCGACGGAGTCCGCTCGGCGTCTCATCTCGGGCTGCACGTCGGGGCGGACTGGTCGGCGGCCTGCCACGTGTACCCGGACCGGTCGCCGATCCTGACGGTCCGGCTCGGTCTGACCTCGGTCACGTTCTCGCCGGTGGCGAACGTGGTCACCTCGGATCACGTTGATTTCGCCTACGCGCTGATCGGGGCGGTGAACGACTACCTCGTCGAGTGCGAACGCATCCGGTTCGCTTCCAACGAAACCGCCGAACCGCGGGCCGCCTAACCTGCACTCGGCCGACCTGTTCGGGCGGCCCGGACACCCGCGTGTTCCGGACTCCGGGCCGCCCGGAACTCCTTTCCCTTTCTTCTTCTGTCCCTGGTTTCGCGCGCTCGAAAATGGGTGGTGTTGGCATGTCCAGAATCAATGGTGATCAGCGTTTGCCGCGGGTGCCGACGCGGGCGGACAAGGTCCGGGTGCCGGTGTGGATGCTGCTGGTCGCGCTGGCGTTCAAGGGCTTGTGGCTGGCGTTGCGGGGCTGCTGGCGGCATCGGGTCGTGGTCGGGGTGACCGTCGGGGTGCTGCTGGTCGTGCACCGGGTCGGCCTGGCCGGGCTCGGCGTGCTGCTCGGCTGCCTGGTGGTGGTCGGGGCGGTGTGGTGGCGGGTGCACGGCCGGTCGTTCTGGCCGGTGGTCTGGTGGTTGTGGGGCCGTGCCCGGTTGACGTTCGTGTACCGGTGGCGGTGGAAGCCGGCGATGGTGCACACCGACCTGGCGATCCGCATGCCCACCTCGACCGGCGATCAGGTGACCTTCGACGAGTACTTTCCTCGGATCCGGTCCATCCGCTCGTCGCGGTCGGTGGATGTGCTGCGGGTGGAACTGCTGCCCGGTCAGACTCCGGCGTCTTGGGCGGAGCAGGCGGAAGCGCTGCGGCACGTGTTCCGGTCTCGGCGCTGCCAGGTGCACGGGGAGACGACCCGGTTCGTGCGGGTCTCGTTCCACCGGCACGACCCGCTGACTCGCCCGGTGCCCCCGGCGAGCCTCGACGACGCTGACGGTGCCGACCCTGACCCGGCCGGCACCGTCACCCCCACGGATGCCCGTCGGTCGTCGGATGTGGGTCGGCTGGTGGCGGGGCTGTCGGCGGTGCCGGTGGGCCGCTGCGAGGACGGAACGGCCTGGACGCTGCCGGTGCGCGGGTCGCATGTGCTGATCGCGGGGGCGACCGGGGCGGGCAAGGGCTCGGTGCTCTGGGGGCTCCTGCGCGGCCTGGCCCCGGCGGTGCGCGCGGGGCTGGTGGAGCTGTGGGTGTGTGATCCGAAGGGCGGGATGGAACTGGCCTTCGGCCGTCCCCTGTTCACCCGTTTCGCCACGACCACGGACAGCATCGCCGATCTGCTCGACGACGCGGTGGCCCGCATGCAGTCCCGCACAGCGGTGTTGGCGGGGAACACCCGCCTGCACACGCCCACCACCGTCGAACCGCTGATCGTCGTTGTGGTCGACGAAATCGCCTCGCTCACCGCCTACGTGACCGATCGGGAGTTGAAGAAGCGGATCGGGGCGGCGTTGCCGCTGTTGCTGTCCCAGGGACGTGCCCCCGGCGTCGTGATCGTCGCCGCGGTGCAGGACCCGCGTAAGGAAGTGCTGCCGTTCCGCGACCTGTTCCCCGTCCGCGTGGCGCTGCGGATGACCGAAACCGACCAGGCCGACCTTGTCCTTGGCAACGGTGCCCGGGAACGCGGTGCCCGCGCCGACGAGATCCCCCGCGCGCTGCCCGGGGTCGGCTACGTGCTGCACGACGGCAACCCCGACCCGGTCCGGGTCCGCGCCGGCTACATCGACGACGTCGAAATCGGCCGGATCGTCACCCACTACCGGCCTGCTCGGGGCGGCTGGGCACCAGACGTGGCCAACTACCTCGACGACGGCGACGGCTCCGACCCGTTCGACGGCCTCGACCGGGCCGCGTGACCCGACCGGACCCGACCACGACGGCGAACCCGGACCCCTGCACCCTCCTTCCCTCCCTGCCGGCCTGTGCGACCTGCGGCCATCCCCTCGTCGCGCACGGCCGGCGGGGCTGCCGGGCCGACTGCGCCGGTCTGCGCTGCGGCTGCACCCGCTACACCGACCCCGTCCCCGATGCCTCGGAGGATCCCCCTGCCGATGACCTCCCCCACCGCCACCCCGGACCACCTCCCCCCGGCGCACCGTGATCCGGCCACCCCCGGCCCGGCCCTCTCTGGCCCGGTGGATCGGCCTGGGTCGCGGGCGGCACGGATGCGCTCTCCGTTGGCCCGTCAGGTCGTCGAGGCGGTCGCGGTGGACAACGGGGTGTGTGTCCGGCCGCTGGCGATGCGCCGGACCAGTCTGGACACCGGCGAAACCCAGATCATCCCCGTCCCCTGCGGCGCCACCCTGGCGAGCAAGTGCCCGCCGTGCGCGGAACGGTCCCGGCGGCTGCGGATGGCCCAGTGCAAGACCGGATGGCATCTCGACGACGAACCCCTTCCCGACCCGGATCCGGCGTCGAGCGACGCGAAAGCGCTTGCGACCCTGCGGGCCGATTTGGAAGCCGCTCGCGGTGAGGTCCTGGCGGCCGGCGACACCGGGCAGGTCGGCGAGATCGACGAGATGATCGGCCAGGTCGATCAGGAGCTGTCCGACCTTGGTGTCCGCGGGCGGATCGCTCCGGAAGACCGGGACCGGCCGCGCCGCGTCCGCTCGACCCGTCGGCGCCAGGATGCCCCCGACCTGCCCCGGCTGCCTGTCGAGCGGCGGACGGTCGGCCGGACGTTCACCGCACCGGACGGGACGGTGTGGCGTCCGTCGATGTTCCTGACGCTGACCTGCGACACCTACGGCCGCGTCCGCTCGGACGGCACCCCGGTGGACCCGGGCTCGTACGACTATCAGCGGGCGGCGCGGGACGCGATCCACTTCCCGAAGCTGCTCGATCGGTTCTGGCAGAACCTACGCCGCGCGGTCGGCTGGGATGTTCAGTACTTCGCCGCACTCGAACCCCAACGCCGCCTTGCCCCGCACCTGCACGCGGCGATCCGGGGGACGGTGCCGCGGGCGATGCTGCGCCTGGTCGCCGCTGCCACCTACCACCAGGTGTGGTGGCCATCGTCGGATCAGCCGGTCTACCCGGACGGTGACCTTCCCGTCTGGGACGACACCACCGGCGGCTACCTCGACCCGACCACCGGGGAGCCGCTGCCGTCCTGGGATGCCGCGCTCGACGCGATCGGTGAGGACGACGAACCCGCCCACGTCGTCCGCTTCGGCCCGCAGCTCCGCGCCGATGGGGTGACGGCGAACTCGGCGAACACCGGCCGGATGATCGGCTACCTCACCAAATACCTGACGAAGAGCCTCGACGCCTGCCACGCCATCGACACCGACCGGCAGCGGGCGCACGTCGACCGGCTCGCCGACGCCCTGCGCTACGAACCGTGCTCCCCGACCTGTGCGAACTGGCTGCGCTACGGCATCCAACCCCGCAATCCCCGCAAGGGCCTCAGCCCCGGCCGCTGCACCGGGAAAGCGCACCGGCGGGAAACCCTCGGCTTCGGCGGCCGGCGGGTCCTGGTCTCTCGCCGATGGTCCGGCAAGACGCTCACCGACCATCGCCACGACCGGGTCGACTTCATCCGCCAGCAACTCGCAGCCCTCGGCGCCACCGGCACCGGCCCCGCCGCATCCGACACCGACCCGGCCCGGCTCGCCTGGACGCTGCTACGCCCCGGCGACCCGGCCGCGCCACGCCGTGAGCATCTGATCCTGCACGCCATCGCCCAACGCCACACCTGGCGCGCACAGCTCGACCCGGTTACGGGCCTCGGCGGGAGTTCGGCAAACGGGCCGCCACTCGCGGACGCTGCCTGACCCCGTCCGCCCGCGAACTCGGGAGAACCACGTGACCAAGCTCCTGCTCACCCCGACGGAAGCCGCTGACCTGCTCGGCGTCAGCCGCAGCACCATCTACGAACTCCTGAACAGCGGCGACCTCGAATCCGTCCACATCGGCCGATCCCGCCGCATCCCCTCCGCCTCACTGCACGCCTTCGTCAACCGACTCCGCGGCCTCGACGACGGACAGGCAGCGTGAGGAGGAGAGCCGGTGCACGCGCGGTACGGGCGCCACCGTCAGCGGCGCTGCTCGTCCTGCCGGTGTTCGGCAATCCAGCGTTCGATGTCCTCGGTATGCCAGATCCGGCCGGCGGCAAGCTCCGCGACGGGCTTGGGGAAGGTCGGGTCCTGGGCCGCTATCTGGCTGACCCGTTGCCGACTGACACCGAGCCGCTTCCCGATCTCGGCGGCTCCCATGAGGTGATGCACACCAGCACACTACTTGACGGTTGCCTAGTTCAGCGTCCACACTCGACATCACGCGCTAGGCAACCGTCAAGCGCAGGCGGTCCCGGCGGGTGCGCCAACACCCGGCCGGGACCTTGATCCCCATCCTGAGTGCACAGGAGAGAGACCCATGCCCATCTTCCCGCCCGACGGTCCCGCCATGGGGCCGACCCCTGCCGGAACCCCGCCGCTGGTCGTGGCCAGCCTGATCCGTCCCGGCGTGTACGCGCTGACGCTGCGCCCCGGCGCGGACGCCCGCGACGTCGCCGAGATGCTCGCCGGTCTGCCCGTCGATGCGTTCCTGACCGAGCACTTCGGCGACATCGACCTGACCATGGTCTTCCGCACGGTGCCCGACGGCCCGAACCCCGAGCCCACCGGCGGCACCACCCCCACGGCGCCGGCAGCGGCACGCGGAACCCGCCCATAGCGGATCCCCTGCCCCACCCATTTTTCTTCCGTTCTCTGGTAGCGCCTCAAGCTGTCGGGCGACGGGCGGGTCACGGGTCGGCCGTAGGCCGATCGCGTAGCGACGCGAAGCGCCCTTGACTCGTTCGGCGACCCGGCAGACCATCTCAGCGCCAGAGAACGGAAATCCCCACTCGCGCGGACAACGCCACCCGCGACCCGCGCGACCGTTCTTTCGGCAAGGAGCCAAACTCCGCATGTCCACTCACTTCCCGCCGACCCCGCGGGTGAGCCTGACTCAGGCGCTGCATGACCATCTCGACCGGGCAGGCCGCGGCCAGGGACGCGCCTACCCCCAGCACGACGGAGAGACCAAGTTCGCCTGCGACATGGAGGACAGCCCCTACGGCTGCCCCTGGTGCGACTCGGTCGAATGGCCGGGCGGCAACCCGCTGGACGCTTCCTGATGGCCGCGGGCAAGGGCAGCCGTCGAGGAAACGGCGAAGGATCTATCTACCGCTACCGCAATGGCTGGGCCGGTCAGGTCAGCATGCCGGACGGCACCCGCCCGACGTTCTACGGCAAGACCAAGGAGGACGTCCGGGAGAAGATCAAGACGGCGCTGCGGGCCGTCCACGACGGGGTCCCGCTGGTCACCACGCGGATGACGGTGGCCGCCTACCTCGATCAGTGGGTGACGGTCGTTCTGCCCTCCCGCGTGGTCGCGGGCACGCTCTCCGAGTCAACAGCCGAGTCCTACGCCGATCAGGTCCGGCTGCACATCGTGCCGATCCTTGGCCGTCACGAGCTGCGGAAGCTGACCACCGCGCACATCCGCGAGTGGATGACGCGCAAGCTCACCGAACCGTCGTCGGCCGGGGTGGCCCAGCGTGCGGCCTGGGAGGCTGAGGCGGCCCGCAAGGCGGCGGAACGCGAGTCGGCGAACGAGTCCCGCCCGGCTCGACGGGCCACGGCACGAAGGAAGCCGGCTACTTCCGCTCGGCCCGCACGGAAGCCGATCAAACCGCTGTCGGCGCGCTCGGTCCGCTACCTGCTGGTGATCCTCACCGCGGCACTCAACGACGCGGTCCGGGAAGAACTGCTGACCCGGAACGTCGCCGCACTCGTCCAGCCACCGAAGCAGGCCGACGCGCCGATACGGGCACTCACCGACGACGAAGCACGGCGGATCGTCGCGGTCGCCCTCGTCGACCGGATGTCCGCGCTGTGGCTGGTGCTGCTGGCGCTCGGGCTGCGCAAGGGGGAAGCGCTCGCGCTGCGCTGGAATGCGCTCGACCTCGACGCCGGCACGGTCGCCGTGGTGCGCAAGCAGCGACGCCGGAAGGCGGGAATCGACCCGGACACCGGCCGGCAGCGCTGGGAACTCGTCGAAGAGGAAGACCTGAAGACAAAGGGATCAAAGGCCGTCCTCGCGCTGCCCGAGATGGTCGTCACGATGCTCCGCGACCACCGGCGGCGACAGGACGACACGAAAGCCGACTTCAGCGCTAAAGGTGGATCGGCGGAGTGGGAAGACCCTGGACTCGTGTTCACCTCCGCCACCGGCAGGAAGGTCGACCCGCGCAACGTCAACCGCTGGTGGGACGCGGTCTGCGAGCGTGCCGAGGTGCGGCACACCCGCGTGCACGACCTCCGCCACACCGCGGCGACGATGCTGTTCAGGGCTGGGGTCGACCTGAACGAGATCCGTGCCCTGTTGCGGCACACTCGCCTTGCCACGACCGCGGACATCTACGTTGACGTCCTGGAGGACGTCCGCCGGGGCACGGCCCGCAGCATGGATGACATCCTGACCCGGCTCCGGATTCCGGCCGAGACTACAGAGAGTGAAGCGGATGAGAGTGCCGCCTGACGCAACCCGCGGTACCGTCCGCCAATTGCAGTACGAATTGCAGTACTCGGGGTCTTGAAAGCGGCAGAGCCCCGCACCTTGGATGGGGGTGCGGGGCTCTGACCTGTCTCAACCGTGCGTGCGCTCGGCAACGCACCACAAACAACCCCAACCACCATGGCCCATGCGGTTGCACATCGCGCACACGTTCACGCTCCTGGACCTAGCGTAGTTCGCTGTGCCCGCCTGCAGGTCGTACAGCCGAGGCCCTGCTGTACGGGCTCTCTGCTGGCTGGGAAACATTGGGACCACGCAGCGTGCGGGGACGGTGTCCACGCCAGACCCGAGCGTGCACGTCAGCGGTAGTACCGCTCGGATCAGGGCCACCATCGTTGAACACGCAGCAGGGCAGCGACCACGGTTTGGACAGCTCCCGCCTCGATGAGATCGTCGGCGAGCGCCGCGGAGATGACGTTGATCACTGTCGCCCTGCTCGACGCTCCGCCAGCGATCAACGCTTCGGCGAGAACAGCGCCGCGCCGGTCGTAGGGCAGATGGGGTGCCAGCGCTGCCAGTTCGAGGGCACGGAAGTGCGGATCGGCGATGGCGGTCGCTGCGGCGAGGGCGTCGGCGAGGACGGGGGCGCGCTGGTCGTCGGACAGGCGGAGCGCCAGAGCGGTCAGCGCCTGGGTGCGGCCGGGCATCCAGTCGATCGTGTTCGTGGCGGCGATTGCGTCGGCGAGCAGGTCGTAGGGCAGATGGGCCGCCAGTCCGGTCAGCGCTCCCGCTCTGAGTTCGCGATCTTCGATAGTGCGGGCGACGGCGAGACCTTCGGCAAGCATGGAGTAACGCTTGCCGTCGGGCAGGTGAGGCGCCAGCGCGGCGAGCGCCTCTGCGCGGTCGTGTGCCGTGTCGATGGCTTCGAAGGCGGCGAAGGCTTGCGCGAGAGCCCCATGCCGCTCCTCGTCGGTGAGACATGGGACCAGCGCGGCCAACACCAGCGCAACGTCCCGCCGATCATCCATGGCGGTGGCGACGGCGACGGCCTCGACGGCCAGAGTGCCAGACAGGTGTGGTGCCAGGGCCACCAGCGCTGACGCTTGGTCCACGGAATCGCGGATGGCCGCAATGACGACGAGGGCATGAGCAACGGCGTCGCAGCGGAGGTGGTCGGGAAGGTGGGGTGCCAGGTCAGTGATCGCATGTGCTTGGTCGGCCGGGTCACCGAGGTTGTCGATGTCGGCGAGGGCCTGGGTAAGGGCGACGTGACGGGCGCTGTCTGGCAGGTAGGGGGCCACGACGGTGAGCGCCTCTGCCCGGCTGCGCGGCCCGTCGATGGCCGTGGCGACGGCGAGCGCCTCGGTAAGCAGGTCGTCTGGTAGGCGTGGTGTGAGGACCGTCAATACCTCCGCCCGGCGGTACTGCTTGTCAATGCTGCGGGCAGCATCAAGGGCCTGGATGAGCGCAGTGCGACGCCGTTCCTCGGGCAGGTGCGGGGCCAACAAGGCGAGCGTTTCTGCACGGCGAGCTGGCTCGTAGATGTCCCTGGCAGCGGCGGAGGCTCGTACGAGAGCAGGTCCGCGTTGATCTTCAGGCAGATGGGGTGCTACGCCAGCCAGGCCCTCCGTTTGGGCATCCGGCTCGTCAATCGTGTCGACTGTGGTGAGAGCCTGATCGAGCAGTTTGTCAGGCAGATAGGGGGCTAGCGCAGCGAGGCCCTGTGCCTGGGCATAGGGCCAGTCGATGGCAATCACGACGTCGAGGGCTTGCGCGAGGAGGTCCTCCGGCAGGTACGGGGCCAACTCGGCCAACGCCTGCGCCCGGAAGTACGCATTGCTGATGGCGGAGGCGATCGCGAAACCGAAGGTGGCGACGGAGCCTGTCAGCTCATCGGGGACGTGCGGCATCAGCGCGGCCAGTCCTAGCACCTGAAAGTACCCATGGGCGGCCGTGCCGGCAGCGTGAAGGGCTTGAATGATCCCATCGCCGCGTTGGTCCTCTGGGAGATGGGAGATCACGCTGGCCAGCGCCTCTGCCCGCGCACTCGGCTCTCGGACAGCGGCGGCGGAGGCGAGGGCCTGAGCCACGACATCAGGGCTCTCCTCGTCGGACAGTTGGGAGACCAGCGCTGCCAGCGCCTGAGCCCGGAAGAATGGGAGATCGATAGTCATGGCGGTAGCAACCGCCTGGGCCAGGACAGCACTGCGCGACCCCTCCGGCAGGTGCGGTGCCAATCCGGCTAGGGCCTGTACCCGGGTGTTCAGGTCGGGGACGGCCTGGGCATAGGCGAGTGCTCGCGCGGACGGCCACAGTCCGGCTTGGACGAGGCGCACAAGGAGTGCCGGGGGGATCTGCGCGGCGATACTGGTGATCGAACCGGTTAGGAGTGCGTAGCAGGCCTGGCGGGCGGAGACGCGTCCACGTCCGGCGGGTTTTTGAAGGGCATTAGCGTGCCGCCAGGCGGCGTCGACGCTCGTGAGGTAGGCGGTCGTCGTGCCCTGATCCTCGTGGGCGGCGTACCAGACACTTTCTACACGGCCGCTGGTCGCCGGGCGTTCGGCTTCGAGGAGCTGATCGACAGCAGCAGGGTCGTCTGCATCGAGAAGGTGCCCGACGAGTGCCCTTAGCGCGTAGCTGTCCACCTCATCGCGTGCCGCTGCGTGCAGGAGCAGCGGTAGCGGGACCCTTGCCACAAGCCCACCCCAGCGAGCGAGCAGCCAACCTGCGACCTGGCGATGCAGGGCACGGAGCTGCTCGTCGGTCAGCTCTTGCAGCACATATTCGTAGACGAGGTCATGGAGTCGGATCGTTCTCGTGACCGGGTCGGCGCGCAGCAGGGAGTTCGCGGCGAACTGGCCGATCAGGTCCTCAGCGTCGAGTTCGTCGAGCTTTGCGGTCGCCTGCCACAAGCCCACGACTAGGGCTTCAGGCACCGCGCCACGGCCGGCGAAAATCGCCAACTCTCTAAACCGTTGCGCCTGCGGCTTGGGGAACGCGCGGACCGAGACGTCCAGCGCGGCGGATACCGTTCGGTATTGATAGCCTTGGAAAGCCGCCGAGATCTCAGTGCGGCGCCGACCGTGGCCGCTCCCCCCGCGGGCGCCGTCGAGGCCGCCGGCAGCCAGGACCGGTCGTCTCAGCCGCTTCGCGGCATACTCCCACGGACGGCGCCCGGTGCCGACAAGGGAGCCAACAATGGCCAGCGCGAACACCAGGCCACTACAACGAGCCAGAATTCCTTCAGCCGCCGCCGGAAGATCGCCAACCGCCCCGCACCCGGCGTACGACGCCAAGACCTGTCGGGATGTCGCATCATCAGCCTCGACGACATGGTGCACGGCGGCGCCGGAGAAAAGCGCGTCCTGCGACCGGGTCGTCACGAGCAGCCGTACTCCGGACGGCACCGCAAAGGCTTCCAGAACCGCGACATCCCATACGTCATCGAGCACAATCAACGCTTGCGCACCGACTAGCAAGCCACGCAATCGCCGCGTGCCCTCCGCGGCCTCTCGGACTGGCGCTGGATCCCCGAACGCATCAAGAGCCTCAGCCACCTTCTCGGCTACAACCGGGCGCCGGCCGACCTCGATCCACACAATTCCGTCCGGGAACGCCTCATCTACCGCCGTGTCCCGAACGAGATCCTTAGCTAGCGTCGACTTTCCAATGCCGCCCATCCCGACGATCGCCACGACTTGCCCGGTTGACGGGTCACATAGCAACTTTCGCGCCTCGTCCAAGTCACGGTCACGGCGCACGAACGGATGTGGCCTCGCTGGTAGCAGGTCCCGTGGCGGAAGCAGCCGGGCCCGTCTGACGACTAGTAGTCCTGCCCCCGAGGCGAAGACAGAATTACCCGGGTAGTTCGCCGACGCTGCGACGAACAGCTGGCGTCTTCCGTCGTGGACAAGCCCGAAGCTCAGCTGCCGCGAGACCTCTCCCCAGAACTCGCGAGGGGTTGTCATGCCCCACGTGGGAACCCGATCGGCGGCCCAGCCTGCTGCAGCCAACAGGTCCGAGGCCTGCCGCGGCTCCCCGAAAACGGTGGCGAACGCACGGATCTCCTCATCAGACAGGCCCTCCACTCGCCCCCCAAATCGTCGCGAACACCCTGACTACTGCGCGATCACCAGAAGGTCATCTTGCCACGCACCAGAGCAACAAGTGCGCTAGGGAGAGCCAGACCAGCCGTGCAGCGCCCTGTGCGGTGCTTGGCAGGTAGGGTCGCCCGACTCCGGAACCCGACCACCGCTACGGAGAGTAAGGCAGAGGAGGGTGCCGCCTGAGTCGTCCTGCAGTAACGTCCGCCAATTGCAGCACTAACTGCAGTACTCGGGGTCTTGAAAGCGGCAGAGCCCCGCACCTTGGATGGGGGTGCGGGGCTCTGGCCTGTCTCAACCGTGCGTGCGCTCGGCAGCACGCCAACACCCAGCCACGCGCCGAGGCTCCGACCTGCACAGCACCGGCGCATCCTCAGTCTCGGTCTTCCACCAGCGTGTTCTCCTCCTGGCGCCGCCAGGAGGCCAGACTGCTGCGGGTGGCCAGGGTATGGGGGTGGCCGGGGCCGAGTACCCGCAGCTGGTCGGCCAACAGCGCCTCAAATGCGTCTGCCGCATCCGCTGGATGCCCGGCCTGGCCCCGCCAGTAGGCCAGGTTGTTGCGGACGGTCAGGGTGTCGGGGTGGTCGGGGCCGAGTACCCGCAGCAGGTCGGCCAGCAGCGCCTCGAAGGCGGCCGCGGCGCCGACGGCGTCCCCTGCTCGGCCCTTCCAGTGGGCGTGGTTGCCGCGGTTGGTCAGGGTGTCGGGGTGGTCGGGGCCCAATACTCGCAGCAGGTCGGCCAGCAGCCCCTCGAACGTGGCCACCGTATCTCCTGCTTCATCTCCCAGCTCGCCTCGCCACGAGGCCAGGTTGCTGCGGCTGGCCAGGGTACGGGGGTGGTCTGGGCCCAGGACCCGCAGCTGGTCGGCCAACAGCGCCTCGAATGCGGTGGCGGCGCCGATGGCGTCTCCCGCCGCGCCCCGCCAGTAAGCGAGGTTGTTGCGGGCAGTGAGGGTGTCGGGGTGGTCGGGGCCCAGGACTCGCAGCTGGTCGGCCAGTACCTTCTCGAGGGCGGTCGCAGCACCGACCGCATCCCCCGCCTCGCCCCGTTGGAGGGCGAGGTTGCCGCGGGCGGTCAGGGTGCGGGGGTGGTCGGGGCCCAGGACCCGCAGCCGGTCGGCGAGCAGTGCCTCGAACGCGGCCACCGCACCGACTGCATCCCCTGTCTCACCCCACCAGTGAGCGAGGTTGCCGCGGGCGGCCAGGGTCTCGGGGTGGTCGGGGCCCAGGACCCGCAGCCGGTCGGCGAGCAGTGCCTCGAACGCGGCCACCGCACCGACCCCGTCCCCTGTCTCACCCCACCAGTGGGCGAGATTGTTGCGAGTGGTCAGGGTGTCGGGGTGGTCGGGGCCTAGGACCCGCAGCTGGTCGGCGAGCAGTGCCTCGAACGCAGACGTGGCGCTCCTCGGATCCCCTGCCTCGCCCCGGCAGCGGGCAAGGGTGCCGCGGGTGGCAAGGACGTTGCGATGATCGGGTCCCAGGACCGGTAGCTGGTCGGCCAGAACTGCTTCAAGGGCGGTCGCAGCACCGACCGCATCCCCTCCTTGGGCCCGCCAATGGGCGAGGTTGTGCCGAGCGCTCAGAGTATGGGGATGGTCAGAGCCGAGGAGGCGGTGAGCGATGGTGTGCAGCTGCTCGAAATGGGCGGCGGCGGCGGTGACGAGTCCGGCCTCGCCGAGACTGTTGCCGGCGTGGAACAGCACGGTATGCCCGCCGGTCTGCCAGAGCTGATCGCCAGCGACCGTCTGGAGGCTGGCGGTGTTGGCCCGCAGGATCTGCGCATGGCTGGTGTCATTTTCCACCTGGGGCCAGGAATCGTGTAGGGCGGCCGCCGCTAAGTGGGCGAGGGACGTGAGAAGGGCGGAGGGAAGCTGGTCTCGAACGGCGCGTTGGATCAGCTGGTGGATCCGCACGATCCCGCCGCCGGGGGTAATAGTGGTGTGCTCAAGCATGCTGGACAGGTGCAGGACCCGCAGCCCGGCACGGGCCTGTTCCGCTGCGACCGGACCTGCGGCGTGCTGCTGGGCGGGCTGGCGTCGCAGCGCGGTGATATAGGCCAGGGCGGGTGGGCTGGTGAGCACCTGCTCGGGGATGCCGTTGGGGTCGAGCATTGCCGCTAGGTGCAGCAACGGTCTCGCCAGGCCGCTGCGTTGGCTGGCCCGGTCGAGCGCCAGGGCGAGTGCGGCGGCGACGGGGGCGGGCTGGTCGTCGGGCAGTGCTCCCGGCGCGAGCCGGTCAAGGGTTCGGGTCTGATCGGCGAGGAGCTGCCGGTAGTGGGCGCAGTCCACCGCCTCATCGACCAGATATACCCGGGCCTGCGCCAAGGCCAGTGGCAAAAACCCCAAATCCTCGGCTAGGCCACGGACCTGGGCAGGATCGTCGGTGTGGCCGGCGTCGGCCAGCGCATCGACCAGATAGGCCTGGGCCTCGTCAGGGGTATACACGCCGACCTCGACTCGGCGCCGTCGGGGACCGGTCAGGGCGGCGTCGCGCCGACGGGTGGTGACTAGCACCTGGCCGCATGGGCTGTCCGGGGGCCACAGGCCAGCGAGATCCGCAGGGTCGGCCACGTCATCAAGCACGATCAGCCAGCGGCGGCTGGTGGCAGCGAGCCAGGCCAGCAGCCGTTCCGCGGCCGTTTCCGGGTCGGCCGGGACAGCGCCGAGGATCTGCACGGCGGCCTGGGCATAGCCAGTGTGGATCTGGCTGCGGCTGGTGGCGGTCACCCACACCAGCAGATCCACCGTCCGCGCCGCCCAAGCCTGTTCCACGTGATGCGCGGCGAGCTGGGTTTTCCCGACCCCACCCATCCCTGACAGCACCTGACCCAGAACCGCCGTACCTGCTTCGGTCAAGGCAGTGTCGAGCTGCCGGCCAGCGGCCCGAGTCTGATAACAGTCCGCGACCCGCGGCACCGTGCCCACCCGCAGCGGCCACACCACCGGCGCCGGGCCCGCGAAATGATTGACCTGCAGATTGCCATCGCCCTGTTGAACGCCTGTCTCCCCGATGAACACGTTGTCGGCCATCTCCGATGCAAGGTCCGCAGCATGCTCAGCCGACCCCGCCTGGCGGTGAGAAGATCCGCTGTTCATCGGGCAGGTCAGGCACCGAAGGCGTTCGTCTGCGTGTTGTGATCGCCGACCTGGAGAGCGGTCGGCCCGGTGAACAGATTCCCTCGCAGCACCTGCCCCCCAAAGCGCCGATCGGCGGTCTGCACCTCGGCTACCGCCTGGTCAAGCGCGGCGGCGAAGCCAGGATCCCGCCCGGCGGCATCCTCCAACGCCAACTCCAGACGCTGCCGCGTCCGCGGCGACAACGCCTCCCCACCGGCCTGGGCTTCCTCCTCTAGCCGGGCCAGGACCGGGTCCTGTCCGCCCAGCGCCTCGCTGACCAGGTCGTGGACCCGGTCCAGACCGGCATCGAGCATCCGGTCAGCCTCCGCGTCCAATCCGCCACCCACCCGGCGGGCTCTACGCGTCGCCCAGACGAACAGCAACCCCGCGGCCATTTCGATCCCGGTCACAACCCCACCCCCGATTTTCTCGAGGAGCATCCGTATACCTTCACCGCCCGGGGTAACCTGCCGTCTCGTACTGGCAGGCGGGGCGGACCAGCGAGGCGATCAGCCTACTGGAACGAGTGGCGGCAGACAGCGCGCGGCTGCTCGCCCTGGCCGATGCGCAGCACGCGATCGCCGCCAACCCGCTCGGCCACCGCCTCGAGTCACAGGGATCCCCGCCTGCTGACCGACACCGGGCGCACGCGCCACTTCATCCACGGCCACGGGTCGCGCCGACCCCGCGACCAGATCCCCCAAGCACGCCGCCTCCGCGTACGCCGACCAGCGGCGATGTCCGTTCTGATCAGGGCCGCCGCCGATAGGGACGCCCGAGGGGGCGCCGACCCGATGCCGAACGTCAACAACCCGGCCCCGCCGCCATTCACGCTGGACCCTGCGTAGCCGCTGTGCCCGCAGGCACGTCCTACGGGGACGCCCTGCTGCTACGCGAACTCTGCAGGTCGGGGAGCATCGGGCCCTGCAGAGAGTGCGGACGATGCGGGACCCCGACCCGCCTCAACCTGGCGCGCACCGCATGAGAAGCACCTCACCCCCCCAAGCCACCCGACTCCTCGGCGAGACGCACCCGGACACGCTCACCGCCCGGGGCAACCACGCCGCCTCGTTCTGGCAGGCGGGCGGATCGCCGAGACGATCAGCTCGTCCTGAGCATCCAGCCGCGGATCGAGATCACGGACCTGAAAGCCTGGTGGCAGGGCTGCGGACCTCCGCGCCGTCGGACGGCACCTTGTGGCCGACCGGCAGGGCACGGGTGCCCTGGCGGCGACTCGACACTGACCAATTCATGCACTCCGGTGGCTTCGGACATGGCATCAAGCGTCAGATGTACACGGCATTGAGCACCATTCGATCTTCAAGTAGGAGATCGAATGTCGATCGATTCGAGCGCCAGGCAGCGCCCCCGCCGCGCCGGCAGACAAGATCGTCGACTCGTGTCGGTCTCAGGGTGCCCTGCACGACAGGCAAAAGCGGCAGCGAGGAGGTGGTGGCGTGGAAACCCGCCGCCCCTCGGCTCGGTGGCGCTCGTTCCCGGCGACACGACTATCGCCGCCGCGGGAGGTGGCGCTGGTCGCCAGCGGCATTTGGCTCCCGCTCCCACCGACAGAGCCACTCCGGTGGGTGCAGCGCTTCACGCCCCTGCTCGCCTGCTCGGCGTGCTGGGCGGCCAGCTGGGTTTTCCCGACTCCGCCCATGCCGGCGAGGACCTGGCAGAGCGCCACCGTCTCCTCACCGGGCACCGCCGCCCCCAACCGGCCGGCGACGGATCGCGGCTGGAAACAGTCCGCAACCCGCGGGACGACTCCGACTCGCACCGGCCACTCCACCCCCGGGTTGTCCTCGGCGGTGGTGAAGGTGTTGATCTGAGTGTTGTGGCTACCCCACTGCCCGCCGACCGGCCCGGTGAAGCGGCCAGGGCCGCCCGAAGCGGGGGCAGCCAGGGAACGATGGCTCCACCGCGGGTCTACCGCGCTGCCCGCGTGCCGCGGCGATCAGCCTGCTGGTGGCCTGTTCGCGGGTGAGGCCGAACAGGTCGACGCTGACCAGCTGGCCAAGCAGCCCCGGCCGCGGGCAGTCCTCGATCCGCACCGCCAGCAGCCGCCGGTCGCGGCCGGTCGGACCGGCCGCCCAAGCGGCCTGCCACTCGGCTTCCCCAAACGCCGACCCCAGATAGGCCGCCGACAGCACAGCGAGGGTCCGGCTGGCCTGTCCAGCGGCACGATGCATCTCGGTGACGAAATACGACCCGGCTGTGAAATCCCACGCCTGCAGACGAGTCGTGTAGCCGGCGGCTTCCAACTGCCAGGCCAGCCACTCCGCCCAGCCCTGATCGGCCCCCGTGTAGGAAACAAAAAAATCCGCCGCCTCCACGGACAGCATGCCGTCGCCGGTACGGTCCCCCGTGCCCATAGTCGACCAGCCTGCCACCGTCCACCACAACCCGTCACAGCCTCACCGCCCACACGGCACCCCGGTACTCCACGGCCCCCCGCCGGTGGAAGCAGTAGACCGGTCCCGGCAGCGGTCGTCGTAGAGCCACCGAGAATCTGACAGGCGACATCCGCGGTGCGTGGGATGAGGGAGGATGGTGCGCATCGTGCATGTCCAGGTGCACACAGACGCGGTTTCGGGGAGTGGGTCATGACGGGGGTTGAGGTGGCGGTCGGGGTGCTGTTCGCCTGGGCGGTACGCCGGGCGCGTCATGTTGGCGGGAGGGTGGAAGCGGAAACCGACCGGATCGTCGACGCCGGCCTCGACCGCGTCCACAGCATTGTCAGCCAGGCACTCGGCGAGAACGACCCGGTCCTGGCCCGGGTCGAACAGGAAGCCGAGGACGGCCGTGAGGAGCTGTCTCCGCGTACCCGGCAGCGATTGCAACTCGCTTTGGAGGACGCCGCCGAGCAGGATCCCGCCTTCGCCGCCGCGCTCGCCCAGGCCCTCGCCGAGGTGCGGGAAGCGGACCGGCAGGCCGGCGGGCATGCCCTGACCGGGAACACCTTCCACGGGCCGACTGCGATACAGGTCGGCGACCACAACGAGCAGACGAACACCTTCGGCGCCTAACCCGATGGCCGGAACACCACTTCCCGGCGAACGGCCCGACGAGCCGGAGGAGACGACGGTCTTCACCAGGCCGGCTGCGGTGCAGCGGGGAGACCGCAACATCCAGACCAATAACTTCTACGCCGCGCCGAACCCACCGATGGTGGCGTGGCCGGTGGTGGTCGGCCGTCCACCGGCGTTGGCGTCGGCGTTCCAACCCCGCCACGGCCTGCGGGACCAGATCACGGCGGCCCGTGGCCGCGGCGCGGACGTGGTCCTCACCCACCAGAGCCGTGGGGGTTCTGGGACGCGGGTGCTGGCCGGCGGGGGCGGGGTGGGCAAGTCGCAGCTGGCGGCCTGGTTCGCCCACCGGACGCTCGAGCGGAACACCGACCTGGTCGTCTGGGTGGACGCCGCCACCGCCGACCAGGTGATCAGCAGCTACGCGCGTGCCGCGGCACGGGTCGGGCTGCCCGGCGCCGACGGGACGGATCTGACCGTCGACGCGCAGAGGTTCCTCGAGTGGCTGCACACCACGCCCCGGTCGTGGCTGGTCGTCCTCGACGATGTGACCGACCCAGCGGCGCTCACCGACTGGTGGCCCCCACACCGGCCGGCCGGCTGGACGGTGGCGACCACCCGGCTGCGCGACGACCCGACCCTGGTCAGCGCGGGACGCCTCCAGGTGGATGTGGACGTGTACAGCCCCGACGAGTCGGAGGCATATCTCACCGACCGGCTCACCGACGCCGGACACCCGCACCTCCTCGACCCGGACAGAAAAACCGAGGGGCAGACGACACCGGCCGGCGGCCTGGCCGCCGCGCTCGGACATCTACCGCTCGCGTTGTCGCACGCCGCCGCCTACATGCTCAGCCAGGGAGAAGGATGCACCACCTACCTGGCCCGCTACACCCATGCTGAGAGCCGGCTGGCCGATCTGATGCCCGCCGACGCCCAGCCCGACGGCTATCCCCGGGCGGTCGCGCTCACCCTGCTCCTCGCGTTGGACGCCGCCGACACGGCCGACCCGCCCGGACTGGCACGCCCGGCCCTCGCCCTGGCCGCCATGCTCGACCCCGCCGGACATCCCGACACCTTGTGGGCCACCCCCGCAGTCACCGGCTACCTGACCGCCCACCGCACCGGTGGCACCGGACAGCCGGTCAGCGCCGACCAGGCCCGCCGGGCGATGCGGCTGCTACACCGCTACGGCCTGCTCACCCACACCCCCACCGACAGCGCCCACGCGGTACGCATCCACGCGTTGACCGCCCGCGCCGCCCGGGAAACCTTCCCCGAGCTGGCTGCGGTCAGCCATGCCGCCGCCGACGCGCTCCTCGCCCTATGGCCCGCTGATGATCACACCACCTCCGCGCTCACCGCCGCGCTGCGGGCCAACACCACCACCCTCACAGCCATCGCCGGCGACCTGCTCTGGCAACCCGACGGCCATCCGCTGCTCTACCGGGCCGGCACCAGCCTGCTCGATGCCGGCCTGCACACCACCACCGTCCCCTACTGGCAGCACATGACAGACCAGGCCACCCGCCTGCTCGGCGACGACCACCCCGACACCCTGACCGCCCGCGCCAACCTCGCCGCCTCGTACGGGCAGGCGGGGCGGACCGGCGAGGCGATCAGCCTAGGGGAGCGGCTGGTCGCCGACCGCACCCGGCTGTTCGGTGAGGAGCACCCGTCCACCCTGACCGTCCGCGCCAACCTTGCCTCCTCGTACCGGCAGGCGGGGCGGATCGGCGAAGCAATCAGCCTCCAAGAGCGGGTGGTGGCGGACCGGGAGCGCCTGCTCGGCGAGGAGCACCCGTCCACCCTGACCGCCCGCGGCAACCTCGCCGTCTCGTATGGGCTGGCGGGGCGGATCGGCGAGGCAATCAGCCTCGAGGAGCGGGTGGTGGCGGACCGGGAGCGCCTGCTCGGCGACGAGCACCCGTCCACCTTGACCGCCCGCAACAACCTTGCCTCCTCGTACCGCCAGGCAGGGCGCACCAGCGAGGCGATCAGCTTGTCGGAGCGGCTGGTCGCCAACTTCACGCGGCTGCTCGGCGAGGAGCACCCGTCCACCCTGACCGCCCGCGGCAACCTCGCCGCCTCGTACGGGCGGGCGGCGCGCACCGGCGAAGCGATCAGCCTGCTGGAGCGACTGGTCGCCGACTTCACGCGGCTGCTCGGTGACGAGCACCCGGACACCCTGGGCGCCCGCAACAACCTTGCCTCTTTGTATGGGCAGGCGGGGCTCACCGGCGAGGCAATCAGCCTTCATGAGAAGGTGGTCGTCGACCGGGAGCGGCTGCTCGGTGACGAGCACCCGGACACCCTGGGCGCCCGCAACAACCTTGCCGTCTCGTACTGGCTGGCGGGACGCACCGGCGAGGCCATCAGCCTGGAGGAGCAGGTGGTCGCCGACTTCACCCGGCTGCTCGGCGACGAGCATCCGCACACTGTGGCGGCGGCCGCGGTGCTGCGCGAGTGGCGAGGCGACGCCGACCCCTAGAGTGATCTTGCCGGGGGGCCGGAGTGTCGGTGTGGGGTACACCCCAACACCACACGATCAACAAGCCCAAGAAGCGTCAGATTAGAGTCCCCGGCGACGCTTCTTGACGCCTGTCCGGCAGGTTCTTAGAGTCCAGCCTGACATTTTCCGGGTGTGGCAGGGGGCGGGGCGGATGCGGGTCGGCTATGTCAGGGTCAGCAGCGTCGACCAGAACACCGTGCGCCAGCTGGACGGGGTCGACGTTGAGCGGCTGTTCGTCGACACGGCGTCCGGGAAGGACAGCGCCCGGCCGCAGCTCGACGAGCTGCTCGCGTTCGTCCGCGATGGCGACACCGTCCTCGTCCACTCGATGGACCGCCTCGCCCGCAACCTCGACGACCTGCGCCGCCTCGTCCGGACGCTGACCGGGAAGGGTGTGCGGGTCGAGTTCGTCAAGGAGCAGCTGACCTTCACCGGTGAGGATTCGCCGATGGCGACGCTGCTGCTGTCGGTCATGGGGGCGTTCGCCGAGTTCGAACGCGCCCTGATCCTCGAACGCCAACGTGAAGGCATCGCCGCCGCCCGCCAGCGCGGCGTCTACACCGGACGCAAACCCGCCCTCACCGTCGACCAAGCCCGCGAGCTGGCCGCACGGGCCGCCGCCGGCGAGCGGAAATCCGACCTGGCCCGCGCGTTCGGGATCAGCCGCGAAACCGTGTACAGCTACCTGCGGACCGCGGAGGTCGCCGCTGCCGCCAGCTGAGCAGGACGGTGGCGAGGCGGAGGAGGGCGGCTCTGAAAGAGACAGAAGGTCGGTCGGGCTGTGCCCGTGGCCCCCGGCCGGGCCGGGTTCTGCCTGCCCCGGCCGGGGTGTGAGGGGGTTAGTGGTGGAGGAGCCAGTCGAGGAGGGCGCGGGTGGCGCCGGAGAGCACGGCCGGTGAGGAGGTGACGATCCCGCTTGTCGGATGGCAGCTCCCCGCACCGCCCGCGCTGCCCGCCTCCCGGCTCGCACCGGCACAAGCCCCTCTCCCACCGCCCGCCGTCGCCCCGCTTGCCGCCATCGCCGTCGGCCCGCCGCTGTCCACATCAGGTGCCAGCGGACAGGGGGTCATGCTCGTGACGTTCGGCCGGCCGCATCTGACCGGAACCGACGGCCAACCCGCCTACCACGGACTCCTCAGCATGGAGATCGCCACCTACCTCGCCCTCTACCCCGACGGCGCGTCCACCGCCACGCTCGTCGACCGGCTCCTCCCCGACACCGACCCGGCCCGCGCGAGAAACCAGATCCACCAAGGCGTCCGCCGGCTCCGCGACGCCTGCCGGCACACCTGCGGCACGACCATCACCATCGACAGCGCCAAGGGTGTCTACCGACTGCGTCTGCACGGCGCGGCCCGCTGCGACCTGTGGGACTTCCAGACCGCACTTGACGACGCCGACCACGCCCGCGACGACGACGAACGCACCGCCGCGCTGGGCCGCGCCGTCCACGCCTACACCGGCCGGTTCGCCGACGGCATCGACGCACCCTGGGCCGAAGGCCCGGCCACCACCCTGGCCCAGCAGGCCCTCGACGCCGCCCGCGACCTCGCCGACCTCCTCGCCGACCACGACCCGGCCGGCGCGGTCGCCATCCTGGAGCAGGCCCTGCTGCACGACCCCGACCCCCACGCCGAAGCCGCCCACACCCACCTCATGCGCCTGCACGCCCACACCGGCCACCCCGCAGACGTCCGCCGGGTCTACCACCGGCTCGAACACAGACTCGCCGAGATCGGCGCCAGCCCCACCCCCGCCACCACCGATCTCCTCGCGCGTCTCCTACGGCCCCGTACCCCACCCGTCCGATGACCAGCGACGACGACCGGCAGCAGAACCCAGAGGCCGCCCACGCCGACCATGAACCGCGCGGCCGTCGCCCGCATCGGCTCCTTCGGCTCCGCAGACCCCCCACCACGACGATCCCGGCACGCCAGCCCGCACCCTGGCCCGTCGCAGCCACCTGGTGCCAACCCGACGAACAGATCTACACCCGCAGCCCCTGCACCGCATGGTCCACCCGCAGCGAACCTCGTCAGGGCGGCCCCACCTGGCTCGACCACGGCAACGGAACCCTCTACATCACGAACCTCCAAACCGTCGTCTTCCTGACCGCGCCCGGAGATGTCCTCTGCGTGCCGCACTGGACCGTCACCGAAACCGGAATCCGCCACGGCCACCTCGAAATCGCCATGATCGGACACAGCATCGTGCGTCTCCACCTCCCGGACGCCCACACCCACCAGCATCTCCTCGACCATCTCCGCGAAGGACAACGACGCACCCGCAGCCGCCCCTTCCTATAAGCCATCACCCCATCAGGGCAGCGCGTCAGAAAGGGGCTCGAACCACTGGACCGACAACGAACCCTTCACCTGGCACCTCATTGCCACCTGCGTCACCCTCACCGCAGCCGTCTCCATCGCCGCCAGATCACGACTCGAATGAATCTCCCACGCCTCCTTCCAACGAGCTCCCACTGACGAAGACCGCGGAGGCGATCGCCGCTTCACCTGAAGCCGCTGATCGCGCTCTACCCAGCCCAGCACCTCCACACCACCATGCCCCTGACATCAGGTACGAGGACGGACAGCACTCCGTCCCCCACCAGTTCACCGGGGCCAAGATATGGGTGCGCTGGCCCTACGCTAAGCAGGATAACCGTTCTGACCCGCGGGCTAATCCTGGACTTTTACGGTCTATTGGGAAGAAGCCGTGCATCGCCGGCATTGGCGGCGGCACACCATGAGCCGAGCGCCGAAATCTGCACAAAGAAGAGATCACCCATCCCTACACTGTCGGCGAAGAGGATCAGCTCGGCACGAAGGCCCCATCGGCCCTTCCCGACTCGAAAAGCCGAACTCCATAGCTGGACGAGCGGAAGAACTGACTGAGCGTGGTATGCGTGGATGACATCAAAGTCCGTCGTCGTCGCGGCCGGTCAGGCCCCGAGATCTTCGCGGCGACTACGCAGATACCTGCGCCACCCTCGAGTGAGACCCAGGATGGGTTGACGTCCCTAACTTGTGTTAAGATTCCTTTGCCGCCCAGCACCCCCCGAGCTGGGCGGCACTATCACGCCGCCGCACTACACGGGCGTCGCACGCTCAGGAGTATGGCCGCGAGAGCCGCAGGCTCCGGCAGGTGAAATCCTCTGCGGGTCCCGGGACCAGAGAGGGGGCCGGGAGCTCATCACCACACCGCTTTCAGAAGGTGTTTGAGATCGTCGTTTAGATGATTTTCTGTAGTGGTCGGGGTCCGGGTCGGCGGGCGGGGGTGTGTCGGTCGATGCGCCGGACCATGGTGGCGATCATGGCCCAGCGGATGAGGGATTCGGCGTGGTCGGGGCGGCGTTCGTAGTCGCGGGCGTGCCGGCGATGGGCGGTGATCCACGACAGAGTTCTCTCGACGACCCAGCGGCGTGGCAGGACGGAGAAGCCCTTCTGCCCGGCGGGTTTGCGCACCACCTGCAGGGTGAGGGTCAGGATGCGGGCGGCCCAGTCGACGAAGACGCCGGCGAAGCCGGCGTCGGCGAACACCAGCCGTAGCCGCCGGCCGGCGAAGAAACTGTCGAGCAGGAGCTGCCGGCCGCCGGCGGTGTCGTGCGTGCTGGCCGGGACGACGAGGACGGCCAGCAGCAGGCCCATCGTGTCCACGACGACGAACCGCTTGCGACCATTGATTTTCTTGCCGGCGTCGTAGCCGCGGGAGGACGCCGGGACGGTGTCAGCGCCCTTCACCGACTGGGAGTCGATGATCCCCGCCGTCGGTTCGACGTCGCGGCCTTCGGCCTGGCGGGCCTGGTCCCGCAGCGCGTCGTGAACACGTTCGGTGACACCCTGGTCGTGCCAGCGGGCGAAGTAGTAGTAGACGGTCTGCCACGGCGGATAGTCCGACGGCAACGCCCGCCACGCACAGCCGTTACGCACCACGTACAGGATCGCGTCGACGACATCGCGCCGATCATGCTTCTCCCGGCGGCCCACCACCGCCGGCGGCGGGAGCAACGGCCCGATCAACGCCCACTGCGAGTCCGACAGATCCGACGGATACCGATGACGAGGAGCACGCGCCATCCGTCCACCGTCAGCTCCCCGCCACCCCCAGCCGGCCATGATCCGACGAGCGCACCCCCATCGCACACCCCGCAAGATCACACACCGTTACCGGTCCACATTCTCAAACACCTTCTAAGACAAGATTCTTTATAAACTAGCCTGCGTTCGATCCCTGTGTCGATCTCTGGCGGGGGATGACCTCTGATCGTTCGGGAACGCCGTCCGCTGGTTCGGTCTGGTCATCCGGCTTGTGGTTGATC
>Ga0207710_10000347_pt1 | contig 33831 bp, 26 predicted proteins | sample KBSS24metaG_FD_184400 | JGI IMG/M metagenome (GOLD analysis project Ga0207710, IMG submission 184400) | Switchgrass rhizosphere microbial communities from Kellogg Biological Station, Michigan, USA - KBS S2-4 metaG (SPAdes) (version 2) | ecosystem: Host-associated > Plants > Roots > Rhizosphere...
GGAGTCGGTCGAGGGCGCGCTCAAGCTGGCGCGCTACGTAACCGGGCGCCCGCGCTTCATCGGTTTCCTGGGCGGATTCCACGGGCGCTCGATGGGTTCGCTATCCTTCACCGCGAGCAAGTACACGCAGCAGGCCGGCTTCTTCCCGACGATGCCCGGGGTAACCCACGTCCCGTACCCTAACCTGTATCGTCCGCTGTTCGCGGGGCCCGATCAGGGCAGGGCCATACTCGATTACATCGAGAACGTGCTTTTCGCCAGCAATCTGCCGGCGAGCGAAGTAGCGGCCATCATGGTGGAGCCGATCCAAGGCGAAGGCGGCTACCTGGTGCCACCGGATGGCTTCCTGCAGGGACTGCGCGATCTGTGCGACCGGCACGGCATACTGCTCATCTTTGACGAGGTGCAGTCAGGAGTAGGGCGCACCGGCAAGATGTTCGCGAGTCAACATTGGAGCGTCTCGCCGGACATCATGACCCTCGCCAAGGGCCTGGGCTCCGGCCTCCCGATCGGAGTCGTGGTCGCGCGTAAGAAGCACATGGAGAAATGGAAGCGCGGCGCTCATGGCAACACGTTTGGCGGCAATCCACTGTGCTGCGCGGCCGCCCTGGCCACACTCGAGCTCGTCGAAAGTGAGTACGCAGCGAATGCCGCCGCGGTGGGGGAGTATTTCATTGGCCGTCTGCGGCAGCTGCAGAAGAGATTCGAGTGCATAGGCGATGTGCGTGGCAAAGGACTCATGCTCGGCGCTGAGCTCATTACTGATCCCGCATCGCGCACGCCAGCCGCGGCACTGTGTCAGCGGGTTCTCACGCGCGCCTTTCACAATGGTCTGATACTGTTGTCCTGTGGGGTCAGTACCCTTCGCTTCATTCCCCCGCTGCTGGTCAGCCGGGAGAATGTGGATGAGGCAATGGGGCTGTTGGAGACATCTCTGAAGGAAGCCATGGTGGAGAATTGACTGCGACGGCGCCGCCTGCGGGCGTAGCTCATGAGTCTCGCGTGCTTGGCGTGTGGATGTGCACGGCGCTCGTGGTCGGGAACATCATTGGCGTCGGCGTTTTTGCCCTGCCGGCATCCCTCGCTCCCTTTGGCCTGACTGCGCTGACGGGATGGTTGATCACCGTCGTGGGGTGCATATTCCTGGCGATTTCTTTCGCCTACCTGGCGCGGACATTTCCGCATGATGACGGACCGTACGATTACACGAAGCGAGCTTTCGGCGAGGGACTCGCATTCACCGTCATGTGGTGTTACTGGGTATCCACCTGGGTAACAAATGCCACCATAGCAATTACCGTCGTCGGATATATCACGGTCCTGGTACCGTGGCTGAAAAGTAACCCGTTGTTGCCGCCAATTACGGCATTGGCGCTATTGTGGTTCTTTGTAGCAATCAACCTCCGCGGCGCACGCGCAGTTGGTGAAACTCAGATAGCGACGACAGTGCTCAAACTGCTACCGATGTTCGGCATCATCGGCTTGGGTGTCTGGGTCTTGTTGACCGATCCAGGGGCGTATCGGCAGCATGCGATCACGAGTCCGGCGTCGTTTTCGGATCTGAGTCGTGTTTCCACGCTGACGCTGTACGCAATGCTTGGAATAGAATGCGCGACCATTCCAGCGTGCCGGGTGCGCAATCCCGAGAGAACCATTCCGCTGGCCACCGTCATTGGCACCATCGTGACGGCTGTTGTTTATATCGGTGTATCGATTGTGCCCATGCTGCTGATTCCACAGGCCACACTCGCGGCTTCGAACGCTCCCGTTTCTGATGTCTTCGTACGATTTGTAGGTGGGCGGTCGGGAGAGCTGGTTGCGCTGCTCATCACCATCGGTGGGTTGGGAGCCCTGAGCGGCTGGACGATGATATTGGGAGACGTGACGCAGACAATCGCCCGGCACGGGCATTTCCCCCAATTCCTGGCGAAGGAAAACCGGCACGGCGCTCCAACGGGCGCGCTGATTCTGACAGGCGTTGCGGCAAGTATCATGCTGCTGTCCAACTACAGCCAGTCGATCGGCACCCTGTTCGTTTTTTTTAGCGTCGTCGTGACTGCCGCCAATCTCCCCGTGTACTTGTCGTGCACGCTCGCAATCCTGGCCATCGGCCGGCGAGACGCGCCGGGAAAGCGAACGGTGACGGTCACGGTCGCGGCGGCTAGCGCAGCGGGCTATTGCGCTTGGGTCTTCATCGGGATAGGGATCAAACCCTTGCTGTGGACGCTGGCACTGGGCCTGGTCAGCGCACCGGTGTACTGGGTATCCCGCCATCTGAAATCACCGCAGGCTGTAATTATCAAATAAACACGCCAGGAATATACAAGAGGCGGCGCATCCTGAGCGGGTAGGCTCTGTCACAAGCTCGAGGAGAACCGAATGCGCCCCAACGTGAGAATCAGAGTGCTCATCGCCCACGGCGATCCCCTGATATCCGCCGGACTAACGGCCACCCTCGGCCGGCTGCGGGACTTTGAGACCGCCACAGGCGATGGGCGTCAGGCCATAGCGGACGTCGTCATCGCCGATTACGAATCCGGCCTGCAGTTCATTGCCTCAGGAGGCGCGCTTGGCCGACGGGTCATGATCCTCACACACAGCGACAGCGAGGCGAAAATCTGTCACGCGCTCGAGCAGGGAGCGCGTGGTTACCTGTTACTCGGTTGTAGTCTGCAGGACCTGGTTGATGGGTTGCGGTCTGTGTACGTGGGCGGCATCGCGCTCGGCCCCCTGGTTGCCAGCCGAATAGCTGACCGGATGAAGCAACAGGCTCTGACTCCTCGCGAGGCCGACATCCTGCGTTACATGATGCTCGGGATGAGCAACAAGGCGATTGCATCGAAACTGACACTCGCCGTCGGCACCGTCAAGACGCACGTCAAGTCAGTGCTGGAGAAGCTGAATGCCTCGAGCCGCACTCAAGCGGTATCGATCGCTCAGCGCCGTGGAATTCTGCGCGATGTGGATGAGCCGGCAGGACTGCCGCTCAGAGCGATGCCCGGCATCGGACGGCCGCTCGCCGAACCCGTACGCGAATTGATGTCGTAGAGGGCGAAGGCGGCTCATTTCCAGCGGGCGAGCAGCCAGATTCCGGCCAGCACCAGCACCGTTCCTGCCAGCAGCCAGCCGGTGAACGGCTCGCCCAGAATCAACACACTCATGAAAATCGTGGACAGCGGGCCGATGATGCCCGCCTGCGCCGCCACCGGCGCGCCCACCCTCTCAACGGCGAACATGACGAGCAACACGGGAAGAAAAGTGCAGAGGGTCGCATTGAGCACCGACAACCAGATGACTTCGGGCGCAACCAGCATTGCGGCAGACGGCCGCAAAATGAAGAACTGCGCTATGCACAGCACACAGGCGACACTCGAGGCCACCCCGGTGATGCGCATCGCGCTCAGGCGCTTCACCGCCTGCCCGCTGTAAACGAGATAGAGCGCATAACTGAGCGCGCTTGCCAATACGAGGACAGAGCCGAGCGCCACGTGCGGACCGACAACAGTTACGTCGTGTCCGAAGACCACGCAAACGCCTAGATAACTTACGAGGAGCGCTAGCCATTGCCGGCGCGTGACAGGCACATGGAACCGCAGCGCACTGATTGCGAGGACAAAGGTGGGACTCAGGTAGAGGATCAGCCGCTCGAGATTGGCGCTGATGTACTGCAGACCGCTGAAATCCAGGAAGCTGGCAAGGTAGTAGCCGCTGAAGCCCAGACCGCAGAGCAGCCGCAGGTCTGCACCACTCAATGGCGCCTTGCCGCGTCCCGCCCACCATGAAAGAACCAGGAACAGCGGCAACGCGAACAGCATCCGGTACATGATGACGGTAACGGCATCAACCCCGTACCGGTAGGCCAGCTTCACGATGATGGCTTTGCCGGAGAAGGCAATCGCCCCCGCGCTGGCGAGCAGTAAGCCCTCGATGCGCTGGTCTATGCGAAGGGTCGGAGCGCGGCCGTTCAATTGGCAGGCAATCAGCGGTCTTCAGATGTCGGCTTGTGCCGTGGACAACCCGCTCACCACCGGAAACCCGAACCGTTCGCACGCCCGGATATAGCCAGTGACGTGCCCGAACTCGTTCGACACGGTACCGCCCTCGAACAACCGCGAGAACAGGGCGTGATAGCGTCTGAAGGCGCGCTCGTTGGTGCCAACGAACGCGATGTCGCGGACGTCGATGTGCCGGATGGCTAGCATGGGAAACGGTGCCCGGAAAACCGGGAATTCCGGATTCGAAACGGAGGGCTTGATGCTGCGCGGGTGGAAGGGCGAGGACATCAATTCGTGCTTCACGATCAGGTGAGTCTTGAGCTCATCGTGCAGGTAATCGAGTGCCAGGAAATGAGCGGCGGTGATATGCGGGAAGACCAGCACCACGCTCGATAGCATTCCGTTGGGTGCGGTGCGCGGAAACATCTTGCGGAAAACTCGCGATTCCTGCAGAACGATCTGCCTGAGAGCCTGGATGTTGGTGCCGTCTACGTTGTCGTAGTGCCTGATGACGAACTGATCGAGATCGATGGTCGGCCGTACGAACGGGCAGATCGCGCCAGCGCGCCCAAGCTTCGGGTGGGGTCGTCCGAGGTACTGCCGCGCCCACTGCACCACAGCTTCGTTGCGCTCCGGCGAATCGGGTGCCGCGGCGGATGCACGCCTTGACAGGCCGATTTCCAGCAACTGCAGTTTCCGGGTGACTCTTTCTGCGTTGTGACTGGCGAAACGGCGCGCGTTGCGCGCAAGCCCCCGCACTGAGACATTCCGCGCGATTGGCTCGATGACGCCTTCGGGAGTTGCCGCAAGAGCCGCGAGACGAATGCGCGCCGCCCGTGAGTAGCGCCGCGCCTGCGAACTGGCCGCAACGAACGCTCGCCGCACTGGTCCCACCGCGCGGTTGATTTGTAGGATCTGCCGGACTTTCGCTGCGGTAGCGGCGAGTTGTTGTTGTGTCTGGCCCTTGAGGATGAGGCTGAAGGGCATGCTGAGAATATCGCGCGTCGGCTGCGTGTAGGTGCCGACGACAGGTTTTCTAACCCATCTGTGAAATTCGGGCAGCGACTCGACTGCGCGCACGCCTTCCAGGCGATAGATGCGCTCATGCCGCTCGGCGACGCCGTGAACATAGCGTACGGCGTTCGCGTCATACGCATCCCAGTTCAAAGGGATGGGGCCGAAATCATCGGCCTTGAAATAGTAATGGGCCGCCAGGGCGAACAGATCGAGTGGCGGGCCATGGAGGTCCTCGCACAGGAACACGTTGCCATGCCCCGCGAGGCGCGCGCCTACTTCAATGAGACACGGGCCGCGGTCACTTACCTTCAACTCCAGATGAAAAGGACTTCTTCGCAGCTCCGTGGCCCGAACGGCCTGGTGCGCATACGCGGCGAGCTCCGCGAACCGCGGGTCGTGATGAGGCACCAGCAATGTTTCCGAATCGATGTTGTGCCGGCCGTTGGCAGGCAGACGCACGTATTCGAATATGGCAACTACGCATACTTCCCCGCGATCGTTTACTTGTCCGTTGATAAAATACTCATCCCCGTCGATGAATTGTTCCATGACGACGGGAGTGCCCTGCAGGCGGCCGAGGAATGACTCGAGCACGTGCGCCTCGGTGGCCTCGTCAAACAAACCTATGCTGCGATTTCCGAAGCCGTTATTGGGCTTCAGGACGAAGCGCCGGTAGGCTGGATCACGCCGCGCCGCCAGCACGTCCGCCACGGATTCCGCGCGCCGCGAGGCGTTCATCCGTACTTCCGGATGATTGGTGCGGATGTAGTCTTTCAGGGCGAATTTGTCGTTGAAGCGGCGCATGACATCCGGCTGCGCCCACCCGAGACCTAACAGGCGGGCGAGCTCCACCGCCGGTGCCACGGTTGGCTCGTTGAAGGGAATGACGGCGGCGATGCTATGGGCAGAGGCAATGTGCGCGGCGAATCTCGACAGGTCGCGAGCGCTGACGTCATAGGATGCTGAGACGCACTCCGAGCGCAGCACGGGATATTCGGGTTGATGAAACAGACGGTCGCGCCGGTCGGTGTAGAAGCAGACCGCACGGTAGCCGAAAGTCTCGTACAGATGTTCGATGAACCGGGCCGCATATTCGTGCTGCGGGTCCTGGATCAGGTACTCGGTGGCTGAATTCCCGGAAGTTGGTGCCCGCACCGGTCGTTTTGAGGCACGCAACGCACCAACTATGCCGTGACTACCCCTGGAATCCACCTTTACCTCGAGCCGCGAAAGTCCCCGGCAGCCAGCATAAACGCAATAGGGTGTCGTGTGGCCGACACTGCGTCGTTGCCTCAGTTCACAGATTGCTGCTCGTGACCTAGTCGCGCGGCGCGCGATTGTTGATACTGGCGCAGGCCGCATTTAAATGCGACGCGTTGATTCTCAAAGCCAGCAATGGTCCAGATTCCAGTCCACAAGGTGGCTCATGGAGGAGCTCTGCCGGTGTCTCAATCCGTAGGGAGACGGGCCGCGCACGCCGGGACGCTTTCGCAACCTCCGCCGCTGCCGGTCGCATCTTCGCCGGTTGCACTGATCGACAATTTCGGCTCACCCACACTGTCTTTTGCAGGCTCCCTGGGGTCGCGAGGCGTGCCGCTGCACTTCTACGGCCGTGGAGCGGGACGTTGGTCTCGTTACAGCACGCGCAGGCTTGAGTGCCCGCCCGTGGAGGATGCCGACCGCTTTCTCCCGTGGCTGCGGCGACGGGTCCGCTCAGGGGAGATCCAACGAGTCGCGCCCACGACCGATCTCATTGCTTTTTATGTCTCGATGTTGCGGGAGGATTTCGCGCCCGAGGTGCGCAGAACCATCCCGCCCCTCGTCGAGTTGGAAAGGTCTCTGATCAAGACACGCTTTGGAGCCGCATGCGCGCGCACGGGCCAGGCCGTTCCGATCACCGAGGCTCCGGACGAAGCGCATGCCGGGATTGCGACCGCGGAGCGGTTGGGCTTCCCCCTGATGATGAAGCCGAAGTCGCACCTGGTGGTTGGCGATGAGCGCGGCAGGGTATTGAAAGACCTGCAAGAGCTGCGCGAATACTATCGGCCCTACGAAATTTCCCCGGGGCGCGAGTCTCTCGCGGAGCGCTATCCGGAGCTGCGGTGGCCGTTGCTGCAGAAATATGTTCCATCGGCACGGACACGCGTATTCAGCGTCAGCGGCTACAAAGATCTGGACGGCGGCATTATTGCCGCCTCCCTGTCATGCAAACGGCGGCAGTGGCCGCCGGACACCGGGATCAGCACCTCGCAGGTCAGCGCCGTTGATGCGCGTATCCTGTCCCGGGGGCTGGAAACGGTGGACCAGTTGATCTCGTGCGGGATTTTCGAGCTGGAGCTGCTCGAGTCCGGTTCCGAGCTGCTGGCCATCGATCTGAACCCGCGCGCGTTCGGGTTCATCGATCTGGACGTCGCGTGTGGCAGCGACCTGCCGTGGCTGTGGTTTGAATCGACGCTGCGGCCTCTGACCGCCGCGCCTGCAACGACCCCGCCGCCGCCCGTGATCGAGTGCCGGCTGCCGATTCCCTACACCATCAGCCGATTCATCAACGCGTTGTTCGGCACGCGGTCAGCCGACCAAGCCGAGCCCGGTGCCCTGACCCCGACGCGGGTCATTCCGATGTTGGGTCAATGGAGCGACCCGCTGCCCATGGTAGTGGCGAATCTGCGGCAATTGCGCCACCCCGGCAGCCTGATCAGGCCGTATATCGTGGCGGCTGCTGCGCAACGCAGACCCGGCTGAATCCGGTCTCACGGGTCCAATCTGGGTAGGTCCGGCACCCAAATTGGGTAACGACTGCCGATTCGCCTGAGCTTGGCGTGGGCCATCCTGCCCCCAGTCGTTCCCCAACCATCCGGAGACCTTTGATGAAGCCCTTCCTCCTTACAATTGCAACCCTCGCCATCGCCCAGGCTTTCGGGATTGGCGCCACCGCGCAGGCTGCCGCGGCACTTGCGGCCTCCAAGGACCCGGTCCACCGCTATGTCGTTGAGAGCAGCTCGCCGCCGAGCAGCCAGGGCAAGGCAAAAGCCAATGATGCATCGGTGGGGGTGCACTGGCTGCGGTCGTATTCGACTGCGGACAAGAGCAGGACATACTCGCTTTATGAGGCACCCAACGAGGAGGCCATCCGCAAGGCGGCTGCACTCAACAAGCTGTCAGTGACCCATGTCGATGAGGCGCCGGTTGATCTGGACTCCGAGAACGACGCCCGCTCGGGCAGTGTGCCTGCCGGGATGCATCGCTACATGATCGAGCGGACGTTCCCGGCCGGCGCTCTCGATGGCCTGGACTCGGCCGCCAAGGCGAAAGTCAACGCAACCAACTCGAAGTTCGGTGCGCAGTGGGTTACCTCCTACGCCAACTCCGCCAAGACGAAGACCTACTGCGTGTATAACGCCGCTGACGAAGCTGCCGTGCGTGCGGCTGCGAAAGCCAACGGGATCCCCGTTGACAAGGTCACCGAGGTACCGCTGGCGGCCGCGGCCAAGTAGGGCCCCCGGTCACTGCTGCGACAGCTTGCGTGCCATCGCGACCGCCTCCGCGCGCGATGGCACGCCGAGCTTGGTGAGAATCGCCGAGACATGATGGTCAACTGTTTTGGTGGACAGGAACAGGCGCTTGGCGATCGCGGAGTTGCGCAAACCTTCGGACAACAGGCAGAGGATTTGAGCCTCTCGCTTGGTGAGCCCAAGTGGATCCAGGCGCGTGGAGCTGCGCGAGCCTCGAGGGATGCCCTGCACGCCACGCATGCGCATCTGCCTGCGCAGAGCCTGTGCAGCCGGTGCCGCCCCCAGGCGCTCAAATATGGCGAGAGCCTCGCGCTGCCCGGCCTCGCCACCATACCATCCGAGCATGTTGGCTCGCTCGTAAGGGCAGCCCAACTCGTTCCAGGCGCGTGCCGCCCCTTGCCAGTCGTGCGCAAGCTCCAAAGCATAGGGTTGCGCAATGTCTGTTGGTATCGGCTGCAGGGAGTCCGCGCGCCACAACCAGACCGCCAACATCCCTTTGACCCAGGGGTCATGGTGGTCACGCGCCATGTCATAGGCTGCCTGCACCTCTCGAATGACACCCTCGCGGTCTCCGGCGAGCCACGCGGCATCGGCCAATGCCGCGGCGAACGGTGCGATGCGCTGGGTTTCCTGCATGTTTGCGAGCAACGCACGTGCTTCTTCCAGGGGTGAGCTGGCGTCAGGGTCGCCGCGCCGGATCCGCAGGTGGCCGAGAATCGTCAGGGCTGTAACGCGGCTGATGGGCGCGGTGCGCGGGTCCCGCAGCACCGCTTCGGCATCTTCGCTGGCGCCGTCCCAATCAACCTGCTCGAATCTCGCCCGGGCTCTGCTGGAGAGCATGTACAACCGCCACGAGTCCAGGTCGCGATCGTCACAGTAGGCGATTCCAGCGCTCATGTAGCGGGCGGCCCGCTCGTAATCACAGCTGCCGACTGCATTTGAGCTGAGGTTGGTGTAGGCGCGCGCCGCGTGTTCCTGAAAGTCCCCCGCCAGCGCAATCTGCAGGCTTCGCTCGAGATCGTCCCGGCCTCCCGGGTCATCCGCAATGAGCCGGGCCGCGCCCAGGTTGTTGAGCGCATGACTGAGTATGTCGCTGCGTCCCAGGGTTTCCGCCAACTTGATAGTCCGTTGTGCCCACTCGATGGCGGCGGGAATCTCGTGGGCCAGCATGTCGAGCTGGCTGCGGTTGCTCCACGCCATGGCCAGCTCGGGGCCTGGTGGCAGCGATTCCAGTGCGGCAATGGCCTCGGCTGCATATTCGTCGGCGTCTTTTCTGCGCCCGACGAACCAGCTCAGCCGCGACAACCAGCGCAAGGTGTCACCCTCCCTCAGGCGGTCGCCAGCCGTCCGCCACGCCTCGAGCGAGGAACGGCGAGCCTCGATCGCTTCTTCGCCCTGATCCGTCAGGTAACACTCGTACGAGTACTGCTCTTCCAGAAGTGCCCGTTCACACGGCGGCAGCTCCGCGGCGTGCCGAAGCGCGACGCGATAGTGAGCGGCTGCTTCGCGATGCGCGCCAACGGCTGCCGCATTCGAGCCTGCAAGTGGCGCAAAGCGCAACACTTCCTGTGCGCTTCCGGCGCCATCGGCGTGATGCGCCAGCCGAGCCAGCGCAGTCCCGGATCGTTGCGTAAGAATCGATAGCACCCGCGCGTGCAGACTCTGCTGACGCGGTTTTGACAGGGAGTCCTCAAAAGCGCGGCGTGCGATCTCGTGACGGAAGGCGAGCGAGCCGTCCTCGTCACGGACCATGCCGATGTTCAGGCAACCTTCGATGCCCGGCTCATCCAGGCAGTTCGCCTGTTCCAACAACCAGAATTCTGTTTTGCCGGGGATCACGCTGACAAGCTCCGCGATCTCGCGCGCAGCGGGTGACAGCCGAGCGGCGCGGGCGAGTACCGCATCGCGCACGGTGACGGGCACGTTGTCAGTCGCTCCGGCCAGTGCTTCGGTCACGAACAACGGATTCCCACCGGTAATGCCGTACAGATCCTTCAGAGGGCGGCCTGCCTGCTGCGCCAGTTGTTCGACGGCGGGCCGCGAAAGGGGTGACAACGGGAGTCTGCGAGTGCTGGGCCGCGGGAAATCGCCGATGACGAAGCGCAGAGGATGTTGTGCACCCACTTCGTCGTCGCGATAGGTCACCGCGAGCATCGCCTTGGTGCGTTGGATCCGGCGGCCGAGGAATTTGAGCAGGTCGAGCGTGGCTTCATCCGCCCAGTGCACATCCTCGAAGACAACCAACGCTGCTGCCCCGCGCTCCAGCTCGTCGAGCGCGGCGGTGAATATCTGGTCGCGAGCCGCCCCGGAGTCCACGGCCGCCAACAGCGCTCCCTTGGCCTGACGAGCAATGTCGTGCAAGGGCGCTAGTGGACGGGGCGTAAAGAGCGCATCGCAGGCGCCCCACAGCACCCTGGCCAAGCCCTGGCGCCGGGAGAACTCCTGCATCAGGGAAGTTTTACCGATCCCGGCTTCGCCACTGACGAGGGCAATACAGCCGCTGCCCGTTGCAGCCTCGAGCCACCGGGTCAGATCCGCCAGAGACTGTTCGCGCTCCAGGAGTTCCATCCGGTGAGAGCATACGACGGTTTCATGCGTTAATGAGGTCATGGAGGCTTCTTGGGGCGCGCGCGGCTGGTTGAAGTTGACCCTCAGGACGCTGGCCATCCTGGTCGCGCTGCTGGCCGTCCTGGGGGCGGCTGTCCTGCTGTTCTCCAATCATCTACGCGGTCCGCTCATTCGGTATGTGCAGGCTCACTCGGGGCGGCAGGTGCAAGTCGCTGGCCGGTTCGATATCCGCCTGTTCTCACTGCATCCCCGGATCGATGCCGAGCGGGTCACTATCGGCAATCCTCCTTGGACTTCATCGGGAATCACGGCCGAAATCGGACATCTGTCCCTGACATTCGACTGGAGCGCATTGGTCCTGCCGCGGCCGGGTATTCGCAGGCTCGAAGTGGAGCAGGCGACCCTCTACCTGGCGCGTAACGAGAATCTACGCGCCAATTGGCAGTTGCATGACCCCAGCACTGGCCTGGGCACAGGCCCGCCGCTCATTCGGAGCATGTCGATGCCAAACGTAAGCGTCCATCTGGATGACCGGCGCCGGCATCTCAAATTTGACGGGATCGTTTCAGCGGGGGACGTGCCGGGGCGCACCAGCCCTGGGCAGAGCTCGCGTGCGCCCCTGCGGATCGCAGGGGCCGGTGAGCTGAACGGCCGGCAAGCCAACTTCAGCATCGAAGGCGAGCCGCTCGCAACCGTTGAGCGGCACCAGCCCTACCGGTTCCAATTCACGGAGCAATCCAGTGGGAGCCAGCTGACCGGCCAGGGTGCAATGCCGCAGCCGTTCAACTTCCAGCTGCTGGAGGCGACCTTTGAAGCCGCGGGCGAGGACATGAAGGATCTGTATTTTCTGACGGGGTTGAAGCTTCCGGACACCGGCAAGTACCGGCTGTCGGGTAAGTTCGCGCGGCAGGGACTGCACATGCAATTCACCGACTTGGACGCGACCTCCGGGCGCAGTGACGTGCGCGGCACAGTGTCGATAGACGCGAGTTTAGCAGCGCCATCGCACGTTGAGGCCGATCTGCACTCGCAGTTATTGCGCATTTCGGACCTGGGCCGGCGAGCGGCCGGGCGGGCATCTCAACCGGCCGAGGGGCAACGGCCGCTGCTTCCTGACACTCCGTTACAGCTGACCGGGCTGCGGCGCAGTGACGCTGTAGTCAGTTTCCATGCGCAGGTGTTGGACGCCGGGCGTGTGTCGCTGCGCACAGTTGCCGCAAAAATGACCCTGGATCGCGGCACCGTCGTGCTTGCGCCGCTGTCGGCAGCGTTGCGCGAAGGCAAGCTGACCGGCGAGCTGAAGTTCGATGCGACGCGCGCCGTCCCGGCGGCGGAGATGGATTTGCGAGCCACCAACCTGAAGTTGGGTCAGCTCGCGGGCGAACCTGGCCACTCTCCTGGTGAGGATACAGAGGGCGACACCCGCGCGCCGCCCGTCGATGGGCCGCTCCAGGGACGGATCAGTCTGAAGGGGCACGGTGATTCCCTACATGAGCTTGCCTCCAGCGCCAACGGAAGAGTAACGCTGGTGCTGCCGCATGGTGCGGTGCGATCCTCGCTCGCGGAACTGGCGGGATTGGATCTGCGCGGCCTGGGGCTGATGGCCGCCGGGAAAAAGGGTGACACCGGTATCCGCTGCGGTGTTGCCAGTTTTGACGCCCAGGCAGGCAGGTTGACCGCGCAGACCCTGGTTGTAGACACCGACCCCGTCCTGATCAGTGGTGCAGGCACGATCGATCTGGGCTCGCAAACGCTCGATCTACGGTTTCAGGGGCGGCCCAAGCATCCGCGGCTGCGGGTGCGCTCGGCATTGTTGGTTCGCGGCACCCTGGCGCATCCCGCGATCAGCATCGATCCCAAAAAACCCGCGGCGCAGGCCGGCGCCGCCGTCGCCCTGGGGGTGCTGCTCACGCCGGTTGCGGCTATGCTTGCATTCGTCGATCCGGGGTTGGCCAAGGACGCCGACTGCGCGGCATTGCTGGCACAGGCACGCTCGGGGGGCAAGTGAATCCAACGGAAGAGTTTCGTCACGCGCGTGACTTTCTCATCGCACACCGCGCCAACTACGAAGCGGCTTGCCGCGGTTTTCGCTGGCCGCGGCCGCAGCGTTTCAACTGGGCGCTCGACTGGTTCGATGTCATCGCGCAGAACAACACTCGCACGGCGCTGCGAATCGTGGGTGATGGCGGGCTCGATGCGCAGTTGACTTTCGACGGCCTGCGGCGCCGCTCCAACTTCCTGGCCGCTCATCTGCAATCCCTCGGTGTCGAACACGGCGACCGCGTGCTGCTGATGCTGGGGAATGTGCCGGCTCTCTGGGAGCTGACCCTGGCATGCATGAAGCTTGGATGTCCGATCATTCCAACTACTACGTTGCTGATGCCCGCCGATCTGCGCGATCGCCTGGACAGGGGCGCCGCGCGGATTGTAGTGACGGATGCGGTGTTCGCGGACCGATTCGAAGGTATCGGCGGGCGGGTGTTGAAGGTGTTGGTTGAGGGGTCGCGGGACGGGTGGCAGACGTTGCCGGCCGGGTGGGAGGGCGCGGATGAATTCGCGGCCAGTGGCAACGCCACGCTTGCGGCCGATCCACTGTTTCTCTACTTCACCTCGGGTACGACCGCAAAACCCAAGCTCGTCGTTCACACGCACGTTAGTTACCCCATCGGGCACCTGTCGACGATGTATTGGCTGGGCCTGCGGCCGGGCGACCGGCATCTCAACTTGAGCAGCCCTGGTTGGGCAAAACATGCGTGGAGCTCGTTCTTTGCTCCGTGGAATGCCGAGGCCACCATTGTTATGGTGAACCACGCGCGTTTCGATGCAGGCAGCCTGGTCCGCGAGCTGGCGCGCTGCGAGGTGACCTCTTTCTGTGCCCCGCCCACTGTTTGGCGCGCGCTCATCCAACTGCCGTTGGAGGAAATAAAAGTAAGTCTGCGCGAGCTGGCCAGCGCCGGCGAGCCTCTGAATCCCGAAGTGATTGCGCGGGTGCGCAAGGCCTGGGGGTTGACCATTCGCGACGGGTACGGACAAACGGAGACCACGCTGCAGATCGGTAATTTTCCCGGCCAGCCCATCAAACCCGGCTCAATGGGGCGCGTGGCGCCCGGATATCACATCGAGCTGTTGGATTCGCACGCCGGCAAAGGCAAGGAGGGCGAGATCTGCATTTGCCTGGCGGAGAATCCGCTGCCGGTCACACCGGGGTATCTCGATGATGCCGTCAATACGGCGGCTGCGATGGCGGGTGGCTTTTATCACGCCGGCGATATCGCCTCCCGTGATGCGGACGGGTACTACACCTACATCGGCCGCAACGATGATGTCTTCAAGTGTTCCGACTACAAGATCAGTCCGTTCGAGCTCGAGAGCCTGTTGATCGAGCATGCCGCCGTCGTGGAAGCGGCTGTGGTTCCCAGTCCGGACCCGCAACGCCTGTCGGTGCCCAAGGCATATGTCATTCTGGCAGCCGGCCTGGCACCTTCGCCTGAGATAGCTGCCTCCATTTTGAAGTTCGTGCGCGAGCGCACATCGCCCTTCAAGCGCATCCGCCGCATAGAATTTGCCGACCTGCCGAAAACAGTCTCGGGGAAGATCCGGCGCGTGGACCTGCGTAAGGCGGAAGTTGCGCGGGACCTGGCTGCGGGCGCGCGTAACGCCTGCGAATATTGGGAGGAGGACCTCTAGCTAGCCTTGGGGACGGCTGCGCCTGCGGCGGCCTGTTTGATCTCGTCCGTCCAGACCTTGAACGACGCCAGTGTGGTGGGGCCGAAGGTCATGCTGATCGCGACATCTGCCGCATCACGCCCCCGCGCGATCAACACTCGGCCGATGCGCGGGACGTTGTGTCGCGCATCGAATGTATACCAACTTCCACCGACATACGCTTCAAACCACCCCGAAAAGTCCATCGGCGCATCCACGGGTGGCACGCCGATGTCGCCGAGATACCCAGTGCAGTAGCGGGCCGGAATGTTGAGGCAACGGCACAGCGCGATTGCCAGATGGGCGAAGTCACGGCACACACCCTGGCGCTCGTTGTAGGCCTCGGAAGCGGTCCGGGTCGCGCGAGCGAACTGATAGCCGAACGTCAGATGCTGGTGAACGAAGTCGCACACGGCCTGCACACGCGGCCAGCCGGGTGTGGTGCTGCCAAACAGGCCCCACGCGATGGCTGACAGGTTGTCGGTATCGCAGTAGCGGCTGCCAAGGAGGTAGACCAACGTTTCTTCCGGCAGCGCCTCGACACTGCTCTGTGGCGCGTTGGGCACGACCGGGTCGGGAGTTCCGCGGTCATTGATGATAGCGTCGGAAGTAATGCGGATCTGGCCGGCGGGTGCCACGAGGCGCGTGCACCAGTTTCCGAATCCATCGCGGTACAGGCTCAGCGGCACCCACGGTTCTGTGAGCATGTGGTCCGCGCGTATGAGATCCGCCGCCCGCGTGTAGTGGACGTTCAGGTTCAGGATCATCGGAGTTGGCTGAGTTGACTGGTAGGTCAGCTCGTAGCCGAGTCGAATCTGCAACAGGGGTCTCCTCAGCCGCGATTTAGGGTGGCACTGCAATGGAAACGAGCGCCCGCGCCAATCGTTCCGCCCATTCGCGTTGCCCGGGTTCCGCGGCGATCAGGTCCTGCCGCAACTCGATTCCCACATGGGGAAGGCCCCGCCGCTCGCCATGCTGCGGGATCGTGTAATCCGTGGCGTCGCCTACCGCATAGGGCTCGTTGTCGCCAACCACGAGCCCGGGTTCCGTCCGCAAACGCCGCAGCAACTCACCGGCGAGCCGCGCGTCCCGGTTATACAACACTCCAGCGTGCCAGGGCCGTTGCTTGCCATGAAAGCGCGGCGTGAAACTGTGCACGGAAATGAGAACTGTCGGCCGGCCTTGTGCCTGGCGCAAGGTCAATTCGGTGTTGATCCGATCGTGGTAGGGCCGAAAGATCTCCCGCTCACGCGCGGCCGCTTCTTCGATGGTCACAATTTCGTTGCCCGGAATTCGCGTTGCTTCGCTGCTGCGCACAATCGATGCCGGGATCCCGGGCCGGCGATTGCAGTCGATCACGAGCCGCGAATACGTCTGCAGAATGGCGAATGCATCGAGTGCGGCAGACAACTTGATGGCGACGTCCGCCGCGCCGATGTCCCACGCAATATGCCGCTCGAGATCCGCGGCAGACACGCCCAGTGAGCCGAGCTTGCGCGGTATCCGGGCGCCGGCGTGGTCGCAGGTCAGGAAGTAGGGCGATCGTGCGTGCGGCCGTTCCACCCGGAATGCAGCGGGCTCGTTGGGTTCGAGCAGCGTCACGTCGCCGGCTCAACTGGCGGCGGCACGGCCGGAAGGCTGCGAAACACCGCCCGTACACCTTCACTCCACTCCTTGCTGAGGGTGGTGAAATAAGCATCGCCTGGAGCGAAACGGTGACGAGTGGTGACGCGCAGGGCGTCGCGCTCGTAACACACGAGGTCAATGGGCATACCAACGGACAGATTGCTGCGCATGGTTGAGTCGAACGATACGAGCACACACTTCATGGCGTCGCTCAGGTTGGTTGCAGGCCGGATGACGCGATCGATGATGGGCTTACCGTACTTTGCCTCACCAGTCTGGAAAAAGGGCGTGTCGGTACCCGCCTCGATGAAGTTACCCTCGGCGAATGTCCGGAAAAGGCGCGGTGGCTCGCCTTTGATCTGACCCCCAATGATGAAAGATGCGTTGAACGGCGTGGCGCTGTCCGCCAAGTGCTCTGCGTCGCGTCTCTCGACAGCTCTCACGGCATCCGAAACGGTAACGGCCACGTCGAACATGGTCTGCGCGGTCCAAATATTCGTGCTGTCGCCGTCCCTGGTGTCGCCCCGCTGCTTGAGCATACTGATGACGGCCTGCGTGCCGGCGAGGTTGCCAGAGCTCAACAAAACGACGACCCGGTCTGCGGGCCGCTCGAATACAGTCATCTTGCAGAACGAGGCAAAGTTATCGACCCCCGCATTCGTCCGGGAGTCCGACGCGAAGACGACGCCATCGTTGAGAAGAATACCGACGCAGTAAGTCATTGACTGGACACCTCATAGCGCCGCCGCCGCGAACGTGTCACAGGCGTCGATCTGGCCGGACTCGACACCACGCTTGAACCAAGCCACGCGCTGTGCGCTCGTCCCGTGCGTGAATGATTCAGGCACCACCACGCCACGGCTTCGGCGCTGGAGCGTGTCGTCACCGATTTGCGAGGCGGCGTTGAGAGCGGTTTCGATGTCACCGTCCTCTAAGCGCCAACCTTTCTCCTGTTGTGAGCGTGTGGCCCAGACGCCCGCGAAACAATCCGCCTGTAGCTCCAGGCGCACGCTGAGCGCATTCGATCGTGCCTCGTCTCCGCGCGCCCGTTGGGCGTCAACTCTGTCGATGGTGCCGAGCAGGTTCTGTACGTGATGACCAACTTCGTGGCCGACAACGTACGCATGTGCGAATTGGCCCGGCGCTCCGAGCTGCTGGGTCATCACGTCAAAGAATGACAGGTCCAGGTAAACGATATGGTCCTTCGGGCAGTAGAACGGCCCAGCGGCAGCTTGACCGAGACCGCAGGCGGTGGGATACGCATCGCGGAACAGCCGCAGCTTCGGCTCTTCGTACGCCGCGCCGCGCTCCTGAAATACTTTTGTCCACACTTGCTCCGTGCTGCGGAGGATCTGCGACACGAACTTCGCCTCCGGGTCACCGGCGGGGGGCGGTTGACCGGGCTCGTCCGTAGCGGGGGCCTGGATGCTGGAGCTGCCACCACTCAAGAGGCCGAGGATCTGCAGCGGATTGATGCCAAAGATCCATCCGCCGATGAGTGCGACCACGATCGTGCCGAGTCCGATGCCATGGACCGGCCGGAAGCCGCCGCTGGAGCCACGGACGTCTTCGACGTTCTGGCTTTCGCCCTGATCATCCATTCGCATATGTGACCCTCCCCAACCCAGACCGCAGGTTAGCCTTCTGCGGCGTCGGTTGCAGCTTTCATTCCCGGGCGCGCGCTCCACGCGCGCGCCCCTGGGGAGGTGCTCCTGGAGTCGAGGACCTGCGGTCGGTCAACGCTTGGCGTGCAGGTGAGCCTCGAGGAACCACAGGTCTTTATCGATCTCGCGCGAGATGCCCGTAAAGAGGTCGGAAGTCCCGGCATCGCCGGCACGGGCTGAGTCGTCTACGGCCTTCCTTACCTTCGCCCCAAAGTCGGCAACGGAGGCGGAAAGCGCGTCTACGTGCTGAGCACCCTCGCTGATGTCGTTCGGATAGGGCTTGAGGCTGGTTGTACGTGAGACCGCGGCAATGGTGCCGTTGGCGGTGCCACCCAGCGCCGTAATGCGTTCGGCCAGTGTGTCGATGTGGTCCTCAATGTGCTCCGCCACTTGGTCGAACAGCTCGTGGAGCGCTATGAAATTAGGTCCCTTCACGTTCCAGTGCGCCTGCTTGGCCTGGGTTCCCAGGTCGATGGCATCGGCCAGGCGGCCGTTGAGAAGCTCTACCATCCGGCCTCGAACCTCAGCGGCTAAATCATTCCGGGTGTCGTACATAGCGCGCTCCTGTATTTGATGTGGCGATTTTCCGCCACCGATCCGCAACGGACCAATGACCTGTTTGGATGGTGACGATAGACAGGGTCTATCGAAAACTGCCACCGCGCGGGAATTTACCGATGAATGGCACAATCGCCCACCGCACTGACGATGCAGGGGCGCGATTGAACAGACGAATGACTTGGCCGATCCTGGGGCTTGTGGCAGCCGCAACACTCAATGTTGCAGCCGGCGCCACGCCGCGTGCCCGCGACCTGGGTATTCCTTTCGATGGAACGCCTGGTCCCCTGAATGCAATCACGGATGTCGTTGGCGTGACGGTAGGTCACACGACGCTGGTCTCCGGCGACGGCAAGCTGCGCGTGGGTATCGGTCCTGTACGAACCGGCGTTACGGCTGTCCTGCCTCGCGGCAAGCAAACGCTCGACTCGCCTGTGTTCGCCGGCTGGTACTCGTTGAATGGTAACGGCGAGATGACCGGCACCACCTGGGTGGAGGAGTCAGGTTTCCTCGAAGGGCCTGTCATGATCACCAACACGCACAGTGTGGGTGTCGTTCGCGATGCGGTCATTCAATGGCGTGTGGCAAAGGGCAACCCGGACGCTTCGGACTATTGGTGGTCGCTGCCCGTAGTCGGCGAGACCTGGGATGGTTGGCTCAACGATGTCAACGGGTTTCATGTCAAACCCGAACACGCCATCCGCGCGTTGAATACCGCCTCTGGCGGCACTGTCGACGAGGGCAGTGTCGGTGGTGGTACCGGCATGATCTGCAACGGCTTCAAGGGCGGAATCGGCACCTCCTCGCGTCGGCTTGCAGATGCCGATGGCGGGTACACGGTCGGCGTGCTCGTCCAATGTAACTACGGGACCCGGCAGAATCTGCGAATCGCCGGCATTCCGGTGGGACGCGAGATCGAAGCGCCAGAGCCTTACACGTTCATGCCATCTGACATCGCCGAGCGTGGCTCGATCATCGTGGTCGTTGCAACTGACACCCCGTTGTTGCCCCATCAGCTCAAGCGCCTGGCGCGGCGTGTCCCGCTCGGACTCGGCCGCAATGGCAGCATTTCCGGCAACGGCTCTGGGGACCTGTTCATAGCCTTCTCGACCGCTAACAAGGATGCCGGGTTGGCCGCCGGTGTGCGTGATTTGAAAATGGTCCCGAACGACTCGCTCGACGCGGTTTTTGCGGCAACGGTCGCTGCAACCGAAGAGGCGATCGTGAACGCAATGGTGGCGGCGCGGGATATGACGGGCGCCGACGGCCACCGGGTCATCGGACTTCCCCACGATCGTTTGCGGGCGATCCTCAAAAAATACAACCGGCTGCTGCCCTAAGGCAACTCACCTCTTCAGACACTGCTGGAACCGGCCATCAACCCGATGCGCGTACCAGTCCGTGGTCAGGTTCCGGGAGATCTTTGGGCCCTGTAGTTTGATGCGCGGGACCAACGCGCGTGGCGCAGGGCGGCCCTGGCGTTGCTCGGCGAGCATGAACACCCGCTTGTACACAGCCGTATCTTCGAAGTGCGGACCCTTGCCTTTTTCAAGATCGCTGTGGACCGAATCATCCGCGGCTTCCAACCTGCCTTCGAGCGCACGCACCGCCGACTCAGTGCTTCCCACATCTGCATTAGCCGGCAGCAATGCGCCATCGGGCGTCACGGGAATACCCGAGGCGGCACTCACCGCATTCTGAAAGGCAGCATTGCGGCTCGCGTATTGCCCTGCATTGAAGTCCGCAAAACGAAACAGATAGCGCGGGTATGGTGCCTCGTAGCCCAGCAGGTGCGCTATGCCAAAATAAATACTCCCCCGGCGCGAGAACAACTCGTCGGCCATGGTGCTTTTCACCGGGTAGGGGTAGGTGCGTACTGCTTCAGTCCGCTTCAGGAATGCAACATTGACCTGCATCGGACCCCGCGTGCGAATCGGGTTGTGATCCGCAAACAGAGTGTGCCCCAGGGGCACAGCGCCGATGAAATCCTCGTAGATGTCGCTCAGATCCTTTTCAGTCTTCGCATGATCGATTCGGTCGCCATAACTTGCGCCGGTGGGCGAGCTCATCTGCAGGGCACCGTGCACGAGCATCCAGGGAACACCGGAGTGCTCGGCGCGTGCGCGGATCTCTTTCCAGGCAATCGCCGGTAATCCGGGCACGGACGGATTGCTGCGAAAGTTCGATTCCTGTTCGATCACTGCGACGACCGCGCAGACGTTTTCGTGGGTCGGCTCCAAGCCCTGCGCTGTAAATCCCGTATATATGTCGTTGATCCAGCCAGAGCGGTCCGCAACCCCGGCCGGTAGTGCGCGCTCTATCAGTGCGTGCGCATCCGTCGAACTGATTCGCGGTGGCCGCTCGCTAGCGCATCCGGCCAGAAATGCCGCCACCGCCAGAATCGCAGCGAAAAGGGCCTGCCGAGGCAACGGCGGGGCTTTGAGAAGAGAATTCAAGGGCGCATCTTTGCCTAACGGGCCGTGGATTGGCAACATACCCCGATGGACGATAAGCCCGTTCGCCACGACGATTCTGCCGCGCGCCCCCGCGAAGACGCTGCATCCGCCTATCCGCAGGCCGGGCGGGAGCGGATGATACTGCCTCAGCCCATCAGTGCCCTGGGCACGGGCCAACCGAACATGGAAAAGGCGATGCTGCAGCGTATGTCGCCGGAACGTGTCTTCATGATGGGGGATAATCCGGCGCTGCCGCGTATGCCGAAGGCACCGAAACTACTGGATTTCTTCCGGCTGCGCTTTTCCGAGATCACCTTCCGGCACCTGCTGCAGAGTGCAAAAACGGCTCTGGAGGCGGGTCAGGATGAGAAGATCGTCATCGCCTGCCTGCTGCATGACATTTCAAACGGTGCGCTGCTTCGCACGGAACATGGCTATTGGAGCGCGCAACTCGTGGCTCCCTATGTCAGTGAAGAGGTTGCATGGGCGATCCGCTATCACCAGGCGCTGCGCTATTTTGCCGACGAGGCCGCGGGGTTCAAATATCCTGACGCCTACAACCAGTTCTTCGGGCCGGATTATGAGCCGCCTGAGTATATCCAACAGGCGCATCGGGAGGCGCGTGCCCACCGTTGGTACATGACCTCACGGCTGATCACCGTCTACGACATGTACTCTTTCCAGGAGAATTGGTCGGTTGATCCCGAGCAGTTCACCGATGTCATCGGCCGCAACTTCAAGGAGCCGAAGGAAGGCCTGGGCTTCGACGGCTCGCCGACCGCGCACATGTGGCGCACGATGATCTGGCCGAATAATTTTCTGTAGCGCTGGCCGGCTCGAACCGCCGCCCCTTATGACTGGGACGATCTTCGCGTGACGTTGACCGGCACTGATTTGTATGCGGGCGTGCCACTCTGCTTGTCCTGGTAGCTGAGTGGCACGAGGCAGTTGGCTTCAGGGTAGTAAGCCGCGGCCGATCCGCGGGCAATGTCGTACGCGATTGCGGTGAAGCCGTTCAGCCGCAGATGCTCGAAGGACGGCAGCGCGGTCTGTAAATCGATCACGTCGCCATGCTTCAAGTTGTTGGCGGCCAGATCCTGTTCGTTCATGAACACGACATCCCGGCGCCCGAAGATACCACGATAGCGGTCGTCGGCTCCGTAGATCGTGGTGTTGTATTGGTCGTGGCTGCGAATGGTGGTGAGCAGCAGCGTGTTCGCGGCGCAGAGTGCAGCCCGGGGAGGAGTTTGTGGAAGCAGGAACTCGGCCCGTCCCGAGGCCGTTTTCCAGACTCTTTCCGTGGCGTGCAGCGGCAGCCGGAAGCCGCCGGGGTGGCGGATCCGGACGTTGTAATCCTTGAAATCCGGGAACACCGCTTCGATACGATCGCGGATGCGGTCGTAGTCGGCAATGAGCTCAAACCACGGTACCTTGCTTTCCGGCAGCGTGGCGCGCGCGATTCCAGCGACGATGGCGGGCTCTGACCGCAGCTGCCCGGAAGCGGGCGGCAGCTTACCCCGCGATGCGTGCACCATGGACATGGAGTCCTCCACCGTGACCGACTGGGGTCCAGTGGCTTGAATATCCTCCTCGGTCCGTCCGAGACAGGGAAGGATGATGGAGTCCTTACCAATCAACAGGTGCGAGCGGTTGAGTTTCGTCGCGATGTGGACCGCAAAGTCCAGGTTGCGCATCGCCTGGAAGCAGCGCTCCGGGTCCGACAGCGCTACCGGCAGGTTGCCTCCGAGGCCCACAAACACCTTCGAGCGTCCGTCGAGCATGGCTTCCATCGCCGCGACGGCATCGTGCCCATGGTCACTGGGCGGTTTGAATCCGAAGGTCCGCTCGATGTTCTGCAACATCACGGCACCGGGTTTCTCCGAGATGCCGACGGTGCGATCCCCCTGAACGTTCGAATGACCGCGCAAGGGACAGATGCCGGAGCCAGGTTTGCCGAAGTTGCCGCGCAGCAGCAGCAAGTTGGCGATCTGTTGGACGTTCGATGTGCCCGACAGATGCTGGGTGATGCCCATGCCATAGCTCACAATCGTGGCATTGGACCTGGCATAAGCGATCGCTATGCTTTCCAGATCGGCACGCGTCAGGCCGCTGCCGTACTCGATGTCGGCCCAGTCGGCCGCTCGCAGGCTTGCGGCCAGCGCTTCGAAACCATTTGTATGCGTGGCGATGAAGTCGTGATCGATGACGCCGCTTGCGGCGCCCGGCTGGCTTGCGATGCCCGGCTGGGCTGCGATGCCTGGCTGGCCAGTGGCACGGACCGCCTCGTCCATCGCGAGCAGTGCCTTCATGATCCCTGTCAGAGCTGCGGAATCGCCGCCAACTTTGACCTGGTAGTAGGACGATGCGATCGCCGTCGATCCCAGGGTGCTCATCTCGACCGCGTTCTGCGGATCTGCAAAGCGTTCCAGGGCCCGCTCCTTGAGCGGATTCAACACGATGATCGGAACACCCCTTCGCGAGACCTCGTGAAGCGTGCCCATCATGCGCGGATGGTTGGTACCTGGATTGTGGCCGATGGAGATGATCAGTTCGCAATGGTCAAAATCGTCCAGCGAGACAGTCCCCTTGCCGACGCCGATCGATTTCGGCAGGCCGACGCTGGTAGCCTCATGGCACATGTTCGAACAGTCCGGGAAGTTGTTGGTGCCATACTCCCGGACGAAGATCTGGTATAGAAACGCGGCTTCGTTGGACGTACGCCCCGACGTATAGAACTCAGCCATATTGGGATCCGGCAGCGCGCGCAATGCGGAACCGATCCGCTCAAACGCCACTTCCCAATCGATTGCCTGGTACGTGTCGCTCGCGCGGTCGTAGGCAAGCGGATGTGTCAGCCGTCCCTCATTCTCGAGCTCGGAGTCCGTCCACTCCCACAGAGAGCTGACGGTATTGGCCCGGAAGAAATCGGGGGTAACCCGCTTGCGGGTAGCTTCCCAGGTGACCGCCTTGGCGCCGTTCTCGCAGAACTGAAAGGTCGAAGTATGGTCCCTGTCAGGCCATGCACATCCGGGACAGTCGAAGCCGTCGGGCTTGTTGGTGCGAAAGAGCAGCAGAGGCGCGACATGGACGTCCATCTGCTCGCGGACGGCTCGCGCCGTGGCCCGCAGGGCGCCCCAGCCACCCGCAGGCTTGCCGTAGGGCTTGACGCCCGGAACGTCGCCTCGTTTTGGCATCAGTAGCGAATTTCAAGAGTGCGGTTGATGCTCAGGGCCGCCAGTGTGCAAGCCGCGCCGGATAACAGGTAGACGCTCACGTAGGCAAGTCCGAAATGCGCCGACAGACCCAGCGCAACCAGCGGGGCAAAAGCGGCACCGATGAGCCAGGCCAGATCGGATGTCAGGGCCGCGCCTGTATACCGATACTTCGGCTCGAAGTTGGAATTGACGGCGCCGGCGGCTTGTCCGTAAGACAACCCGAGCAGGCTGAAGCCCAATAGAATGAACACGTCCTGGCCGAGCCGCCCGCCACCGAGCAGGGTGGGGGCGAACCCGCTGAACACTGCGATCAACACAGCAAGCGTCGCGAGCGTGCGCCGCCGCCCGAAGCGGTCCGCAATCTTCCCCGAAGCAATGATGCCGATGGCCGCGAGTGTGGCGCCAAATATCTGTACGTCGAGGAATTCGCTCACGGATTGGTTCGAGTACAGGCGAATCCACGACAGCGGGAATACGGTCACGAGGTGGAACAGCGCATAGCTGGCCAGTGCCGCAAAGGCACCGATGAGCACGGTTGATCCCTGAGCGCGCGCCATCTCTACGACACTCGTCGGCTCGAGCTCGCGCTCATCGAGCAGCCGCGCGTATTCGTGGGTTGCGACGAGCCGCAACCGAGCGAAGAGGGCCACTACGTTGATTGCGAACGCGACATAAAAAGGATACCGCCAGCCCCAGTCGAGGAAGTCATCGGCCGACAGGCTGGAGTACAGGAACGAGAACAGTCCACTGGCCAACACGAAGCCGATGGGGGCGCCCAGCTGCCCGAGCATGGCGTACCAGCCACGTTGTTGCGGCGGGGCGTTGAGCGCCAACAGGGAAGGCAACCCGTCCCACGAGCCGCCCAGTGCGATCCCCTGGCCCACGCGGAATATCGACAACAGAACGATTGCCGTGAAGCCGAGGCTCTCGAATCCAGGCAGGAACGCCATGCCTGCGGTGGAAATGCCGAGCAGAAACAGTGCAACGGTCAGCTTGGCCTCGCGTCCGAAGCGCTTCTGGATGGCCATGAATGCAACCGAGCCGATCGGCCGCGCGATGAAGGCGAAGGCGAAAATCGTGAAGGCGTAGAGCGTGCCTTCCAGACTGCGCGCAAACGGAAAAAACACTGCTGGGAAGACCAGTACGGAGGCAATTCCGTAGACAAAGAAGTCGAAGAACTCCGAGGCGCGGCCGATGATCACGCCGATGGCGATTTCGCCAGGCGCGACCTTTGAATGATCCGTGCTCCCGTGCCGTGCATCGTGCCCGGGAATGTGCTGCGGTAGTGCGTCTTGCTGTGTGTTGGACATAATTGGTGCGTTGGGGAGTCTTCGAAGTCACTGCCGACAGTGTGTAGCCTCGCACCCCGTGAGGCCTGCTGCGATAGGACAAAACGTCCAATGCCCGCGCGCAGCCGCCGGCCCTAAATTATGCGCCGGCCCGCTTTGGGCTCCCAACGAAATCGCTCGTCGTACCGCGACATGTCAATCTCGAAGTTAATTCGCGCAATGTGTGTCCTGCCGGCTTTCCTGCTGGCCGGTTGCAACATGGTGCTGCTGCACCCATCCGGCGCCGTGGCCGCACAGCAGGGCCACCTCATCGTCGCATCTACGGTGCTTATGCTGCTGATCGTCGTGCCGGTCATCGCTCTGACCGGCATTTTTGCATGGCGCTATCGGCATTCCAACAGCGAGGCGACCTACGCGCCTGACTGGGATCACTCGACGCAGCTCGAGCTCGTGATCTGGGCAGCACCGCTGTTGATCATCATCGCCCTGGGCGCGCTGACCTGGATCAGCTCGCACACGCTTGATCCCTATCGGCCGCTGCGGCACGTCGATGCGTCGCGCAGCATTCCGGCTGCAGTGAAGCCTTTGACGATCGAAGTCGTAGCGCTCGACTGGAAGTGGCTGTTCATCTACCCGGAGCAGGGCATAGCTGTCGTGAACGAGGTTGCGGCCCCGGTGGATGTGCCGATCAACTTCAAGATCACGGCCTCCTCGGTCATGAACTCGTTCTTTGTGCCAGCCCTGGCGGGACAGATCTATGCCATGCCCGGCATGCAGACACAGTTGAATGCGGTCATCAACAGGCCGGGCGACTATGAGGGGTTCTCGGCCAACTACAGCGGCGCGGGATTTTCCGGCATGCACTTCAAGTTTCGTGGTCTGAGCGCCGCGGGGTTCGACGAATGGGTGAAGTCAACCAGGAGTGCCGGCCGGAAGCTCGACAATGACAATTATCTGCAGCTCGCGAAGCCGAGCGAGCGTGACCCTATCCGCCGCTACTCGCAGGTGGCCAGCGGTCTCTATGACGCCATTCTCAGCCAGTGTGGACCGCCATGTCCGAATTGACCAACAACCTGACAGGCCGTCTCACGTGGGACGCCATTCCGTTCAACGAACCCATTCTCCTGTGGACGTTTGTTGCCGTCGCTCTCGGCGGAGCTGCCATCCTGGCCGCAATCACCTATTTCCGCGGGTGGGGAGTGCTCTGGCGCGACTGGATCACGAGCATCGATCACAAGAAGATCGGCATCATGTACATCATCCTTGGGTTGGTGATGCTGCTGCGAGGTTTCTCCGATGCGCTCATGATGCGCGCACAGCAGGTACTGTCCTTTGGTGACTCGGTGGGTTTCCTGCCGTCGCACCACTATGACCAGGTCTTCACGGCTCACGGCGTGATCATGATCTTTTTCGTCGCCATGCCGCTGGTCACGGGGCTCATGAACTTCGTCGTCCCGCTGCAGATCGGGGCGCGCGACGTGGCGTTTCCGTTCCTCAACAACTTCAGCTTCTGGATGACCGCCTTCGGCGCCGGGCTCGTCATGATGTCGCTGTTCGTCGGCGAATTCGCGCGAACCGGATGGCTGGCGTATCCGCCGCTGTCAGGGATCGCCTACAGCCCGGATGTCGGTGTTGACTACTACATCTGGTCACTGCAGATAGCGGGCGTCGGAACATTGCTGTCAGGCATCAACCTCATAGCAACGATCGTAAAAATGCGCGCCCCCGGCATGTCGCTCATGAAGATGCCGATATTCACGTGGACTGCGCTGTGCACCAACGTTCTCATCGTGGCCGCCTTTCCGGTTCTGACGGCGGTGCTCGCCTTGCTGTCGCTGGATCGCTACGCGGGGACGGCCTTCTTCACGAACGATCTCGGCGGCAACGCCATGATGTACGTCAATCTCATCTGGATATGGGGGCATCCGGAGGTGTACATCCTGATTCTGCCCGCTTTCGGAGTCTTCTCGGAGGTCGTGTCCACCTTCTGCGGCAAGCGGTTGTTCGGGTATGCCTCCATGGTCTACGCGACGGTCGTGATCACGATCCTGTCGTATCTCGTGTGGCTGCATCATTTCTTCACGATGGGGTCGGGCTCCAGCGTGAACGCATTTTTCGGCATCACGACCATGATCATCTCCATTCCCACTGGTGCGAAGATCTTCAACTGGCTGTTCACGATGTATCGCGGCCGCATCCGCTTTGAGATTCCGATGCTCTGGACCGTCGGCTTCATGATCACATTCGTGATTGGAGGCATGACGGGTGTGCTGCTGGCGGTGCCGCCTGCGGACTTCGCACTTCACAACAGCCTGTTCCTGGTGGCCCATTTCCACAACGTCATCATCGGCGGTGTGCTGTTCGGGATGCTGGCAGGAATCAACTACTGGTTCCCGAAAGCGTTCGGCTACAAGCTCGATCCGTTCTGGGGGAAGTGCTCGTTCTGGCTGTGGCTGAGTGGCTTCTGGTTTGCCTTCATGCCGCTGTATGTGCTGGGCCTGATGGGCGTCACCCGGCGGCTGAGTCATTTCGACGATCCGGCCCTGCGCATTTGGTTTGAGATCGCTGCCTTCGGTGCCGGCCTGATTTTCCTGGGCATCCTGGCGATGCTCGTCCAGCTCGTCGTGAGTTACCGCAAGCGCGAGTCGCTCCGCGATACGACGGGCGATCCGTGGGATGGCCGCACTCTCGAGTGGTCGACGTCCTCGCCCCCACCTGCATATAACTTCGCGTTTACGCCGATCGTTCATGACAATGACACGTGGGCGGATATGAAAAAGAACGGCTACGTACGGCCGGAGCGCGGCTTCATTCCGATCCATATGCCGAAGAACACCGGCGCGGGGTTCGTGATCGCCGCCCTGAGTGCCGTCGGCGGATTTGCATTGATCTGGCACATGTGGCTCATCGCATGTGTTGCGTTTGCCACAATGTTGATTGCAGTAATTGTCCATACCTTCAACTACAAGCGCGATTTCCACATTCCCGCGGACGAAGTACTCCGCGTTGAAGGTATTCGCACGCGGATGATGGCCAGCCATGTCTGAAATTACCCTGTCTGGAAGTACCTCGGCTGCCCCTGAGCGTACTGTTGAGCGGGCCACCGCCCGTGCAGTGGGTGCGCATGCGGTCGCGGACACGGCGCCGCGGTTCTATCTGACGCACGAGCATCATCCGGAGAACGGGACCCTGTTCGGGTTCTGGCTGTATCTGATGAGTGATTGCCTGGTGTTCGCGTGCTTGTTCGCCGTGTACGCCGTGCTGGGGCGTAACTATGCAGGAGGTCCAACGGGGGCAGAGCTGTTCGAGCTGCCACTGGTGGCGGCCAATACTTCGTTGCTGTTGTTATCGTCGATCACTTATGGGTTCGCGATGTTGGAGATGCAGCGGGATCGGCTGCGTATGACGCTGTTGTGGCTCGCGATTACCGGGTTACTGGGTGCGGGCTTCATTGGAATCGAGCTGCATGAGTTCACGAATTTGATTCATGAGGGCGCAGGTCCGCAGCGCAGCGCGTTCCTGTCGTCCTTCTTTACCCTGGTGGGGACACACGGGTTGCACGTGACCTTCGGTATCGTTTGGCTCGTCACCCTGATGGTGCAGTCAGCGAGGCATGGCCTCATCCCGGAAAATCGGCGCCGGCTGATGTGTCTGTCGATGTTCTGGCACTTTCTGGATGTGGTCTGGATCGGGGTGTTTACGTTTGTCTACTTGATGGGGGTGCTGCCGTGAGCGTAGGTGGTGGGGTTGTAGCGCACGCCGACGGTGGCGCCGCGGGTCACGGGCACGGCGGTGGGCACGGCGCGCACGGTGGCGGCGACGCGCACGGCGCGGGGGCGGTTCACTTCACTCTTCGGGGGTATGTAACCGGATTTGTGGCGGCCGTCATTCTGACCGCCATCCCGTTCTGGCTCGTCATGGGCAGGACGTTCGGAAGCTCGAGCATTACTGCTGCGGTGATCCTTGCATTCGCTGCCGTGCAGATCGTCGTTCACATGGTGTACTTCCTGCACATGAGCCCGAAATCCGAGGGCGGTTGGAACCTGTTGGCGCTGCTGTTCACTGTCATGCTGGTCGTGATTGCGCTCAGTGGCTCCCTGTGGGTGATGTATCACCTCAATCACAATATGATGCCGGAATCTATGCAGAACATGCACCACATGCCGTGATCTCTCCTGAACCCGACGCGGTGACCGGTGGTCACGCCGGCGGCGGGCGCGGCGGCCGTTCCTCGCGCGGTGGCCACTCTCCGCTCTTTATGGCTGTGGCGGGCACGGTCGCGGTTCTGCTCTTCGCTACGTTCGTTGTCCTGGGCACCTGGCAGCTCAAGCGTCGTGTTTGGAAGCTCGATCTGATTGCAAGGGTTGAGCAGCGTGTCCATGCGCCGCCGGCCGCGCCACCGGGTTCGGCGGAATGGCCTCGGGTAAGTGCCGCGACGGACGAGTACCGGCACGTTACGGTTACGGGTACGTTCCTGGATGAGTCGCAGACGCTGGTACAAGCGGTCACCGAACTTGGTGCCGGGTACTGGGTGTTGACGCCGCTGCGAACCGCGGATGGCAGCGTTGTGCTGGTGAACCGAGGCTTCATGCCGGCCGACGATAGGGATCGGGTCGCGCGAGCCGCTATCGGGCCGACGGCTTTACGGCACCCCGCCGATACTCCGCCGGCCTCAACGACCGTCGCGGCCTCAACGACCGTCGTTACGGGCCTGCTTCGTATGACCGAGCCTCGCGGGGCATTTCTGCGCCACAACGACGCCGCCGCGAACCATTGGTATTCACGCGATGTGCAGGCTATCGCCGCCGCACGCGGGCTGACCCATGTGGCGCCTTATTTTGTTGACGCCGACGGCAGTTCTCTTGGCGCTGCGTCTGCAGCTGGCGCCGCGGTGGCCGCGGGCGCGGCCTCTGCGGTAGTTCCCATCGGCGGCCTTACCGTCATCACCTTCCACAACAGCCATCTCGTCTACGCGATCACCTGGTATACGCTTGCGCTCATGGTAGCCGTCGCAATATGGCTCGGGATGCGAAATGACCGCCGCACGTAGCGCAGAGGGCGGCGCCCCTATTTTCGACGACTCGACGGGACTGGAGAACATGCGGCAGCTCATCCAGCTCCGCTGGATTGCCGTCGTCGGCCAAATCGTCACAATAGCCGTCGTTGATTTTGGGTTCGGCATCCATCTGCCGCTACGCCAGATGTTCGTGGTGCTGATATGTCTCGTGGTGTTCAACCTCGGAAGCATGTTGCGCTGGCGAGCGCATCACGAGGTCACCAACGGTGAGCTGTTCTTCGCACTGCTCGTAGATGTAACTACGCTCACCGCGCAGTTGTACCTGAGTGGCGGTGCTACGAATCCCTTCAGCTTCCTGTATCTAATGCAGGTCATCCTTGGCGCGGTTCTACTCCGGGCCTGGTCAGTTTGGACCATGGTCGCGATCACCAGCGCCTGCTTCACGGGCCTTACGCTATTTTATAAACCGCTGGCGCTGCCGGGTGACTACTTCGGAATGCTGTTTGGGCCCTACATCGAAGGCACGCTGATCTGCTTTGCGCTGAATGCCGCGTTATTGGTGATATTCATCACCCGAATCAATCGCAACCTCCGCGCGCGAGATGCACGCTTGGCCGACCTGCGCGAACGGGCAGCGGAGGAGGAGCATATCGTCCGTATGGGTTTGCTCGCGTCGGGGGCGGCGCACGAACTGGGAACTCCGTTGTCAACAGTGTCAGTCATCCTTGGCGACTGGCGGCGAATGCCTGCCATTTCTGCGGACGCCCAACTGCTGGAGGAAATTGACGAGATGCAGGCGCAGGTGCAGCGCTGCAAGTCCATCGTGAGTGGGATCCTACTGTCGGCGGGAGAAGCGCGTGGTGAGTCACCTGTCGCTACAACCATTCGGACGTTCCTGGACGATATCGTGAAGGAGTGGCGCGACACACGGCCGGTTACGCACTTCACATACGAGAACCGATTTGGTGATGATCTGTCGATCGTTTCGGATTCGGCAATCAAGCAAATGATCTATAACGTGCTCGACAATGCATTAGAAGCCTCGCCGCGATGGGTCGGACTTGATGTTGCCCATGAGGGCACCGCCCTGAAGTTGACGATCTCGGACTCGGGACCTGGATTCCCTGCCGAGATGCTGGCGCAGTTGGGAAAGCCGTATCAATCGAGCAAGGGGCGGCCCGGTGCCGGCCTGGGCCTGTTTCTGGTGTCCAACGTGGCTCGAACACTCCACGGAAGCGTTTCGGCTCATAATCGCCCTGAGGGTGGCGCTATTGTGACGCTGACGCTACCGCTGGATTCGATTACCCTGGATGCGAGCACGGTCGATGGAAGTTGAGCGGCTACTACTCATCGTAGAGGATGATGCAGCGTTTGCTCGTACGCTGCATCGCTCGTTCGAGCGTCGCGGCTACACAGTTCTGGTGGCCTCAAACCTTGAGGAGGTCGTCAAGCTCTTGGAGACGCAGACGCCGGAGTATGCGGTTGTCGATTTAAAGCTGGCGGGTGGTGCGTCCGGTCTGGCGTGTGTGCAGACACTACATGCGCACGACCCGGAAATGCTTATCGTGGTACTAACCGGATACGCCAGTATCGCCACGGCTGTTGAAGCAATCAAACTCGGCGCATGTCACTACCTGGCCAAGCCGTCCAACACCGACGATATCGAAGCTGCCTTTGGCCGTGCCGAAGGCGATGTCGATGTAAGCCTTACTGAGCGACCCACTTCGATCAAGACTCTCGAATGGGAGCGTATCCACGAAACACTGGCGGAGACGGGATTCAACATCTCCGAGACCGCCCGGCGCCTGGGAATGCACCGGCGCACCCTGGCGAGAAAGTTGGGGAAGCAGCGGGTCAAGTAGCCCACTACTGCGCACCCACCCAAGCCGCATAAGCCGGCAACGTAATGAACCTGGCGGACGTCGGCTTCTCCATCGACACCGGACTCGCCATCAGCGTGGTGAGCTTGGAGTGCCGTACCCCCGCGGCTTTGACGTCGAGCGAAACAGTCTGCGACACGGGGGACATGTTCAAGGCGACGAGAACCGCCGTGCCGTCCTTCGCCACTCGGGCGAATGAAAGCACCTTCGGGTTCTGCACATCGAGCATTAGCATCCGCCCGGTGGCGAGAGCAGGACGCGTGCGGCGCATGCCGATCAAGTTGCGATGCCAGTTGAGCAGCGAGTCCGGATCGGCCAATTCGGACTGCACATTGACGGCCTGATAGCCGGCGGGTACCGGCAGCCACGTCTTCGGGTTCGCGCTGAATCCCGCCTGCGCGTTGGATGTGTCCCACTGCATGGGAGTGCGCTCGCCGTCACGGCCTTTCTCCTTCGGCCACCCCGTGACGCCAATCGGATCCCTGACATCCTCGACCCGGGTGGGAATGGTAGTGACCTGCCCGATTTCCTCTCCCTGGTAGAGGAGAGCGGTGGCTCGTGAAGTCAGCAACAGCGCCGCTATGATTTTCGCGATCTCGGCATTGTGGATACCGTCGCCGTATCGATCCCAGCTGCGGACATTGTCATGGTTGTCGAATACCAGCAGCGGTTGCGAGCCGTGCACCTGGGTCTGTACCTCGAGCAGGCGATTGCGCAAGGTTGCCGCATCCAGCTTGTTCGTGAATCCGACCAGCATGTCCATCGGCAAGTGCAGCTCGTCGTGACGTGCGCCGCCATACCATTTATCGAGCTCGGCCGTGTTTGGCAGGTAGGTTTCGCCGATGAGGACACGATTCGCGGGATAGCGGTCGACCATCTTGCGCATTCGGCGGATCACGCCGTGAACCTCCGGGAGGTTGTCCGTGTAGATACGCGTCACGATTGGATCGCCCTGGGCATTGACACCGGATAACTCGGGCTCGTTGCGCAGCTGCGCACCCTCGAACAAGGTTGTGATCGCATCCAACCGGAAGCCGGCTACCCCGCGGTCCAGCCAGAATCGCAGCGTCGCCAGCATTGCCCGCTCGACCTCAGGGTTGCGCCAGTTCAGATCCGGCTGCGCCCGGTAGAATTCGTGGTAGTAGAACTGGCTGACGGCCGGCACCCATTGCCAGGCGGAGCCGCCGAACAGACTGATCCAGTTGTTAGGGGGATGAGGGGTGCCCGCGGCAGCAGATATCCCGTCGTTCCAGACATACCAGCCGTGTCTGGGATCGGCGCGCGAAGCGGCGGCACTTTGAACCAAGGATGCTGGTCGGAGGTGTGATT